>VAPL010901695.1_pt1 | contig 171557 bp, 269 predicted proteins | sample 3395061 | NCBI WGS metagenome assembly VAPL01 (sample SAMN08290444, study PRJNA428436) | hydrothermal vent metagenome | isolation source: Deep-sea hydrothermal vent chimney 2 | place: Pacific Ocean: Juan De Fuca Ridge | depth 2182 m m | reverse complement strand
TATTAAATGGGATATGGTTCAAAGGGAAGAAGGGTTTCAAGAACGAGTAACGCAAATAATCGGCGAAGCTGGTTGGAAAGTAGAATATGAATGTTCTAAAATGATTAAGGAAGATCATAATGGCACGCTCGAAGAATATAAATCTCAAGACACCTAATCAAGAACTTGAATATACATATGAACAAGTTGAAGAGCTTAAACGTTGCGCTCAAGACCCCGTTTACTTCATAAGAAAATACATACAGATTCAGCATCCCGTTAAAGGTGCGGTGCCGTTTGATTTATATTCGTATCAGGAAAAGATGATACGTGCATATCAAGAAAACCGGTATACTGTAGTTTTATCAGCCAGGCAAACTGGCAAATGTTTTTTTTATTCAACAATGATAAATACTATTGAAGTACCAAAAGGAATAAAGAAATTTCTTTTGAAAATAGTCAATAGGAAAAAGTATGATGAAATATTTAAAGAAATGTAAGCATTGCAATAAAGATTTTGAAACAAATAAACAAGATAAAGAATTTTGTAATAGTAATCATAAGAAGCAATATTTTAATAAACTCAACAAAAAACCAAAAAATATCTTTAATTGTGAAAATTGTGGAAAACAATTTGAATCATATAAGAAAAATTTAAGGGCATGTTCAAGAAAATGTATTAGTGCATTGGGAAATAAAGAAACTCGGGATATAAAACGTTTAGAAAATGAAGAAAAATATAAAAATGTAAAAGATATTCCTATATGTAAAATATGCGGCTGGAAGGCAGCGTCATTACAACCACATATTGTTCAGTTTCATAAAATAAGCATTGTCGAATATAAAGAATTATATAATGTAGATGATTCAAAAATTTATCATAGTTCTTATGTTGAAGTATCATCTGAACGTGTAAAAGGTGATAAAAACCCTGCTTGGCAACATGACGGTAAATATTCGCCTTATTCTGATAAATTTGTTAAATATGAGGGGCTATCAGAAGAACACAAAAGTAATGAAATTTCTAAAGTTGTTAAACGGTTACATGCTACACAAAAGAAAAATGGTAATTATACTACCACAATTGATTATTATTTGAATCAGGACATGACAAAAGAAGAGGCAGAATCTGCATTGTTAAATAGACAAACTACCTTTTCTAAAAAAATATGTATTGAAAAATATGGTGAAAAGGAAGGATTAAAACGCTGGCAGGAACGTCAAGAAAAATGGTTAAAATCGTACCCTAAAAGTAATTATTCTAAAGTTTCACAAAAGTTATTTAAAGAAATCCATGCTTTGATTGGTAATAAATTTGAATGTTTTTATGCGAACAAAAATTCAGATGGTAGGAATGATGAGTATATACTTAAAACTAATAATTTATTTGTTAAACCTGATTTTTATATACCAGAGATCGGCAAAATTATTGAATTTGATGGCGATTATTGGCATCAGAAACAAAATGCTGGTGTAGGTAAGACACGCGATAAAATGCGCGATATTGATATTTTGAAAGAATATTCTAACATGCACATATTGCATGTTAAGGAGCAAGATTATCGTAAAAACAAGGATGGAATAGTAAAACAGTGTTTAGAATTTTTAAAGGAATAAAACAATTATTAATTAATTGGTGTTTAAGTAAAAAATCATACAAAATTGGTGATTTGCATAACATATTAACACCGAAGAGTTGTGATATTTACAATGATAATAAATTAAAGTTTATAGAACAAACAATATCTAACACCATATCAGTAGAAACGCCTACTGGTTATTCTTCTATAAAACACACACATAAAACAGTACCTTATGTTGTTTGGCATTTAATTACAGAAAAAAATGAATTGTTTTGTGCTGATGAACATATTGTTATAAATTATAATAACGAAGAAGTTTTCGTCAAAGATTTAAATGTAGGAGATGTACTAAAAACCACAAATGGTTTAGAAACTGTTGTATCATTAATCGAAACATCAAAACTTGATAATATGTATGACATTGAATTAGATGATGATAATCATGTTTATTATACGAATAATATATTATCACACAATAGCGTAACTTCTGCGGCATACCTTCTTTGGTATGCAATGTTTAATTTTGATAAGACTGTTCTTATTGCCTCTAATAAAAACGCAAACGCAATGGAAATGATACTTCGTATTCGTTTCGCATATGAAAATTTGCCGCTTTGGCTTAAACCGGGGGTAAAAGATGATGGCTGGAACAAGCACGAAATTGGTTTTGATAATGATTCGCGTATAGTATCTACAGCAACTTCCGAAGACTCTGGTCGTGGTATGGCTATTTCGTTATTGTTCCTTGACGAATTTGCTTTCGTCAAACCTACTATTCAGGATGAATTCTGGACTTCTATTGCACCAACGTTGTCTACTGGTGGTTCGTGTATTATGACATCTACACCAAATGGCGACATGAACATCTATGCGCAAGTTTGGCGCGGTTCGCAAATGGGAACAAATGGTTTCTATCCTATACATGTTAAATGGGATGAGGCGCCAGGTAGAGATGGTAATTTCAAAGAAGAAGAAACCGGCAGGATTGGTGCACGCCGTTGGCAACAAGAATATGAGTGCGTGTTCTTATCATCTGATTGCTTGCTTATTGATTCGTTGTATCTTTCAAATATAACTCCGATGATTGAAAAGATAGTTCCAAAGAAAACTTTAAATGATGTTGTAATATTTGAAGAGATAATGCCGATGAAAACCTATTTACTTGGCGTCGATCCTGCAACTGGTAGCGGCGAGGACTTTAGTGTTATAACTGTATTTGAATTTCCATCTATGGTACAAGTTGCAGAATATCGTTCAAACACAATGTCAACAAATGATTTATATGGTGTTATGAAAAATATATTGGCGTATCTCGAATCCAAGGGCGCTACCGTTTATTTCTCTATTGAAAATAATGGTGTTGGGCAAGGACTGATCGCGCTGTATGAAGCCGATGAAGACGAACTACTGAAGACGGTCGAGTTTATTTCAGAGGATGGTAAGAATAAACTTGGGTTTACAACAACAGCCCGTAGTAAAATGCGCGCGTGCGTAAACTTTAAAGAAATGCTTGAGAAAGAAAATCTTCATATTAAATCAAGAATTTTATTATCTGAAATGAAGTCGTATGTACGCGCCCGTGGGGCATATGCAGCCCAGCCAGGCGCTACCGATGATTGCATTGCAGCAGTTCTTATAGTTTTGCGACTGGTTGAAGAAATAGCATCTTATGAACAGGAAGCATTTGATAAATTATATTCTGGTGATTATGAGGAATGGTCGCAAAAAGATTGGGATGGATACGATGACGGTTACGACGAAAACGATGAAGGCATGCCAATGATTTTATAGGTTGACAATTGTCTATGTATAGTATATAATATAATTTATTAAATTGATTCGAGAAGATTTTTAGAAAAATGATAGACTTACGAACCTCATTCATCCGTTGGTATTTCAACGAATTTGTTGATCTTGACCCGTTGTATGTTGCAATGTCAAGGGTTTCCGAAGATTCCCCATACCATCGTGAGCGCTCGGTCGCCGTGCATACTAGCATGGTTGTGGGTGAGTACTTATCCCGCGTGCCAGACGAGGACAGCGTAAACGAATGGTTTTTCGCTGATCTTTCCGGCGCGCTTGCGGCTGCCTTTCATGATGTTGGGAAGCCTGCTGCCCGAAAGGAAGCATGGAACGAAGATCGTGGTACATATTATCGCTATGGTGGTCACGAGATTATTTCTGCTCGTTTGTGGGAAGACTGGGCCGTTCGTAACTGGGATTTTTTGAAGGCTGAATTTGATTTGTCGCCGGAAACAATTTTTTGTGTTGGTTGGATGATTGAAAACCACATGCCGTGGTCAATTACGAAGTCTGAGAAGCGCAAGTATCTTGCGTTGGGCGCTCATCGTTCAATCGGCTACGTTGAGAACTTCATTAATTTTTTGAAAGCAGACCAGTGGGGCCGGATTTCCGATGACTATCGCACTAAGCGACAGGATGTAATCGATTGGTGTGTGGCATTTTCTGACTATTTCGATAAGGAAGTTAGTAAAGAAACTTACCGCTATAAGAACGAATATGCTCCAATTTTGTACATTCCCATCGCCGCATCTGGTTCAGGTAAGTCTACTTATATTGATAATATTATGAAGCGTGAATCGGCACGTACCACAGGTGTGTTTTCATTAGATTTGTTGCGGCTCCACTGGTACGTTGGCGATAAGAAGTTGCCGTCAGCAGAAGATCCGTATTCTTATGCATTTAAGAAATCTTGCGACGATAAACAGTTTAAGTCTAATGCTAATGCTGAGTTTCTTAATATGGTACGCGACGGAAACAACATTGTTGTGGATAACGTAAATACGTCCCGTAAGAGTCGTGCATGGTACATCGCGGAAGCGCGGAAGCGCGGATATAACATACATGCTCTGTTGTTTCCTATAGATTTACAGACTGTGTTGGATCGTCAACATAGTCGTTCTGATAAGACGGTACCGGCCGATGCGGTTAAGCAGCAGTATATGCGTCTCTCGTATCCTTCTATTGGCGAAGTTGACAGCATAGAAGTTGTAGATTGTAACCTTCCGGTTTAATCCCGCAAGTGCAGGATTTGTCCATGCATAATAAATACGTGTATGTGTGAAGAATATCTAATTATCCGTGGAAAAAGAATAGAAGACCAACTTGGTGAAATGGAACTGTGTGAACAGTCTACATACGCCGATCTTGAAAGAAATATTTTGAATTTTCAACCAATATCAAAAAAACGTCAAAATGCTACCGATCCTATTAGGATTGTTAGTATGGAAACACTTCCTTTCCTTGGCACTAAAAATTTGAATGTTTGGGCTATTGCCAATAGTCCACCTAGTACAGATGAGCGAACCGGCAAATTAAAAGGCGGTGGTAATTATAATCCTAAGCTTATTTTCAATCAAGTTCAGTTCGATAATGAAAACACGCCTGAAAATATAACATTCAAGGCTAGAGATGGTAAAGAATATAATATGCAACAAATTGATTTAGCACAAAGTACTGTGCGTGTTACATGTAATTGTTTGGATTTTCGTTGGAGGTTCGCGGCATATAATGCAAGGGATAAAAGTCTTATTGGTAGTGCAGGTAAACCATACCAACCCATATCAAACCGTGGTCCAGTGAATCCCAAACAGGTTCCTGGTATATGTAAGCATCTGATTGCAACTGTCAAGGCGCTAAAACATTCGGGGATGGTTCGTTAATAGTCAGTCGAATCTTTCTTTAAGGCGTTTTTGATTTTTTGTTCTCTAGTTGTGTCGATTTCGACAATGGCGTTGTCCTTTCCAATTTTTTTAATAGCACAGAGCGCCACTGCAGTCTTTTCTTTTTGTTCAACATTAAAATCTTCTTTGATTATGTTTTTAATTTTCGCATCGTTTGGATTGTTTTTTATTAAAGCTTGCCGTTTACCTAACCCTGTTACAGATTGAATGATTTTTTCTGCTACTAATTTTACGTTTACGTTTTTCTTACCAGAAGTTTTCTTCTTAGCTGCTGTTTTCTTTGGAACTTTTTTGGGCGTTTCATTTTTAGGTTCTTTTGTTGCAACTATAATAGGGTTTTCAACGGTTCTGGCAACAGGCTTTTTAATTTTAGCAACTTTCGTTATATTTTCTTTCTTGGTTTGTTTTAACAAATTCACAATTTTGTCGTCCAGTTTGTCATCTTTCTTTGAAGTTATTTTGGGTTTCTTAACCATCAAAGTTTTGAACAATTCTTGACCATCTTTAACCTTCAAAGGTTTTATTTCGAATTTATGTTCTGATTTAACCACCGATGGTGTTTTTGGTGGCGGGGTGTCTTGTTGTGGTTCTGGTGGTCCAAGTTCCACGGGTTTTGGGTTAAGAGACTGGACAATTTTATTTGCCTTCTTTTTAGCAGGCGCCAGAGTAATATTCTCTGGGTTACTGGCGTAGACTTCGTGCGTTCCCACAACGTTGACAGAACCTTGTAAAGGAGTGAAATTGTAGCCGTCTACGACGATATTAATGTGGAATGGATACATTGTACTGTCCAATATGGAAAGCGCAGGAATCTTGACAGACCACTTGTTTTTTACCCCCTTTTCTGAGTCAAATCCAAGGTCCATGATGCCCGTTTCTATAACGAAACGAACAGCCATATCATCAGTTTCGATGCCTTGAATATCTACATCGAATTCTAATGTATTGTCTTTCGCGTTTGATATTGTAACTACGTTATCCATTTACGTATTTATCCTTAATCTTTTCTTCTAAGGTTGAAAACTGTAACCTTAATATTGTGTAGAACTCTTTGAACCTTTTTGACGCTTACATTTATCATCGCGCGGGTTACATTAAACATATTACAGACTTTTATTATTATCCTTGCTCTTTCTATTGGAACTAGATATATCTTTTCTATGTGGAAATTCTTGAAGTCAATTCGAACGACCACACGCTGTTTAATCTTGTACAGTCTTTCAGGATCATATCTATCCTGATCTACTGGCTGGAAAATGTCCTGCGCAGAATCAAATTTGTTCCACGCGGTACCAGGATATGGTCCGCCGCCTCCACCTACGGGAGGTTGGACTGGCACACAATACAAGGAAAAGTGTGTAGTGATTATTCCCTGACATGCTTTGTAATTAACCCCAAGGCCATGGGTTATTATTTTTTTACCAGCTAATCCAATTGCCATATATCACCTTATGGTGTACAAACCGGCTTACCGTCAGTAGCAGAAACAGGCTTGCGCTCGCATACAGAATCTGTGCTTGGGTTGCCAAACTGATCCAACAGATTGAATACTCTTAAAACTGTGGTACAATCATTGTCATAAACCGTCAAAGTTTTGTTAACGTCGTCAATCTTGGTTTTATTTGTGTCATATTTCAGAATTAAGTCAACGACACTTTTAACTGCCGCCACGTCAAGGAATAGTTGAGTTGTATCAGCTTTTATCTGGCTAAGTGTTTCGCCAGTACTACCAGCAATTTGGTGATCTGGAACAAGGTTCTCGTCCCAAATACCATTAATAATTGTTTCTTCAATAGGATCAATTCTTGCGGTTTGATATCTGTCTGTGTCTGATAAAGTCGGCCCACCATCTGAACGGATAAGATATTTTTTAGTAGCACTATAACCTATTAAATCGGTGAATAAAAATGTGTAAAACCCATCACCGCTACCGGGAGAGGTGTTGGTGATTTCTATCATAACCCCGTCTGTATTCTGTCCAGAACCATTTGGTGTACCAATTATTAAAGTTTGTGTGATCCCGTTTACTTCCCAAATTCTAATAGATGGAAACCCCCCGCCGATGCCAGTTGCAGGGAGGCCAACATTGGTGAATAAACTGTTTATTTCAATTTGTGCCACTGATTATACCCCATTTATTTTACATATATCTGTTATTTATGCGAAAAAATATAGCGTGAAGAATATAATGATAAATATACTTAAACGTAATAAAGGAACTCAACAGTGGAAGATTTTTCATTAATTTATCAACTCAACAAAAAAGAAACAGATGTTCACTCGTCGCTGGCAGAAGGTGTAACATATCAACAGTATGAAATTGAAGTTGATAGTGTTGTTCAGGTCGTAAACATTCCGTTGCGCGAAACATTAAATTTTGAAACCGCTATCGCAAAACAGAAGAAACCTCACACCAGAAAATCATTGAAGTTGTTATTGAGAGAATATCGTGGTGTCCGTGGATAAGGAATAGCCGATGGCTTTTATTTTAACACGCCCAACCTCCGGCGCAGGAGGGATAGTAAATGAATGTTTGCCATTTTATCGTTCTGATGGAGCGCTGGATACAATTACAATTGCATCTAATTTATTGCCATTTTATCGTTCTGATGGAGTGCTGGATACAATTACAATTGTATCTAATTTATTGCCATTTTATCGTTCTGATGATACTTTTGATCCTATCCTTATGGAAAAATGTGCGCCGGGCTGTAGCAATATTACAATGTGGGGTTCTATTAGTGGGGTATTATTAAATCAAACAGATTTACAAACAGCACTTAATGGAAAATCTGCTTTAGTTCATACACATGTAATGACTGATATTACTGATTCAACATGGATTAGTGATATAGCAGGTCAATCAATTAAGTCATTATCCGACGTATTAACATCTATGGCTCCGGCTGATGGCGATTTATTATCTTGGAACAATACTGCTGGATATTGGGAAAATATTCCTACTAGTAGTTTTGTTATAACAGATCATACATTATTAACAAATATTGGTGTTAATACACACGCACAAATTGATACACATATTTCATCAACATCTAATCCACATTCTGTTACTAAAACACAAGTAGGACTTGGTAATGTAGATAATACGGCAGATGTTGATAAACCAATAAGCACCGCAACACAAACCGGCTTAGATACCAAAGTATCAAAATCTGGAGATACTATGACAGGATCTTTAACGGTTGCTAATCTTGCGAACAGTATAAACAGCGGAGATTATCCAATCCAAATGCTGTCCAACATAACAAGTACCGGCGCAGCAAGGGGACTTGTATTAGATACAGTAAATAATTTAAATACAGATGGTGACAAAATATTCTCAGTTAATACTAATGGAAATGAACGTTTTTATGTGGGTCGAGAAAATGGTGTTTGGGGTACCAAAATTCACAATCATTTAGCGGTTGGTAAGTCGACCCTAACAATACCACAATTTTCTTTATTAAAAATAGATGACAGCGTAACATTTTCTTCTTTTGGACAACAAGGCGACGGCATTGATTTAGATATTGAAATGAATATTGGAACTGTGTTTGCAAAAGCAGCAGCTTTTAGTGGTAAAGCAGTCATAACAGGCAGCGGTGCTCTTCCTTTTATATCTGGGATGGTATTTGAAGTAGATCAACAAGGTACAGGTTCATGGGGCGGTGCTCCTGGATCATGGGGTCTTTCGCCATCTGTTGTAGCGGCTCGTTGGTCTTCACAACCAGGTGCTGCTAATTTTGGTAACTGGGCGTCTGTATTTACATCTTTCCCACCGGCATTAGCATCGGGTGGTGGGGTTAGAGGTGGCGATGGTACATACATTGGGTTTGAGGCGGGCAGTGGGCAGGGATCAGCCCCAAACCTATACGGGATTTATGTATGGGGGCAAACAACATCTGGCATTGCTACAGGAATACATGTAAAGAAATCCTTAGGCACAGTAAATTCAAGGGGTATTGTTCTTGCTGGTGATGGCATTGGTGCAGATATTGTATTTGGTGCCACGCAGGATGCACAAATATATTATGATGGAACAGATTTAATAATTAAAGCAGATGCGGTTGGCACGGGCATAACTAAATTTACAAGTAAAATACAGACAGCGGATGTAATAAAGGATAGACAATTAAATATCTCAGCTGCCATTAAACCTGTGGTTAATTTTATGCGCGATGGTTTCGTTGGATTGTTTGCGGTTGCATTGGCCGATGACTCCACAGACGAAAACCGTAATATCAATTTTCATCTTCCTGGTGATTGGAAACTTGGGACTGATATTAATATTCATATACATTTAATAAATGTAGTTACACAAACAGGCACAAACTCGGTCGTAACGGAATTAACTTATTTGCCGGTTGGTGATGGTGAAAATGCTTTGGGGGCCGGTACTACACTGTCAGGTACTTATACATTAGCAAACAATGCCGCCGCCGGAACAATGCACGACGGATCAATATTTATACTACCTGGCTCCGCATTGGCCGCTGGCGATGTCGTTGGACTGCGAGTTTTGCGAAAGGGTACGAGTAGTGCGGATACTGCTGTTGGAGATATTGGGTATGATGGTATGCATATAACATATGTGTCAAATATTTTAGGAAAATAATTTAATGAAAAAGAGAACAGTAAACAAAATAAAAAAATATAAAAATGCTCCGATATTGATGAATATCGCTGGCAATGATATTTATGTGACATATTATTTTGCGGAATATAATGAACTTTTAGATAATAATGGAAGCATTATAGAAAGTTTGCCAGTTTCGTTTAAACCAGTGCCTTTTACTAAAGAAGAAATTATGGAGAAACTTCGAGCGTCAATTGTTACAATTGACGTTAACGCGGCCGAAGAAAAAATAAGTATTCAAAAAACAATAGATGAAATTACTATTTTAGGATAATTAGTTCCAACTAAGCATCATTACAAGTAGCTCTTTGGACTACCCCTCGTTCTTTATAAATACAGGAACGAAGAATTTGATTAGGCCCAGTGGAGTTAATGGATATTTGAAGACACTTACAATAAACGGAGCGATAAATAAGTCTATTGTTCTTAATGTACGCAGATACACAGTTTAGTATCACTAAAAAATATTTAATTAGAGGAAATTATTAGAAATGGCAGACAAATTACCCATAAAAGCAAAATTTGCAGCGGGATCGCCTGTTGATGTTATAGCATTACAAGAGTTTGAACCCACTGATACAATTCCTTTGTCGCTTATTTCTGGATTTTCTCAAGGTGTAGTTACGGAATTAGCAAATAATAGTATTTCGGCTCTTATTGATGTGGATACATCAGGTTCCCCTAGTCCTATTACTGGAGAAGTTTTAATATGGGATGACATATCAGGTACATGGAAACCAGGAATATCACCAGGAAGTACTACAGCAACATGGGGATTAATCACAGGTACCTTAAGTAATCAAACAGATTTACAAACCATATTGAATAATAAACTTAACTTAACCGGTGGGACACTTACGGGTCAGCTTGGAACCACGGTTGGTACATTTTTAAGTAACGTAACGCCAGTTGATAATACATCAGAAGCTTTTGTTTTTGATACCAGTAACTCATTTACAAGCACAAATAAATCATTATTAACAATACAAGATGTTGCTGTTGATAAGTTTATATTCAAGAACAACCCCACACAAAATCTTGGTCAAATTCGTATACCTGATACTTTTGTTTCTTTTCATGATTTTTATATTGGTTATTCAGACTCGCCAACCAATTACGCTGGAATGTTTAATAACTTTGGTGATGTTTTCTTAGGTATATCTACCGATCCTACGACCAGAATTAATAATGCCAAAGGCAAGACGACAACTATTGGCTCGATTGGAAATCTACAGAAAGTCCGCGTATATGTTGATTCTATTGATGGTATTTTATTTTTGACCACCGGCGGATCTTTTGGTATTAAGGGAAGTACGGCCGGCCCTGAGTTTTTCGGTGGTGGGTTTAATTATGTAGATAATTTCAAAACGTATTATGGTACTGATCGTGATTGGTATATTCGAAATAACCCAACATCTAATGATTTGGAAATAGTTGACAGCACTGGAACGTCAGGGAATATTATTCTTGATGGTTTGAAATGGCCCAATGTTGATGGAACCTTAAACCAGGTATTAACTACGGATGGTTCTGGGATTTTATCTTTTACTACCATTGATCATAATAATATTTTAAATAATGGCACAAACACACATGCCCAGATTGATACACATGTCGCTGATACAACAATACATTATACCCAAGCAAGTATATCAATAACCGAATCACAAATTAGTGACCTTGGAACGTACGAGTCCGCGTTAGGTAATCCTACATTAAATGGTCAGATATTGTCAAGTACCACCGCCGGCGCAAGGAGTTGGATTACATATATTCCAGGCTCAGAATATTTTGTTACCAGTCCTACGCCGCCTGGTTCAGTGCCAGTGGTTACTGGGGTAAACTCGGTAGCTATTGGCGGAAATGGCCAGCAGGCCACCGGTGGCGGCTCGATGTCTCTTGGTGGTGTCCAAGGCATCGCCTTGGGCGCGGCATCAGTAGCAATAGGCGGACAGTTTAATGTTGCAAGCGGCAATACTTCAATAACTGCCGGTGGTAGTGGGTGTACAGCATCAGGCACTAACTCAATAACTGCCGGAGGTAGTTCCTGCACTTCAGCAGGAATTTGGTCAGCAGTTGTTGGTTCATTAAATTCTTCAGTATTGTCTACTTCTTCCCGTGCTTGCGTTATTATGGGCGCATCATCGTCAAGTATTACTGCTGCTACAAGATATAGCGGTATAGCAGGCGGACAGTTTAATGTTATATCTGGAACAGGTTACGAAAGTTTTATAATTGCAGGAGTCGGCAATACTATATCATCGACCGCGACAGCAAACGCAATTGTGGGGGGCATATTTAATAGAATACAAGGGTCGGTAACCAACGTAGCAATTATAGGAGGCAACAACTGTACAACATCTTCTACCGTAGGAATAAACACAGGAATAGTTACAGGAGTTGGTGCTAATGCTATATTTAATGGTAACCTCACAATAGGATCAGGTAGTTATGTAACACCAGGTGACAGCCAGTCGGGGGTTATGTCAATTAGAGTACAATCTACAGATGCCACCCCCGCAGAATTATTTTTTAAAACTGCGGTTACCATAACAGCATCTGATTATTTGACGTTACCTGATAATTGTACACTTTCTTTTTCAATTTTGATCGTAGCGAGAAATGTTACACCCGGCAGCCCGGTGCCAAACGAAAGTGCAGCATATAAACTTGAGGGTTGTATAGATAGATATATAGGTGCGTCTACTACTGCATTAGTAGGAAGTGTTATTAAAACTGTTATTGCAGAAGATGTTCCTGCATGGGACGTGTTTGCTACTGCTGATGTTACAAATGGTCGCCTCGCAATCAAAGTAACAGGCGAAGCGAACAAAACAATAAATTGGTCCGCACAGGTCCACTACACAATGGTAATAGGATAATAAAAATGGCTTTAATAAAAAAAACAAATGCAGATTTTGCAACTTTTGATAATTCATATATTAAGATAGATAATATTGTTTGGAGAGATGAAAATCCGGATATTATGGTTACTGTTAATACATATGTGAATAAAACTAATCGTGTGGCTGGCAAACTGCCCATTACACAAAACATATATATGGTTAACATTCCTATAGATGGTATAACCATATCAAAAGTATATAACAAATTGAAACTGTTAAACGATTTTAAAGATGCTCTTGATGATTTATAAATGAGTAGGAGAAACTATATGTATAAATGTAAGTATTTCGTTATTCAAGAATTGGTGTCACCGCAAACTTATACTGACAGAGGAGAGAAGGCATGGCAGTTATTAGATGATAGAATGCTCATGACACTTGATCTGCTGCGAAAGAAGTATGGAAAGATGACAATAAACAACTGGAAGTGGGGCGGTGACAGGGAATGGAGCTGTTTACGAACAGCAGAGAGTCCTTGGTTTAGTAAATATAGTCAGCATTCTTTCGGGCGGGCCGCAGATATTATTTTTAATGATATTACAGCCGAAGAAGTTAGGCAACAAATTTTAGAAAATCCAAACGACCCAGTTTTTGTTTTTATTAATAGTTTTGAAGAAAATACATCATGGTTACATTTTGATGTTAGGAATTCGGATAGAATTTTAACTTTTCCCGTCCCAATTAAAACCTAAAACCTAACTTCAAGTATTCAAATATTATTTGTAAGGGAGTTTTAATTTTTGTTAAATGAAGCAATGGAATGCGAAGCATGACCCCTCAGCGTAGATGCGAAGCGCAGCGGCGCACGCAGCGCGAGGGCATCTCTATCACCGAAACCCGCAAACCCATAGAGATTATCTCTTCTAAAGAAGCCGGAATAGATCCTGGTCTTAGTACAGCACTCACTTTTTCGAACGGAGAAAAGATCAACTTTCCTAAGTTCTACAGAGAAAGCCAAAAATTAATTGGGAACTTGCAACGCAAATGTAAAAACAGCAAAAAAGTAAAAGCAAAGCAAGCAAAAATTAACAACCAACGAACTAATCATCACCACCAACTTTCATTTTATATCGCGCAGCGATATAAAATGATCCATTGGTCAAATGATAACTTTAATGCATTGAAACGCCTCCATGGCAAGTCCTATTCGGACGTTAGCCTTGGGGCGTTTCGGGATTTGTTAGAAGCCAAGTTGGCGTCAAGAACTGACGGGCCTTGTTCTCTAACAAAGGTATCATGCAAGCTATCCACACAGACCTGTTCATCCTGCGGGGCCACCGCTGGCCCCAAAGGACTGGCCGGGCTGGCAGTAAGGGAATGGACGTGTAGTGGCTGTGGTGCCACGCATGATCGCGACGTAAACGCCGCGAAAGTAACGTTATTCTCCGGGCAAGGCATGTCCGCCGATCAAGGGAAGTTTATAAGTCGTAAATTATAGAAGTTTGCGCGTGACCTGCCGGATGGTAGAGGATAAATACAATATAATAATTTTAATAATTGGAGATTATAATGCGCCTCAATTTTCGACAAGGTGTAGTTAGCTATCAATCTGGTGGCTTTTTGCAAGTATCTGGTAATGTTGTAAATATTTTAGCAGGCAGTCGCCCAGTGACGATTACTTTGGCGCACAAAGATGTAAATTATAGTCATTCAGAAGACAATTCTGTGAATAATGCGTGGGTTGGTCCATTCATAGATTCTAATTATTGGCTATATTGGGATTTTGACCCTCTTACATTTGTTAGGACTTTTAATTATACTACGATAGAACCAATTGCACAATCAATAGAACCAGGAACAGGCGATGCCTCCGTTGTGGGCGTAACGCCAGGCGCCGCAGGCGTGGGTTCTTTTGTGGTAAATGGATTTTATAATCTTCCAGTCGGAAAATTGTTTGCTATAGTAAACTCAACAGCAAATAACGGAAACTATACTGTAAGTAGTATCGTATATAATAATTCTTTCGGCCAAACAACCATTTACGTTACAGAAGAAATTGTCAGCGGTGTAGTTGACGGAAAGGCAACGTTGGATATTGATTCATTTGGTAACCCATTGTATATTGAAGGTAGACATTGGTTTAATACTGCTACTAATATACACTCAGTTTTGGTTGGAAATATATGGAAACCAGTTATTCGAGTTTTCGCCGCGCGTCTTCTAAACGGAAACACTCTCATAAGTCTTAGCCAAAATAGTCAATTAGGTGATTTCACAGGAACACAAATTGGTAGTAATTATTCTGTTTTTTCCGGGAGGGTTTTGGTCGATAACACAGCCGCCCCAATACGAAAGGCAGATGGAACATTTTTTACAACAGAATCAGAATTTTTTACTAATCAATCGAGGGTTGATTCCCTCCGTTTGGAATCAAATACAACCACAGCACAGTCTATCGCTTCTACATTATCTAAATTTTCGGTAGTTGCTTGGAAATCTGATGGCCGGGTAGATATTGCACAATATGATGATGTAGGCAATACGGTTGTAGGTGTGCTTACCGAAGATATTAGTTACCTTGAAGTCGGTAGTATTATTGTTCAAGGTTCTGTTACTAATGTTTTGTGGAATTGGACAAACACTGTTGCAGTAGGAACTACTTTGTGGGTCGAAAATGGCCAATTAGTCTCAATAGATCCTAATATATCGAATCCAGTAACATACCCAACACAACATGTTCCTGTTGCAAGAGTTTTAAGTAAAGACACTATAATTTTTGAACAGGGGCTTGGAGGAATTGGACCTAGAGGGCCAGAAGGCACAGCAGCTTCCTTGCCACCAGCCGATACTACAAATCTTGGCGTTGTTACACTTTTAACACCATCTTCGAATACAACTCGAGCGTTTGTCATAAGTGATACGGACGCGCGATTAACAAATGCCCGACTACCCTTGGCGCACACCCATACATCCTCGCAAGTTACATTTTTGACCGGCGGCGGTGTAATATCAAATAATGTACAAAGCGCTATTGTTGAATTGGGCACCGGAAAAGTGAATATTTCAGGTGGTGTCATGACTGGATTATTGACGTTAAGTGCCGAACCAATAGCACAGAATCATGCTACCACAAAAAAATATGTTGATAATCTTGTTAATGGTCTTGTTTGGTTGGAACCCATCGATGGTGTTAACATAATATCTGATAGTGTTTCTTCCCCACCAGGCTCTCCAAAACACGGTGATAGTTATATAATGCCCAATAATTTAGGTACAGGCAGTTGGGCTGGTTCTGCTGCAGGCGATGTGGAGCAATGGGACAATGATGCTTTACTATGGACCAATCTCGGGCCAATCCAAAATATTCATACTGGCGACATCCGTGTTGGTATAGCAATGCAAACAAATACGGTGCCATCTGGAAATTTTGCCGGAAATAAAAATAATATAGCACTCTTTGATACTAATGGTAATTTCACAGGATTTGAAATACCTATTAATAATAGCGCCGTTTACGTTGATAGTGATGCTTCGTTGTTTGCTTTTGATCAATATGCTTTTGATGGAACGAAATGGGTGAGATTTGGTGGTTCAAATCAAGCATTCGTTGGTGATGGATTAACTATTAGTGTTTCTGGTGGCGTAATTAGTACAATTCCAACAAGCAATTCAGGTCAAGTAGATGCAATAACATTAAGTGGTAATAATTTAAATGCTTTGGATTTGCGCTGGGCAGCTCTTGGACACACACATGCTTCTAACCAAATAACATTTGTGCCTTATACAGGAGATAGTAATTGGGGGACACCCAACAATACCTTTTCTGGCCAACTTTCAGCGGTTGCTGCTCAGTCAGCAATTCAACAACTGGCGGATACAAAGGCAGAAAAAACTCCGGCATATTCTGCGCTGGGAAATTTACCATCGGCTGTCTCAGAAAAAGGAATGCTTACAGCAGTTTTGAATAGTACTGACGATACGGTATATTTCTCAGATGGCGCGGCATGGGTGCCTTTGGCAAAGCGCAACCACGCACACAACAACCCATATGATATTAAATTTTTTATTACTGGCGCATTGTCCCCTTCTAAAAAATTGGGCATCTTTGCTGTTCCACGCACCATCTCTGTTGCATTGTCGGCTCCTACTTCAATTGCAATCGCTACTGTGCCACCTTCGGTTTCCCCAACAACCTTCTTAATTTTTAGAGATATTGCCCCAACTTACAACTCTCCAGTGTTAATAGGTTCAATACTATTTTCTGTGGGAAATAATATAGGAACAATAACATGGAATAACAATATAACATTCGTTCCGTCGGATCGTATAATAATTGCTACAGACGCGGCACCTACTGATGTTGATGAAATTTCAATAACTATAGTAGCTTGTGAAGCTGTGGTTGAATGTACTACAATATAATGGATTAATAATAAATATTATTACAATAATTAAGGAATTATAAAATGGCGCGTATATCATTTAGACAAGGAATTGCTAGACACGGCAAAAGCCCGTTCTTTTTACAGCAGAACGGACAATTTGTAGATTTGGTAATTTCACCAGATTTAACATTGATTGCGTTTGCGGATGGGAATAAAGATTATTTATATACTGAATCCGTCACGGCCATTAAAGCGTGGGGTCCATTTACAGTACCAGATAATTATTGGATGTACTGGGATATTGATAGGGTTACTGGCATAAGAACATATGGGAGTACTACTTTATTACCAATCTACGCTACAACAGCCCCGTTAACGCCAAACACAGGGCAGCTGTGGTTTGATACAAGCATCAATAATATTACCAGTGGTAAAATGCACGAATTTAACGGCGCAGCATGGGTTCAAGTATTACGAGTATTTGCTGGTATATATAGTTCATCTAATCAATTTCTTTCGCCCGTAGATACAGTATCGGTAGAATCTAATTTTACAGGAACGCAAATAGGCGCACCTGGTAATATAATTACAAATGCTGGTTCTTTAGTATACGATTTTACTGGAAATCCTGTTGTTAATCAGGACGGCAAATTTTTTACTACTGAGGATGTTTTTACAACGGGGGTTCCCACAGGCGCATCATTAAAAATTAATAATAGTCTTATTCGTGCCCAGGCTGCCGCTCCTATTGCAAAATATCAAGTTGTTGTATTTAATAATTTCAATAAAATTATTTTAGCTTCATCGTTTGATTTCTTGGATAAGGTTTATGGAATTGTTGAAGAAGACATTCCAATAAATGATATAGGTAATGTTATCACAGAAGGTGTAATTTTTAATGAACTGTGGGATTTTAATAATAGTACCGCCTCACCACCAATGGTTGGTTTAATTAACGATCCTGTTTATGTTACCGCTACCGGCGATCTTACTACAGATATAACATTTTCTATTCCTGGTCAAATTCCCGTGGGGGCGATTATTGGTCTCCAGACTATTTTGTTTAGTCCTGGTATATATGGATCTGGAACCGGGGCAGGCTCTGCTGTTGATCATGGCTCATTAACTGGATTAACGGATGACGATCATCCGCAATATTTTAATCAAGTTAGAGGCGATGCGCGATATTATGAACGTTCAATAGCAGATTCAATATTTGCACAAGCGGTACATACCCATACTAAGTCTGATATTGTTGATTTTGCACATACACACCTTGAAGCAGATATTACAAATTTAGATAAATATTCACAATCACAAGTAGATAGTTTACTAAACAATAAAGTATCACTTGATGGTTCTTTGGCAATGACAGGCGCATTACAGCTTCCTGGTGATCCAACAAATGCATTAGACGCCGCAACTAAACAATATGTAGATGCTCTTGCTGCTGGCCTTGACGCCAAAGATTCTGTAGCAGTTACAACCACGTTTGATATTACCGTAACCGGCTCACCATCAGCAGTTTATAATGCAACTGCGGGCGCAGCAGGCACCGGTGAATTTACAAATGTAGATATAACAAATCTTGATGGTATTTTAAATGTTGATTATGATTTTAATTTAACTAATAGAGTTCTTGTTAAGCACCAAGTAGACGCAACACAAAATGGTATATATGTTATTAGTAATTTTGGTGGTTCGCCATATACTTCTGCCACGTTAGAACGCGCAGCAGATCAGGATGGTACACCTCAGTCAGAGGTATCGCCTGGTAACTACGCGTTTTCTGCTGGCGGTTTAACACACTCAGGAACGGGTTGGATTGTTCTTGCAGGAACCGCCACCGGAATAAACGATACTATTATACTTAATACAGATGATATGAATTGGGCAATGTTTTCTTCATCTGTTTCATTCACACCAGGATTAAACATTGATATTACAAGCAATGTTATTAGTGTAAAACAGGCATCAGCCGGCGGAACAGTAGATGCTAAAACATGGGATGGTGAGTCAATAGTTTTAACTACAGGTTCGCCAGCAATTGTTGATAATGAAGTATTGTTGTATAATACCACAACTTCTGATTGGAGAAATGGATTTCTTTCTTTTATCCGCGATTTTGATAATACGAGTTATGTTACCATTAACACAAGTAATGGTGATGTAGATTTATTATCATCAGGAGCAGTTACTATAACGCGGGATATTAATAATCTTATTACATTAAGTAACAGTGGTGTAACTACATTAAAGAGTCAAGGCAATACAGATATAACGGCTTTGGGAGCCATAAACCTTCAAAGTACTGGGAATACTACATTTACAGCAGGAACGTCTAGTATACTTCTTAATAATACTACAGATATAACATTAACATCTGCTAACGGCATTGTTGTTGGCACGCCTTCTGGCCAAGGAACTATTAAATTAGTTGATGGAGTTTTTAATACATCTATTGAAGTGCCGCCATCTTTATCAGCAAGTACTCTTTTTAGATTTCCTCCAACTAATGGTGCTTCTGGTCAAATACTTTCTACTGATGGCACTGGTATTACAACATGGATACCAGCTCCGACTGGCGGCGGCGGAAACGCCTATTGTATTATGGATGGTGATGCCGATACTTATGTTTCTGTAGGCTTTGGCTATGCTGCTTGTACAGACAGCCTCACTAATGAAATTCGGATGCAGGCAGGAAATGGAACAGGTGCTGGAACTGTTATTGGACCTGGTGGTAATGTTGATATCCGCTCAGGCACAGGCTATTCTGGATATAAGAGCGGCGATATAAAATTAACAGCAGCCGACGGCGGATATAATCTTGTTTCGGGTGAAATTGTTGTTAGCAGCGGAAATGCATATGGTGCTTCAGCTGGTGATATAAAAATTTACGGCGGCGCAGGATCTAGTACTGGCGGCGCTGGCGGTAATATAATTATTAAAGCGGGCGATGGTCCGGCCGCAAATAATTCTTCTGGTGATGTTACTATAGTTGCTGGTAGTTTACCATCATTTGGCGGTGAAAGTGGTTATAACACCGGCGATATACATATTCAAACACAAAATCCTGCTGGACAGTTCGGAACCCAGCGAACTTCTGGACATATTTATTTGGAACCCGGTGTTATTAACAACCCGGGCGGCGAAGGTGGATATGGTTCTGGTCTTACTGGTAGTGTTAGAATACAATCTAATGGTACTAATGCTGTTGAAGTTCCTGATCTTAGATTTTATACTACCAATAAATTAAAATACGTGGCATTGCGTTCTCCATTGTCTATGTTAGGAAATAATGTCAATATAACAATGCCTGCAGTAATGGGCGGTGTTGGTCAAATAATGGCGCTGAACTTAATTTCAGGTCCGACTATTGGTGTTGATTATGGTGAATTAGGATTTTATGATCAGCCATATGATATTGCTGGTCAAGGCTTTGGTACATTATCTGACGGTGATGTTATATTACGGTTTGTAGCTCCAAGAGATATGGAAATTTCAATATCCACTTCTGGAAGTAATGTTCCACATACTGGTTATGCCGCCACTGCTCCTGTAGGTACCCCTGCTATTTTCGATGTTTCTAGACTAGCAGTTAATAATACAGTAACCGCACTTGGGACTATTATTTTTCAGGCCGGCACTCAACGTCCTACGGCTTCGGCGTTTAGTTCAACTTTTGTTTTTGCTAGAGATGTTATAATTATAACATGTACAACCGCTAGCGGAATAGCTGATGTTGGAATTACTATTGCTGCCCGAGCTAGACCACAATAATATTGATTGGTATTTTAGTTTAAATAGAATAAATAGTTGACAAGCAGCAAACAATATTGTATGCTATGTTCATTGATGGGCAATGAATAAAAATAACCCATTTTATAACCATTAGAAGCGAAAGCATAATAATAATAAGAAACGAAGGAGAAGCGAATAATGGCACTTTCATTAGAGCAGCTTACAGCTGCATTCAAAAAACAAGATACAAACGAATCACGTCCAAGCAACTATTACCGATTTTGGGATATGAAAATTGGTGAACAAGCAGTTGTGCGATTTGTGCCGGATGCAAACGGCGATAACCCATTGGGGTTTATGGTTGAGAAGTTAATGCATAATCTCGAAATTAACGGCGAAAACAAAAACATTCCATGCCTTAAAATGTATGAAGAAGATTGTCCTGTCTGTAAAGTATCATCAGAATATTACAAGGACGAAGGCAAAGATAGTGTTAACGGTAAGAAGTATTGGAGGAAGAAGCAGCATATAATTCAGGCTCTTATCGTTGAAGATCCACTTCCAGTAAATCCAGAAACAGGCGAAAATAATGAAGGTAAGGTCATGTTCCTTAACTTTGGGTTCCAGCTTTATAGTGTAATCAAGGAAGCTTTCGAAAGTGGTGAACTTGATCAGGTTCCATACTTTTTTGAAGGTGGTTGTGATTTCATTATCAAGAAGACTGAAGTTGGTGGTCGTTCTAAGTATGACGTTGGTTCTAAGTTCGCCCGACGTTCTTCTGATCTTACTGATGACGAAATAGCAGCAGTAGAAGATCAAAGTATTGATCTGTCAACATTACTTCCACCTAATCCAGGTTACGAGAAGGTTTCTACTATGTTAACAGCGGCTCTTTCTGGAGGTACATATAGTGAAGAAAGTTCAACGGCAGCAGCAAGTAGTACACCAGCTGCTGAACAATCAGCACCACAGAAGGAAGCAGCACCAGTAGAAGCCACTGCTGAATTCACAGAAGAGTCTGATGATATACTTGCGATGATTCGTAACCGTAAGAACAAGTCTGCTGAATAAGGTAGTACCATGGCAGATTTTCTTAAAGGTATAGTCAAAGACCTTGAGAAAGCCGGGTTTAAAGCAGGGGAGGCAGCGCCTCCCCGCTACTGGTTTTCAACGGGTAACTACGTAATGAACAAAACTCTTGGTGGTAGTTACTTACGTGGCATTCCACAAGGACGTATCACTGCATTTGTTGGTCCTTCTATGACAGGCAAATCTTTTTTGGCATGTAATGCAATGCGCGAAGCCCAAAAAGATGGCGCGATTGTTATTGTTATAGATTCAGAACATTCCTTAGATACTAATTTTGTTAAAGCAATAGGTGTTGATCCTGATGATGAAAATTATTTTTATTATGAGATTGACACTATTCCTGAAATGAAGAAATTGGTTAGTAAATTTACAACAGGTTATAAAAAAGAATATGGTTCTGAAAATCCAGATGCACCAAAATTTCTTTTTGTAATTGATAGTCTTGATATGCTGTTAACAGAAACCGAAGAAAGTAATTATGATAAAGGTGTCAGTAAGGGCGATCAAGGGCAGCGCAATAAACAATTGAAAGCTGTTCTTCGTGAGTTTGTTCAGGCCATAAAACACCACAACATTTCTATGATTGTAACCTCTGGTGTTTACAAGAATCAAGATTCGTTAAATGGTGAAGGACTTTTTATTGTTAAGGATTCTATCAAGTATGCATTATCACATATTGCAATGCTTACCAAAAGAAAACTTAAAGACGAAAAAGATGCCAAGAATGTTCTTGGTATTAACTTAATTGTAGAAGGGTATAAAACGCGTTTCACGCAACCGTTCCAAAAAGTAACTATGGAAGTTCCATATGAAACTGGCATAGATCCGTTTTCAGGTCTGGCAAAAGTAGCAATTGAACTTGGTATTCTTACCCAGAAAGGAGCTTACTATTCAATGGATGATGACAATAAATCTTGGTACATGAAAGATGGTTGGGATTCACATAAAGAAAAAATATTAGAATTGTGCGAGGCCAAGTGTGGTAAGTTCTTGAATGCAAACATTTCTGATGATGAAGTAGATACGGATGTTGGTAAGACTGGAAAACAAAAGCGGGATGCCCTGCACCTAAAAACCACTTAAAAATAAATAGGTTGACATCAATAACCATATGCTGTATTATACAGCATATGGTTATTTTGTTTAAGGATACAACAGGTTACATTAATGGTTAAAATAAGTCGTATATATCATTGGCTTGTGGGATACAAATCCCGTGGCGACTATTACAGTTGTGGAAAATTTGCCGAATGGATTCGGAGAAAAACCGGTGTCACCGAGAAACCTTTTGCTGCAACGTCCGAAGAATGGTGTGAGTGGAAGTCAAAGAATGTTGACAAAGTTGGGTACTGGATTACAGAAGAAGTGCTGAATTATATTCAGGATGTCTTTTTGTTTATTCCAGACGTGTATCATAATGCTCATGTGTATGTGTCAAACCGTTGGGTTTACAAAACGCATTATATTGATACCAAACTTAAAAGAGGCAAGTATTACGGTTTTGATACTGTACTTCTTGCTGGTATTTTCGAACTGCTTGTTGACTTTGTTGAGATTGAAAAAGCACATCGTCAACAAGGTTGTGATTATGTTAAAGGCAAAAAGATAAAATATCATCCTTCAAGGGAAGACGGAATAAAGTATCTTGATTGGGAAATTGGATTAAGCGAAGAAGAAGGTGGTATTGGACAGTCCGCCACCGCACAAGAAATTAAAGACTTGTACGTATGGTGGAAGGACGTTCTACCCAATCGCATTGACCCCATGGAAGAAAGTGGTTGGTCTGCGTATTGTGAAGGCGAACGTATCGCTGGACGTGGTTTGTTTGATTGTGGTGATTCTAAAGAGTCTGAGGAAAGTAAGAAAAACGTAAGTAAGATTTTAGATGTCATGCATGAACTTGAAAAAAAGCAAGACGATGAAGACACTGATATGTTAGTTAGATTAATTAAAATTCGGAAAGATTGTTGGACATAATAAAACAATAAGTTGACACTAATAACCATATAGTTTTATATACAGATGAAAAATTTGGAAAATATTTCTAATAAAAGTTCAATATTATTGACTTCAAAATGTTCCTATAAGGTTTTGTAAGATGAATATCGAAGAAATAGTTAAGAAAAACATGATAGTAAAAGCGTATGATGGTTCTATAGCATATGGAACGAATACACTCACTTCTGATATTGATATTCGTGGGATATTTTGCGCTGATCCTGTCAATATTTTGACACCATTTTTTCCAGTTCGCGAATCTGTAGATTCTAGTGAAGAAGATACAAAATATTACGAATTATCTCACTTTATGAAACTGTGCTTGGATTGCAATCCCAATATTCTTAATTTGCTTTGGTGTTCGTTAGAGCATATTATCTATACAACACCGGCCTATGATTTATTGCGTGAAAATCGTCATAAATTATTATCTTCCAAGATTGCGTTCACTACTTCAGGGTATGGAATGAGCCAGTTGCACAGACTTAAAAACCATTCTAAATGGATAAATAATCCGCAACCGAAGGAAACACCAAAACCAAAAGATTTTATCTCTTTAATTCAATATTTTGGTAAAGATAAAATGTTAAAACTTAATCTTGCCGATTGGAATGATGATCATAGATTAGTACCATATGGTACTAATGTATATGGTGTATATGCTGAACATGGTAGACAGATTTATGATCGTGTTGGTAAGTTGAATACCACATATGATGGAGATCGTTCTGAATTTGAATCTATTGTACCTATTATGATTGTTAAATTTAATAAATCTGTTTATGATGAATTTAAAGACAAACACACAAATTATTGGACATGGAAGAAAAATCGTAATCCAGTTCGTGCAAAATTAGAAGCCGATTTTGGCTATGACGGCAAGCATGCCGCCCACTTGGTAAGACTTTTGCGCATGGGTATTGAAGCCTTGCGTGATGAAGAAATCGTTGTGAAGCGTCCAGACGCCGAGGAACTGCTTTCTATTCGTAATGGTGCATGGACATACGAAGAACTCATCGAGTACGCTGAAAATATGGATAGGGAAGTTCGTGAAGTATGGTACAAGAAAACTGCTCTTCCTAAAAAACCTGACTTGAAGTTTGCGGCTGCGCTGCTAATGGAAACACAAGATCTGGTTTGGAATGAGTGAAGGATTATTAACGTTTGACGAAGACTCCCCGCTCTTTGTCAAGAAAAAGGTAAAGAAGAAGACTGCCAAACGTAAGAAACGTAAAGCTAAACCTGCGGCGATTGAAGAGGTTATAATTGATGATCAGCCGGCCGTAAAAAAGAAACGTAAGGCGAAGGCGAAACCATTAAATCCAAATGCACCTAAATATAAGATTAATGATTTGAAAGATTGTAAACACATTCTTCCAAAGTTTAAAAAACGATTAACAAAGGAATGGAATAAGCTTGCTTCCGGTACATTGAGGGAGGCTGGTGATGTTTCAAACTACATCAGAGGGGTTGCTTCTGTTGCTAAAGATAAAAGACCAAAGGAATATGAGGAATTAAGACTGTTAATTCTGGTAGCAAGAAAAAAAGCTACCGAGCGCAATAAGAAGCAAGAAAATAATGATTAAAAACACAGAAGTAAAATCCAACAACACAGTAGATATGGGTATTGTATGGTATAAATTTCCGGATGTTTCACCCGAAGAATTAGATCCGGGGCAATATGAACGATACTTAGTATCGTTGAAAACCGGTCACGTATTTGAATGTTCATGGCTTTTTGGTGGATGGCACACTCGGCATGATGGTTGTAGCGATAGAACTAAAGAAGTGCAGTGGTGGTGTAAAAAACCCGCTGCGCCTGCGGGGGAACAATGATAGAACAACATGGTACAGAATTAGAATGGTTACGCGCATTATATATTGAAGAACTTAGCAAGATGGTTATGTATGGCGATAAGTCCCGTTCACGGGTCGCACACCCAGGTAAGTGGAACAAACTTGAAACTATTGTACGGTTGGCGGAAGGCATCAAAGAACCGGCGATATTGCCGTTGGCGGATGAAACGCGAAAGATATGGGTCTGGAGTGACCAACACTTCTTCCATAAAAATATTATTGATTTTAGTGATAGGCCATTCTATAGCGTTGCTCAAATGAATGAGCATCTTATTCGTAACTATAACGAATATGTAGGTGAAGATGATATTTGTATTTGGGCCGGCGATGTGGGGTTCGGCGCAACAGGTGAGATTAATAAGTTGTTGGAACGTTGTAACGGTTATAAAATTTTGATAGTAGGCAATCATGATTTTAATGGTAAGAAACTTCGCAAGCTGGCATTTGATGAAACACATTTGGTTTACATTGTGGAGTATCCAGACGTAAGTATGTTGTTTACTCATTATCCAATGGATAATGTGCCATGGCCGTGGATTAATATCCATGGGCACTTACATGTATTTCCAAATCCAATATCACCTAATCCGTTGCATATCAATATAAATTGTGAAGTACAGGCGTACCGTCCAAAACTACTTTCAGAAGTAGCATCACAAGCACGGATGAGGGTCATTTCTGCTGGGTCATAAATATTATTATGAAGAGTAACACAAAATGAGTAAGAACAGTAATCGCAGTTCAATACCACATACGGTTTCATATGTCATCAATGAAATAAATCATTTACCAGATGACGAAATCAAAAGATTATATGGAATTGACTTGTTTGAGGATGGGAAAGTATTTGATCCTACCTATAATCGGGAATTCGTAAGCATTGGCGACTGGGCAGTGTTCAGTACTGAACAAGATGCAGTCGAATACGAAGAGCGTTTTTATGGTAAGGAATATGAGGATTATTAAAAGTATTCCCAGTAATACCCCTTATAAATATTTACACGGAGCGCACTTTGGAATGAAATTAATAGAAATATCAAACGTTTATAGTATACAATGTGACATGGATGGGGTACTGGCTGACTTTGAGAAAAAGGTTAAAGAAGTAGACGATACTTACAATAGGGAAGAATATTTAGCTAATTCAAAGGCTCGTAAGTCCGTGTGGGATGCAATAACCCAATACCAGAAGGATGGTGGGGAATTATGGTACGAGCTTGACATGATGCCGGATGCTATGGTATTATGGGACTATATAAGTAAATATCCAAATACTGAGATACTTACAGCGACGGGAAATCCGATGTACCATGCGGATGAACAGAAGATTAAATGGGTTAAAGAACGAATTGGAAACGTTAAGGTAAATTTTGTGCGTAAGTCAGCAGATAAAGCACAATGGGCTGCACCTAATCATATCCTTATTGACGATGCAGAAAAGTCGATAGTACCGTGGACTGCAGCAGGTGGTATAGGTATACTGCACACCAGCGCTAAGGATACCATAAATAAATTGAAAGAGATTGGGTTGTAATGGGACTTGGGGCACCTGTTTGTACAGATTGCGAAGTAATACTGGAATACAGCAATGAGATTCCGCAAAAATGGCGTTGTCCCGTATGCTTGAGTGAAAATAAATATGCATCGCTTTGGGAATTATCAGAAGAAGACCAAGATCTATATCGAAAAAATACAGAAAAGTTTAAGGAGTAAATATGGGGTTTCATATAAGTTTATTTTTTATTGTTCTTTGTGTGGCTGTTGGCGCATATGCCAACGTTACAGGCAGGAACTTTTGGTTGTGGGCTGGAATAGGCGTGTTGATCACGCCATTTCTCGCGTCCATAGTTTTAATGATTCTACATGCATCGAAAGGTAAGGTAGAAAAATCGTCAGCATGAAAGTTAAGGGGTTACTATTAGATATGTATACCGCATACGTTCTTACAGATAAAAGCCGCAATGAACTTGCCGAAAAGTATCCGCCAAAGTATTCCAACTTTGTTGGCCATCACGTAACGATTGCTTTTGGTGTTCCTGTTGATTCAGAAGTGCCAGAAGAAGCTGATGTTAGTGTTCTTGGCATCAAGGATACTGGTGACGGTTTGGAAGCGTTGGTAGTATCTGTAAATGGTTCTACTGAGCGTCCAGATGGTAGTACATACCACATCACATGGTCACTGGAACCTGACAAATATTCACCAAAGGATTCAAACACACTCATGAATAATGGCAAAAAATATACTTTGTCGCTTCCGACACCGTTGGAAACTGTTCCGCATTTATTGAAATGAAAAATAAAAAAGGGGCTTTCGCCCCTTTTTTATTTTATGAACTCTCTGGTCAACAGTCCTTTAAGATATTTTTTATCTTTATCTGATAATTTATCACCCACCAGTTCTAATACTTCTTTTGGTGAATAACACCATCCACTATCTTGAAGATCTTCAAACAAGAACGATATTCGCGAACACCAACAGTTAGGGCCAGGATTACATTCTAATACGGGCATTTGCTGTTTTATGGCGTTCAATACTTCCATGCGTTCATTCATCGTTTGGTTTCCATGTTTCTGGCCGAATTAGCCACTTTTGAACTATTTCCCAGCCCATTTTGCCATGGGTAACCGTACACGCTGAACAATCCTTTCGCCGCACCCCTGGTGGTGATTCTATGATAACATACTGGCCTGGACACTTTAACCACGCCAGGGGACAATAACAAAATAAGCAGTTGATTAGTTCTTTTTCATGACATGGAAAGAATTCACATTCTTTGTGTAAGAAATATTTGAAGTGAGTTGTACTTACTGTATCTTTTGGTTCTGCCATTTTTATTTTTTAAGTTACTCCATAATAAATACATTTATTATAACTGGGTGATATTATATATAAATTAACTAATAAAGTCAACAATAAAATTTATTTTGGATATACTTCAACAACATTGAAAGTAAGATTACAAAAACATTATTCTGAACCAAAGAAACGATATAACAATTTCTTTTTTCCTATGATGAATAATTAACCACATTTTGAACTTCCACAACTAACACATTTGCGGCAACCCTCCGAGAATACTATTGAAGCACTTCCACATTCTTGACAAACTTCATCTTCAACTTTTTCACCATCTTTAATGTATGTGCTTAAAAATTTCTTTATCTGGAAAACGAACGTACCAACATAGGCTGTTTCAACTTTGTCTAGTGTTGCAACAATGTTCTTAATCAAAACACCATGGCGCAGCAGGAAGCTGATAAGTCTTGATACTTTACTTGAGTTATCATCAGCACCAAGTTTATCAGCAACTGCATCAATATGGCGCTTTGGTATTCTTTTCTTGCGAGCCAATTTGAACAATAGTTCTACTGCATCATCTGCAACAACACCTTTTTCGTGAGCGTTGGTTTTAACAAATAACGCAAATGGTCGTTGTTGGTTTTCATGATACACGACTGTTAAATACCATTTACGATTTTCAGCGCGAATTGTTTTCATCACGGCGTTCGCTGAATCTGGCAACTTGACATCTTCCTTGATGATTTCTTCATCATCCGGTTCTGCGTCTTTTTCTTCCTTAGCTGAAAGAACTGTTGTCATTATTCCTGAGCGATAAGTAGTAACACCCTTTACATAACCACTTCGGTACGAGTCCAAGTAAATGTTTTGGAACTTTTCAAAAGGATAGCTCTGTGGAACATTAACCGTTTTAGACATCGCGCTATCAACCCATCGTGCGAATCCTTTAAGATCCTCAACATGGTCTTCAACTGTAAGATTGTCCGTGGTTACAGCCCATTCAGCAGCTGCATCCCATTCACCAATATGTTTGAGATAACGAACTCCATAGTCTTCACACAAGACTTCTTTGGTCAATCCACGGTTCTTATCTATCTTATAAACGGTGCCATCTTCTGCTTTGCCTTTAAGAATTTCTTCATCACCTTCTTTGACAAACTTAAATAACGATGTTTCGTGCCATTCACCCTCATACCACACTGGAGTAACATCTGCGATTTCATCAGGCATGGTGTTTATAATAACGGTCCTAATGTATTCGTGCATGAAGACAGGTTCAAGACCACCAGATACTATATTCGCCTGGATTGAAGTATTGCCAGTTGGTTGTATAGACAGAAGAGAACTATTACGGATACCACTGGAAGAAAGTTTATCCATGTATTCTTTTGGAAGGTTCAGACTGTTAACAAAATGGCCATCTGCGTGTTTTTCTGGAATACATTCTTTGAACATGCCTTTTTCTATAGCCAAGTCAATAGAAGATATATATGCTTCGCGGGCAATAGCGTTCATTACTTTGTCGCGTAGCTCTGCGGCTTCGTCAGAACCAAATCTAACCTTTAACATGTATAGCGCGGAACCCCAACCAAGTATACCAATTCCAATACGTCGTTTATCGCGCATAGATCTAACGTATTCGGGTAAAGGCGCTTCTGACAAACTGCTTATATTATCAAGGAAGCGAACCATTATATTTACATATTTTTTGATTCTTGAAATATTGAACCCAGTTTTTGTATTGTTGATGAACTGCGTTAAATTTAACGAACCAAGGTTACAAACACCACCAGGGGCCAACATTTGTTCGCCACAAGGATTTGTAGCTGCTATTGTTTCTTTGTATGACAATGGTCCAAAGAAGTTAGCGCGATCTAAAAACAGTACACCCGGTTCTGCACGATTGTATGTAGATTCCATGATTAGATTCCATAACCATGAAGCGGAAATAGTTTGTGCTACTACTATAGGATATCCTTTTTTTACCCACTTTTGTAAATTGCCATCCCATTCAGCTTTGTACTTTTTAAATGTAGTATCTGGAAAACATAGTTCCCAAGCATCGACTTCTTCTATTTCTGCTTTCGGGGCTTTTTCCTTTTTCATCTCAATTACTTTGAGAACCTTTTCCATGAATGCATCAGTACAATTAACAGACATATTGAATTTGGTCAAACGACCACCTTGTTGTTTCGCGGATATGAATTCGATAATATCAGGATGCCAACAATCAAGCACGCCCATCATTGCACCTTTACGGATTTTTCCTTTGGCTTTTTTGTTCTGGGCCTTTTTACCAGCACCAGCCGTAATAATTTCAGATGTTTTATCAAACACTTCCATATACTTTACAGCACCTGGGGTTTCTACACCAATACCATGAATGAAAAACCCTCGTGGACGAATATATGAAAAATTTTCACCCCAGCCGCCCTCCGACTTTAAAGTAAAAGATTGATTGCGAACGTTTTCAAGAATCCCGTCTAATGAATCAATATCGTGCTTTCTACGAGGCGACACAAAACAATTACCAGTTAATAAACCAAATTCACCCAATGTAAAAGCGTGAGTTGTAGGTTCATTACAACAATATACCGTTTCAGCAACATTTGTTTTTTCAACACCAACACATTTAATAGTTGTAGTTGTATTAGCATCCGGTGAGTTTTCAATTTTTTCAATATGTGTGTTTTTTATAATTAATTTTTTATCGTTTCTGAAGTATTTTTTAACAAATGTAAGTTTCCATAACTCAGATTTTTTGCCGTCAAAAGGCGATTCTTCGCGTTCTAATCTTAACGATATTACTGGCAATCCTGCTCGTGTTGCAATATCTTTAATTTTAACAGCATAATCATAGACAGTAGTATGAAGCATTACACTGTCTCTTGAATCTACACATCCGTCGGCAGCAATTAACCCTGCGATAAATCCTCTAAGGTAATCTATAGATGATGATAACTTTGGTAATTCTTTTAATTCAGCTGGCATTCCATTAACATAATGTATGCCTTCTTTATCGCCTTTATAGTTAGTTACTTTTAACCATTTAAAATAATCTAAAACCAAGTGTCTACTATCACCAAATTGTTGTAAAGCGGAGTATCTATTACCATTTGAAAAATCAGTATAAGCATAACCATCACCAAATACTAAACCGTTGCGAATTCCATCTTCATATTCATCAAGGTTTTTATATACATAGTGTTTTATTCCATTAAGCGGTACCCGCTTATTTTGTAAATCTGTTGTCGTTACTCGTTCAAAACCGCCCTTTGGTTTTGATACTATCCATTCATGGTGTCCTGTAGTATGGATTATTTCACCATTACTAAATGTTATTTTGTATAATTCTTGTACGCCAAACGATTTCCAATTAACTTCCTGAAAGTCACCATTAGCTGTTAAAACATTAACTGTTCTGTCGGCAATATTTGATGCAAAAACAATGCCATCGGATGTTAATATTTTTGTATCACCACTAACACAGTTCATAAGTGTGGTACCTTTCCACTCAGTACCAGCGTTAGAATATATTCTACCGCCAGATGTAGCTTTAAAATTACTCAATAAATCATAGAAATTTATAGTCCATGTTTCTTGTAATTCGGCCGTTTTTTCAACACTCGCTGCTGCTTTTGCAACGCGGAATAAGGTATCATTTATTGTTTTATCGTTATGATCTTTGTAGGTGGTTCTCCATACTTCTTCTGAAAATGCATCCTCGAACGTTGTGTTAAACATTTTTCGCGGATCGTCGTTATATTTTCCCATCTATATCTCCATTTTGTATTTATTTTTTTATTTTTACTTGGTGAACATCAATTCCTCTGTTTTTAAGATATTCAAGTCCATCAACATTTCGATATATTTCTGCATAATATACCGCGCTGACGCCTGCTGCTGATAGCCTTCTTGCACATCCTATACAAGGACAGGTTGTGACGAATACTGAGCTGCCTGTGGCATTATTTGGGCTACGAATTAGCTTGCGGAGGGCATTGTCTTCCGCATGTACAACGTTTGGTTTTGAATTTCCTTCTTCATCTTCACATATATTTTCTTCGCCAGGATTAGTGCCGTTGTATCCAATGGCGATAATGCTGTCATCTTTAACTATGACACATCCTACTTGACGGCGTTTGCAATAAGAAAGGCTGGCATAAACATATGCAGCTTGCATGTGAGCTATGATGTATTTTTGTTTCATATGATAAAGTATTTTTATTTATTATTGTATTTATTTTTAATGGAGCATATCAGAAAAGTATAATATAGTCAATATGTTTAACGGACATTAAATTATATATTTTAAAATATAAATAAAATTACTTGACATTTTAAAAAAATAGTCATACTATAAATCTGTGTTGATTTTAAATATTGGCGCATATATTAATTTTTGAGGAGAATTATATGGAAAGAGAGATTAATATAGAAGATGTTGTTAAATATCTATCTCGAGCTTTTTCCAAAGCTGCCACGAAAGCCGGCGAAATTGTAGGTTCTGAAGCAATTCGGACAAAAAATAAAAAAAGTGGGCGGTGGGAAACTACCACAATGTATGATTACCAGGTTAATTTTTGTTATTTAATAAATAATATTCAGCGCGGCCCACGGTATATTTCCACTAAAAGCATCCAAGAAGCAAATGAATTGATTGCCAAATTAGAATTGGAAGTAGACAAACCATAAGAAGAAGATTTGTATAAATAGATACATGCATGTAAAAGATTTAATTTATAATTACAATATTGGTAATTTGGAACTAATAAAAAAACAATGTGGCCTGTTCATTGATGAATCCAATGGGCTACCAATTATGAAAAATTTACCCCAAACCTATAAAGATTTTCAAAAAGTTAAGGTTAGAAAACGTAAACATACAAATATATTTTCAAATACTTTTAATGGTGCGTTTAAGGATGAATTGAATGATTTGCGTGAACGCGCCATTTTTGTTAATGGGTTATCCACGTTTGAAGAAAATAAAGAAGATGAGGTTGAACCCTTTTATATTTTCCCGATTAATGGATTTAAATTTCTTTATAGTAAAGAAGTTAAAAATTCTACCAAAAATTATAAACAAGTTTTTGAATCAATATTTTGTCAAATGGGGGAAGAATCTGGTAAAGAGGTTTTGACCGATCTTCTTAGGTTTACCTACGTTTCGGAAAATTTTAGTGCAGGTATCGCCACCGGCGCTGAGATTATTTTATATGGCATCCCGTTTTACTATGCGCTTCGACAATCTCATGTAGATAATTACGATAAATTATTGACAATGTTAGACGGATGTAGTATTATATAAATATAATTATAAAGGGTATAAATATGCCAGGACTCTATTACGCTATACTGTATTTATGTCGACAATTAAAATACAATGAAACTATACAGTATGTATTTAAACATGTTGGTATAGGGTTGTTTGTTTTTATTACAACATATATCATTAGTAGTAATATTTAAAAAAATAAAAAATAAATAGGAGAACACAATGTCAGACGTTAAAGCATTTAGGATTGTATCAGGCGAAGAGGTAGTTGCCGTGGTAGAAAACTATAACGATATTACAAATAACGGGTTTTACACACTTAAAAAGTCCCGGGCATTAATGCTTCAACAGGGCGCAGATGGTACAGTAGGAGTAGCAATGTTGCCATTTATGGCCAGTGCCAGTAATCCAGATCTTGACATTGAATCTGATGTTATATTATATAAGAAGGATATTGTGGCAGAAGTAGTTGATGTGCCCGCAGCATTGGAAACGGCATATTTACAACAAACAACAGGGATAGCTTTAGTAAAATAAGGAACATGGAATGTCAATTGTAGTTTATAAATGTGATGTATGTAAGAGGAAAAAGGAATTCCAACAAAACATAAACGGTCTTGAGAAAGTTCTGCGTTGTACCATTACTCATGGGTGTCGTGGTAAGTTATTTCAAATAGAAGTTCTTGATGATTATATAAGAACCAGCATCCCGGATAGGGTTTTAGGGTTGGATGATTGGCAACAGCGAAAAGTATTATATAATCACGTTCAATCTATAGCAAGAGACAAATGGATTATAGCACACAATCTTGGAACATTCCCTTCAATTTCAGTGTTTGTTAACATTCCTATTGAGGGCGATCCCAAAAATATAGAAGAAATAGTACCTACTGATGTTATAATAGTTGATGACGATAATATAATGCTGGTCTTTGATCGGTCTTGGTCTGGATTGGCACAGTTGGTTGCAAGGCAGTCCGATCCTAATTTGTTGAAACCGTTTACGCGTACAATTGACCAGGCCGCGCAAGACTTGCAACAAATTTCAATCAATGGGGAAATTGCCGTTGCTACCAAGGTTGAAACGGTTGGTATTTGTGAAAATGTTGATCTTGTTGTAAGATATGTAACTACACAAAATACTATAATAGAAAATATATATACCGCTTCTGATAATTTGATAAACTCTACTTCAACGTGGCGTGACTTCCCTCGAGTTTTAATTAAAGGAAAAATATATACGGTGCGGAGTTATCAGGGTGTTTATTCTGATATGTTAGACGAAACAGTTGCATCAGGATCTACGTTTAGATTTACTGGAATAATTACAAATCCAACCTGCTCGCCAGTAGATAGTACGCCTCGATCTGTTCAACAAGATGAAGTGTATATTTTATTCGCATCAGAGCCATTTGATACGATAGATAAGATCACCAACAAATATATTGATGTGTTTGATATAGCAGAATTAGAAAATACATTTTCTCTGTTATATGACACGGGCGAATTTTTTGCTGATACATCTATAATACAAGATACATATCCACCAATAAGACAAGTATAATTATAATAAAAATAAGGTAGTAAATGGATAGTAAAAAACAAAAATTTTTAATAGCACTTTTAATATCATCCCCAGACACTTTTGCGTTATGTCAGAATATAGTACTACCTATTTATTTTGATCCAGAGTTTAGAAATTCTGTTGAATTTATAAAAGCATATTACGAAGAATATAGCACAACCCCCAGTATTACTCAGATCGAAGCCGAAACCGGAAATATTTTTGAAACATATGATGTTCAACCAGATGAAATAAAGTATTGTACTGATGAAATAGAAAAACATTGCAGACAATCTGCTATGCGGCAAGCTTCTTTGGCGTTGCCTGCACTTATACAGGAACATAAATATGCTGAAGCCGCAGAATTGGTTAAAGAGGCCGTCCTTGTTTCCTTGCACAATAACTTGGGTCTTAGATATTTTGAAACCGTAGAAGAACGGTTAAAGCGAATGATCGAAGAAGACCCCACTTATTCTACTGGGTGGTCTGGCGTTGACGATGCCTTGTTCGGCGGAATTTCTCGGAAAGAATTGTTATTAGTTTCGGCTAATTCTGGCGGCGGAAAATCAATAACGCTTGCTAATCTAGCTTTCAACTTTGTTAATAATGGGAAGAACGTTCTTTATATTTCTTTAGAACTATCAGAAGATGTAATAGGTCAAAGATTCGATACCATGTTTTCGGGTATAGGTAGACAAGCATGGAAAGAAAATACAAACGAAATATCGAAGCGTGTAATGTTGGCTGCGGAAGATGCAGGTATATTAGATATTATTCAGATGCCTACTGGAACTACAGCTAATCATATTCGTGCATATCTAAAAGAATTTTATTTACATTATAATATGTCACCAGATTTGATTATTCTTGATTACTTAGATAATATGTCACCAAATGAACACGTATCTGCCGATAATGTTTTTGAAAAAGATAAGCGAAGTTCTGAACAATTGCGTCAAATTGCAGTAGATTATAATATGTTTGCCGCCACAGCATCGCAGTTAAACCGAAGTGCGATAGGGGCTGTAGATCATAATCATTCACAAATAGCTGGTGGATTAAGCAAAATTCAAGTTGCTGATGTATATTGGTCAATTGTAATGACAGAAGAGCAAAAGGCGATGGGCAAGGTAATATTTATTTTTCAAAAGACAAGAAATAGTGATGGAGTTGGTACCCAAGTTCATTTGAAGTGGAATGCAAAATATTTACGGATTTTGGATGAGGAGGGCGAACATCCACGTCCATTAAAATTTAAGAAAAAAGACAAAGATTTAACCGGTAATATTCTTGACAAGGAACCGGCATCAGGCGATAAACTTGCTAGTTTGCTCACAAGTATTACGTCATGATAAATATATAGAAATGCATGATAAATTTATAACCATAGGAGAATAACCCATGCCAAAAGTAGCTGACATAACAGTATTAGACGTTGACGAAAAAACATATGCCGTAGATTCGTTGACAGAAGAAGTGAAGTCCCTTGTTGAACTTTATAATGAATGGAACCATAAAGAAGCTGAAGTTCGTGATGAACTAACACGCTTCCATGCCGCCAAAGAAACATTATCGCGTCAGATTATAACCAAGGTTCGTGAACATATTGCCGAAGAGGAATCTGCCAAAGAACAGGCACTAGAAGAAGCCAATGCCGGCGCTGACGGGCTGAATGTCTCCGAAGAGTAATTAACCATTCAGTAACCATATAAAATCCCCAAATTTTGGGGATTTTATGCTCATAAAGACCCAAATAATCCAATACGTATAAATACACTAAAACATCATATATTAGGAATTTTTTATGTCTTTACTATATAATCTTGTCCAAGAAATGGCATCCGCAGGTTCAACGGGTGCGGGTGGCATTGCCGCAGTACCAGGCTCGTTGTTTGGCGGAGGGGTTATTGATGCCGAAAAAACAAAACAACGCCGCAAGAAAATGATTCGCAGAGTGATGAATATGAAAGAAAGTCTTGGCGTTGACCTCGGTCGGACGGATTTCGATGCTTCTGATGTTGTTTCGAGAATTGATGCAGCCGCAAAGAAAGCTAATCAAAATGATGATACCACAGCATTCGGACTTGAAGATGAAGATGGAAATATGGTTAAGGTTTATGTAAGAAATGACCAAGCAGAACAATTTGAGAAAGAATTATCAGCACTACTAGCGGGTGAGTTAGATAATGACGAAGAGGACAATAGTGCCCTAGAAATCGCCGAAGTTTTGTTTAAACTAAAAGACAAATTTGATATTGTAGATGTTGAATGGCCAGGTATAGAGGGCGATACAGAAGAGGAGCAAGAAATAGATAATCCCGGTGACACTAATGATATTACCGCCTCTTCCGCCGGACAGCAGAATTTTGATAACGGGGTAGATGCACAACCAGGTGAGGCCAACGACATGGAAGATATAGATTCGTCAGGTGAACCCGATGGAGAAACAATGGCACCCGATGAAGGTGCTGCCGAAACTGCACTTCAACAAGTAATAGATATGTTAAAAGCAGACGCAGAGGCCAAAAAAGAAGAGGCTCTTGCGCGCGCAGCGGAGGCGCGTGCTAAAGAAGCCGAATATACGGCACAGGCATCTGCTGGCAAAATCCGTAAAGAAGAACAAGTGCTCGATATGGAAACCGCCGAGAAAACAAAAAAAGAGGAGGAAGAAGAAACCAAAAAAATGGCAAAACTTGCTCGTTATCAATACCAGACAGCACAAGACGCGGAAGTTAAACTGTCAATGGAATCAGAAGAAAAAGAAAATGGCACTTATGATCAACCATGGAAATTAAATGATGGTAAGGAAGACTGTGAAGAAATAACTCTTAAAGAATTATCTTTTTTAATTATGAAAAATCTTGGACATAATCAATGAGCAAATTAACATTTAGAGAATATTTAATAGAGCTTATGGTAAGCGATGATCCGCTTCAGGCGTTGAAAGATGTTAAACAGGCGGCAAGAAATCCTGATAGATACCAAAAACAACAAATGGCTACTAATGTTGAAGATCAAAAAACAATTCAATCCAATAAAGATGATCCGCTTAAATCTGATAAACTTAGAGTAGCAAAACAAAAACAACAATTGGCTATGCAACAGAAACGTATTGCCCAAAAAGAAAAAAGATTAGCAACACAGGCCGGCGTAGAATCCAGACAGGGATAAGTATAATGAAAGTATTTGAAGTTTTGTCGGAATGTATATTTGAAGAAGTTTATGTCGATGGAGAAGGTGAAATACTTTCAGAAGCGGCGGTTCGCCAGTGGAAAAAAAGCGGCAATAAGATGGTTAAAAGATACAGGTGCCTTGCTGGACCAAAGAAAAATAGACTGGTATCCAACCCAGGAGATTGTTCCGTGCGTAAAGATCCGAGAAAGGTTAGACAGGGGCGTAAGACCATGCGCTCCAAGAAAAGTACTATTATGCGTAAGTCAAAAATTTCTAAGAGGAAGTCAATAAGTAAGATTTTATCGAAGTTGAACGCTAGACTAATGGGCAAGCAGCCGTCTAAGTAGTATCTATCCTTGAATAATATTCATTAAATATTTGTTTGCATTTAAGAACGTGCTCCCATGGAAGTTCCTCTGTTACAAAATCTTTGCATAGTTGAACCATATCGGATGTTGAAAAGTATGCTTGTATTTCATCCAGTACAACTTCTTTAGTATAACCTTGTGCTAACATTCCTTTGAACAAAAGTTCAAGTTCTTTTTCTGGAATACTAACAACGGTGTTATCCATTTCCGCACGGTAATCTGTGTTAAGATAATATAGAGCATGTCCTAGCTCATGTTTTAAGACATCTTTCCCATCCACTTTATCTGCGTATGACGCTATTAAATAGAAATGTTCATCTTTTATTTTTGCTTTTTTCTTTGCTTTGTCTATCATTTCTTTAAGATATATTTCTTTATCTAAAAGATCAGAAAACTTTTCAAAAAATTCATCTACTATATTTCCGGGGATATTGAATCCTGTCCAATCGCAGGTATATGTAAAATTGCTCATTGCTGAAGCATAGGTATCCATGTATTCTTCAATATTAAAATGCTTCCCTCTGATATTTTCATATGGAGATTCATAAAACTCTTGAAGTCGCATCATGGTTGATGCGACTTCGTATTGAGTTTTGAAATGTAGATGAATACACTTTGGAAATATTTCTGAAACAGAAATATTAAAAAGCATTATTTTTATCCTCTATAAAGTTTGTTACGTTGCGCCGCATTTCTATAAAATATTCCTGTTCATGTTTATTTTTTAAACGGTCCGTTATCCATAGTGATTAAGGTAACACTGCGGTTTGTTTCACGTACCGCAATGTTATCAAAATTTTGTGCCACATAGGGGTCAATAACTACAGGATCTGATTCGCCCATGCTTTGAACAAAAGCTACTGTAACATTTTGTTCTCTCAGATATGCAGCGACGGTTTCAGCACGGCGCAAACCAAGATTAGTATTGTATTCGTTGGAAGCAATATGATCGGTACGACCAACTACCGCCATGGTATAATTATTGCCATACTTTTCGTTGTTAGCAGCAACTACAGCATCCAGCGTACTCTTGTCTGCAGCATCAAGCACAGAGCTATCAAATTCAAATTTCACCATGCTAACGTTTGCATCATGGCGAACGTTAGTACTTTCGGGAACTGTCTTCATAGAACCGCAGCCAAAAAGAAATACTGCTAGTACCATGCTTAATACAATTTTAATCATTTGTTTTATTCTCCCGCATTGGTTAAATTGGTAGCAGAGGCAGGATTTGAACCTGCGATCTTCGGGATATGAACCCAACGAGATGACCAGACTTCTCCACCCTGCAATCATTTGGAAGCGAGGGGAGGATTCGAACCTCCGTCCGCACAGGTTATGAGCCTGGCAATCTGCCGCTGATATACCTCGCAACTATTTCTTTATTTACTCTTACTGTCGTCAACCGCTCCAACTTCTGACAAAGTATCCAAGTGTGCATCAACGTACGACTTTTTTGCCGCCCGCGCAAATGATTTGCCGCCATCACGAAGATTGGCCGTATATACAGACATTGCTTCGTGTGCGTGTGTTGCGCCCAGTCCACTGGATGCAAAGGATACAGCAGAATCACCATCAAAACCATAGCCGATTGCTGTGCTGATTGCGTCTTGTCCTGCGGCCAAGAACATGAATTCCCATCCATCTTCCTTACGCTCGTTGATAAGCTTAAAAATTTTATCTTTGTTCCATTCTTTGGAACAGTTTTCATCGCCGTCAGTTAATACAACAACTATAGTCTTTCCGCCTTTGGAAGTGTATTTTTCCTTATCGGAAATTACATATCCAATAGCATCTAGCAATGCAGTCATGCCTCGTGGTTTTAAAACATATTTTTCTGCTTCTGTGAGGTTAACTTTATCACAAACACAATTGATTTCATTATCAAACTGTACTATTGTTAAGTTAGCCTTCCCAACCTTTTTCTGGTCTTCAATAAAACCATTTAATCCGCCTTGTGCTTCTTCACGGATTGAATTCATAGAACCAGACCGGTCTACGATACAGACAATTTCATCTGTACCCTTATGTTTGATTCCAGCGTCCCCAAGCTTATCTTTCAGTAAATCATCTAAAACTTTATCATCTGACATTATTGTTATTCTCCTTATTCTTCTTATTAAATATTATATCACGCGAATAAATGGTTGTCAACAGTTTACATCATAGCTGCATTTACCGTTTATGTATTCGTATATATGTTAAGCAAAAAAAGTTATAATAAATTACTTATATTTTTTTATTTGGTTCTTCCATAATACAATCATCTACCATTTTACATAGAATATCTTTGATAAATTCTCTACTCATTAATTCGTTGTTACAATTAACTTTGTCGTCTTTGGTGTAAAAACCAATTGAACCAAAACCAACGCCTTTCACAGACCATTGAAAAGCAACGTAACCAGCCGGTTCACACCCATTTGAACAGTTATTAAAAAGTCCGGCCACCCCGGTTGTGTTAATTTCTGTCATTTGTCACCCAAATCGGTTAATTTATGAAATGCCGTATTAATTATGGCTTCTTGTTCTTCATCTGAATATTCGCCATTCCCTCGGCGATGAGCATAACTCCATGAACAGGCATTTGAAACTAATCGTTTCGTTTTTTCGTGGTCAAGACAAACCTCCGCATAAAGCTGTAGGATATGAAGAAAGTCTTCATATTTGGTAACTTTTTCTTGTAGTCCTGTAATTATCTTGTACAAGTCTTCTGCGCTTACCACTCCGTTTTCGCTCATATTTGTAACCTATTAAATTGGTGGGCCACTGGGGACTCGAACCCCAATCTTACAACTTATGAGGTTGCAGCATTAACCGAATTATGCTAGAGGCCCGTAGCATATATACATTCTAAATACCATTTAGAATATACACATTCTATTTTATTATATCTAATGTAACACAATTAAAGGAAGATGTCAATATGGAAATGAAAGTAACAGACTTGACGGGTTTAGGAGATGGCATATTAATGCCACAGTCGAAAAATAGATTTAGGTTAACATTTACAGGAAACAAATCACTTTTTCCTGATGACGCCATCCACATTATGACTTTGCAAACTATATCTTGTTCATACGATTATCATTTGAAAGTTTTGAATGTGATACTTGAACAAGATAGATATTCTTCAAAACTTCATGACCTTGTTAAACAGTTCTCCGCCCTTTCTAAGAATACAGCGAATGCAGATAACATTTCATTTGTTGTAGAAATGTTGAACACTGATGACACAGTTCTACATGCGTTTAAGTTTGAAGGGTGTTCACTGATCAGACATTTGTTTGAACTTGATTATGCTGCAAACGCTGCTGCGCAACATGAGCTTAAATTTTCTTTCAAGTCTTTGAAAGAAATATAATTGGTGCCCCTGGCAGGATTCGAACCCGCATTGTTAGGCTTAGAAGGCCGACCGTTCTCCAGTTGACTCACAGGGGCATTAATTTGATTAACCGATAGCCAGGATTCTGTCGTGGACAATCATTCGTCTATTGGCCGCTACCCGACATTACTGATTGGAACTTCATCTCAGTCTGTTTGCGTTGCACGCCCCCTTTCGGTATCAGTAGTATAGCGAACGAATTCTTCTACAGGTTCCGGGCGTGTCCTGAGCTTCCTCTCCGAAGAGCGATTGCCTAGTTAATCAAATTGGCACCCTCGATAGGACTTGAACCTACATACCGTGGCTTAGGAAGCCAGTGCCTTTCCATTAGACTACGAGGGTAATATTTTTATTTCACATGGATATAGTTCAATATCCACACCACTTTTATCCAATTCTATGAATATATATTCATCATTACAATTTATAACGGTTCCCACCATATCGTTTTCGAATTCTTTTCCGATGGGTGTGATGATTTCAACTTTGTCTTGTGGTTTTGGATATCTCATTTGGTGCCTCTGCCGAGATTTGAACTCGGACTGCCCAATAATCTGTTGGAAACGGGTGTATAAGGCCCGCGTGCTACCGTTACACTACAGAGGCAAATTTGGTGGTAATAGTCTGATTCGAACAGACATCTTTGAAGATATGAACTTCACGCTCTACCAGTTAAGCTATATTACCAATAAATTTTTTGAATTCTTCTTTCACGAAAGATGGATTATATGAACCCATATCTTTAATAATATATGGTGTATATCCGGCTTTTTTAATTTCTTTAATTTTAATTTTATCTCTATTTTGTACTTGGTTTACTGAATGTTTTTTAGTTATCTTTTTATAATGCCATACACCGTTCCATAATACAGCAATTTTTAAATTTTCTATTATGACATCGGCATCCCAACCATTGAATATTGGTTCGTTTGTTTTAATATTACCAAAATATTCAGCGCATAAAACGGCAAACAATGATTCGTTTTTGCTTCGTTTATTTTTAGCCTGAATGGCCGCTGACTTACGGCCATTTATAGTTCCATGTCGTTTTCGTGATTTATTTCTACATTTATTTGAACAAAATTTATTTCTGGAAGTTTTCCATGTTATTACAAAAAGATCTTCACATTCTATACAATAATTAAATCTTTTAGGTAACGAATTGTAGTAATTAGCAATAGACGCTTTGGTTTTTTCTTTTGATTTGTTTGATCGTATTCGTCCTATATTGGTAAATGATGCAGCACAACTACTATTACAAAATTTATTTTTACGTTTTTTATATTCAAGAATATTATTGCATTTTTTGCAATGGTTTGGATTTTTTAAATAATCATTGATTCTATTTTTTAAATGCATCTTAAGAGAGCGGGTAGCTTTCGCCCAATTTTGCTTATTACTTTCTGTTTTTCTTTGCGAAATCATAATAGTATTCATTAAGCTTGAATAAAGCCGTCCCATAACCTGCGTGTGGTAGCACAACGATTACAGTTCGGTTTCAACAGCCGATAAGAATATCTACCAATTATCTCGTAGGCTGTCTATTTCGTGGTTAGGGATTCGAACCCGTCTTCCGGCCTTGAGGGCCAGCGTGCTTCCAGATTACACTAGGTCACAATGTTTGGCGGACCGCGAGGGATTCGAACCCCCAATATCCTTTCGGAAGCCGGGTTTGGAGTCCGGTGCAATACCAGATTATGCGAACGATCCATTTGTTTATTTATTCCAGTTAAGTTGTTCCCTTAACGTTTCAATTTCTTCGATACGATCTTCAACAATTATATTTCTTGCCCTGTTGATACATTCACCCAACCAGTTAGTTCCCAACCAGTTATCTTTATCGTGGACTAGTGGATCGTTTTCGCGCAACCCGATTCCCCAGATTTTATCATAGGGGCTGGCTTCTACAAACCACTTATCCACGTTTTCTGTTAAATACATCGCAAGCTCATGGTCTTGGGTAAACTTATCATAGTTTCCAAGGGTTACATAGTCCCTTGCAACCTTATCCCATGTTTCAGCATCAAAACCACGCACTTTCCTACCAATAAACTTCTGTTGGTCAGGTTGCGTAGTTTCCATTATCTTTTGGTAGGCGGCTTCATCATTAAAGACTTTGGCCTTTGCTGCCATCATGAATTGTTCTGTACAGTTAAAACGTTCCCCAAACTCTTCAAAGTTAGAAGGATACCATTGGGAACACTCACCACTCCAGAAAAATAAATAATTTTCATTCATACCCATATTATATCACCACGTCCGACCTATCGTTAGATGAAAATTCCAATCACAAGGTAATTCAAATTCTTGACGGATTTGAGTTAGTAAAGAACACTTAACATCAATTACCCAATAATGTCCATTCTGATGCACTTTATGTTGATATAAAAAATTAACTTTCGTGCCATCGTATTTTTTCCAAAGATATATTAATTCAGGCTTTGGGCGCTCAGATCTAATTATGGAAATATGCGCATCCCATGATGGTTGACAAAGATTAATCCATTTTTCTTTCATTACCCACCAGCGATAGTAGCGAGTAATTTCTCTGTCGACTTTAACAATCGCCCACCATTCCTTTTTCTTATTGAGGCCAGGACGCGGCGGATCGTATTTGATAATTCCGCTTCCTGTGTGCCACATATATCACCTTTTAAATTGCTTTAACCATGAATTTGTCCAACGAAAATATCGTCGGCGCCAGTATTTAATAACCCACCAACTATTCAGTGCTTTACTTTCTGGAATGTTAAGACCGTAATGCATACGTCCTGTTTTGTTTTCCTGTCCGCAATAGCTGCAAGTACAATCTGAATTGTGTAAATCGTGTAGAACTGTCATTATCACCACCCATTAAATTCGTCTAGTTCCCTTTCGGTTTTGTAATCGCTTTCATCCACCATATCCTTGCATTCTTCATACAACTTATTCGTACAAACCATCTTATCAAGATTTTCATGCAACCATACAATATAAGAAGGATCATTAGCAGAAATCTCGTTTGGTGTTTTTCCGATATGCTTACCGAAAGTTAACGGCGTATCATCTAATAGTTTTTTCATATTTTTTCCTTGGTGAAGCAGGACAGGATTCGAACCTGCAAGTTCGCTGATCATACGAACACCCCTTAACGCGGGGCTGAACACGCCACGACCCTTGTTGGTCTGTTCAGCTACTTCAATGTACCATGTCATAAAACGGCTTCTTAATAAAACTAAGTGCCCTTTCTAAAATTGGTGTTTTGAACACTATTATACTCATACTTGAATAATCAAGTTTTTCTTCTATTAACTGTTCTGGATATGTTTTATCCTCATCTGGATCGTAGCAACGATATCCATTCCATGCAATACAATACAATGCCCAGTTTTTTCATTAAAACATAAAAGCATTGCTCTGTCATAAAAGCATTGCTCTGTTGTATTTAGTATGCATGGCAACTGTTCTATTGCCATCTGGTGCAAAATATGCATCAAATCCAAGCATTTTTAATTGACCACATATTTTTTCCCGGGTTATAGTAATTCCTATATTTTTGTTTGGTTTATAATCTAAATGTCTTTTACAGAATTTTTTAATACGTCTGTAGTCTTTATTATCGTTTAGCATGAACAAAGAAGTAACACCACAGGCATATCCATTTTTCTGTCTAACTAATTTCATTTTTCGTCGCCGAATAATGTGTTGTGTGTGTGGTGAACTTTTATAAAGGTTGTACGTTTTGGAAGTTCTTTTAGTGTTTTACTTCCCGTATAAGTACATGCACTACGAAGCCCACCCAAGATTTCCTTGATAGTGGTTTCAATGGTTCCACGGTACGGAATCAAAACTTCTTTACCTTCGCTTGCGCGATATTCTGCAACCCCGCCTGAATATTTTTCCATGGCAGCAGTAGAACTCATACCATAGAATTTCATGTATATTGGTTCAATATCAATATCAAGTTTACTCCAAGTGATATCGTTGTCATCAAGCTGGTATATTGAGTTGGTAACAGTGTTGTAATAAAACCGGCTGTTATGTAGCGTTGCTTCTTCTTCTGAATAATACGATGAACCTGCCGGTCCATCTTCATAAATCATTTCACCACCGCATTCTTCATGACCAGCGAACATTCCACCAATCATCACAAAATCGGCACCTGCACCAAATGCTTTTGCAACATCGCCCGGCATCTGACAACCACCGTCACAACACACATGACCTTTTAAACCGTGTGCTGCATCAGAGCATTCCATTACAGCACTTAGCTGCGGATATCCGACGCCTGTTAGCTTACGGGTTGTACAAACACTACCATTGCCGATACCCACTTTAACAATGTCAGCACCAGAAATAATAAGTTGTTCTGTCATTTCTGGAGTTACAACGTTGCCAGCCATGATAGTGATGTTAGGATTCTTCTCGCGCATCCTTGAAACGAACTCAGCAAATGGTTCTGAATAACCATTGGCTACATCTATACAGACATGCCGAAGATTACCAGTCGTAAGATCATTAATTTTGTTAAAAGTTTCGTAGTCGTGCTGGCTTGTGCCCATTGTGTAATACGTTGGTACTTTATTCAATATACTGAAAAAAGTTACAAGTTCAGGCATTCCATAATGTTTATGAATAGCAGTCGAAACGTTGAAGTTGTCCAATGCTTCTGCCATTTCGAACGTGCCTGTATGATCCATATTAGAACTAATGATTGGTATTCCAGAAAGTATATTCTGTGAATGCAAAGTATAGTGGTCACGCTCAAGCGTAACTTCTTTTCTTGAAACCAACGAAGAACGCTTCGGAACGATTAACACGTCCGAAAAGTCAAGTTTTGTATCTTCTATAATTCTCATATTGTTTTCCTATTATGTAAATATTTTTCTGCCCTTTGTCCAATCGTCGATTAACCACTCATCTAACTCAGATAATTTGATTTTTTTATTTTCTTTTGGTATTGTATACCCAACAAGTACCATATTGAGAATTTTTTTCATCCACATGTTTACCTTTAGCAGATTCCCTCATTTTCTTTTTTGTTTTTTCTGAATGATGTTTTCCTTCCCAGTTAAACGAGTTAAAATTGTTTTTGAAAAGAATCCTCATTTCTTCCTTATTATATTTTTCTTTAGTTCAAATGAGCACTGGGAGGGATTCGAACCCCCGAAATCTCCGTTTGCAGCGGAGTGCATTTAGGCCAAGCTCTGCCACCAGTGCATTATTTTTTCAATTCATTAGGTTCTATTTCCTTGTGCATCCAGAATTCATCTGTTTGCACATGACCTTTACGAACAAACTTCCCAACATTTACGCTGAAATAATCGTAACTAAACGCTTCAATATTCCTGACCACGTACCCTTCACAGTTCTTGTACATGGGTTCATTCCATAACTGTTTGATTAGTTTTTCGTTATATACACCCCTATATAACACAGGTACAGGTACGATGTCAAGCATTCCAAACCACTCTAACGTTTCATCCCATGAAAGACAAGCGTTATTTTCGTCCCATATAGAAAACCCATAGAAGTAGGATTCAAGGTTATAATATTTTATAGAGTGTTTGGCGTATAGATTTTCGCCGCAGATTCTCCAGCCTTCTGGAATTTGATAACGAATATTACCCCAAAAACTTTTAACCCATTCGCGGGAAATATGATGCCTGCTATCCAAAGAGCGGGCATGAATATGATCTGAATAGATGCTGGTGTTTTCTCCGTCCATTTTTTCAGTGACGACAACATTCATACCGTTAAAATGATCAGTAGAAGATAGTGTCTTATCATCATTTTGGGCACCTAAAGACCACGGCATGTGAAAAGTTCGTGGATATTTTATTAACGTATTCATAATATGCCAAGCATATCATATTTTTACATATTTGTCAAGAACTGTCCACAGGCCGCTTGTACTTCTGAGCCTGCTGAAACTTGTACCTTAATGTGTGGGTGAACTGTCACTAACTGTTTGATAATGTTTTTGAAATTATCGCTTTCATGAATGAACGTTGTTACGTCACAGGTATTGTAGCGCAGTATTCTGAATTCGTAATCCTGTAATGAGTATACACGGATCAGACTTATCAACGCGTCAATTTCTTCTTGCGAATCATTAAAGCCATCAATGAACATATGGTGAAATATGACATTGTGTTTATTGTCTTCTGAATATTCCAGCAATGCGGGTATTGCGTTATGCATCGGCATTGCATTAGGAATAAGTTCTTCGCGTGTTTCTTGTAGTGCCGAATGTAATGAATAGAACAAACGAAATCTACTTCGGTCTGGATACATTGTTCCTGTGTTACTGAACTCTGCATTACGATGCACTATGACATCGTTGTGTGGGTTCAGTGGAAATTGTTTTAACAGTTCTTCAAGCAGAAGAAAGTTTTCGAAAGTTTCGTCAAGGTTTTTTACGTTTGGCATAACAGTAGAAAGGTCAACACCATCTAAACCCCTTGCGTGTCGCGCGTCGCTGTTTAGTATATGGGTTAATATATCGTAGGTAGCATCAACAACTCTTTCGCTGTTAATAAAAGCATCACCCATACCCATCCAACATAACTTTACGTACTTGTCTAAAACTTTTTCAACTGTTCCAAATTCTGCAGCTTTAGTTCTTTCGTCCAACGCTTCTTTTATATTAGTAACTATGTCAACGTAAGAAAGTTTTTTATACTTCATGTTCTTAAGTGTTAAGTAACAGAATTTGCATTTCATGAAACAACCCGCAGAGTCCGAAACAAATATACTGTACTTGTTCCTGTCGGTTTCGTTTAATAAAAACGTACCATCTTCGTTAATGCAAGTATCGCAGCTCGAAACAGTTTTGATGGCTGTTTCGCTGTCATCTTCGTGGACAATCTTTGTTACGGTTGAATCGTCTGAGAATAGTATTTTTTTCATGTTCTGTCGCCATGTAAAATTGCTTGTGTTTTAGTAATGCTTGCTTTTCGTACAGGTTCAGGTGGCATAAGCCAAATTCTATCTTCTTCCGTTTCAAGATAGTATTCATACTTTTTAAGCAGCTCAATATTATGAATATTTTGTTCATCTTGTGAGATTCTTGGAAACTCATCAAACAGTTCTTTTTCTGTCATAATATTTCCCGGTTAATAAATCAGGAAGGGCGCATACACATTAGCAATTGTGTCGGTGGATACACTATTAAGTTACACCCGTAGATGCAACGCCGACCCGCTTTACAACCAGCACGGCTGGTTTCCTAAAATTGGTACCCACCCGGAGATTCGAACTCCGATCCACGACCGTTTGAAGATCGCCGCAACTGCCAATTAGCGTAGGTGGGCATTGTGTAGAAATTGTTTCGGCCATAACGTCCTCTGCTCTACCACTGAGCTACACCTCCAAGATAAATGTTTGGGTGGAAGTGGCGGGAATCGAACCTGCGACAAAAGGTTTAAAATGTAGAAGGAAGCCTCAACTGAGCTACAAATCTTAGTATATGACATTTTTTCTTGAATGTCAAATATTTGGTGCCGAAGACAGGAATTGAACCTGCAAGCCCGAAAGCGCGACATTCTTAGTGTCGTGTGTATACCTATTCCACCACTCCGGCGATTATTCCTGGTTTTAGGGTTGTTTTTAAATTTGGCCCTGTTTGGATATTATAGAGATCCAACCTTTTGTTAATTCTGTTTTATAATATTTATATTCTTCAAACAGTGCTTCGGTTTCATTTACGTTTAAAGTAAAATATTTAAATATTTTTTCTTCATAATTATCGTGCCAGTCATTTGGTTGATATTTGTTTTTTATAAGTGTACCATTTAATCTCTGTTGGTGGTGTTTTAATTCATGTGTTAATACACTTGAAACGTCTTTACCAATCAACTCACTCGATAGAATTATATAATTATCTTTACAGTGCCGAACATTCCGATGCCATACGTAAATACCATTAACTTTAATATTAGTTTCTATATAAATTTTAGGAATATCTAACCCCTTTGTTATTGAATTTTTTAAATGTGAAACTGTTTTATATCGATTTAACTCAATTAACATATTATTTAATTTCCCTTATATGTTTATAAAACGTATCTAAATTATCTAGTGATATTTTTTCACAGTTTCTAAATTGTGAGTTGAATATTTCTTCTTGCGTTAAAGAACTGTGGTAAACTATAGTTACTAAAGTTATACTGAATAATACATATGGTGTAGTAATTTGTGATTCATTTTTATTTTTAACAAAAGAATCTAACATCCATCCGATATACGCGTTTAATGGAACTCCAGCATCGCGATTTCGGGTTATAGGCATTAATTGGTTTGCTTCTGCCGAACACGCCCGTGTAATATTTTCCCGTTGAACGTTATATTGCTGTTCTAACGATTGTTCCATAAAAGTCGTAGATGCAGCGCACGATACGCTTGTTAATGTTAAAAGTATTACTGTAAATAACAATCTCATCATATCACCTATTTGTTTGGCTGACCTACTAGGATTTGAACCTAGACTTTCCTGATTCAGAGTCAGGCGCATTACCAGATTATGCTATAGGTCAATTGTTTGGAAGAGAGAAAGGGATTTGAACCCTTGGGACGGTTTTCGCCGACCACTTCGTTTCCAACGAAGCACAATAAGCCACTCTGTCACCTCTCCAATTTTTTTAAATATCAGGTTTAATATCAAGCACAATTTTTACAATCGGTGACCGTGGTGTACAGTCTTCACAATGTGCTACATATTGAAAATGCTTGTCACCTACACAACAATCACACTGGATGGAATAATAGTAATATTCTCTCATTAAATTAGTTTGTTTGTTGCAATATGCACATGTGCCGAACTCTTGATCATTAATAATCCACTCCTAATAAACTTTCTTTCTTATATGCTGCGGCAATTCTTTCCGTTGCAATACCAAAATAGTTTTCGTCAAGTTCAATACCAATAAACTTCCGATGTGTTAGTGCCGTCGCAACTCCCGTACTTCCACTGCCCATTGTGTTATCTAAAACCTTATGTCCAATATGGGTATATGTCTTGATAAGATATTCAAGCAGCGCAACAGGCTTTTGTGTAGGATGCAAACTACTTTTCTGCTTATCAGTAGGATATTTCAATACACTTCGAGGATACCTTAGCGTAGAACCACCGCCACTAATCCCTTTCAGTGTTTTCCCGTATATTTCGCCATCAGACTGGTGTTTGGTATAACTATTCATTGCCGGGTGCCCAGTAGTCATCTGTGGGTTATAGACAGGCAGTTTGCTATAAAACACCAAGACATTCTCGTGTGCTTTCATTGGCATTCTTTTGGCATTCAGGTGACCTGTGGATGTAGTCTTCTCCCATATCCATTCGTAGCGCAACCAGTCAAGATTACTTGAACCTAATACCTTGTCGAAGGGAGTCTGCGCGAAAAGAAGGATTGCTCCCTTTGGCGTTATAACCCTTTTATACTGTTTCCACAGTTCTTCAAGGTTTATTGTTGTATCCCATGTACAATTTGTCGTACCAAAGGGTAAATCAGCCAATATCATATTAACTGATCCGTCTGGTATAACGTCCATTTCTTCAAGACAATCGCCGTGTATTAGGTTATAATTTGGTATCATTTTATTTTTGTAACATTAAAAATAATTATTTGGTTATTCATATTAGCACGAATATGATACAGTGTCAATAAATACCATAATGAAAGTTTCCGATATAATACAAGAAACCCCGTTACCTGACGATTGGGATAAATCTACTTACAAACCAAGCGTTTCATTTGCGCAGCGTGTGCGTTATGCTATCGCCCGTGCCAAAAAGATTGGTACTGGTTCATCCCGCATTGCGTTTGAAATTGAATACGAAGGCCGACCAACTATTCTTAAAATTGCCAAGAACAAAAAGGGTGTAGCACAGAACGAATATGAATCACAGATGTTAGATGACTATTACGTTAAAGGTCTTGGTATCACCATTCCAATGATTGATTATGATGAAGAAAACGATCCGCCATTGTGGTTACATGTAGAGAAGGCCGAAAAAATGAAACCTAACCAATTTAAAAAATTTTTTAATGGGTTAACACCAGATGAACTTATTCATTTTGTAAAATACATGACTGGTAAATTCAACATCAGAGTGGATGAGGAAACGCAAAATCGTTATGAAGAAATTTATGAAAATAACGAAGCCGCCAATGGCCTTGTTGATCTTGTTGGTAACTATGATATTCGCCCCGCAGATTTTGCACGATTAGCAAACTGGGGCGTGTATCAGAATCGTCCTGTTATTATTGACATTGGAGCAAGTACACAAGTTATGAACCAATATTACAGTTAAAAAAGATTGTAGAAATCGTTAAGACTAGATCGGATCGTTTTTCAGACGATCTTGGAATCAAACCAAGATAGAAGGAAGCCTTTAACATAGCTACAATTGGAGGAAGGAGAGGGATTCGAACCCTCACGTCCATGTCTCCATGAACATTTCGCTTTCAAGGCGAACGCAGCTACCCAGAATCTTTCGGCTTATCCTTCCAATAATTTATATTTACTATATTTTTCATGTAATGTTATGGTTGAACTACATGTTATATTTACAGACGGAATTGGGAAGTGATACTGCATATCCAAGCTGTGATAATTTAAAAATTGCAAACGTTAAGCCAATATCACCTTGTTCGCGTGTGGTTTTTGCAGCACTAAACATATAATCTCCTGTGAATTTATAATATTTATGCGCATACCTGTATAGTATACCGTTACTTCCAAATATTTTATTCCATTGACGAAAGCATCTTTTCGATGCGTCGAACGTTCGCGCGAATGCGGTTCATATTACCCATAATGCGACTACGATTTTGAGTCCTTGAAGGACCGTCACCAAGTTTGTTGACCAAACCAAGTCCACGTTTTGCAGCTTCCATTTGTTTCATAACCTGATCCATACCAGCCATAACTTCTTCCATTCCACCTTCTGGTGCAACTTGACCTGGTGCTGGCATACGTCGTGCTGGCGCATCGTTGACAACTCCATCTTCTGCAGATGGCATTGGATCTGACAACCTATCAGCAACCGCAGCATTTCCCATTGGCTCTTCTAATAGAAGCTTGATTTGGTCAAGAACAGCAGTAGTTTGTTCCACCAGTTCTTCGTATTCTGCCTCAAGTTCGGCATCTGGTGCTTTGGCTTTAATATTTTCTAATAGCATTACATTTCTCCATAAATCGCAATTTACGAAGTATTTATCATGCAATTAAGATTTTGATTTTAAAGAAAGTGATTGATCGACTGCGTTGGTATATGATTTTTCAAGAAGATCTAAATATTTATGATCACGAAGAACTTTAAATGCCAGATTTTCTGTGGAAAACTCACCGGCTTTTTCTAGTCCAGACATTCTCATATCTTTAATTTTCTTTTTTAACGCCGTGATTTCTGTAATAGACGATTTGTTTTTATTTTTAACATTATTAATTTTATTCATTAGATACATAACTTTATATTTAATAGCTGTATCATTTACATCTGGTTTTTCATGAGCTGGCTCAACAATCCATCTATTATTCAAAATAGAATAAACACCAGTTGATATATGTTTTTCATCTTTATCCTGAGCATAACATTCAATTTCATGATCATAAATCATAACATCATGAAGATCATTCCATATTTTTTTCTTCGAGAAAAGATATTCTTCAATTAATTCTGGAACACTTTTTTTAAGTGAAGAAATATCAACCATTAAATGGATATCAAGATCAGATAATTTTGTCCAGTTAAAATTAGCATTGCTTCCTGTAAGCACATAATCAAGAACTTTTACTTTAGGAATTTTAATAAATTCTTCAAACAATTTAGCCGTTTTAAGAATATGTTTACGCACCACAGGTTTAAGTTTCGTATCTGATGCCCAAAATAGTGGGTTTAGTTCATCATGATACTGAACATTAATTTTAACATTTTCAGGTTTAATAATTTCGAATATAAACATATTAATTATATTTATTAAAGACTAATAATTTATCTATTTTATTAATTTGGTACCCTCCACAAGACTCGAACTTGCATCTTTCGGCTTCGAAGGCCGATATGTTTCCATTACACCAAAAGGGCATTGAATAAATTTACTACAAGTTAATCCAGCATTTTTAGCATTTACACAGGTGGCCTACCTGATAGCCCGCATAGCGTCCGGGGTACTAAGCCTTCCGCGACTGGCACAACGTTCAGTTTGTTCGCATATGAACCTTGTAGTAAAATTGGAGGAAACGGTGGGATTCGAACCCACGGACCCAGTTGAAGGAGTCAGCAATTTAGCAAACTGCCGCCATAAGCCACTCAGCCACGCTTCCATAAATATATTGATGTTCTTTTTAAAAGTAAAATTGGAGCTTCGTGCGAGATTCGAACTCGCAACTTCTGGGTGGAAGCCAGACGTGTTACCGTTAAACACCAACGAAGCAATTATTTGTAATTCATTTTTCTACCTTTAACCCATCCCTTTATTAAATATTTATTTAAATCTTCTTTTAATATTTGTTCCTTCTTTGATGTATTTATCAAAAAAGGAACAAAAGTTCAAATGAGCAGATAACGAGATTCGAACTCGTATCCAAGCGTTGGCAACGCCTAATAATAACCATTATACTATATCTGCAATATTTTAGTAGAAATCGCTAGGACTTACCCCACGCGATCCATAAGGATTGACTTGTTCATTACATGCTTCTTGTGCCGATGCATAAGCATCTTTTGCATCATCAGACTCTTGCCATTGTTGTTCTGTCATAGTATGTTTGCTTAACACTCTAGCATACTTTTGAACAGCTGAAACAGTTCCCATAATGTTATCGTCTGGATTCAGGATGACTTCTTCTAGCTGGTCTATTTGTGCTAAAAGTTCTTTATCCTTTGGTAGATAAAGCTCTTCGATGTTAGCCATTAGCTTATTAAGAACTTCTTCTTCCTGCTGCCAAGCAACATCACGCTTCTTTGCGCTGATTTCACGCATTGAAATCAAGATATCTTCAAGGTCTACAATAGATCCATCAAGCGGCACAGTGTTTTCAGAAAACGCCTGTTGCATTGCCTGTTCAACACAGGACTGCATCATATCCTGCCCACCAACTTCAAATAGTTTCATATCTTTCTCCAGCGATATGAAGGTATTTATCACTGCTGGTTAAGCCTGATACCTTTTTGGTCTGGTGTATGATGCCCGTGTTCAAAGAAATATTTGTTACGTTTTCTGAATTTTCCGTTAACCCAAAACCCCCATTGACGTTTTTCCCTACCAGTGATAAGGAAAGTCCAACAATGTTTGGTTAATAATTGAACACAGTGTTGATGTTCGGCAGAACGGTATCGGATTTTGCCAGCATCCATGACTTCATCACCATTGGGTGATTTGTCACAGTAGGCGCCGAATAATACGAAGGTTATGAATGACCACGCATGATCGTGTGGATTTCTTAAATCATCGGAGCCGGTCCAATGGTGTAATCGAAAGGAAATAAATCCTAAGTCCAGAACCCATCTTGTGAGATATGGGGATTCTGGCAATCCAAGTTTCTGACCCTACGTAAATTTCATGTATCTTCTCCTAAGAAATGGGTTTCTGCTACTTCCCGTTCAACTTCTTCTTCTGGCAGAATGTAAATTTTCATAAACCGGCAATGCGCTGGAGAATAGTGGAAACTGTTTTTGTATTCTTCCACTTCAGCTTTAGCCGCTTCCAAAGATTCAAATCGAAACTGTACTGGGTAAGTGGTACCATCGCACCAATCAAACCAGTCTTCATATTCTTCATTCCAAAACTGAACAATGTATTTTATTGTCTCTGACATTGATATTACCTTATAAAAAGATGTGGGTCTACTGGGTGACCGTTATCAGCCACAATTACCGTTTCTTCTTTCGAAGACGAACCAACCGCTTTTCCCATCAGCATATAGCGGCCTGCTGACATCAAAGTAAAAGCACTTTCGGTGTGCGGTTGAGGTATTCCTGCAGCGCAAGGCTACAAATCAATCAACTCACAAGCAAGGCTGTCTAAACAGATCATCAGGTACGTCTACCCTACCATTCATCCCCACACGTTGCTCGGTTTTCAACCCGAACACCGGAAGTGCTCTTACAAAAATTGGTCCAAGGAGGAGGATTCGAACCATCGGCTTACCTCGGCGCAGCCGCGTTGCAACTTGTCTGCGCTTACTTCTGCCTACCCATCTCCGCCATGTTGTATGGCGACGTTCTCCACCCGTGTATTAGTCCGTATCCGGTACACGTCGTAATTGAACTATCCCTGGTCTATGTGAAATACTATAACCCAATGGGTTCTAACTGTCAAGACTTTTGTGTAATTTTTTGTGATTTTTCCTAAGTACCCGTAGTAAAAGGACATATGAATAAGCTTCACTTCGTCTTATTCGCGCCTCGTCTCCATATCCATATCCTTCATACTGAATGATTATACGTCTTTCGTTCCATCCTTCTACCAATGTAGTAAGATCTACCTTCCAACGGTGTGAATTGACCAGTTTTTCAACGTTTTTTAGTTCTTTTGAGATAGTGTCAATTATTGTTGCCCAGTCCAGTTTACCATGTTCAAAATTCCCCATAATGGGATGCTTTTGCACTTCGCTGTGTGGAACAGACATCTGCAGGCTGAACTTAATAGCTTCAACCTTTATGTCATCAATATATTCTTGTAACAGTTTCATATTAATATTTATGCTGGTACCTTCTCAGAGATTCGAACTCTGAAACACTTCGTTCTAAGCGAAGCCGCTTTACCGAGATTAGCGTAAGAAGGCATTAAAATTTTATTTTCCGGCCTTTAATCCAACTTGTGTTTAAATATTTTTGCAAATTAGATTTTTTATTTTGATTGTTTTTTAAGTGAATATACCCAACAGGTTCCATGTTGTGAATTTTTTTCACCAAGCCGTGTTCCCTTTCTGGTTTTTTCATTTTGAGAACGGTTTCTTTAGAATGGTGTTTCCCAGTCCAACTTATGTGTTTAGGAACACACCTTCCTATGTACCTGGTACCCGCTCACAGATTCGAACTGTGATTCACAGAGGCTTAAACTCTGCCGCTTTGCCAATTAGCGCAAGCGGGCAGTAAAAAGCAATTGTTCGGTTTTGCCGAACAATTGCTTTGTTTAGCATAAAACTTTAGTTATGATAGTTATACTATCGTTAGTGATGTGCCACATTCAGAACAGAACTTTGATGTTACTTTGTCTCTATGTCCACATGTGATGCACTTTGTTTTTGTTTTAACAGCAACAGCTTTGACAACACGTTGGTTGTCTTCTGTCTGTCCAAGCAATTTAAGTATAAGAACGTGCGTTTCGTTTTCTACTGGAAACGAATTAGCGTTATTAAACTGTTGGTTTGAAACAGAACCGGGAACTGTAATTCCTGCGTCATTTAACGGCGCACTGTCATTACTTATAGAACAAGTATATTCTTCTATATTAGCGCCACCGTAGCTTCTAACTGTATGCTGTGGGAAAACCTGTAACTGTCGTTCGAAGTTAAATTCAACGCGAACCAAACCATCTTCCACACCAATACCGCGATGTTTCTCAATGTTTCTGGTACGTTCGATAAACTTGAACCTGTTGCCTTTTTTAAGGTTGCCGTTTTTGATAAAGCGTTCAAGCTCTACATTATCGTTTGGATCAATTACAAATCTCGTGCCATCACCAACATCTTCGCCGTCGATTTCTATCTTGACAAGCGCACGGACGCTGTTGAGGTTTTTGATTAAAACTGAATATTCGCTTCCGAATGGAAGTTTTACCGTTTCATTAGATTCACGAAGAACCTTTCCTGCAGATTTTAGAGCTACTGCAAGTTTACTATTATACATCATAATTACTCCTTTAACAGTACACAGACTAAGTACTCAATGTTTTAAAGTCTGTTGGTTATGTGAACAATGTATTTCACATTCTTTTATTTTTTTACTAATTAGTTCACGTGTTTGTTGTGAGACTATTCTACCAGAAGTTCCTTCGCCACCATTTGTAAGATTTCTTAAAATTCCAGAATTATTATCAACCCGTTTTATAAAAATCAAGCGGCAATATTAACGACCTTTGCTCTTACTATTGGAACGGTCAGGCAAGTGCTTGAAATCTTTACGCTGCAACCCCACGCAGTTCAAGAACTGCACGTGCATTGCTATGATACTTGTTTTTGTCCTTATTGTCAAGCACGGCTTTCAGCTCATCGGTAGTCATGGTATGGCCAGCTTTACCAGATTTGCGGTTGCCGATGCGGAACTTGTTTGGCACGTTGTGTTTATGGACAACACCATCTTTCTTTACTACATTACGATGCTTTGGCATTTTTGTTACCTTTGACTGCTGTTAAAAGGATGTAGTATATACCCCAAAAAATAAAAAGTCAATGGGTTACATCACATTTAATAGTTTTTTCTTTGTCGGGTTAGATTTAACCCTAATTGCCCAACAACTATATTTTGAATTATAGTATACTGAATTGGGACTCTTGTCAATCTTTTTGCAAAGCGCAACAAGGCTATTTTTATTGTTACAAAATACATAATAGTTTCCACCTAACCCTACTTGTAAGGTTGGTGATGTAAACGACGATGTGATTAAAGATACCACGTTACACCTCCTTATTTGGAACCCACCACGGGACTCGAACCCGCATCTTCTTCGTTCGTAGCGAAGGGCTTTTCCATTAAGCTAAGTGGATATGGAATAATATAACAATTCAAAAGTGTAGGGCATCAGCCAAACTATTAAGAATTGTTAACCGCCGGAATACTTACATCCTGATACGATGCTTTTTACCGGCTTGCATGTCGGTGGGAAGCGTGTCTACCACTTCCACCGCAACATACTATTTGTTTGAATTTATTCTGTGACTTCTAATTGTTTCGTGATTAAGACTTTACCGGTGTCATCAATGATGACGCCTTTCCACTTACCAATCATACTTTCGGTAATCGTTTTTCTTGTCCAAATGCGCCATGATGAACCCTTAATTTTAAATCGTTTTTTGAAAACTTCTTTATCATCAAAGTACCAAACATGGGTAATATATTTACCACGCATGTTTTCTATTTCTGTAAATAGATAAACGTTTCTTTGTTTATATGAAATTGTTGTGATTGAATCTACGGGTTGCCGTTTTTTTATTCTTGTAGAAAAAGTAATCCGCGCAATACCAACAGTTGTCATTTTTTGAAGTCGTTTTTCTAAATATGTTTTTCTTTTCTTTTCAAAATCAGATGCTGTACCGCTTTCAATTTCATGTTCAAGCTGGCCAATCTCGCGTTGAATTTCAATCTCGTAAGTGTCACGATAAGCACCTGCAAATGCGATGCATGGTATAAACAAAGAAAAAATAAGAATTTTAATCAATATGCTCATCGTTTGAATTCTCCTCTAAGCGGATACGTTTGCCTTTGAGGTCTTGTAATCTTCGTTCTATGTTCTTTTTTGTAACTTTATCCATTGGTGCAGCGACATCAGTCTCGATTAAAAATTCTATGGACATTAATTCGTCTTCATATCGCATGATAGCCACATTTAGAACTTCTAAATTTAAGTCATTGATTTGTTCTTTTACATAAGACTTTGTTGCAAAGTGTTTAAAATAATCGCTTGATTTTGAATAAACACCATATCCCGCACCAGACAATGCGGTTACTAATGAAATGACACCTGTCATTGATTTCCATGGATTATCTTTGATAAATTGTAACATAATTGTACTATCCCCATTTTATGTAGTATTTATGAAATGGGTTAAAAATTGGTGGAACTAGTAGGATTCGAACCTACCTCTCCAGGGCTTCAACCTAGCGCTAATCCAACTCAGCTATAGTTCCATTGTTTTAAAAGTTTATAGAATGCATTATATCCGTGCTTAGAGCGATTTATGTTATAAACATCAACAACTTCCCTGAACCAACATATCCATCATTTAAATTATTAGTTGAATGTATACTGATGTAAAATTTATTATTCAAGATGTTGGTGGTTTTGTAAATATAATAATATTTGTATTGTTTTTTTTTTTTTGCAAATTTGTTCTTCTTTGATGTATTTATCAAAGAAGAACAAATTGTTCGTGGGGTAGTATTTCGGATTTGAACCGAAATCTTTCACCTTCACAGGGTGGGGCTTTACCAGTTAAGCTAATACTACCATTGATATTCGTGCGACTTACGGGGCTAACCCCGGCGCATCGTTCGGAGCTGCAGAGTCCTCATACGATTTATTCGGACAACTACGACATTAGTTTGGCGGGACAAACGGGAGTTGAACCCGCATTTTCTTCCTTGACAGGGAAGCGCTTTACCAGTTAAGCTATCGCCCCAATTATTTTGGAGTCGTTGACGGGATTTGAACCCGCATCTTTTAGACTGAGAATCTAAGGTTCTACCATTAAACTACAACGACATGTTTTGTTTGGCACCGCACCCCGGAATCGAACCGGGCACGAGTTGTTTTGGAGGCATCTCTGGTTCCCAAGACCACACGGCATAGAATTTGGATTGCTGACAGCAGTTGAAGATTGTATATGCTCTTTCATCCGGGTGTTTTGACATGAAAAATTTACAATCAACCTTACCATGTGCGATTGAAGGTACTTTGATTACTATTAAACTACAGCAAAATTGGTGCTCCAGACGGGAATCGAACCCGCTTAGTGTTTTACCACCGCCAGATTGAAAGTCTGGTGACCCGCCAATTAGTCCTCTGGAGCATAATGTTTGGTGGTTCCCCAAGGATTTGAACCTCACGCCGGACCGCCCCCACTTCTTTTTAAGCGGCGCTGGTTTTACAGACCAGTGTAGGGAAAGGGAACCAATGATTATTTTTAATGGGAAGCATACCGTTTCGGACTATAAATGGTATTGAAGTAACCGGATTGTTAATCAATGAATAAATTATCGAGTCGTCCACAGAATGCGAACTTTGGCCTTCGTATGAAAAGTGTCAATAACAATAAAGCAAAAAAGAATGAAGAAATATATTACAGAAATCCAAAACATTGTAAACAATGTTCTTCAATCTTACCATATTGTAGCTATAAAGACTTCTGTAATAGGTCTTGTTCTGCTACTTTTAATAATAAAAAAAGAAATGCTCCTAGCGTAGAAACCAACAAAAAACGCAGCGCGGCGTTAATATTATTTTACAATGAAAACCAGAAAACGGCGAATAGCCGGATTCCAAAAAAGTTAAAATTTTCTGTTATCCAATATTCGACTTGTAAGTTATGTAAATCAAATTTTTATGTTAAACACCATAAGAATATAAAAAATAATATTTGCGGTGAGTGTAAAAGTACTAATTATTCTTTAGTACCAAATAATGTTTGTAATTGTTGTTCAGTGTCTTTTTTATCGAGATACCATCAAAAATATTGCGAAGCTTGTTCGCCAAACCTAAGACATTATAGAACACGCGCAGCTTTTAGTTTTAATGTATATGAATATCCATGCGAATTTGATTTAGATATTATCAAAGAATATGGTTGGTATTCGCCAAATGGATATAAACGTAGGAATAAAACTCCGAATTTAAACGGGGTATCCCGTGATCATTTATATACTGTTGCTGAAGGATTTAGTAATAAAGTAGATCCAACTATTTTGGCACATCCAGCCAATTGTCAGATAATATTACATAGTAATAATAATAGTAAGAATTCTAAAAGCACTATAACTCTTTTTGAACTACAGAATAAAATATTAAATTGGAATAAAAAATACTATTAATTGGAAGCCCTGCCTGGAGTTGAACCAGAATCCCAACATTCAAAGTGTTGTGTGATAACCATTACACTACAAGGCCATTATTTTGGTCGGAACGGCAGGAATTGAACCTGCAATGCATTAGATGCGCTGGGTTCAAAGCCCAGTGGGGTTACCGGTTTTCCTACATCCCAATTGTTTGGTCAGAGTGGTGATACTTGAAATCACATGATATCTTCGCCCCAAACGAAGTGGCTTGCCTCTTAGCCCACACTCTGAATGTTATTTGTAATTAGAAATATCTATTAAATTACCGTGAACTTTTTTGTGACAGTTCGAACACAGCACAACACATTTTTTTGCTTCTTTCATTATGCGTTCCCAAGACCAGCCATTTGATAGCATGTTTGATGGTGTAATTTCTTTTATAGTAGGATCTAAGTGATGTAGTTCTAAACAGATAGATTCTGTTTCAGAACAACACCTGCAACCAATATCAGATTTCCATTTCCTGTAATCTTTTAATAGATTTTTACAACGCTGTCTTGCTATTTTATTATTATCATGAAACTATTTATGGTTTGGAACAGCGAAAGCGCGTTCCAAAAATGGTCAGGATGAGAGGATTTGAACCTCTGACATCTTGTTTGGACAATTTTCTCGTAGAAAAAATTGTCCAAAACAAGAACTCTACCAGACTGAGCTACACCCTGAATAAGTTTTACATTTATAAAAGATATACGTTTCCTATCTTTCAGCGGGACCGATTTTACGGTTCATTCCGCGTAGCTGGCACCATTCCGTCACTACCGGTAGGTGAGTTCCGTTATGCGGTTCGGTAGGAATTTCAACCTATGCGAACTGATGCATAACCCGTATTTCAAATAAGTAAGTAGTCTCTAAGTGTACCATTACTAACTTATGTTTTTACAACTTTTCGACGTTCAACACGTCGCTTTGTAATTATAACACGCTTTTCGAAGTTTGTCAAGCACTTTTTTTCAACTTTCTTTTCAGGGGATTCGAAAAGCATTTTCAAAATATTGTCAAGCATTTTGTACCCCATAACGAAAAAGGCTGGTTCCTTTCGGGCCAGCCTTTTTGATTAATTGATTAGGTTTTTGTTTTAGAAACCGTAATCCTCTTCAAAAGGCTGGCAGCTTAGTTCATAACTGCGTGGGTCGAGTCCGAAATAACCCGGACGTAATGATTCCATACCGCACAGTTGAGGCTGTATATGCTGCCATTGCTGTTGTCTGGAAAAAGTTTTCATCACGTTCCTAACCTTTTGTTTGTGCCTTTCGGCTTTAAATTTATGTAAACCTTACTACTATATATAGTCTGCGTCAATAAATATTTGCTAACTATATTCAACTGCGAAGAAGTTTATCAGAAAGTTTAAGATATGTCAACCCCCAGTTTACATTTTTATTGAAATTTTTCTGTATATCACATCTGCAGCCACTGGTTCGACAAATAATGAATATCGTGTCATAAAGGCCCATATCGTTCTATGGTCATGTACACTATTTGGAATATGGCGTTTAACGGGAATCAATAATGTTTCAGGTGCATATACAATTGGCGTGTCTTCGCGACCTTCTACCTTGGAGCCGATTAGAACTATCTCTTCTTTGAAGTAGGCGTATGAATATACTTTAATGGTTTTGTCTAGCATCCCCATGTAACTTAATGGTCCATCGAAGCCCCATTTACGTATTTCTGGATTGTCAGGTTTGAATTTAGAATCTTTGCAGTTTTGCAACATGGCCACAACGAATGGCGAAACGATAATCCAATTGCCATCAGCATCTTTAATGTTTGATATTATCATATCTTTAATATATTCTCGTGTGGGGTCCGTGCCATAATTGCAATAATCTTTCGTTATAACGCCGGCGTAACTTGCCACCTGATCAATCTTATTAATTATTTCTGCTGTTATTTCATGTACTACTTCGGTGGATATTGCAAGCATTAGTTCAGAATGGATATCAATACCGTTCGCGTTTTTGATATCTTCCATGGCTTCTACTGTCCATCTTGCTGATAGCGGCCGGGTCACAGGCGATGCGTCGTATGGTATGGCACTTGAAATAACTTTCGGATTTTTGAGGTCGAGAGTTTGTATTCCTATACATTCATTTATGGTTAATTTATCGATGATGCGACGGACCATAACAACTGAATCGTTTATAATGTCGTTATTTTCTTTGGTCTTGTTTGCGAAGTGATAACGTAACTGATTTTCTAAAAGTGATCGTTTGAATTGTGTAGGATCATCTATGTCTTCCAACAATGCTTCAAGCGTTTCATTATACATTCCGGTTATCCTTTAAACGTGTTATTTAAAGGTATTTATAATGCCAATTAGAGCAGAGCCGAATAGGTATCGCCTATTTCGCGGGCTTTATCTGTCTTCTTTTGTTTTTTCTTATCTTCAATTTTTTTAAGACGATCAAAGTTTTTGGAAACACTTCTTATATTTCTTGATTTGAAGAAAGATACACCTTTGAAACCACTTACCTTATTTGACCATTTGCCATAGGAATCTTTACAGTCAGGGCAACATGCCATAACTTCTTCATTTTCTTCATCGTAGAAAGCTTGCGCATCGGGAAACCTTGTCTTGACATCGGCAACCCATTTTTCATAATCATTGTACCATAAGGTTTTTTTCGCTCGTGGCTTCGGTTTTTTTGGTATTGGTTTATAGTACTTGTTTTTATATTCAAGCAACTCTTCTACTTTCATGTCTTTTCCCAGTAGTTATTTAAGTATATTTCTTGAACCTGTGATAGGATATTTCTTATCAACTTCCTTCATATAAGATTTTAAGGAGCGGGTCTCACCGCCGTTGACAAGATATTTCCAAACTTTTGTGGGAATTTTGTGGAGCATTGGCCCCATTAATGTTTGCGCAAAAATTTGCGCTTGTTTTAAATCATAGCGCGTACCACCTTCGAGATGGTTAAGTAAATCATCAAATGCCCTAGCAAGATCTTTATAAAAATAACTTGCTTCTTTATCTCTCACATCAAGTTTTTCGGATTCGGCTTTAGCTTTACCTATTTCTGATTTTAGTGCTTGTTTAATACCATTAGGAACTTTTATTTTTGTACTAAGGTCATCGCCCGATTTATCCTGTGGGGAATTATCTTGCTGATCCATAGTACGTAACTGATTCGGGGCTTCGTTTTTAGTTGGGTTAAGTTCATCCATATATTGTTCATCATTTGAAGAACCATCGGAAATGTTGATGGGTTTGTCGCCTTGTGCTTCATGACTTTGTTCGTATTCAACACCATAATAATGCATGGCTTCGTCGATAAGACTTTCACCGACAACTTCCTTAGCATAGATGAAACTATCTGATCCATCTGCGCTGCCGTTAGCAACCTGCTTCAAGACATCCATTGCAGCCTGTAGTTTTTCGCGGTCAATCTGTGAAAGAGCATTGATAACTTTTGCGACTCCACTATCTTCTTTCATATTAGAAGCTTTCTTTTCAGCCGTGCGGTCTGCTTCTGTTTCGGCATCGAAATCTGCCTGTTCTTGGGAAGCTTCTAATTCGTCGTACATCTTTTCTTGTTCTTCCTCCCGCTTGGTGGATTTTTCTTTGCCTTCGTTTTTGCGCAAATCAGATGAAATCATTTCAAGATAGGCGTCCATGCCACCGTGGCCACCTGTATCCAGAAGGTCTTCTAGTTCACCAATAAACCGAGGTATATCTCCAGAAAAGTCCGTAGCCGGACATTTTTCAAGGGCTTCTACGGCAGCTTTAATGTGCTTGCAGGCTACTTCACAACCACGTACTTTACGTTTTAGCGACTGGGTATCTGCTGTTTTAAGGTCGGACATCCGGCGAGGTGTTTCGCGAGCTTCCACAAGTTTTTGTTTCGCCACGGTTTTTTCAAGTAATGGGTCAATTACTATACCAGCGTTTAATCTTAAGACGTTTAATGGGTGCATTTTTTATTCCTTACGTTCCAGTATATTAAGTGTATTTATTGTAGTGATAAATAAGTAGGTGAGGATACTGGAAATATCCTTACCCAACATACCGATTTGAAAAGAAAATCAATATGTCTAAAAATTTAATAGTATTTATCAAAGGCAAAAGGCTTTTATTGAAAAGGCAAAAAATTGTTCATAAAGGCAAATACGATTATTCAAAAGTTGAGCATTTGAATAGCAAAACTAAAATTATTATAATATGCCCCAAACATGGTGAATTTACAATAGGCGACACCCGTTTTAAAGCCGATGGATATTGTAATCCTTATAATAAAAAGATATCAACTGCAGATTTATACAAAAACTCTCTGTAGAGAACAGATAATTAAAGATCTTGGATATAATTTAATTACTATTTGGGAAACTGAATTTAGAAACCACGCTTAACCCCAGTATCCGTAAATAATTGGCCGCAATTCAAAGATGAATTTTTCATCTTTGAACATTTTAACATATCTCAGCAGCTCAACCAACCCCTGTGGAATGATTGGGGCAATGTGGGTTTTAAATTCTTCCGCAGTATCAAGGCCAAGCTTCCTCAATATCTGGTCAACTTCTGTGTATTTTTCCAAACCACGATACTTGACAGTATTATATAGATGCTGTTGGCGGCTGTTCAACATAACCGGCGGCATGGTCTTCAAGTTGACGTAAGACTCATATGGCCAAAGCGCCCGGTCAATAGGTATAACGCTGTTGGTTATTCCAGCATCTGTTTCGCGATTGGCAGGATCGTAGTAATCAATGATGTCGTCGTATCGTGTCCAATTGTTATGACCGGGTGGTATAAACAATAACACATTACCATCACCAAATTCCATGTCGTAATGCATATAGTGGTAAAGTTCTTTAACGTCACCCTCTGTTATTTGCTTGCGCAACAACATGAGGTCGAACACAGCATGATCTATTTCATCGTTTTTCGGAAGCAATGCATCTAAATGTTCTGTAAATCCTTCCAGCGTGTAACGATCTTCTTTTTCTTCCCAGTCCAACATCATCCAACCTTCTGGATCGAAACGCCCATCGTTTTCAACTGTCCAGTTATCACAGTCGTAAATGATATCTGTCAGTGCATACCCAATAGATTTATGAATACGAGTGCCCATTATGTAAATATGCACCAGCAATCATATTCTTCGCTTAGGAACCATCCCAACGCTTCCAGAATCATTCCGTCATCGGAATCTACTGGAATATCATCAGCTGTCAGCGGACAAAAGATGATATCATGATCTGATTCGAACCATATTCTCGATTGCATACCATTAGGAAAATGTTTGGATATTGTTTTTATTACCTCAACCCAACCATCTCCAGTGTTTGCAATGTTTTCATAGTCTTCTAATTCCATAGTATTAACCTCTTAAAATTTTATCCCTGCTTGGAATGTTATAACGTTTGCGCTACCTGCGCCAATAAGACTTATTGGTAAATAACCAACCACACCTCTAAATTTACCATAAGCCAATCCTAAAGTAGGAAGCGCAATAGGTTGTATTTTGCTTGCATCAACTTCGGTATCTTCATACCCCGTCATAACACCAAGCATAACACCGGGGGTGACCACAAATTTCTTGATAAGGAAATCGTGTTTTATTTTTCCACCACCGTAGAACGAATTCTTGTTGTAGCTGTTTCTGAAATACCCACCTGTTAGTTCAAGTGATTTGTGAACCTCATAAGATATACCAGCACCATAGTTGAATTGGTTGTATTCTTGACATCTACCATTGTAACAGTATTCAGAAGACGTATGGTAGGATGCTACATTAACATCAAGCCACAAGTCACCTTCTGTTGAGTGCGTTAGCCCACTGTACAATATAATAAACGCCGTTATGATAGTTTTCATATTAGTCTTCTATGTATAATGAAATGGTAGCTTCAATTTTGCCTTCAAACGGCATGGATTCGTAAAGACTATCTTCCCCTATACCAGATGGGCCTTCGCCCATTCCAAAATTTGCAGGCCACGGTTCACTCAATGCTTTGCTGATCGCATCGTGTAATGCTATTTCGTTTTCTGTTTTAGGGGTTCTGCTGTAATCAAAAATTCCACCAAACATATCCCCACGATTGTTTGCGTCACTACCAAGCACCAGTATGTATTTCATTTCGCTGGCACTATAATGGTTATGGTTTTTTTCTGCTCGGCAATAGCATTTGCGCAAAACTCGTTGAGTGTTTCGTGTGTTTCAACAGTCGAACTCATGTCTTTCTTGTTGTCGAAGATCTGCAAGAATTTGTTACCGTCTGTGTTTGTATCAACACAAATCATTGTGAACTCATCTGTACGATATACAAATTTTGGTAAGCACCGTTGAGTGTAAATACTATTTTCATAATATTCACCGCCGACGCCTGCTATAAGATCTGTTGGTGTTTTGGCAAACTGAACAACACCTCGTTCTTCGTCTAGGTTCCAGAAATACTCACGCCCATCGTCTAGCGGGAGGACTACCCAATCTTCTTCGTATCCAAAGTATGCATGAATATCATCTTGCAGTTTGAAGTACATATCCAGTAATGTAGAGCTTGCACTTGTTGTCATAATATTTCTCCTATTCGAAATCATCCCATTGGTGCTTAAGTTTTTCAGCTTCTGATATTGTCAGTTCTGCTGCCAAGACCTGACTACTGGTACTGTCATTCTGTGATCCAGCACCAGACGGCACGCACCATGAACGTCTTGCGTTTGATATGAACAACGAAAACAGCGCGAACCGTATCGCATTGTCCAAAAACTTTTTGGTATTTTCTGCACCTGCCGTGTGCATATCAATGACAATTTCATTCGGTGTTACCAGTTCATTGAATCCGAAGGTAGACATGCCTTCAAAAGAAACTAGGCCGGCCACAGAGGTATTTCCTATCTTTGATCGTAAGAGGTATTTGAGCAAGGCATTACAGTCCTTGTGTTCATCAATGATTAAATCAATATCTTGCAAAAATAAATCATATTCTTTTTGCAAGTCTTTTAGAACTTTGTATTTGGTTGAGCTGTCTTCTCTGTCCCAATATTCAAGTTTGTAGCTTTCAACTATGCTATCGTATACGTGTTTACGGACAACGATATGTTTCATTGGAAGCGATTCGCGCATGTCAAATTGCATTGGTTGGTTGGTTATCATTAACCGATTTTCGTGATCAAGCTCGAACATTTTGGTAACGTCAAACTCATCTTTTTTGGCTGGGATATCGTGGTATTTGTTTTCTCCAACTTCCATTTCGAATAGTCTGTTGCGAACAGCATCAATAAGAACTGGCAGCGCAATACCTTCGCAATTTTCTGCCGCACCGTAATCGTTATACTGTCCATGGAATGTCAACGGCACCGGTGTATGGTATGATGTCGGATAACAATGTGAACTGATATCCGTCCCCGGTGTAGAAATAAGCATGATGACTTCTACTTCTTCACCAGCGTAAATTGGCAGACCTGTTACAAAGCACGAGTGATTCCAACATCCCATAATATTTTACCTTTTACCAACTGTTAACGACACGAATCAACTTGAATTTTGGATCAAGTTTGGATATGTCAATTTCGTAACCTTCTTCATGTTCATTACCGCATTTCGATATGCCTGTGTCACCCTCACCAATGTAAAAGGTCATGCCTTTTACATCTGGCCGTTCATTGCCAAAAAAATCAATGACTTCATCTGGTATTGAAATCCCTGCTTCTTCACAAGTATCCCAAACCTTTTTCATCTGGTTGAACTTTTCATCGGGTGGAATAATTCCAACAACATGTGTAGACATACTCATACTATTTCACCTTTACATTTGTTTGCAGCGTTGACGAATAATCAACGTATAACTTTTAAGTAAGTTTTTCGTCAGACAACGCTGCGAAATCTTCCGTGGTTGTTTCTTTCAAGTGCATAGCACCACTCTGTTTTTGTTCTTTGCGGGCGGTGAAGAAAACGATGCCTTCGGCTTGCTTGAAGAACCAGCTTCCCCAGCGCATTGTTCTACTATTGAAACCTTGTTCCCGCTCGCGGGTGTTTTCGATTTCATTACGAATTTGTTCTCGCATACTCATATTATGTCTCTTTGCTTACAATAAAAAATTCATACTTGTCGCTGTTTGGTTCTGTTTCTTCACAATATTCGAGCCAATTTTCTGCAGTTACCTTATCTCGAATTGGTCGGTTTAACACTTTCCACAGTTCCTTTTGTGTTGTTGTACCTGAATACGTTCGTACAACATAGTAATCAATTTTCTTATCTATACTCATTTTTTCTTTCTTCGCGAATATGGCACAGATGTACATCAACAACAGAAGTGTCTTCCTCAAAAGTAAACGCTTCCCTGTTGGTATGAATGTTTGTTGTAACATCAGTTACTGTGTTATAGGCTCGCTTCGACTTGAAAGGCTTCTTGGACTTTTTGTATACCTGCTTTCCGATAGCGGATGCTGCATTTTTAATGGAACCTACCAACTCAGCTCTTGCAGGCTGATCCAGAAAATAATAACTAGACCACTTCTTTTCTTCGCGTTCCATTGCTTGTTTGGATGGTTTGCCTGTTTGCGGCTTTTCTTCTTCACGTTCAATATGTCCACGTGTATCCAATATGTTTTTTATGAAGTCTTGCTTATCGCCGATTTCCTTGTAGTTATTGTTAGAACCACAAGTGTCATGTCGATACCACAAGTAATAAGCCAATGACCTATACAGTTTGTAAACGGTGTATAGACGATTCGTGGGAAGCGCTTCCAACTGTTCGTTTGTAAGTTCCTGCCATGTACTCATTTTGATTTCTCATTAGTAATTCACATAACTGTGTTGTAATAAGTTTCTGCTTCTGATAGTTCAGTTGAACCGCAGTAACCATTTTCATGATCGAGTGCTGCAAAATCCTTTAACCCAAACTCCTTCCAACGCTTTTTCATAATTTCCTTGTATGAAAAATCTTTACCAAGATACTTCTGCATTACAAGACCGAACTGCAACTTGGTCAACTCTTCTTGACCAAGGATAGCGTATTCCTTGCGATCCAGCGCCTTGTTACGCTCATAGTATCGTTCAACGATATCAACCAAGTGGTTGTACCGAACTTCCACGAACACTTCCATTTCGGAGATTTGCTTGATAGCAAGTTCATCGTCGTGGAACAACGCACGCATATCGTCGGTAGCCTCTTCCAACACAGCTTCGTACAAACGCCGTGGGCAGTTGATAGAGTCTTTCGTGTGATGCAAAGCAAGGTACCATGTACCCTTCTTCTTCACGCGCTGGCCATCGGGCATCTTGAAAACAACACCTTCAATCTTTTGCATGTCATTAACTGTGTTGATGTACCCTTCTGGATCATCAGTCACAATTATCGTAGTCCATCGTGAAATGGTTTCTGGCCAATCATACACTTCTAGGTTAGCGTACTGACCATTTGAACGGTCACGAACACCCAACACCTTCAAATGCGGTTCCATGTAAGGCAACACGATACGGTTATCAGGAGCGCACCATTCCATGATGATAGTACATCCCATTGCTTCGAGATCAAGCATTTCAGTACGGAACGCAGCATTTTCATCTAACTGTAAAAAAGCACCAGCGTTCATTGCCTGATCGGAAGTTAACGAACCTTTTGTCTTTACTTGCAACCCGCTGTCGTGCATGTACGTGGTAATCAACGAACCGTCAGCCTTATCAGAAATCTCGACGATAGTAGACAGATCCAATTCCATCGTGAAAGGGTTTTCCAAATGGTTAAAAAACTTTTCAAATGGGAAGGATGCCAAACGGACTGGCTGTTCGTTTTCGTCGATTTCGAACATAATACCCCGGCATTCCAGAGCCGAAGGTTCACAAAAATCAGTATACGAGGCCATCCGGTAGTTAAAATTACGGTAGATCGCACCGCCTTTTTCCCAATCATTGAAGAAGAACGCTTCATTACCTGCGCACAACTTGTTCAAATCATTGAATATTTTTGTCTGAAATGTATTCATCATGCAGACATTATAGGTTATTTTTTCGGAAAAGTCAAGTCTTTTCTTGGGTAATACTTGTATTTGATGACGATAAGCACCAACACTATATTGAAGCTGTAGTTTATTATGAGTGGATATAATAGTTGAGGCAAAATATATATTAAAACAAAGACTTCACCCCAAAACCACATCCACAAAAATCCTTTGGTGATTCCGTCACTGTGACCTTGTTTGTGGCTTTGCCGTGCCATTGGCACTCCACAAGTTGCCAGCAGCAGTCCACCTAACCACCCTAAGCTTTCAATCATTTTTCTTAGGAATACGGCCCGCCGCTACGATACAAGCAATATCATCGTTGTCCCAACCATGTATTGCACATGCTGCTGCAACAGGATTTGCGCCATTTTTGATCATTCGTTCTATGGCTTTGATTTTTTCAAGTCGGTGTGCTGATGTTGCTGTTTGCATAGCATATTTTGCTTGTAATGCCACGGCTCCTTCTTTGATTCGTTCAGAATCATAGCCATTGCTGTGCATTGTACAAGTTGTCATGCCAAGAAAGATTATGACAAGCACACCACCACAAACAAACATCAACTTATTTAAAAGTTTCTGTTCGTTGCTGAATTCTTTTGTGTTACGCTTTTCGTCAACTTCCATGAGGCAACGTTAACATAATTAAAATAACATGTCAACCTTTTTATTACAAACGCTGGAGTCTGATTTTATATGGCCGCTGGATGCCCTGATAAGAAAATTTACAGGTACAAGAACTTGGATCGTCTTCTTCAACATCCATTTTGTAACCTTTTTGACCAGCCTGTTTTCGGATCATGTTCAAAACTTGTTCCATGTTTTGAACTTCTACAGTATGGCCTTTAGCTTTTTGTTCGCCCATTTCATATACCCGAACCTTAATCGTTTTTTGCATGGCTTCGCGGAATACAGTTGAAGACATGCGCCAGTTCGAATCAACATCTTTTCTTGCATCTGACATTTGTTCAACACCATATTGGAGCATTTCTTCATATTGTTTCCACCCACCCTTCTCTCCAGGTGTTGGTTTTTCTACGCCTGATACTTTATACGCCTGGTTGACCAACTCGAGAGTATTACCCCATTCATATTCAAGGTCAGAAGCACCATCACGAATGTTCTTTTTGATTTCTTTAATGACATCTTCTGGAAGCACAGATAAGTCTTTAACTGCAGAAGCTTCTGAAAGTTGGTATAAGTCATTTAAAAATTGCATTATGCAGTACCTTTAATAAAATCATGATATCGTTTAATAACACCCTTTAGTGTCGGCGCTGTGTTATATGCTCTATGTGTAGCTGTAACATATGTTGTTTTACCGTTATTATTTACACTTTTCCAAACGGCAGGAACGGGGTTCTTTTTTGGATCTGGATGATTATTCCAAACCGCTTTTGACTTCAAACATATTTCGCGTTCCTCATCAGTTAGCGCAACTTTATTTTTTTGAAGTTGTTCATATTTTTTAGTTTCTACAATAAACTCTCTGAACGTTTGCATTAAAATCCAATTTTAACCTGTTTTAATTCGTAATATTTTCCGCCATCTGCATAACGCTGCCTGTGTAATTTAAATTGTCCAGATTTAGTCATGGAATCCACCATTCTTTTGACCATACGCTTATCGTAAGCAGACTTGGCAAATAATGTAACGGTGTTGCGCTTGTTGGTCTTGTACTGCTGATAGGCTGAGAGTGCGTTTACGGCCGCTGCATCGGTAAGCTTTGGGTTTTTACTAATAAAATCCTTGACCATTTTATTGGTAACTTTACCACCTTTTTTGGCCAGTTGCAATTGTCGCACAGACTGACTAATAGCTTCCATCAGTGGTACCACATCACTGTTGTATTCTTCCGTGATATCTTTTAAAAAATCCATTTTACTATCCTGTTCATTCCGTTGATAACTTATTTATCTCTTCACTGCCAAATTTTTCCCTGAGAATGTTTTCCTGTTCTTTGTATGCTTTGTTAATTTTGCCGTATTCCGCCAACGCCTTCTCAAGTTCCATTGAATAGCCAATCAGGGTTTTAACTGTTGCCTTATAGTATTTAACAATCGCTCCTGGGCTTCTAACCTGTTCGTCTGTCATTTGCTGAATAGGAAGCTCAGGTCTTACGATTTCTGGTGGCGCCGGCGAATATACAATAGGAACTAATGTTTCTTTAACGTCAGTAGTGAACTTTATTGGTTGTCCACCACACCCGCCTAAAAACATTAACAAAATGCCTATTATGATTATTCGTCCCATTTTAGATCCTTCCTTCCATCACGAAGGTAGTCAATAGCTGCCTCGCAGGTTTTTGGGGTTGGGTCGTTTAATATAACAGCAACATCCTTTTTCGTTGAGGTTCGCATATCGTCTAATTCGATACTTAGGTTATCAATATCATTTTGAAGTGTGTTGGTTATTTCCTTCCATTTCTGAACTTCTGAGTTTCTATTGTCGATGGCCTGTTCCAATTTAAGGTTGCCTTCCTTGCATACATTCACGGCTTTGGTGGCTGCTTCAAGCCGCATTTCAAGGCTGGGAATAGTTTCTGCACCAAAAACAAACCTTGTTTCACTGAAGTTTTGATACAAAAGGGTGGAAACCATAAGGGCAAGCAGAAGTTCCTTCCAGTATTTTATAATAAAGGGTAGCATTTTGACTGGATTTAGCATTCCCAATAAGGGAAGCAGGAAGGGTATCATCTGTTTTTCCTCAATATATTATTGATACTATTTATATCATTGGTGTTCCTTCGGCCACTTTCGTAGGCTCTATTGGTCTTTTTTCCAACGAGAATTAGCTGACGTTGCAGGCCATTGATGGCCTTTTTCAGGCTCTCAAGCTGCTTCGCTTGCTCTTTGATAATTTTTTCGAGTTTGGATATGTCATTCATATCCTTATTTATGCTGCTAGAATGGCAGCAAGGGAACTTATGTGATAATGGTAATTAATATGATATTTGATAGTACAAGCCATGTGTATGCGCCAGTTATCAGTATAAAAGTTCGTTGAAGCAAAGGCTCCTGACATTTTTCATAGAATTCTTGCGAAAATATGTACCAGCCGTAGAAGAACGCGATCCACGCTGCCTTGAACCAAAGAATAACCCATATAGTGCCAGTTATTTCCATCATGTACGCAAGAAAGGGGTTTGCTTCACCAGCTCCCATATTTTCTATGGCATAGTATGTGATTGTAAAATCAAGCACATTCAGCAATGTCAATAGTAGAACCACCCAAGTAGTGGTAGACCACTTATCGTCTTTAATTATGTTGCCGTCCATCAAGAACCTCAAAAAATATTTTTGCAGTTTCTAAAGAAAATGAAGCAAGTTTCTGACCCTCACTTCGCGTAAATTTTTCATATTTAATTATAATTGAATTGGCATAAATCAATTTGGCCAGTTCTATTACTCTTTCGTCGGCATCCATATCAACTATTTATGGTTACCGATGTGAAGACGGTAACAAAATCGAATGTACCAAGCTCAACCCTTCGTCCAAATTGTCAACAATAAACGGACACGCTTCTCGTATCATTGGATGATCGTGTATGTTGTTTTTGTTCATTAACAAGACAACAGGTGTATTATGCTGCGCTGCCCATGCTATCTCCATACACGTTCCAATACTAACACGTTCCTTGCCTGTATCGTCGTAACCACATTCGAGCAAATTCACAAAAACCAAATCTGATCTGTGACAATCAAACCTATCCCTTGCATAAATGCCAGCTGCGGTTGACAATGGCCATTCATCGTAATGGCCACACAGGTTATCCTGTCCTTCCAGATACTGCTTATTTCGTAATGGCGACAATCCTTCAATTCTGTCGTCCAAATTTCCAATGACGTATTCCCGCCAATCAATGCTTTCTTCAAAGTTTAGGCCAGATATTGGTCCAGCCAAGTAAATTAAGTAACTGTTCATCGTATGTAACCTTTTTATTTTGTAGTATACACCAATGGTTTAAGCATTGCAAGTATTAATAAAAGGTTAAATTTTCAATAATAAATAGTTGACTGTTATATTCTTCCGTGACTGGATCGTTGTAACCTACTATATAATTCGAGGCATTTTTAGCGTCAAAAAGATACGAATAAACGGGTATTTTGTTTACATGTCCAACTAACATTGTATTGTTTGGACCTCTAAACTCGCCTTTAATTGCTGGACTAAATTTTGTGTGCATGGCAGCCTGAAATAACGAAATTACCAGTGGACTGGCGATTATGAAACAATTTGAAATATTGTCATCATTTATTGCAGGTTTAGTAGATAAGAAATAGAAGAGAATACAATTTATTATATGATCAACTCTGTTAGCTATGCAATCGTTTTTAAGTTCTTTTAAATCAATTATTTTTTTAGAACTTTTACGAATAATGTTTTCCATCGTAAGGCTGTCAAACATTTGCACCGCTTCGCCCAATGTTGCACCTGCTAATTCTGCATCAAGGTCAATATCGTGGTCTTCATATTTCCCGAGAGTTTTTGCGTGCTCAGTATTGAAACTTTCTAAGATCTCTTCTATTTTAAGTAGGTCTTCTAAATCAAAATTAACAAATATCTGTGAATGTAATGTTTTGTGTGGGATATCTGCCAGCATATCAGGCCGCATTCTATCAAACCACGTTATTTCTTCTTCCATATTAATCTCCTATTATTATTTTTATTTATTATGAAAATATGGGTTTTACCAATCCTTTCTATTTTTTGTATAATCCTCTAAGGCGCAAGCGGCATCACAAAATGGGCGGTTGCTACCATCATCTTCATACGCCCAATATCTTGTGGCGCATGGATATTCTTGCTGCTGTTCCTCATGATTCTCCGCTAGAAGAATCATCTTGTTGCAGTTTATACAGTTCGTCTGCTTCACGCCGCCTCCTGTCATAGTCGTAAGATTTTAGCGTTCTATAGAACATGACCAGTTCAAAAGCTGCCATTATCTTTTCCTTTGGCGTTTTCTGTTACGCGTATCTTTGTGCTTGGCAATAAACTCAGGTGGCTGTTTCTTTATCCACTTAACAAACTTTTGAATTTCTTCATGATCAAGCAATCGTTCTATAGTATGATAATGGTGCTGCATCTCGCGTTCAGAGAAGGTATGGTGCAGTTTATCGTGACAAACTATGTGTAACTCTACTTTTTCTGCGCCCTTGAAAGTAGCAGGGATAAGATGGTGTTCGTTGTATGTACCTTCGGGCATTGGTCGTTGGCACAAAGGACAAATTTGATCGTTCATCTTAGAAATAGATTTTGGTCATAGTTAAGTGCGTTACGTAGTTCTTTCATACCTTCTATTAACGTATCATACACCGGCACATCGTATGCTTCACAAACTATCTGAACATTATCTTTACGCCAAAAACCATCAGGACATACGACAATAAGTTTTCCTGTGTCAACGTGAAGACCAAGTTCCATTAAGGTAATTGGTGCTTTGGTATCTGGATGGAAGTACATGAAGATGTAATGCGCTGCTTCCATGCCATTCAATTCCCATAATACTTGCTCACTGAAGTATTCGTTTTCTGGTGACTGATCTTCTTCGGGGTTGAAATCATCCCGGCGTGGGTTCAGTATGGTAAGTACGTTATCTTTATAGTTGCTGAATTCTTCTTCAACAACAGCTTGCCAGTTTTCTGCTTGTCCCATTTCAATAGAACCCGCAAGGAACACTGTGATGAGTGAATTGTTGTTTTTGTAATCTTCTGGTGCTTTGTATTTTTTCATTATTAGTAATCGCCTTTTTCCAAGACCCAATAAAGGACAGATAGTTCTGATTGCTCACCTTCATCTAAATACCCATCACCCCTTGGATCATATTTACTTTCTAGTTCGTTAATTCGTTCTTTTTATTTCTTTTTCGGTTTTCATTAGAATTCCATAAATTCTTCTGCTTTTAGTTTTGCCCGAATTTTCATTAATCTTGAACAAAATTCCTGCTTGGTTAAAACAGTTTCGTTAACCTTATTGCGACCTATAACATGGGTTAGGTTAGCATCACCTGTTGACAATAGGGTTTTCTTAGCCTTCGTGTTAGTAGTGTACAAGGTTTCAAAGGCTTCGTCAAGTAGCTTCTGATATTCATCAGAATCGCGCTTAATAGGTTCACCCTGCCACCACAATGTTTGTGTTGTTTGCCAATTCTTTTTTGAACCCCGCTTCTTTGCTTTGAACCCAACAAGGGAACAAACATGTTTTTGCATAATAGGATTTTTATACTTGAGGCTTTGGAGAAGTCCTTCCATAGAGGCTATTTTAATTCCTCTAAACACAAAAGGTCTTGGTGTGAAGTTGGATAGTTTTCCAGCTGCACCAGAATTGCTTGAACGAATGTCCATGTAATATGCCTGCTGCAATACTACTGATTCGGAACAGATCTGTACATTCAATTATTTCTTTCATTCATTCGATGTATTTCTTCCTGACTATATCCACCTGTGTCCCCACTGGATTTTTCGGCCCATGCATCCGCATCTTTATCATTGCGTTCTGCATCTTCTTGTGATTGTTCAACGTGGTTTTCATCTTTTCTATTACTCATGATTATATCCTTTTTGATTATGTAGCATTACTACGGTTAATTTTTGTTTTTATGTCGTGTGTACCATAATACTTATAATTTATCTTAGAATGTTCTGACCTTGTTGTATCACATAGGGAACATCTTTCAACTGTCGAGCCTTTGGGAAATTTCTTGTGTCACCAACAGCACGATTAAATGCGCCTACGTTAGGATTGCCGTGGTAAGGTGTATCACGCACCACGTTGGATATCTTGCTCATTGAACGAACAGTCTTGCCGAAATCCCCAAGGTGTTCAATGTCGCCAATAGCTTGCCAGCCGCCTGCCTTGGCGCAGCCAGCAACAAGAAAAATTAATACGAACATTAATGGTTTCATATACATATCGTAACATATTTATTGTACGGTGTCAAGGCAAGTTAAATGCTTCTTTTACTGAAACAATTGGGAATTCTTTCAGGTCTGTGCCTTCGGGTGTATTGATGCTGATAACCTCCACCCCCATGTCCAATAGTGGTTTTTTGATGGTTTTGTAGTTGTCCATCATCTTCTTGTAGACTGCCTCACCATCAAGCCGCTTGTGGGGTCTGTCAGCGGAATGCCAGTGTGATTTTTCTTTCTTGCCAAAGGTTCCCCATTTCATGTCCAATCCTAATAGGTAGATTTTCTTGAACCCTAGATGAACTGCAGCCATATTGAGGGCAGCATAAGCACTGTTAGAACCATGTCGCATGGAATCTTCTTTGGTTTCTAACCCATTGGTACTAGTAAGGTGCCATTGCTTGTCAATAATAGGAAGTTTGGCAGGCTTGTTTAAATGCAAAACCCCTTGCCACTTTAAACCCTTAAAGTCTTTTAATGTTTTTAAGTGATCTTGTATCCATGGCGGATCGGTGCAATACAATATCTGCGCATTGGGAAGCTTCATGTAGGCATTGTTAATTGCGATGACAAATTTGCCGTTCAATAATGACCAATCAAAGTTAGTAAGGGAATAACCCCCTCCAACAATGTAACAAGTATCGTTAAAATCGTGTGGAACTATATTCATTATGTTATTATTTCAAAATCTTTACTGTAGTTATGCTTGGCAGTACAGCCTTTCTCTTTTTGTATTGTCGTGAATTCGTCTTTTGCTTCAATAACCCAAGGATATATTTCCATTATGTTTGGAAAATTGGTTTTATTCAAAAACAAATCACAAGGTGTGGCACCAAGCTTCTTTGCTTTGGTTATTAGTTCTTCTGCACCCCTTGGTGTAAGATAGTAACCATGCGCACCTGGTATATATCCTCCGGTTTTTGAGAACATTGGGTAGATACCCGGCTTGTCCTTTTTGTTGAAATTTCCGTAGCTGGGTTTGCCAAGATTAACTATGTTGTGGTTTTTTAAATCTGGAATGTTGCCAACGAAGACTGCGTCGTGCTCCAAAACTATTCCGGGTTCATTGGATTCAAGAATCGTCTTCCATATTCTGTACTGTGTAACAAAGTTTCCTACAACGGCATTGATGTTAGAAAACGATGTATCGAACTTGCCGATGCCCAGATGTTCGTTTTTAGCTTCTGTAAGGGCAATATCCTTATATACAGCAGGGAATATGACTGGCGGTGTGACATTAAAAGACATGGCAGAGTCTATACACCGTTGCGCGGATTTAACAGACTGGGGAATGTTTAAAAGTGTTACAATGTAAGAAATCATTTTAGCATTTTTCGCCAACAAATAAATGATCTTGCCATTTTCTTGAACGTTCATCTGGCGCATTTTTATCTATCCAATCTGCTATAATTTTAATACCACCAATATCTTCTACTATAAATCTAAAAGCATCATCCATAAATCTCCAACCATCTTGCATATCGTGATATGGCCCAGAAGACGGAGCTACTAATGCAATTCTACACCCGGTTTTGAGAACTCTTTTCATTTCCGCAATACTTTTAAATGGATTAGAACAATGTTCTAGCATCTGACCAGATACGATAAGATCAAATGTTTCGTCCTTAAAAGGAAGTACGTAAGGTCCGGGCATCACTACATTAACACTTTGGTGTTTGACTATATCCGTGACTGTCCATTGAATATTAGGAATATCTTCAAATAATCTGTGATATGATTTTCCCGGCTGATTGTGTAATCCACCAACGTCAAGAACTTTAGGATTTTGTATTCCATTTAAATATTCAAGATAATTCTTGCGAATTGTTTTCATGTTTTCTATACTTGAAGGATGCATGTATTTATACCTTTATTTCAAATTGATTAGTATGAAAATTGTCAAGAGTTAATCCGGTTTCAGATATAAAAGTATCTACCGCTTGAACAACACCTTCCTTATTACCATAGTCATCACCAAATATAGAACCACCACGTTTAATGATATTAAAAGAATGTCTTAAATCAGATAAACATCCTTCAAAATTATGCAAGGCATCGACATATACCCAATTTACTTTTTTTTCAAAGGTTTTAAAAAAGTCATTAGTTGTACATCTATGAATTGTTATGGAATCGTTTTTAAATTTTAATCGTACACCGGCAGCTATATTATCATAATATTTTTGAAAATCTTTTGGATTTTTTGAACCAACTATCTTAGAGTAACGATTAAGGTATCCTTCGTAGTCACCAAATTCATCAGAATCTTCATACGCAATAGAAGACCATGGATCTACAAGATGTAAATGTTTCGCTCGACGCAGAAATTTTTCGCTGGACTCGCCTTTCCATACACCAAGTTCAACACCAATAGAACCTTCTGGAATTCGCTTCCACGTTTCATTAGTTCCTTGGTTGTTTCCAAACATCATAGTATTATTCTCCTAGGCCGTCGTAGTTGATTGTGATTGAATTACTTTTGTTATAAAAGGATAATATTCTTCAAGATATGGGAAAAGCTGTTTACACATTATTGCGTCGTTTGGCCAAATACCTAATTCATAACACTTATCAATTAATTCTTGGGCTGCCCATGGTTTAATTAAATATGCTGAATTTCCGGCAAGACCATCAGGAATATCTCGTTCATCTGAGTTTGTAATCCAAATTTTTTCATGTACACCAATTGTCCCGCGTTGTTTCATTTGTTGCCCCCACCATGTCCCTCTTCTGGTAGCACCGGCCGGGTCATTAATTTGACATATTCCATTAAATTTAATATTAGTAGGCAATTCGCGCAAAAATACCGCATCGTGTTCTAAAATAAGAATAGGTTCGCTTAATTCAACACAAAGTTTCCATAGTAAAAAATGCGACATTGAACACCCTATTTTAGCACGTAAATCAGATGTTGTGTATGGAAATTGTTGTAAGTTCGTTTTTTCGCAAACGGCTTTTGACATGTTGCCGTTTGCCCATGTCCATGTTAATCCATATTCTTTTAGTGATTCTTTTGCATGTACCTTATCAATACCAAAAAATTTTTTAACGTCTAAATTTTTTTCCGTTGCAGACTGAATACATCTACTGGCGACTTCGTTTGAATATGTGTTGTTTTCTAAAGTAATTACAAATGCTTTCATTTTTTATTCCATATGTGTTGGGTTGCCGTGCCTTCAAATGTGAACCCAAAAAACTCAATGTCTTTTTTATACCAATCAGCCACTATTTCCTGTGTTATTGGTGTAAAAAATCCCTTATAGTCTCTTTTTATTATGTTGCTTACGTTTCTTGGATTGAGTGGTGTTTTAAGATTGAAATATTTCATTACATCTTCATTAAAATATTCAAATCTTAATATATCGCACCGCAAATTCATGTCGTCATCAACTACATGTTCTAATTGAGGATACCATCCTTTTATAGCCCTGTGCCAAAAATATTCTTTTCCGCCCCATGTGTGTCTTTCTTCAAGAAATTCTTCAAATGATAAACTTTTTTCAACGTATTTACTTCCCAGTTTAAACGCAAGTTGCATAAATGTGTATCTTGATACAACTTTGGACCAAGGATTGCGTACAATAGCAAATGATTTTCCGTTTTTTAATGACTCTTTAAGATCTCTCCAACGAGCATGTTCATAACCATGATGCTCATTATATTTGTTCATTGTCTTGAGTAAATTGTTGGTATATTCAGGACTAATATGATTATTTTTTGTTGATGTTGTTATGCGTTGTTTTAATTCCGGCGCCTTTCGTATAGACATTCCACCATTTTTAGGAATATGAATAAAATGTATTTTATCCATTATCCATGACCTTTTATTGTTGAAGCTTTATTTAAGTTTATTATTATTTTTGGAATTTCTGCACCCTTCTGAGGAAGTATGTTGGATAAAAAGAAATGTATGAAATATGAGTCTGGCAATACTTCATCTTTAACGCCTTTAAATAACGCGTTCCATTTCCAATCTAAATTTTTCAATTGCATTCCACTTTTGCGAACCCAGTAATTTAACAGGGTTTGTTCGGTGCTCCAACGCCAAGCCCCTTCGCCGTTTACAAACCGTTCAAACTCTTTTCTACGTATGAACTGCTCTGGTGTTTGTCCGTTGAGATATTCTTTTATTTTAGTGGAAAACAACATGACGCCCATGTTATAGAACTCTGCACCATACTTGTCGGTCCAGTTCCATTCAACGTCTTTCAACCTATCATATTGTCCCTTGCTATATGCTTTTATTTTGTTAACATACCTGTCTGTTAGTGGCATGTCCTTTTCTAACACTCCAGCAAAGATAGTATCTTCATCCAACTGTTCAAAAATATTTGGCGAGTTATCGCGTATGTAAATATCGCTGTCTATTATAGAAATGTTATCATAGTGATCGAGATAACTAAAAGCATTTTCTTTTTCAAAGATTGGAAGGTAACCTAAACGTTCAACCGCCGGCACGCTTCTTTGTGAATTTAATGGCCTGATTTTAAGTATAGGATCTGTTTGTACGATATGAGTAATATCATATTTTTTACAATAGGCAGCAACAGATGCTATGCAAGTGTCATAAAACGCTGGTGGGTTATCGCCTACTTTTATTTGATATATTAAATTATTCATCAGATTCCCATCGAGATATTAATTTATAATCCTGCGCTGCTTGTTCTATAAATCTATTTTTTGTTTTTTTCTTCATCGTCTATGAACCAATAATCAAGTGGCCACTTAACGGGACCAATTGTAAAACGTTGTACTTTAGTAGTCGTATTTATAGCATCTACAATAGACGGTTTGCCATGAAAACATACTATTAGTGCTCCCTGTGGTGGTAGTGGGTTACATTCAGACTTGAAACTAACGACTTCTTTTGGAAATAATCGCTGCCAATACAATCTATCTTTTTGATAATTTTGAATTACGCGCTGATCCCCATGTGGATGTATTTTTCTTTTTTCGCCAGCAGGATCTTTTGCAAAGGTTTCCCAAACGTGTTTATGTTTTCCAACCTCAAAGGACATCAAGGCTGAACCAACATTATTTCCCTTGGCCCACAAATCTTGCAACACCACAAACCCTTCATTGTACCCTATATAATGATCAATATTGCCGGTAATCAAAGTATCAAGGTCAATATATAAAACTCTCCCTTCGATATCTATTTTATCACTAAGAAGATATAATTTATACCACCAGCCTTCAACATTATCTATTTTTGGCAATGCGTGTATTTTAATTGCAGGGTCTAAGCCTTCTGGGGTTTCGGTAAAACAATGAAAAGTAAAATCCAATGTAGTGTTTCGTTTTACGCCACAATATAATTTATTAACATAATCTGAGCTAAATTTAGTTCCATGTTTTAAACAAATAACATTATGCATTTATTTTTGCCTTTGTTAGTTCTGTAGCTTTCTTTTGTGCTTCACGTGTTTTGTTGTTCATCCCAGAATATTCGGCAGTAAGATGTGAATGGTGTGTTAACCTAAGATATGGTGTAGAATTTACAAATTTATAATGATTGGAAAACCATTTAATATAATTTCTTGCAGTTACTTCTTCGCAATTTTCAAATAAGTTTGAGAAATCATGAACAACACATGGGACTCTTATATTATGTTTTTGTGCAATGGTCAGTCTGCTACCACCAAAGGTATGGGTATATATTGAATTTTCTATATTTGAATAATATTCAGGTGGAAAAACTATTGGTGACTCGACTTTTTTATTTAAAAACGTATCACGCAGTTGGCCGCTGGCTGTATTGATAGGATGATGAATACCATCCTTTAGAATAGATTCTTCTAACTTTGAAAAATGCCCTGTTATTTTATCGAATTCTTCTGTCCAGATTTTACCGAACTGTTCTCGCAGTTTAATAGTTTCTTCAGACCACCACGTATCGTGCCATTCATGATAGGCAAGCCAACATGTTATATTTTTAGGATCTAGCCAGTTGAATATTCGTTCAGGTTCTAATTCTACGTAGCGTAGTTTAACCGCCATCTACTTCTTCCATGTTATCTTTATAGTTATCTATGGCACGTTTCTCGGCCATCGTTAGTCGTTCATTATCATTCCATGCACGTCGTCTTGGATTACCACAAGCGTAGCAGCTACACGTTTGCATGTTATCGCGCATCCTGACCGCCCGGTGCATTACATACTTATCACTATCACACCAGATATTCTTTAGAAGGTTTTCAACCCTTTTCTGCATACGCGTGCGATGATGACGCCGGCGCGCCCTTGACATATTATCTTTGCACATTTTGACACTCCGCCCGCGACCAGCACCCAACATCATTGTCAGCAGCAGCACAGGCTATCTCATTTTATGCATAATTTGTTTCCTTTTAACCTTTTGATCCACGCGGGTCATTACCATAAGAGTCACGAGCACGTATCTTACCATTTCTGCCGTGAATAAACAACTCTGATTTTTCTTCTTTTGCTATTTTTCGGGCTTCCATAATGGCTTCTGATTGCAGTCTATGGGTAGAAGTTATTTCGTCCCGTCCTTCTGCCCTAACTGCCCAATTTCCCATAAATGGAACCACGTGTTGATTAGTCCCCATATCATTATTCCTTATCGTTAAAAAGGGCAGGCAGTTTCCTGCCCATTCCTATTTATCGTAGTATATTTAGATTATTATAGTGCCATAAACAATATAGTCCAACCGCCAACCGCAACACCAGTTTCTATAGGTTTATATTGCATTTCTGGATCTGTTTTCAGATGAGCAGGCAGCGCATTAATATGTTTTCTAAATTTGTGATACTTGTACTTAAAAGTATTATGGGCGAATACATCTTTTCCGTCGTGTTTTATGCAAACAAGTTGAGTTTGATAATCACCTGGCCATTCTCTTTCACAATATTCTTTCACTGTTCCCGCCGACACGGTATTCATGAGTGTTGCAATCACCGCAACTAAAATTACTTTCATCATTATTTTACTCTGAATTTATTGTTTAATATTTCAGTGCTGCATTGGCTTACACACCTTGTGTTTCATTTCCAGATACCACAGGCGTACAGTACGCTGCTTAGGTGGAATGAAATCAATATCAGCTTGCAGGTTCAATTCGTCCTTTGGACACAACAGTTCACGGATTTCCGTATAGTCGTTGTTCTCTGGCGAAACAGTGTACATGTTTTCAACCCATGCATCACCGAACTTCCACATCAAGACCGCAAAGATAATGACAGGGAAACCATAAATTGCAATTGCTATCCAGATAGTAGCTGCAAAAATTAACAGCGCGCCGACTACTATATATCCCAACCACTTGAGTACTTTTATGACGGTTCCGGTAGCAACGTTTTGGGTAGCATTGGAAAACCGCTCGTCCAATTTGGTACCAAAATTATTCAATATTTTAGATTCCGAGATCGCCTGCACGGCCCAGTAGCCGCCATCGTAAATAGCAGCCGCAGTAAGCAATCCTAAGCTAACAAATCCCATTACCGTCCAGAATGTCAACGCCGTGGCGTGGGTAGCCAGGCCGAACCATATGATAAGCGACTGCCCGAGCAAAACGGCCGGGATAATAGGTACCGTAATAAACATCGTGATGTCGTATTTTCCATCCCCCCAGCAGCTATGGCTGCGACTTAACAAAAACGCATTCTTGTCGTTGGTGCAATCTAATATATGGTAGCTGATGTTGTTCCATTTATAGGGCTGGAATATTCTTCCCCATTTGATGTTTTTGTAATATCCACTGAGTGCTAGACCACCGCAGACCGCAAAGCGGCCAACGACCATACTCAACGACCAGATGAGTACAGGAATCCACTTCAATGTGAATGCCAGTAACAACCGTCTACGGTAATGGCACTCGTCAATGACCCGGCCATTCATATTGTGCCACATGTTGACGTACCATTTCATCCACGGCCCCGGCTCCTTACCAAAAACTCCAGAAGGAATTATTACATCAACTTCGACGCGGGTGTATTCGTACTTGATGTCGTCGAAAGGTTTATTGGTATAATTACAAATGACATCAGTATATGGCACGCCTTCTGATTTTCTTTTGTAAGTCTGGTAAAGCCGCTTCCGCCCGGGCGCTCCAGTGAGAATGAAACCGTAAATTTTCATATGACCAGCTCGTGTAAAACGAACGTAGGTCATCAGCTCGGTGATGGGAACAATCTTCCGATCCATTTCAGTTCCCTTGGGAGTTGCTGTAACTAAAAGAACATGTGCATCTTTAACCTTGTGCTCTTCAAGTTCAGAAACGAGTTTTGGGGTTACACACCACCTGACAGGAATATCACCATTCAGGATCTCGCCGGATTTATCTCCAACGATAAGTTCAAAGGGCTGTGCTTCTTTTTTAAGTTCGTCAAGGGTGCTTTGGGTAGAATCTTTTTTCATTACCTAGCCTTTTGTGTGGATTTAACAAAATTTTCAACATAGTACCACAAAAGGGGTTAAGTGTAAAGATTATTTTTGCTCAATCGTTTCTTTTCTGCATCAAAATATTTGATAGAACGTTTCAAGATTTGACGATAATTTTTATTATCTAAGGGTTTACCCTCTGGTGTTGAACCAGATATTTCATTTTTGGAAGGAAAAACTTGAACAATATGCCATTTCTGCAAAAGATCGTGTATTTGACCCATGACGGTCTTTATATCTAACGGTCTTTCGCTTTGCATGTCTTGCTGGATAAGTTGTGTTAATTCACGTTGCATTTGTGAAAAACGCGCATTTATTTCATGTGGCGCGGCGAGGTAAGGATCGCCTTCTTTTGCTTTAGGTTTTGAATGTAATGCCCATCGTTTAGACTTGGAAGAGTCCAACGCATGCCGCAGTTCATGGACTACAATAGACTCGAGAAAATTTGATTTAGATTCTGAATTCATTGGGTAAAATAGTTCTAAAAGATTATCACCTGAATGGAACACACCGGCAATGTTTTTAACTTCCCGACCAAAATTAACCCTTACTTTAACACGATTTAAACGATTGTGAAGGTGTCCTAACGTTTTAGGTGGAACAAGCTCTTTAATGAAGCCGAGATCAACTATTGGTGGTTCAGGTTTGCGGCCATTTCGTGCATTGCCCACACGATATTGCATTTCTTCGGCAATGTCCTTGTTGATAGTTTGTATCAACTCACGCGCAATAAGCTGTAAACGCTGTTCGTCTTTGGCTGATTCTGATAAAATTTCTGCAACTTTCATGTATATTATTTATCAAATGTAGTTTACAGTATCTTCAAATTGCATCATCAAATAACCAAGCTGGATTATCGTCAATCCAGTTTTGTGGATTTCTGCCAAGCTGTTTACGAACTTCTGTTATTTTAGCAAGCCGGTTGGTGAATATTATCCTATCCACTTTTCCTTCAAGGTCCGCAACAACTGGAACGCTTTCATGATTTTCACAGCGCATAGTTACATAGATAACTTCATGCCCCGGGCTTTTGCTGACACGATAAATGTATCCCACAGTTCTTTATCGGCGGTGTACGTTCCATCATAATCAATAACTATTAACATTTGTTTCTCCATTGACGCCGATGTTTGCTTTGGCTTTTCCAGCTTTTTTCGACGTGACGGTTATAATCATCCCATGCATCTGGAAGGTTGTGACCCTGGCGTGCCGCCCGAACCTTTGGTGCATATTCTTCACAGTCCCAAGCATGTGCCCATTTGCGTTCGTGAAAAGTACGGAACCTTCTGTGCCCGCCCCAAGGCCGGCGTTTACGGCCTGATGGATAATACCAGTAGCCACGGAAACGACCTGCAGCCCTCGCGCGGTAAAGTCCAAGCAAACGATCTGGTGAATAAAAGTTGCCAAGGTGGTCATAGACAACAGCGACCTCGTTTACTGGACCATCGTGTTCGCGACAGTTAGTTTTGTTGCAGTAGACGTAATTTTTAACGTAGCGATAGCCATAGTGTCCACTACTCCAAATGGTTTCGATAGGTTCACGACAAATCTTGTCGTAAACAGAATAACCGAAGTACGCTTCGAATTCACGGCGAACACCCGGACAGCCACGATAGAAAAAGTCTTCAAGGGTTTCGTAATAGACGTGGTTAATTTTACGTTTACCGTAAATATCCCATTCTGCGTAGAACTCTTTTTCGTATGTGTATACGTAAATTCCTGGTTCGTTTTGATAGTACATAGTTTCCTCCTGTGATTAATTCACGAGAGAAAACCATGTCCTTTTCTGTAGTATAAGATAATGTTGTTCATATCAATCCTATTTAGTATTAAAGTTTTTTAAGCGTTTCAACTATTACGCTGTATTCGTCAGAAGTATTCCAGTTCCGTACAACTTTCTTTTTGCTGTTATTTCAATTTGCCTTTCGTGTTTCTGTTAAAAATGCTTGGAATATTAAATCGCTTTCATCCCCAGGAAAATTCATTTGTTCCAACATTTCTGGAACACCAACATCGCCAAAATTATCAGCGGGTTCCCCATCGTCCCGTGCACTTCCTATTTCAAAAATACAAATGTCTGTTATCCAAACTTGATCATCTAAGCCGAACCGCATTTCAACAAAAACCATCTTTGTTTCTTCAAGATTAGAATATACGCCCTCGTAGTCAGTCAGTGTATTAAATTCGCGAACAGTCCCTCCCTCGTAAAGTCCTAACCAGACCTGTTCATCATCATTGAAGATAATTCCATTAGAAATGTCTGATGTAAATGGGGGCGATATATCCACAGCCAAATCCTCAAAGTAGTTTTAAATGTTTTGTAATTTTATCAACTTCTTCGTTTTTTGCTGGGCCTACCGCAACTGCAGTAAATGTTGGTACACCATCAAATTCTGTCAGACCCGCATCTTTAATCAGCGCCTGCGGCATACCAGATTTTTTGGCCTGTTCGTAAATGGACAGCAACTCTTCTTCACTGTCTACGCTTACGCAAATTTTTGTGAAGATACCTGCGAGCCAACTTTCCATATCGGCCGACATGGGAACCATAAAGGTATTTAAACCCATTTCAATATTATTAAATTCTACATATCCTTGGTCTAAAATAGCTTTCATGGATGCATGTGCGCCCTGCGCCACCATTTTTCCCTTGCGCATTTTTAAATCTTTACGGATTACAATGACTTGCTTAGTTTTATTTTCCATAGTATTTGAGCATACCATATAAGTTATGTTTTGTCAAGTTCTTTTAATTTAGACATAACAAGAAATGCCGCTTTGTCTTCTTCGGTAGCTTCACGAACCTCGGTGTCTTCTGTCCACGAATGGGATGTATGATATTCTGTCCATTCCATAAGAATACCTTCATTATTAATCCACGTCTGCATTGGAATATCAAATGCTTTGCGGATTTTGTTTATAATAATGTCTGTTATTTCACGATCTGCTATTTCTATGTTTATGCGTTCTGATTTTATCCCTAGTCATCTACCAATATATTTTTTAATGTTTCGGTATATTCTTCCACTTCACTATCTGTGAAATTGTAAAAATTATTAAGCTCACTGATAATGATGCTAACAATTTCTTGTTTTGCGTTAACATTGTGGTAATGTTCTAAATCTGTTATAGTATTGGGATCAATTTTAAAACTTAATTGTTCATCATCATTTACCCGTATTGATAACAGGTGATCTTCTACAATAGAAGCATCAAATGTTCTATTCATTACTGAACCTCCCGCATGACCTATGCGAAATACCATTCTTCTGCGTCTTGTGTTACACCAACAACGCGTTTTTCGGAGCCTGCCTGTGCAAGCATATTATTCAAGTACATTACAAGTTCGTACAGATGTGCATTTTGCATTGTTAACATTCTCGTAAATTTATTCAATTCGCGCATACTACTAGATGGCATAAGTTCTCTAACGTAAGGCAGCAAATCTATATCCTCTACCTTTTCGCCTTTTCGATTAGACAGAAGCTTTTCGTATCGTATTCTATCCATTTCATTTTCTAAATCATCGGGTGAATTGGGTTCACTGTTTTCCTCTGGGCCAAATTCACTACGAACACGGTTATACTCATTTTCCTTGCGCTTTTGCGCGAAGGCGTTTGACCGAATTACATTAGCTTCTAACACATTCTTAATTTTCATAATATCCTCCATTTATGAAGGTATTTATCGGTGGGACTCGAGGATTCGAACCTCTAATATATGCCGATCAATCCGAGGAGCTAAATTGAGTACCTCCTGTTCAGTGCCGACACATACATCCGCTCCCAGCCACTACACACCACTTTCAATTATTTGGTGTATACTAACTATTCAAGCATCCCATATTTTTTTCATAAACACGTTTCAAGAAAACTTTTGGCCTCTCGCCCCTTGGTAATTTATTCTTATAGTACTTTATAAGCGAGTTTTGCGCGTATTTTGCTTCGCTCAATCCAGTAATAATAGAAGATAATATTTCTTCTTCTGAAGTTACGATACTATAATCATTTGCAGCATATGAATAATAATAACTACCACAGCGGTAGCCTTTTGTAAATTTGTGTGTATAGGTCACGCCGTCATCTTCCACACAAACAAAGTATTTTCTATTAACGTGCTTAGTCATCGACACATTATATCGTTTTTTTATTTTCCTGTCAAGGTTATTTCCAAAACTTATCAAAATTTCCACGAAATGCTTTCTTTAGGTTAAACTTTTTATCCGTGCGATGATCGAGGATAATATCTTCCTGAAATCGATATGTGCGAATCTTATCGCCGCGCATACCTGAACCAACCATACTAGACCTTTCGGTGTTTTGAGTGGCCTGCATCTCACCAGATATGATAGAATCCAGTAGTTTATCTACTGCAATCCGTGCTTGCTTGCGGTTGGCATGCTGACACTTTGCTGTACGTTCTTGTTTGATACCCGTAGGAAGATGGATGCACTTTACACCAGAACTTGTCTTGTTACGAGATTGTCCACCTGCGCCTTGAGATTTGAATATTTCGAAAGCGTAGTGATATTCTTCCCGAAGAGAATACATTGTGTCTGCGGAGTACGAATCGTCGAGCACGGCTACAGTTACGGTAGATGTATGAACACGCCCACGCTTCTCTGTTGGCGGTACTCGCTGGATGCGATGTCCACCTGCTTCGTTTTTTAATTGGGTTAATTTTTTGCCGACCACTTCCAGTGAAATGAACCCTGTTCGCTCTTCGAGTCGGCGGGACTTTCACTGCAGATTAGTAAAGGTTTTTTCGTAGGCAATAGCAAGGTCTTCCACGAAAAGTTTGGAATCTAATCCGCCTTCGGCGGCACGTATTTCTAATATCTTTTTCATAGCATGTCTCCTTTAATTACAAATGGACAAATAGTAATGCTGAACAATCTTTATATATGACTTTTCCATTACTGTCTAATCATACAGGCCGCAACAACCCATGCTTGTAGGCTTTGTCTTCTGACAGGGAAACACTAATGTCACCACCACCTTCATTGACGGCCCACACACTCCAGCCTTCCTCTTCGCAGAAGAAATCCCAATCGTCACATTTGTCAAGAATTTCTTCTAATGTCAATATAATTATCATTTTTTCCTCCGTTCTTCAATCCAGTAGTAAGTTTCTTCAATCCAAGATATTACATGTCCTATAGGAACTGCAATTCCCCAAAAAAGAACCGGCGAAATGATTGGAATGCCGTTGCCCCATTGATCGACATCTTTGCACATTAATGTTCGCCAGACTTTTCTAATCATCAAAGATTATTGGTCCCATCGTTACGCCATCCGGGCAATCGCTTTCCACGGCATCGCGAAAGTCCTTCCAAGAATTACCACAGCAGAAACAGTTTTCATAGTTTTTAATGCTTCCACCCTTTCCACCATAGTACCGCTGTTTTTCGCTTTCGGTCAATTCTTCGTACATTGCATTGAAACGAGCGACCTCATTTTCGGCGAACTCGTAGGTCACGCCAAAATGTACCCAGCCACACTTGTTACAGGTTCGTTCGTTATGTATTCGTTCTTTCATAAATCACCAATGACATTAATATGTCTTTTATCTTTTGCTTACTGTTTCCAGTATTTCTTCGTAGTAGTCACATAGCGACAACAGTTGCAGACTGACTTCTTTCATTTGCTCAAGTGTTTCAACCATGAAAATGTTTGTATGGTTGACTGCTTGCATTTTCGTTTTAACCAACTTCCGACATCGGTTGGAATCTTGGCGTTCGATTTCTGTTTTTCTTGTGTCTGTACATTCGTCTGCAATAAAAACAACAAGGAACTGGTTGCTACCGTTTGCTATATTGCGCGTCACGTTCAACACGGAAAATCCTATTTCACCAAGCGAACCAGTACCAAGACTTTCTGCCAGCACGGGGAAAAGAATTATACTGTCTTCGTTTAGATGACGGTTTTCATCCTCGATCATACCCGGATGCCAGTTATCACCAGCATCTGGATTGAAGTATTCTATTTCCATTTCTTTGTAAAGCTCTACGAACTCATCCCGCCATGAACTATTATCACACGTTCCAAACAGTCCTATACATTTTGACATGATATTACCTATAATTGGCTATTGATTCATAGCCCTCAATGGCTGCGACTATTTTTTGTGGATCGGCAGCGTAAAATCCAGCAGAATTAATGTTGTTAATTTCTATAACCTTGAAACCGTCTGGTGTATCTGCGATATCTATTACAAACGCAGGAGCAGGTTGCCATCTATTAATCATGTCTGCGGTAAACCATTCCAAATTATAGTTATCTTTTACTTCAAGTTGTGTAAAGTTGTTACCCAACTTATACATGCTTCCGGTTACTATTTTACCATCAACGATAAACATTCTATACTCAGAATATATTTCTTTGTAATTGGCAACCGCAATCTTTGTATTTTTGTGTAATGGTTGAAATTCCTCTTCTTCAATTTGACTGATAGATTGTATCCAATCAAAGAAGTCGTACTTACTCATAGTAATACCAGTAAACGCTTTTGAATCATCCACTGGCCGAACAAACAAAGTGTCTGACATGCGCGTAACATTCATTGGGTCGCTTATACGAGCAACAATAGATTCGGCATTCAAAATGTTTTCAGTGCCAAAACCATCCCGCCATGTTTCAAAATCAAACGCATCTGTCAAGTACGTACCGGGCGTCCAGCCTCTTGCTTTAGCCACACGCGATAATGATGTTGCACCAAAGGCAATAACTTTTTGTGTTGTGTCTATATAAGGTTCAGGAACATCTTCGATGTTTTGTGAAAAAGAATCGAAAGATGCTGGCATAATAATGTTCGTGAAAGGAATTGGTTTGACAACAAGAAAATCAGAACCAAGACGTTCCAAAGCTTCTATGAATTTTACATACCCTGCCTCATTGTACAAATTATTTTGAACTATCCAAAGCATTTTAGTCTACCCAAACTTCCCATTCGTTATCTTTTCTAAGTAAAAGCAACGCGTCGTTCAACCAATAGTCAGCAGTACCGGGTGCCCCGATGCCCTCAACGTAATCCCATGTTTCTTTGTCTTCATACACAGCATTTACTTCACCTGTATCAGTGTTAACTGTTACATCAAGCATTACCCCTTCAAGGATTCTATCAAAGATAACACACATATCAAATTTAAAATTTATAATGTTTGACATTACACCACCTATGTTAGTTGGAGCTAGGACCGGGACTCGAACCCGGAATACAACCTTACCAAGGTTGTGGTTTGCCGATTAGCCTATCCAAGCAAAAATTCTGGCATCACTACCTGATATTCTAACAACTGATCTATTATTACGCCTTCCTTACCGTCGTTTAGTATGAAAACAATCACGTTACCATCCATGTATACATCGACGATGGGATACGGTTCTGTCAATCCTGCTGTGCAAGTTTTTGCAAATGTACTGACAGTAAGGAACGCGTCAACCGCTGCTTCTGCTGTTATGCGTATTCGTATCATAATGAACCTGTTAACCACAAAATTACAAACATGGCTATTGACATCACAACAACGATATCCAAGAACGGTCTGCTTATTTTTCTCAGCAGCTCTTTATTTGATAGTACCACAATTTCTTCATTTGTTTCATCGTTCATGATGTTCTCCTATTGTGGACAATAACAATCGTAACACAGCTTGGCCGTGAACTTATGACCATCCCCACATCCATCGACAGTAACATTAGCATCGTACATATGGTCACCATTAAACTTTTCACCACACAGGTAGCACGTAGTATCCATGCCGGGATCTACATCCTCAATAACCATATGTACAACGCGCAAGTATTTGCCTTTACCAAGCCGCAGTGTTAAACGATTTTCTATAAGCGTAATACCAAAAATAGGCGAAAGTTTGCTGTACATTTCTTGCAGTACATCATCTTCGCTACTAGTAAACGTAGTTTTCATTAGTAGAAAATACTCATAACGCCAGCACCCAGATCACCAAAGATGTCACCGCCTTCATTTTCCAGCTTGTAAATAGTGTTTTGTGTTTCACACATACCAGTTTCTCGCTCAAGGTTAAGTATCAATGAAGACCGCATATGAAAACCCGGCTTCCATCTACCAGTAGGATCTTCCTTAACAGTTCCAGTAAAAACAGCAACGACATCCATATCAAACTCGGGCCATGCTTCTTTGGCCTTTGCCAGTGATTCATCGTCACTCGCAATGGTATGTATCTGCCAGTTTTCAATTATTCCACCATCTTCTTTCATTTCTTTTTTTCTTCTGGTCTTGGGTTAGCAGGACAATAAGGGTCTTCATGGTTTCCAGAACCATGACAAGTGGGACAAAACCTCATATCTTTTACTTTTTTCATGTTTCCGTCCCGGCCATCAAGGCCACTGCCTTTACAACTGGGACAACATGGAACATAAGTGCTCATTGTCGTACCTTTGTTTGGCTACATCAGTAGGGTCCGAACCTACATCCCCGGCTTCTAATCGCTTTATGCTGGGTGCCGGTGAGCTACCACGTACTTCGGGCTTCCACTACAGACTACTAGAAGGGTTTATCAATGTTTTCGTATCGTTCTATTTATGTTAAGCCTGTCCAGACCTTTCCATTCTGGCCCTCGGTGTTTTAAGCACAAAGCGATGTTACTTAACATTTTCAAATTCAATTACTGGCATATCTATCACCAACGTTATTTCTATAGCTACTTACCGTTTTCCTTTGCTCCACAATGCAATTAAATCTTAATACTTTTGGGTATACCAATACCCTGTTCATCATACATCTTATGAAAGAGTGGTCTTGTGTAATCGCGTTCTGCGTCTACTGTAGTTACTTTCTCTACTTCTATCAGCAAACACTGTACGTATCCTACCCATCTTCCAGTTTTATCATTAGGCCATGTCATGCAATTCTGCACTACCTTATCCATCATCGTAGTAACTTTGTTCTCAGATGGTAGACCTTTAACCATTTCCAAATATCGTTCTTGTAACTTTATGTACAGCGATTTCATTTTTTCTTCTCGAACATTTCCATCGCTGCATCAAATGAACCATTGATGCGTTTGTCTTGTACTGCTTCATATACTACTTCATTCAGTACATCATCGTCAATTTCATTTTTCATTGCACATTCAAGGGCAATTTCATTAATTTCGTCTTCTATGTTACAATCTCCCCGGGCATATACTGGACATTCTGGGCCGCAACCGCCGCCTTGCCCAACACTATCACAGGAATAGTTATAACTATCATCCCAATCGTAATCGTCAGGGACCGCCATTATTTTTTATCCTTAACTGGTTGTGGGTAATATTCTTTGCCCATTATATACAACGTTTCTTTCCATTGCATTTCTTTACCACATTCTTCGCTGCAGACTGTTCCTTTATAAAACTGGAAGTTTGTCATAAACGGTTTACCACAGTTTAAACAGTAAGCAGGTTGCTCACAGAATAGGCTCATCTTTCTTCCTGTAAATATTTAACAAACGGTTGGAAAGGTTGTCCAACCGTTCGTGAATGAACTTTCGGTCGCTGATAGATTGATTTGTGTATTCGAAAAAATCATCAATACCATTGATAGTCTTTCGGTATTCTTCCAAAGCCTGTTCAGCCTGTTCCAACTGTTTAGTCAATGTTTCAACTGTCATCGTCCACCGCCAATATTTCTAATGTGGTTATAGCCATTGTGTTTTTCAAATCTTCACTACTGTTTAGTATGTCTTGCCACGTTTCATCTGCTTCTATGGCGCGTTCTAATGTTTCACTAAAGTAGTGCCAATCAATATCTTCAAAAGATAATTGATGTATCAAGTCTTTTTTAAGTAGTTCCAAATCTTCGTTCATTTGCGAATAATCCTAGTCCTGCAACAGTATACTGGTTATCCATGATTTAATTTGAGCCGTTCACATAAACTTTCACTATATTCGTAAGCGGTGTGATATGAAGTGCTATGCTTAACATATCAGTTTCTTATTGGTTAGGGTACAGTGTAACACACTTTATTGTTGTTTGCAATAGGTTATTTTGGTAGTTCAGGGGAATTTCGAAATCCCGCCCTCCGCCTTGTAAAGGCAGCGCTCTGCCTCTGAGCTACTGAACTATAATCTTTTTTATTGGCCCGTGTTTTCGTTTTGGTATGGTAATTCGGTTATAAATTTTTCGTCTTTCCAATCTACTTTTTATATGTATTTGGTAGGAGCGGTGGGAATCGAACCCACTTCTAGTCTGGTTAAGAGCCAGGTGCAACGCCAAAGTTTGCTACACTCCCATTGTATTTGGTAGTCCCACCGGGATTTGAACCCAGAACTTCAACATGTCACGTTGAAATGATACCATTTCAAACATGGGACTAATCCTTCTTTTCCAGTTTAATATTCGTTATGCTACTTTGTCTGGATACTGTTCGTCCAATATATCAATATAATTCATTGGACTAATACCAGGATCAAGATACTTGATATTATGAAAACCATTTTCTTCGGTTATCAAACTTTCCGGTTCTGGTATGGAACCTTTGTACTTGGAACCATAGTTACCTTCAACCTTTCCAGTAGCGGGATTCAAATCACCCCACTTAACCTTCTTACCGTCTAATACTTATGTCCTGTACGGTAGGATACGATTATGAAACGACCGGTATGGTCTGAATCTTGGAAAACTTTTTGTTTAATTCTCGTATGTCCATGATATTAATATCTCTTTCAATCCTTCTGCGTCTTTTACGCCGCTTGCTGCAGCTAGTTGTATTACCTCTTCAACTTCTTTTTCGTCAAGATCTGTTTCAACGGTAATAGGTTCGCCATAAGCATCTACCAAATTGTTAAATGTAACTATCATGTCAGTCCTCCCGTATTGTTTTACTAATATCATCAAAAATTAATGGTTCGCCTGTATCACTATCGGCAGCATCTAACAATCGTCTTGCTTCTTCAAGATATTCAACAGACGATAAATTAACGCCATCGGCGGGGTATAAATAAATATTCATGTCAGTCCTCCCGGATTATTTTGAATGATTCCACCTTTGAAAAATCTGGAATCATTTGGTAAAGGTGTATCATGTTGTGATTTGTTCGTACTGTTGTGACCTTTGATAATTCTAATTCAATGTCAAGCTCTTCTATTTTTATTGCTCTTCTCATTATGTTTTATGTTTATTTAATCTTTCTGCTGCTACTATTGCTTTTGTTTTATTTGAACCAATCATCCTATACAAGTCATCGGGATGTTTACCGTCCGCCCATGTTTTGCCGTTTGATTTGTGAAACTGCTCACATTCGTAATGACACTTTGGACAAACCGTTATCCCATTTTCTTTAACGTATCCACCGTTTGGCATTTCATTACGGTCTGTTATATGGTGCGCATCAAGAAAATCCGGCGCACCACAGAACTTACAGTTATATCTATCGCGTTTAAAGACAGCTTCGCGAAAGTTAATGCGGATCATATTTTTGTGTTTCATAATAATACCTTTGTTTGGAGCCAATGGAGGAAATCGAATCCCCGACATCCTGATTACGAAACAGGTGCTCTGACCTACTGAGCTACATTGGCATTTTTGTTACTTTAAAGTAACGTTTCCTTATGGAAGCACAGGAAATATTCAATGTTCTTCCAACTGCTTCTTTCTATTTTTTATAGGAAGTTAACAATCTATTTAATTGGCTCCGAGAGCGGGGAACGATCCCACCTACAGGTTACGCTTAACAGGCGTACTGGTTTCACCACTGACCATCTCGGAATTAAATTAGCTGACACGGTGAGATTCGAACTCACATACAGTTGATTAACCAAAGGACACTTTTATCAAATGCCCTTTTGCATCAGTCAACCCGCCTGCCAGATAGCGCACATGTCAATTTAATTTTTGGTCCTCTTGGGTGGATTCGAACCACCTTGTTCCACGATTCATCATCGCATTGATTTCATACCGGCCGGGTTATGAACTCGCAAGAGGATTGTTTGGAGCTGATGCACGGATTCGAACCGCGTTCCATTTCCTTACAAGGGAAAGCTTCACCGTCAAAGTTTCATCAGCATTTTTACTTTTCAAATTCTTTCTTCAATTTATTATATAGCCGTTTCCGAGCAGCTTTATCTTTCTTATCACGATTCGCAGCGTCTTCCAAGCGTTGGTTGTATTCGCGCTACGCGCGAATCACGCTCTTCCACGCTTTCCAATCGTGTCCAACGCAAAACAAACTCTGGCGCATCATCATAATAACCAGCATCGTATTCAAGATACACGCTTTCACCATGTTCGTCTACATACTTTTGCAACAGTTCTATAATGTCAACAACTATTCCGTCTAATACGTAACATTCACCCAAAGAAAGACGTTCTTTTATTTCTAAAAATTTTTCGTCAGTCATGTTAATCATCCTTATGTTTTACATTCAAATAATGATGCAGGCGCCACATAACATTATCAGCGTAGTCACGACCATAAACATCTAACAAAGATACTTCAATCTTTGAGAAAATCGTTCTTACGTTCCAGTTGTTTTCTAACGCACATTCATAGAAATCAATCCAGTCGATAATCATATTCTTACTATCTAAATGACCAATCACTACGTCTAATGGTAAACCATGAGTTTCGACAAAATAAAATGCACCCCGAACAACTTCCTTGCCTTCTGGTGTCGTTCCTACAACACTTATATCACCGTTTGGTTTTATCATCATGGTTCCAAAAATGGTAGCCCCTACTGGATTTGAACCAGTCACCTCCGAGTTATCAGCTCGATGCTCTACCAAATGAGCTAAGGGGCTATAGGTTATACCTTTGCTTCTTCAATAACCTTCACTTGTTTTCTTATCCAGCGCATGAACAGTAGTGCTTTGTCTTCTGGACCAAAAATTCCTGTACCTGTGTCGCTAATTGGAACAGGGAATTCAAATCCACATTCCGTAGTGTACCACAGCTCGCCTTCTTTGTAAAACAGAAACTTTACTGTCTTATCTTTAACCATTTCTTTTATGTTCATTTTTATTTTACCTTATGGTTGGTGCCGCCATTAGGATTTGAACCTAGATTAGACGGTAATCGGCCATCTGCACTGTCAGTTGTACTATAGAACCATTGTTAATTTGGTGGAAACGGGGGGATTCGAACTCCCATCAACGCGTTGCAAGCGCGCTGTAATTCCGTTATACTACGCCCCCAAATTTGGTAGAACCGGAGAGATTCGAACTCTCATCTCATCGCTTAAAAGGCGAGTGTGTTAGCCATTGGCACCACGGTTCCATTATTGCTATTTAATTTTTCTGCCTTTGTTCCATCCATCGGCAATATATTTTTGCAATTCTTCTTTTTTAATTTTTTTGGATATGTTTTCTTTTAATGAATATATCCAACATGTACCATATTGTGAATTAGTTTTCCCTTTTCCTTTTCCCTTATGTGATTTTGACATTTTTTGTTTTGTTTTTTCTGTGTGTTTTTTTCCAGTAAAAGTGCATCGTGGTGGATTGGTTTGATAATACTTTTTCATGTTTTCGGAATTAATTTTTTTAATACGTTCAAGAAAAACCGGGTCGTTATCAATTAACCATTTAAATTTTTCAGCCGCCAATTTAGATTCAAAAGCCGAAAATCCACCAGTACCACCAATTCTAATATTATAAGTATCTTTGCGTTTTATAAAATCACCATTAACTAAAACCGATTCCATCTTATACATGTCTTTTGGGTTATCGAATACATGAATATTTTCTTTGATAAAATTATTTACACCATATTTTTTTATTGCTTTTTTTATTAGGTCACCAGAACCCATGTAGTTGTCATTCAACTCTTCCGTTTGATGCGCTCCAATATATATTTTACCATTGATGTTGTTTATAATTTTGTAAATAGTATAAAACATTAAATACTCCTGTTTTATACTATTTATCATTCGATATTTAAGTATCGAACTTTTTATTTGGTAGAGGCGGTGGGATTTGAACCCGACAACCTACCGGTTAAAAGCCGGTTGCTCTGCCAGTTGAGCTACGCCTCCAAAGATAGATGTTAGGGATTACTCAATAATGAACGATTAGGCGTCCGAGCGCTGAATAACTATTACCTACACAACCAAACATCTATGCTTAATTTTGGTGGAGCATGTCGGACTCGAACCGACCACCTTTTCCTTGTTATGAACACTTTTCAATATTCATAGCAAGGGAAACGCTCTCCCAGATGAGCTAATGCCCCAAAATTCTTTGGCCGTTATTTTATACCGCGACGGTTTAGCACGGTCTTAAACGTTAGTGCTTGCGCTCCCAACGTGTTAATATTTTCTTCAGTGCTACATCGAACACAACGTCATCATAGTAAGAACCCTTTCCAAGCGATCCCTTCTCAATGCGATAGCGCAATGCGTCCACCGAAGTTTCTTCTGGCTCCCACTGTCTTTCCAATCCATAGCATGAGCAATGTCCCCCATTAACTTCATATAACTTGTCATCACGCTCGAACAACACGAATGCTGATCCATCGTAATCACCGTAGCCATACCATGCTAATAAGATCTTTACTCCTTTCATGTCCTTGTCAGAACATACGAAAGCCTCTTGTACGTCTTTCTTGCATTCAAAGTCACCTTTATACATAACGTTTCTCCTTTCAGTTGTGGTTTTATAACCTAACTACTTTCAGGATTACATCAGCACATCGGCGTTTCTATTCAATAGGACGTACCTTACAATTCTTTTCAGAGGGACCGATTTTACGGTTCAAGCCTCGTGGTGGGTACTACAGATTATTACCTCTGTAGCAAGTTCCGCAATACGGTGAGGGGGACTGGCATCCACGTGCTCTTACCGTATTACCCATCATACTAACCTTCTGAATAGTGCATTGTTACCATCACACTTTTCTTTCAGTTTATCAATCCAACTTCTGTTTTTAATCTTGAACATTTTAACAGTATTGTTTTTGTTCCAAAGGTACTTACATACTACACCTTCAAAAGTCATACCGTCTAACGTTCCTGATTTAACATCAGTTACTAACTCTTCATTCAGAACACCCTTGTATAACACTTTGGGTATTCCCACTTCTTCAAACAATTCGACAAAGTAAGACGGTTCAAGCATTCCCCGCTTGTACACGTTCACATCAATCAATGTTACAACGTGTTCTTCGTCTTCGTGCGAACCCGCAAATGAGTTTTCACCATAAAACTCAAAAAATGCTACTGACCGTTCCCACTTTTTATCAACAAAGACGGATGACATTTCATCCGTCTTCTCCAGTATCAAGTCAACCGATTCACCCAACATCGGATGTTTGTTATCAATCAGCTTGTGCCTTGACCCAAACTTGTAAAACCCTTTCTTCTTTGACCATTCTGCCCTTATATTAGAGCCGTCCAACTTGTCAAATGCTACTATCTTTGTTCTTTCGAACTTTGTTCCTATACTTGGATACGATTTCATCATAACCCCCGTATTTGCTCAGGGCATTAAAAAAGCCCCTTGCGTTTCTGCTAAGGGGCTTTGATTTTCTTTGGAATTTGGCTTTTAGTTACTTGAGCCGCCTCCGATCAAAACCCCGTTGCGCTGTGTGGCATTAATATTGGCCACTGCCTTCGCGTTTTTAATTGTGGTTTTGATTACTTTCGTCATCGTATTACTCGCTTTTGCATTAAATTACTAAGTTGACCGAAGTCTATCTTAATTTTTTGGAATTGTCAAGCATTTTTTCAAAAACTTTTCGAAATCCTTTAAAAGTATATATCACTGGTACATTAACGTTGGCTAATACGTGTTAGTTTTTAAATCCTACGATTAAAAGGGCAAACTTAACCCATTACCGTCATCGCACCGGATAGGATGCAAAGACAGCAAATATACGCGCTTGTTTTTCTCGCCGGCAACCGTTCATATCCAAGACTTTGTCCAACCAAAGGAAACGACAAACTTTCAGGTTGAAACCCCTTGGTCATAACCAGTTGGCAAGAATGTCGTCAGCCTCAGTTGCACGATCTACTGTGAACTCAACATCGTATTCCTTACCTTCCACACGTTTGTAATCAATGCTATTAGCCCGAGCTTTCGCATGTAATACAAATAGGTCAAACAAGTTTGGACGGTCATCGCGCATTGCCATAATTGCCTGAGCCATAGAAACAATGTTTCCGGATTGCCCCTCTACGCGGGACTGGGAGTTTGAAGTCAAGGCAATATCACACCAAATGACCCGATTTTCTTCTAAATCAAAAATCAATGGGATATTGTAGGACGTAGCACCAGCTAAATCAAATTTATTCTTGACAGTTCGTGCTTCAAACTTCTTACCACTTTCAATCTCTTCGCGTTCCATAACACCAGAAAAACATTCAAAAGTATCAAAGTTCTCGCCCGTATAAGAAATAACATTCATTACAACAAATCGTACACCATTGTTGCGCGCCGTGGCAAGATCAAGATCAATGAATTCAGCAGCGCCGCGTGGTGCGTTCTGAATATCACCAGAGTGTATACCACCAATATCAGATAAGTTAGTATATGAGATGTGATTTTTATACTTCCAATCACTACTATAGGAGATTGCACTCAAGTCAACATCAATAGCGTCGTATTCGTTACTATTCTTCCACCACAAAAACATCCGGGCTGCTTTTGTTTCCATCAAAGGAACACTAGAGCCACGTGCAATTGTAACTAAACTTTTGGATGCACTGCGTTGCTGCAGAGGCACTAAATACGTTTTCAGAGTTTCGTCAATCAACACGTTGCCAATATCTTCCTTCTCGGAAAACCGCGTTAACAGTTCATTGGTAATGGTCTTGGTAATGTCGCTAATATATTTCTGTGCAATTATACCACGTTCATCTTTAATAACTTGCATTTTGGCAAGACTGCCTTTTGGCAAGAAGTAACGAATTTCATCCGAAACAGAGCGACGTGCAATATGTGTAGAGACAACCAACAACAATGGCGTAGCTAAATCACCTACCAGTGTCTTGAACGTATCAACAACCATCTTGGGATTCTTGAATTTGCGTAACATCCAATCCAACCGCCGCGCGTATTCACCTGGCCGGTTGGCAAGCAGAGCTAAAAGTTCAAGTTGATATTGTACTGCATTGTTGTGATTAATATTATATACACGCTGTTCTACTTTACTGTTGAAAGTTTCAATTAGCTTGGGGCTGTTGCGCAATACATCACATGCTTTGAACGCGTTTTGATAACGCTTTGCATATTTGCCAATGTGTAGCACTTCCGCCAAACGAATCCAACGCATGCGGTAACGCTTCATGTCTTCTTCTGGGTTCTTAACATTGTCAAGCAATGTCATAATCAAACGTCGTGACTTGTTATTCAACTTGAACTTACATGCTTCTTTTAAAGAAACGTCCCCGCCGCTCAACTGAACAGCAAGGCGCAATACATCAGTTGCCGTATTGATATGATCAAGCAATATATCAGATGGGGCTTCCATGTGGGTAACTGCCAACCCAGCAATAAATGTGATATTTTCTTTCATTGGAATCATAGCAGGCACATTCATCAAAACCGCCACGTCTTCAACAACCAACTTTTCGATAAGTTCTGCATCTTCTACCGTAATAGAAGACTTGGATGTTAAGATGTTTTGAAAAATTTCAAGCACAGTCGTGTTATCAACTAGGCCGATAATTTTTAATGGTGTAACATCTTCTAAGGCAGGCCGATCACTTTCGTCGTCGTCGAGTTCATCCACCTGCATCTGACAGATTGGACACGCGCCAAACTTTTCAATATCGAACAGGGAAGCATCAATTACATGACCGCAAGAAAGCGCCTTGGCGTTTTCTAGTACCGTACCAAGAATATTGGTAATATGACCAATCAATCGGCTAACAAAGTATTCCGTGTCATCTGGAATATCATTAGGGAAATCTTTGAATAACGCACAATACTTAACATCAGCACCAACCATTTTTTTCAGATTGGTGATGAGCATTTTGTGAAACTTTTTGAACTGTACTTCAGATAGTGTGCGGATTGTGCGCATAACTTCGCCATTAAGAGTATAACCCAACTGCGAAATATCTAACAAGAGACCGCGCATTTGTATGGCGGGAATGACACACGTTGATTTTTCAACAACAACAGCCTGTCGGTAGCGAAGTGTAATTGCGTTGTGTAGTCCGTTCATTTTTATTTTCCCTCGTTAGTAAATAAAAAGGTAGAAATCAGTCTCTCTAAACGGGCTGCCTTGGGGGCGTATTTCTACCCCCAGACAACATTTTCTTATGAAATATGTAGAAGGAAGAGATCCTAGAGCTACCCATTAAAATTATTGTCGGAAATTGTGACCGCTATTTAGCTTCATTAAAAGTGAATTTTTTAGAAGGAAGCGGAAGTCTACAGAGCCGACGATGTATATAATGGCATAACACTAAAGAAATGTCAAGTAGTTTTTGTTAAAATTTTAAAAATTTTGCAAGTGTTTGTTTCGCTTTGAGTCTTGCTTCTGATATTTCTATATATTTGGGCGATTGTTCTATTCCAACAAAATCGCGTTCATGTTTTAATGCTGCTATTGCGGTGGTTCCTGAACCCATGAAAGGATCGAGTACTATCTGTGCGTTTGTTGAGGATATGATCCGCGCTGGAAGTGCTATAGGGAAAGGCGCGGGGTGTTCTGTGTTTAATTCTTGTGTTATCTTCCAGACATCGCCATGTCGGTTACTTTTATTAGCAAGCTTAAAATTTGGTTTGCATATTAAGTAAATGACTTCGTAGGTAGGTAAAAAATATCCATTGTTGAAATTAATACCACCCGCGCGTTGCCATATAATAATTTGTCTTACTGGAAGGTCGCCGATAATGTCACTTCTGTCTTGAAGCAATCCATTTTGTACCCGCCATTTATGGTTATAAAATATTGCACCATCATCAGGAATGATACGAAACATTTCTTGTAAGCACCGACTTTGCCATTTAACATATTCTTCATGAGGCATGCTATCATCATATTCAGTATAGCCTTTCGACAACGCTGCTATTGGCCATTTGCTATTTTTAGTACCAATAGTACTTAGCCCACCACCAGAAGTATTACGAATATTATAAGGGGGAGAGGTTACGATCAAATCAATGCTTTCATCCGGAATTTTTTTCATTATTTGCAGAGCGTCACCGCAAATAAATTGGTTAATAAAATCTTGTGGAAATATCATTCTTCCATTCTAATATAATTTATATGAGATGTCAAACAATTTCTTGGAAGTCTTGTTGTAAAGAATTACCACCACTAGCAGCTTCATCATAAGCACGCCGTTTCGCAATATGAAGAACACCGGCGACAAGGCTCTAAATATACTCTTGATTATAATTTTCAAAAATATTTTTAATTTACATCCTTTGCTTGTTGATAATTGAAATAATCGTCGATAGTTTTAAGCATCATAGAATATGCTCTATTGACGGCAGCCTCTGCGGCCTTTTTGGCTTTTGGTCCACGATATTTAGCAGCAGCGGAGCTTGCTATTTGTGTTGCAATACCGTAAATCCCACCAGAATCTCTGGGCATTAATTCATTTTCTAAAATTTCTTTAATTTTCATTATGGGGTCAGCCTATTTTCGTATTCGGTTGTTGCATCGGCCAGAGTTGCAAATACATCTGTTTCTAAAAATTCTGTTGTTCCTAGATTACCATCCAATCTAATGTCATAATAATTTTTTGTTGTCACTGGCGGAGAGCCTGTTCCAACCGAAACGATTATTCTAACGCGCAGAATTGTTCCTTTTAAAACGGCAATAGGACAATTCACGCCAACTGAAATAGCCCATACTACAACATTTGGTTCATAAGCATATGTGACAGTTCCCATTAATTTATCTCCCGAATTCTATTGAAGTATTTATCATAGGCATAAAAAAGCCCCCTTTTGGGGGCTTTTTGTACCCATTGTTGGGCCTACTTCGCGGTTGATATGCCGAGGTTAAGGTCAAGAGCATTCAAGTTCTTGATTAACTGGGTACGGGCGATATTGTTAACTTCTTCGTCCGAACCAAGACCAGCACCACCTGATGATCCACCGCTGTAAATAACTTGCTGTGGTACCCGACGTTTGGCGTATGCTTCCATAGTGTCGCGGTTCATTTTAACGATTGCGTCAATCTTGACCTGCAATGCGTTATCAGCCTGCAACAACTTGGCTTTCTTGAAAGCTTCGGCTGATGCTAGTTCACGAATCGTCGCGGCATCGAACGTGGCCTGCGCCAGACGAATTTCGGCAGTATCCTTGTCGATTTCAGCCTGTTCTTTCAGCTTGTTAGCCTTGGTCAAAGCTAACTGTTTTTCAGTTTCAGCTTCTGTAGTCTTCTGGATCTGTTCAACTAAAGCCTGTGCCTGTCGTTCAGCAACTTCGCGTTCTCCGCGAGCTTCAACAAACAACTTCTGCTCTTCTTCCTGAATGCGCTTTTCGCGGGCGATGGCACGGTCAGCAGATGCTTGCTGTTTGTTTTCCATTCGTTTTTTGAACTTCTCATTAGGACGCATTTCGGTGACACGAGCATCAACTACAGTCACACCGAAGGGAACGTAGTTCTGTGGTTTACGACGGAGTTGACCATTTTTATCATACTTCTTAATGACCTTGAAGATAACCTTCTTTCCATCGCCGTATTTATCTTGATTTTCGCCCTTAGTGGCGTTTGCAGAACCTTTCATGCTTCGCTGCGCAAGATCATCAACCACGATTTCCTCACGTCGAACAATGTAGATACCATTTTCCAACTGATTCTGGAATTCCGTATTAAATTGTGTGCGTGAACCAGAGAAGTATTCTTCTGCTGACATCAACGATGCAGTAGCCTGCAGGGTTTCCTTAAATGCAGGAATCAACGCGGTGTTCAAGAAGTTTGACGCTGTACGATATTCGCGCGCCAACTTCAAAAAGCCATCTTCATCTGTAGGGATACGGAAACGCGCAGTAGCAGATGCATCGGCGTCAACCTGATCCAAGAACACGATGTTCAGGGGAAGCAAGTTAGCACTGATCTTGCCACTTTCTTCACTACCTTCGGACGCTTCAATCTGGTCAGTTTCTGTTGCACCAGTATTGGATGCAGCCTGAATAGACATGGCTCGCTTCCATGTATTGATACGACCAAATGCGTAGTAAGCCCAACCAACGCCGTCTTCGGCAGGATAGATCACACGCTCTTGGTTGAATGCAGTACGAATGTGGTAAATGTAACCAGGCTCGGCGTAGAAGAATACTTTGGTAAACGTACCAGCAGTAATGAATACTACTGACAACACAACTAACACAGTATTGACGAAATTGGGAACAGCAAACTTCTCCGCAGCCAAAATTTCTTCGATCTGTTCTTCGTCCATGCCTTGGTTGCGACCTTTCAATCGCATACGTTCAAGTTTGCTCTCATGACGAGTTTTGAGAATGGACAACCCGACCACTCCCAAACCCATAATTACAGCTAAAAAAATCCACATATATTGTCTCCTAATTAATTAATTATTATTGTGAAAGAGAAGTATAATTATAAAATTAGGTTATGTCAACAACAAAATTAGGTTGCAAAATAGAAATAATGGGCTATTTTTCTTTATGACTGAAAAGTTCTTTAACTTTATGTAGATATTCCTTTTCAGGGTCGAGAGCGCGTGCCAACAGTTCTTCCTGTTCAGGAGAAAGTTCAGGTTCTTCGGATAGGCCAGCATCGGCCAGTGCTTTAATAACAGCAGCATCATGTTTGTTCATGATACTATTTATTCCTATGCCGCCCACGCAGTCGTTCGATAAGTCGTTCGTGTAATTTTTGTCGGACAGTTAAATTTTCAATGAATAAGTTTGGATTACAACAAGAAAAATCTACAACACACTCTTCATCTACATAATTGTGTTTTGGTTGACCATTGACCCACATAAGACTGTGTTGTATAACCCTATTAGTGTAACCCCTTTTGCGAATATTTTTTAAGTTCATATTAAAAATCGTGAAGACGATTAACTTACAATCATCTTCACGATATCCCAACGCATATCACTAATAGCTTCGCTGATTTCTTTGCCCTTCAACGTTGCCTTTTGATCATCAGTCAACTTATTAAAACATGCAGCATTGCCACTCTGCAAACAAGAAATCATTAAATCAAAAACTTCGTTAATATTGGGGTTTGAAACCAAACTCAGCGCAATGCCCATGTTTCGCAGTTCATTAGGATTCTTCCATGCATCCATATCATTCAGTAGTTTAAAAATCCAAACGCGCTTTATCGGTGTCGTTGCATCTTCTTTAGTCATCCATTCTATGCCCGTGCGCAACTTGTTGAACTTTACACATCGTCGCACCAAATCGTTGGGTACGTGCAATGCCAATAAAGCATCACGAAGGTGAGTTACATCCATGGTAGATGTGAATGTCATCATTCTTGTATCCAGATCCATGTTACGAACAATCGCTGCATTAAACACAGGAGAAACGATTGCTGACATGTTATCGAACAACGGCATGATACGCTTCAATGCATCACATTTTTGTAGCTCACAAAAAAATCTCGCTGGCGAATCCTCCATTAATGCCTTTTCGGTTTCTGCCCAAACGCGCTCTGGAACCAGAAAATCAACTTCACCGTTTTCAACCATTTCGCTCATCAAGTCCATTGTAGAAGCACTAATTTGAAAACCGAATTCAGTATGGTATCGCGCTTTAAATCTTGCAATGCGCAGGATACGAACGGGGTCGTCCTTGAACGCATTACTAACATGCCGAAGAATACCATTTTCTAAATCTTGGATACCATGAAACGGATCAATAAACCCGCCGATAGTTTTAAATTCGCCAGTAGTTAAGATAATTGGATCGATTTCTATAGCAATGCTGTTGCATGTTAAATCTCTCCGGTGCAAATCTTCTTCTAATGTCACGGAGGGGGCATAGTTTATTTCAAATCCATGATATCCATTTCCTACTTTTCTTTCTTGTCTTGCTAATGCAAATTCATCTCTTGTGATTGGATGTAAAAAAACAGGAAAATCGCTACCTACCTGCCGGAAATTGAGAGATGTTAAATCCTGCGGCTGCGCACCGCAAATAACAAAATCATGATCTTTTGGAGTTTTTCCGAGAATAGTATCTCTACAAAATCCCCCCACTACGTAAATTTTCACTTTTATCGTCCTTTTATAGATACCGAGGTGAATTAACAATAAATATTACCGGCAGGTCACGCGCAAACTTCTATAATTTCACCCTTCGGGTTCCATTGAATATGATAAATTATACCCCAAAAACCCGCGCATGTCAATAGAACAATGCAAGAAAAAGACGAGATATCAAAATCTTACACAGAAATGTCTAAAAAGTTAAAAAAATCACATATTTTAGATGGATATAAAGAAAAATATGGCGGGAAAGAAGGCATTTGCCGATTTAATGAGATGAAAATAAATTGTAAAAAATATTAGGGAAAATGACATTGAACCCCGTCATTAACCGAATTATTAGAAGCATTTAATTTTATTTAATTATTGACACCAATCTTGCTTTGGGCCTAAGCCATAATATTCTACAGCAAGACCCTCTTTTATAAGTGTTTTTGCAATATCAATCCCGGCCACGGAAACGTTTCCATCGATCCTACCACCGTATTTGTCCCACTTGAAGTTCGAAACTTTCATTTTTTTGGAGTTTTTTACAAGTTCTTCTACTCGTGCTTTGGCAGTTAACGCCAGTTCTGCTTCTTTTACACATTTCGCTCTACCCAGCTTGCCGGTCATTGAATAGCTTTTAGCGGGGGATTCTGGTGTATCAATATTGGATATTCTGATACTTACGATATTAAGTGGTGCAGGAATTCGCCAAGATAGATTTGTTTTAATTGTATCTCCATCGTATACTTCTACAATTGGAAGAAGCATATATGTTTGTGCGGATACGGTTGAAGATATTACAAAGAGAAATATGGCTATGAAAGCTTTCATTGTGTTACTGCAAAAACGAATTTGCCTGCCGTTCCTTTACCAAGGTTTTTGAATTTTGTTCCATGCTGTAATGTTGTACCATTACGAAGATGCATGCCTTCTTTTGACATTTTGGCAACCGCCACGGATTTGCCGTTTGGCAATTTAACCATATCACCCACGCTTGGACTGGAATTTGTTTGATTTATTTGAAATTCATCCCGGGATTGCGTTCGGGCCACCGCATTAGCATCTGTGCGGATTTTATTTCTTCCTAATTCTAAATCAGTACGATCAAACTCTGTTAAAAACTGAACGAAAGTCATTTTGCTCATTTGTCCATCTCCGCAAAATCTTTATCACTAATATAGATATCACTATCTGGATCATAGTTTTTGCCTTCTTGTTTATCATAATAATAAACTTTTCCGTTTCTTGCACGAAACGGTCCTTCTAATCCTTGACGTTCAGTATACCGGTTTTCATCTATTGGCGGAAGCACTTTATATCCATCGACTAAAAACGTCTTGAATGTTATTTTTCTTGCTTCTTTGACTTCGGGAAGACCTTTGTGCTTTGTCTTTGCAAATTTATCAGCATCCTTAGCCGATATACTTCCTGCAGCTTTTTTGACGGCTGCGCTGGCACATTCACCAGTTTTTTGACATTTACGTACCATTCCCATAAAGCGTTGCTGTGATTTAGATTTTGCTGGCATTCTCATCTTCCTTGTTTATTCATTTCCATGTCTTCGATTTCTTTATTAGCTTCAACAATAGCTCCTAACATAGATTCTATGACACCTGCTTCGTATATCATATGGTTAGCATTTCTCCATGCTAATGAAGTATCTTCCTTTTGTATAAAACCAAGAGCTTCTTGTAGTCGTTTAATAACGGATTTTTTTGTAGCATCCAGGCCGATGCGGCCGTAACCCGGAATCAAAATTTCTGATTTCTCATGAGCTTTTCTATTTAATTCGTAAATAGCTTCAATTAACATAATTTTCCCATTTTATTGTATTTATATAGGATTATTATATCGTTGAAATTTTACTATTCCTGTAGTGCAACAATTTCTTCACGAAGCTGATCTGCTACTTCACGCACCAGCGCAAATTCCGATTCTAATGTTTCTTGATCTTCTATTATGTCAAGCATTGAATCAACGTTTTCAATCAGTTCGTCAATCACAGATTTTCTTCCGATCATAATTAATTATTCCTTTTTCTTTTTATTGTTGGAATTTATAATGCTTTTGCATTATGCTGTTATATAGTACCGGTGTATTTAAAGTGACTAATTATTTTACCCTAATAGAAGGTGGCTACCATTAGTAGTTATAGGAACTACTTGTGCTGTAAGGTTTTGTTCTGCGGGCAGGTTATTCATAGCCATTTCGGCCATCATTCGTTCGCTAAAGCGCTTGGATACTTCTACTCCATTGACTTTGACGACGTAGTAAACTACGTCGCCACTATCGGTAATCATATTATTCATATGTTATCTCCTTATATGTCACATACAAATATATTTACTCCTGGAAAATTGAAAGATGCTTTCTCAATTAATGGTTTAACTTCGTCTTCCCACAACAAGCCACCAAGACCACAACCAATTTTAGGCATATAAAGATCATATATCATACCGTCACAGTAAAGAAGCGCATCAAATAAGCATTTTGAAACAGCTTCCAAATCTGCATATCGTTTGCCGTCTGAACCATAAAATTCCTGTGTGTAACCATTACACACTACAATTTCTGGCCGATGACCATCGTCATGATTTAAAATAGGAATAAAATGAACTGTTCCTAATAAACCTTTTCCGCTTCCGTTATGTATAAATTCTTTATACACTTTTGGCCACTTGCGCCGAATGGCTCCAGCTACACCGCTGCCAAATGCAGCGGAACAATTACATCCGTGCAATATGAGTCCATTTTCGACGGTTGTTACATCTTTTGTAAGGTATTCAATCATAAACATATCCTCTTAAAGGCACAGTATACAATAAAATAACCTATTTGTCAAGACTAATCACTGCTGCTGTCGCTACCACCGCTGTCATAACTGCTTGAACTGTCAGAACTACTGTAGTCTGAACCGGTGGCATATGAACGAGTAGGCTCAGGGGTATACGAAGGCTCTGGCGCTACATATTCTGGCGCTACGACTACTTTGCTTTCGCGCTCTACCGATGCATCAATGGCTGCCGCCTCTGCCGCACTATCATCAATAACAACTACGTCTTCCTGTGGAACATAATCGGGTTCGTTGAACATTTCAACCAGAATGGCAAGCATTAGCAAGTCGTCAATTAACGAATCATCGTCAATGGAATAAAAGTTACCGTTCTTGCGATAGTACTTTGTGCGATCAACGTTTTTGCGTGTGGGTGTTGGTGTTCCGCCTACCGCCGGCGTTACGGCTGGCATAGCCGTACTTTCAACTTTTGGTAAACTTGCAGTTTCTGTTACAGTCTCAGTTTTTTTACCAAACCCAAACAATCTTAATAACCAATTAAACATGATGGTATCCTCTAGTTACTTTTCAAAAAATGCCTGCGTTTTTAGACTAGACAAGCACATCAGAATTTGGTTCACCGCTTTTCTTTTCAACGACGATTTCCAAAATGTGTTCTCCTATGAGGTTGGCTTCAACCTCACCATTATCGAAACGTTTCTGGTCTTCATAAGGCGCAGCGGTTGTTCGATAATGTTCCATCATAACACAGGTAAGCATACCCATTACATCGTTTACATCTCCATACGATTTACCGTAACACATTCGTATCAAACGAGTAATGATGTAATTTAGATTACCCTCCATGTTATTAATATCATCATCTATTTCTAAATTTACTAACAAATGATGTAATTCATTTATAGCAGGATCTAACATATCCCGCTTCTCTTGCACAATATATGGCATAACTAATCTCCTAAAACTTTCATGGCAGTGTCGAAGTTTTCTGCCGTAGTCCCAACGGTAGGTTTATACTCACCGCGAAGTACCTTCACTACTAATTTCATTATTTCAAATGAACAGTTATCTGGGTGTTTCTCACTATCTGGTCCTGCACAGTGCTCGGTCAACAAGTTTATTTCTGTTTCCCAAAGCCCATATGCGTTCCGTATCCACATCCCAAATCCTAAATGTTCCCCTATTAAACTTTGATCATCAATTTCTTTAAAATATTTCTTATCTTCAAATGATAGTCTGTTTATTATATCTGCAACTATTTCATCCACACAAAGAAGCATGTACGTTGTTAAACCAATAGTTTGACCATGTTCATATTCAAAGTATCGTAAATCTATAATACCATTCTTTTTAGTGATGTACTCAATCATTCTGATCTCCAAAATTCTGCGTTACCATACTTCTTGATAATGTCATCACCAAGAATTTCTTTTGAATCCGATATAATAGGTTCTACTATAGGTCTTATTACATGCAACCCCGGGATGCCATGTATATCATCATTCTCAGATGTTGTTTGTTCAACGTTATTGAAATTATGCTCAAAGTGTTCTTCACCTAAGAAATTGTAAATAGTTTCCAATGTTGTATTTGGGCTTGTAGTTAAATGTTCAAACTCTATAAACAAAAGTCTGTCCACTAATCCACGGCTTATAACGTCACGGATTTTGTTGTATGCTATACCCACTGGCTGATCATTCTTCATCCAAATGTCGGCCCGGCCTTCAATCGTCTGCCATTCAAAATAATTAGATTTCTCTTGAGGAAATTGCCATTCGTGTGCTTGATTTCTCCAGAGCTTTTCAAATGATGAAAGGATGTCAGTAATTTTTCTAACGGGTACTAATAGTTTAACCTTTCTTCCCAATATAAATTCTGCCAATTCAATATGGCTACACCACCCACGCGACTTATCAAATATAACAGGCCGCTCTATTGTTGAATAGTAATTTTGTAGTATTCCTTTAACTACCGCGTTCTTACCTGGTTTATTTGGTGACGCTTTAAATTCGTTAACGTTTTCCCATTGATTACGAATAGCCAACACAATGTCCAGTATACCAGAAGTAGACGTAGCATGGAAGCGTGGATTTTGGTTTAATATGTTACATAGCAAAGTTGACCCCGACCGAGGCAACCCTGCTATGAAATGTATTGTTTTGTCTGTCATTATACCACGGTTTCCGCTCTGTTGAAACGTTTTTTAGCTACTTCTTCAAGAACCACATTCCATTCCTTTGGTTACTTCAATATCATATTTGTCGTTTATATAGATCCTGATACTTTCCATGTTTGGAAATAAAGCAGGATTAAAATCTGAGTTATCTGTTCCTAAAAGTGCGCCTACTGCTAAAATTGTTTGTTGATATAGATTAAACACATAACTTTCCTAAAATTTCATGGTCCAAGGATCGCGAGGTGTTTGGTAGTTATAAATCCATCCTTCTACAAGTCGCAATCTTTGTTCTATTGTCATATTGTCCAGCGCTTCAAAATGCTTTTCGCGCAGCGCAACTTTAGCAGCGGTTTGACAGTTTGTACACTCTATCTGTTCGTTAACCGCCGCGAATGATTCGTTACATGTTGTACAGTTTCTTGTTGTTACTAAAGCCATAATACTATCCTCTTAATATAATACATTGCAGTATTATTTCTACGTTTGTGGGCTGAACTGTAAGTTTTAACATTTCACCATTTAATTGCCATCCACCTTTAAGGTATTTCTTAACTTGTGCTTCAACATCTGCAGGATGACCTCGAAGAATATTATAATCTATTATCTTACTTGTTTCCATAAAGCGCATCCTCTATTTCTTTCCATTCAATTGGCGTGCTATTTCCAACTGGATCATTCAAATAAGAAGAAAGATATTCAGCAAAATCCTTTTCATGGCCGTCTGCGTTTAGATTAAAAACAGGTATTTCCATTTCATCTGCATATGCAATTGCTTGTCCTGTTCCACCAGTTTCTTTGCTGCGTGCTTCTTTAGTAGTACACCCGTCTGATGTCCAGCACAAAACAAACATGCTTGGTTCATCTAATCCTATTCCCATTACTTGCATCATGTTTCTTGCCATGAATTTTTTTGTAGCATCCTTCTGGTACTTCCAACTTGCTCCGTAAATATCACCGGCAATTTCAAACGCCTCTGGCGGGATATAAAATAACTGTGATTTTGAGCCATTGAATCTTTCCCATGGTAGATATATTTCTTTATATCCATCGGCATAATCACAACCAGTTTCAAACGCGCAATCTGCACCATCCGCAGCCCCGCTGCGTAGTGTAAAGTTTAATTTAGCTAACAAATATCCCCAACGTCTTAATAGTAATAGCGGCGTTAACTCTGCGGCGTTATCTAAATCCCCTGGTGTGGTTCTTGAACCTATTCCTGTGTAATAAATGTTTTCCATTTTTGCCATCCATATATTTTTATTCGCGTTCCAAACTTTTCTTCAAGAACACTTACTAATTCCAACATTGAAATTTCTGGTATCTGCGTTGTTTCAAAAAATTTAACATATGAAAGTTTTTCGCTTGGGTCATACCTAAATTTTATAAATTCTCCCTTACAAGGAGAATATACTATATTGAGCATAGATCCCATTAATATTGAAGGAAACATATCACAAAAATCAGTCCTGCCATTAGTTAAAAAGGCATTAACTCTATAAAAATCCTCATCGAGTGCTACTATTAACGGCACCGTAGCATAATTTTCATCGCAGTAAAACATTAGTTCATAAACCCTACGGTGCGTCCATCCCGTTCAAAACTATCTGGAGTAGCTTCCATCATTGTTTTTAATCTATCAATGGCCTCGTCAAATGGTTTATCAAAACATTCAACTGATATTATCAGTTCTTTCAAATGAGCAACAGAAAACCCATTAGTTTCTTCTACCCATTGTTCAATTTCAAATTCGCTGTTTTGCAAGCGCGGGTTCTTGGCCAGCAAATAGTATTCTCGTGCAGCAGCAGATGGCATACCAATTTTAATAATTTCATCGAACCTGCTCGGACGATTAATGAATCGTTTGTCCAGCCGACCAGGATAATTTGTTGTTGCAACAAACACTACGTTGTCTACTTGTAGCTCGCCGTCTAACATTGCAAGTAAATGCGACTCGCCATATTCTTGAACAATAGCATCAATGTCTTCAAAGATAACCACTAATGGGCGGTTCGGTTCTATGCGTCTAAAAAGATCCAATCCCACCGCAGTCAACATAGGGTTTACACAATAAACGGTTATACCACCCATGTCAACAATCTGTTTACTTAACTGTTGTACGGTACTGGTTTTGCCGCTGCCAGGCGGACCCCATAACATAATCCCGCGCTTCCATAAGAAACCATATTCACGGAACACGTTTTCGTTTTCCCAAAAGTCTTCGATATGCGATAATACTTTTTTCGAATTACTATCAGGTAGAACAAGCAAGTCGTCAAGATTGATATCACGTGCAGAAAAATATACTCCTGATATGTTTGAATCCTTAACTACATATTGCCCCGGTCTTAATGTATCAATAGCAGATTCAGCAGGATAATAATCACGACCAGAAACCGCCCACATTTTAACATCAAGCCGTTTATTACCATCACCGTCTGGAGGATTTTTTATGGCTACTTCTGCTGTTGTTGAGGCACACTCTTTACCATTAGAAACTTCTAGCAAAGGTTGGCTGACTATTTCAACAAACTCTTCCATTTCTTTATCCATCTGTAAACGCCCTCAAGTCAGAATCATAATCTAATATCCAAACTTTTTTGTTTTTACTCATTTCTGTTTCAAGATACGATCTTGACCTTGCAATTGGTATAGGGTCTTCGTTTTCACACTCGAGCCAAAAAAATTGATCAAACTTTTCAAAATTAGCAAGCAGTTTTGCAATCCGGATTTTTTCTATAACTACGAATCGTTCAGTTATTTCATAATATTTCTTATCGTTCATAAATTCTACCGCCGTGGTATTCAATGCCTATTAACGCAAACATTTCAGACTCAGCTTGATACATGGCTTACATTATTCGTACAGGTTCTGTAGAGCACGGATTTGAAAGCAGTAAACCTATACACCTGTTGCATTCAATATTGGCGTCATGATATTTTTTGACCGCTGCAACCAAGCCGTTTAATGTTAACGTTTCGTTTTCTTCTGGCACATGTAACTCTTTTATTAGCACTTTCTAATATTATGTCACAGTATTTTATACTTGTCAAGGTTATTCAAAGCCATGGAACGAGTTCATCATAACTTCCGCCAGTGTTGATTAGGTTACGAACTAAACTTGAACTGACAAAAATATTTTCAGGTTCTGGTGTAAGGTAGATAGTTTGCGCGCCGAAACGTTTAGTAAATGCTTCATACATCATTTCATAATCAAAGTCTGTGTTGTTGCGTAATCCACGCACAATGATTACCTGATCGGAGCGCTGGTTTATATAATCATTTATGTTACCAGCAAATGCTTCAACGTAATTACCAACTTGCGACAAAGGCATAATGTTTCCGAGAGCCTTCTTTACAAGTTCTACGCGTTTTTCCATAGTAAACAATGGTTTTTTAGTGTCGCTATTCATAACCAAAACGCTGATCTTTGTTCCTAATGAATAAATGTTGGCGATCTTATTAAAAATATCAAGGTGCCCATTTGTAATGGGGTCAAAACTTCCAGGATAGATAACTTTCATATTATTAATCCGCTTCGCAAGTTTTTTTCCAACCAATAATTGCAGGCAATTTGTCTTGATCCCAACGCCTTTGGGTAAGCGGATTTGACCAACAATTACGGTGCCAGTCGCTATAAATTATAGCTTGACGTTGACTTTCATCTACACAATATACATCAACCACAGTATCAACCGGTATATTATATCGTAAATCAATATATTCTTTGGGTATATCCATAAAAGACTCCAATGATAGCGGGAACATTTATCCCATTATACGCTTTCTGTTTAATACTTTCAACAGTTATTTGTTGAACAAACTAAAAACTGATCCTGATTTTGTAAATCCTAACCCCAAAAGGAATTAATAAATAATGACTGCCCGTCATACAGTAACAAACAATAATTTCGATTAAACCATTCCAGCGTTTTGGCGTATTTCAGTAAAAGAAACATCACGAACCATATAACCGTCTTCCAGTACAGTTTCTAATGCTTGTTCCCATCCATTTGTAATGTATTCGTCCATCGCTTCAAGTCTAACGGTTTTATATTCGTCAGTAGCGGGATTATAGATTAATTCCTGACGGCCGCGCTTGCTCGCTTTGAAGCTTTTCTGGCCCATGGTGTGCCAGTTTTCATCATAAACCGCAGGATCTTTATATACGTCAATCCATTCGCCATTGACACGAACTGCAGAACACTTAAGTGCGAATTTGTGCGTATCACGGTTTACTTTTTGTAGCAATCCGCCACCCATTCCGAACGCCATATTAGATGCACTATAGCCGATGGCCATTAATTCGTTAAGAATAGTTGAAACGTCTTCTGGAACGATACCATCCCCCTGGATAACGCGCACATTATTAAGAACTTTATAGCCTTTACTGTTAGTGGTACATCCAAACACTTTCTCAAGTTCCTGCACGATCTTAATTGGCATTTTAATTGAATCGCCGCTATCTGGACGTAATACCCATGTAGCACCACTTTCAATTAAACGTTCTTTAAATAATGGTGTAATGTTACGAATAAAGTTTAATGTATCGTAACTATCAATAACTGTAGAAAATGTTGCGCCGGGCTTTGCATATGCATCAAACATTTGTGATACTAAATTAACTTCGCCTTCAACCCCATGGGTTGTGGTTGTGCTATGTTCGCTGGCAGGAATTGAAAATCCTGCCATTTCTTCACCATATGCAAATTCCACTGCCATGACAGCAACGATTGTATCAGTACCCATACTGTTAACTAGGTGTGCCGATCCAGAGAATGCAGCATCTTCCATTCCACTAACTCCACGACTACCAAAGTCATGAAATTTGAAATTGATTTCGGCTTGCGGGTCATCCGCAGATTTTTCCAGCGCATCCAGTATAACCTGCCGAACATAATATGTTGTTGTACCAACACTCATCGTTTTCCAAAGCCGCACTATTTTTGTTTCAAAGAAACTAACAAGACTAAAATAACGCTTATCAGCAACAGTTGTTTCAATAGTTAAAACAACATTTTTAATAGGAATCATTAATCCTTCTTTAGCATTGCGAATGCGGATGGGTATCCTACCACCTAACTCGGTTACTACTGCTTCGAGGGCGATTTTGAGATCATCGACCATGTTACCGTTCATGTGCTTAGTAGCCCACCTAATCATATTTTTGGTTTGTTTGTTGGTTAAACGCTGTAAAAAATATTCTTTAGCTAACATTTGTGCGCCGTAGTTTAACACCTTGTCACGAATACCACCCCGGGCTTCGAAATAAGATACCATCATATCGGCACCTGCAATATATTGTGGAATGTGGGAAAGTTTATACGAATCAGAATCAGCAACGATGCCATACGTTTGTCGTATTTGATACATAATTCCGTTTTGTTCAGCCTCACTCGGCTCTTTTCTTTTAAAATTGCTCATAGGAAATCCTCCTAAGTTTGTTGTTTACAAAGTCTATCTCTGTAGTTAATAGTATATATTGTGTTGATATAAACATTAAGCCCACCCTTGCATCTTTTGAACATCAAGCGTGCCCTCTTTAGTAATCATTTGCATCTGAATACAGCCTATAAGAATAGTGATTACTACTTCGTTTGTAGTAAATGCTTCATACATCATTTCATAATCAAAGTCTGTATTATTGCGTAAGCCCCGCACAATTATAACTTGTCCATGCGGTTTTTTAGTATCACTATTCATGACTAAAACACTTATATTAGTACCCAGCGAATAAATGTTTGCAATTTTGTTAAAGATGTCAAGATGACCATTTGTAATAGGGTCAAAACTTCCGGGGTAGATTACTTTCATTTTATAAACCTCGTAATGGGTTCAAAGTATACTTTTATGACATCCTTCATAATGGTGATAAAAGAGGGAACTTTAACCCTTTCTTTTACTTTTTCCGATTCACGAAAATGTTGCATATTAGATTCATATGACCACAGCGCATAAAACATTTCGCGTTTAGCCAATACAAGTTTTCTCGCACTTTCTTTTCGCGGATCATCATCCGTAAAAGAATAGTACAACGCCTCTTCTTCACGGGTATATTCCTTTTCACGGGCTAAATAACCAGCCCGGAACTGTAAAGAAATTTTTTCACGAACGTTAACCATAAATTTAACCTATTATAATGGGGGGGGCTATTGCCCCATTATACACGAGATTAATTGTATTACAAGTTTTTTACAATTGTTTCGTTGTCATCAAAGATACCAAACGGTTCTTTTGATTTTAGGTGGTTAAAAAATTCAAGATAAAACTCCACTAATGTTATTTTGCAACCACTTAAAACTAAACCCAACCATAAAAACGGCAGAAACACAAAACCCACAGGAATTAACAAGCAATGAATGGTATTTTTCATTACGTTGTGGCCTCGGCCTGTTCCCGAATTTCTTCAAAGGAATATTCGTTGGTAATTTTACCATTGAAATATACAGTTTTCAAAAGGTCAGCGTCTCCATTACCCTCATCGCGCTTACCGGTAAAGATGTTACCGTCAGCGTCTTGGTACAGGGTAATACGACCTTTTTTCGACCTTTTTCCACTGTCGTATTTACCACCGCGACTTTCAATGTACGAAAATACAGTTTCAGTATTTGGTGGATACTGCAACCAGTGCGATGTTTTATACGAATCTGTATTTAAAATTATATTTGTGTTCATAGGAAATCCTCCTAGTTAATATTATCCGTTGAGTCTGTCTCTACGGCTGTGTTAAAACAGCAGTTAACTTGCTACGGTTAACTGTGTAATTTTCTGTGATTAGGTTCATCTGTATACAGCCAAGGATAACCGTAATCACGTTTTCGTCTTCTGTGAAGCTTTTCCAGAAGTTACGGTCGAGGGCTTTCGATAAAGTATCGTTTCTGATGAGCGGCAGCGCAGGAGCGGTAAGCCTTTTGGCTTTGGCGAGGGCTTCGTTGATTTCGTCTTCATAATCTGCTACTTGTATTAGCAGTGTCTTGATTTTTGCCATTGATCTTCTCCTTAATAAAAACGTAAGCTTTGTCACCAAATACCGTGTCGCTCAAGCCCCACTGAAGGGCAATCATTTGAACATCTTTCGGCAGCGTAAAAAATATTTCTTTCAGTTTTTCGTTTGAATGCGACACGCCAGTAGCTTCATATACAGTATCATGAAACGAACCAACACCGTCACCATCCTCATCGAAAAGTATGTTAACAATTGGAACAAAGTCCATTAATGTTTCCTCTTGAGTTTTGCAATCATATCGTTTACCGTTTTTTCTATTTTTTTTATCACTATAATTCATTTTTGAAAACATCCATAGCGCCACATTAAGATGTTCTAAAGCAGTTCCGTTGTTTTTAATTCTGTTCGCTCTGTCCGATATAATATTGATATTATGTCAATTTTATCAAATTGTTTACTATCGCGAAATGATCTTCGAACATTTGATCTTCCATTTGTTTAAACACGCTTAACGGAATCCATCTTGCCCGATCAGCATCATCGCCCCCACGTACCTTTGGTAGTTCACCATCGGGTAGCTTAATAATATATGCATGTGTTATCACACGTCCGCGCATACTTCTTTTTGGAGCTTCGAATATTTTTTGTGTTACTATACTTCCTTGTAGTACAGCCAGAGGTACTTTAATTTTTGTTTCTTCTTTAAGCTCGCGCAGCGCGCCGTCAATTGACCATTCTTTATGGTTTAAATAACCACCGGGTATTGCATAAAGCCCACGACCAGGAGCAGCTTTTCGACGAACAAGCAGAACGTGTCCAGACTGTACAACAACACAATCAACAGTATTGAAGTATGGCTTGTATGGTGCAACACGATATTTCGTGCGCATCAAATTAACTATAGTGTCGATGAGCGCCTCGTCTTCCCTTGAATAGCCCGCCCCAATCACTTCCTGTTCCCAGAAGTAATCCATCATCTTGTCCATATCCCACATACGGTCATGGTATAATTGAAACTGGTATTCTTCTACCAATTTTTCATATTCTGGGTGAAGCATAAACGATTTTATATAATCGTGAATGCCTTTGGGTAACTTGTTCCCAACTTCTTCTGTAAAGTTTTCACCGGCAAACATAGCCATACGAACATCTGTCGCGTGCAAGTCGTCAATGATTTCAACTTCCACCGTTTTCCACTGTGGGAAACTTTTCAGATAGAAAGAAGTTTCGTCTTTCGAATAACCGATGATGCCAATTCGTTCACCCCCGGTAGAATGTTCCATAACAATTTCTTGAACTTGTTCCAGCCATGCATCGTTGTTGTATACAATGTCGCGAACTGGTACAATGTCAATGTTCTCGCCGACACCAGAATTCAGTGAGGCTTCAATCATATTTTTGCGTTCTTGCCATGTCCACGGGTTTTCGATTGTCTTTGGCTGGTTCGCTGAACCAACAAGAATAATTACACGCTTCGCAAGGAAAGCAGCCTTATTGATTATTTTTATGTGGGCAAGGTGTGGCGGCTGGAACCTGCCAATATACACCATTAAGTCAAATTCTTTATTCATCTGGAAATCCTCCAAATAGTTATTATGAACGGGTCTTTCCCGATCTTAGTTAAATGTAACATAATATGTTACAAATGTCAACCGGTATTACCTGTGTTGACTTCGTAATAATTTTTACATTCTGGTTGTATACAACCATCCCCTATCCAAAAAAACCATTTGCGCTTCATGGAACTACCACATATTACGCACTTTTCTCTTACACCGCCATTTTTGATAATTTTCAAAGGTGGAGATGGAGGTGGGGCCGGGCTTTTATTGAATATTATTACTTCAATGTTTTTGTAAAACACATTTATTTCTTTTTTATTCCATCTATTAAGAAGAAACTTTGCCATTTCCTCTGTCAACGGCGATTTTAATAAAAATCGCGTATCGGTCTCGTTTTCATTTTTTTGTGTTATGACAATAGAACTTCTGTCTGTAGGATTCATTTTTGTGATTTCTTTAAGAAGACTTACAGCTTCTTGTGTTGTAAGTTTGAAAACCGCTGGGTGACCTCCAGATTCAATAGCTTCTTTAATCAGCGCATCCATACCTAAACACATTTTGTTTTTTAATGTCAATAACATTTCATTTTGCCCTATAACAAGTTTTGCTGTTCGTCTCACAAATGAACTTTGTACCATCTGAATGTGTTTTTAAATAATTATCCTTGAAGCAAATTTCCGTTTTATCATTTAAGCAAGCAGTAATATAACTGCCGCTACTATAAAATGAAGCAGTAGTGCTACTGCGTCTGGATATATCCAAATACTGCGCAGAAGGATAATCATAATGATTTATAGGAAGTTTTTTAAGGTCTTCTTTCATGACAGTTTCGCTTTCTTCACTAAAAACCGTATTGGGTTTTTTGGATGCAGTATCAATCTTAGAAATTGTGTTATTAATGATTATGCTAATTTTATCATCATACTTTGTAACGATGGTTTCGGTTTCCAAGTTAACCGTAAAAAATACCGATACGATTATGGCCGTTATAACCGCAGCAAATATAAAACTATCTGTTAGGAATATTAAAACTAATAAAAAAATTACACCAAAAATTAATAGTATACTTACCATTTCATTTTCTCCGATAGCACAGAAAAGAAGTTCCAGTCAGCTGGGCGCCATACTTTAACTGTTTTACTGTGCTTTTGAATAGTAATAGAAACTTCATCGCCTTCTATGTTTGACACCGAAACCAACAATTTTCCATCGCCATGTATTTCTATTTCTTGAATCCTGCTGGTAAAATTACCAACAAGTGTTATTGTGTCCCTGCCTGATGATATAATTGGCCGGGTTGTTAACGTATGTGATAACACAGGAACGATCTGCATAATGTTTGTCGATGGACTTACAATAGCGCCACCAGATGACAATGCCATGGCAGTCGACCCAGTGGACGTTGCAACCAGCATACCTGAACCCATTTGTTCACTAACGAAACTATCGTTGATATAAACTTCCGTTGTTAATGGTGCGTTTATGGTTTTGCCTGTCAAGACAAATTCATTAACAGCTTCGTATATTTCATCAACGGGGTTGCCATCAATAGAAACAGTACCCTTGAGCATCATGCGTTCTTCAAAAACAACTTTTTCATGAAACCATATATTATCGAGAAATTCGTCAATAGAAGGTGGTAGTTCTTCTGTTAAAAACCCAAGCATGCCCGTATTAAAACCAACGACCTTTGCTGTAGAATAATATACAGAGGTGCGCATTGCTGCCAGCATGGTACCATCACCACCGATAGAAACTATCAAAAGTGGCTCGTCTGTATTCATATCAGGACCATATTGCATGTAAAGAGGAATACCGCGCTCACGAGCATATACACACACTTGTTCAACAACAGCCGCCGTGGCAACATTGTCTTCTGGTCTACGAAAAATAAGAATGTTTTTAAATGTGGTATATTTATTTATCATTTTATAACCTTAATTTATTGGCGCATATTACATGAACAACCATGAATACTATATGAAAATGGAGTATTTGTCAAATGAATTTTTAACATATAAAATTATTAATAAAGTAAGTAGAAGTTACTTTTAAAAATGGTAATATAATCATATATCCCTCCTGCGGTGAAACATTAAAGACCTTAAATATTAAATCCAGAACAACACTTCGTTCTATTGCTGCAGGTCTACGTTATAAAAACGGCAAATACGAAAAATATAATGCGTCGTATAATTTTTCTGTTAAGCTTTTACGTACTAAAATTTAACATTCTTTCTACGGGTTTAATTGCCGCCGCTATCATTTCATTAGAAAGGTAATCAATTTTTATTCCGGCTATGCCATTAATAGAATTTTTAACTAAATCAATCGTATTCTGTTTCATAAAAACACAGTCAAAGCATTTACAACCAGTATACATTGGAGCTTGTCTAATATCTAAATCTGGTCTTGATTGCCTCATATTAAATAAAAGCCCAGATTCGGTTGCAACATAAACTATAGCTTGCGTATATTTAGATTCTGGTAAATCTTTGATAAATTTCAACATTTTACTGGTAGAACCAACAAGGTCAGCGCGTTTTAACACAGGCAATGGGCTTTCAGGATGGGCAATCAAATACTTAGGCCCATCTGTCCATGATTGCATAGCTGTAACAATTTCTTTTTCTTTAAACTTGTCATGAACTTCACACACCGCAGTCCACACTTCAAGATTGTAATCATATTGGTAGTTCAGGTAGGCACCCATGTTGCGGTCTGGAGAAAAAATAACCCTATTACCTTTGTTGATTTCCGATTGAACAACGTCGTCCACGTTTCGGGACGTTACCACAATGTCTGCAAGGGATTTCATTTGCACGCTGGAATTAATGTACATAACGTGCGTAGTACCAAATCCTGCTGCGGTATTGATTGAACGTTGTTCAGCGTCCCAACGCTTCAAATCGTTGAAATCTGTTTGGTCTACGAGGGAACAAGAAGCTTCCGCGCTTGGCAGCACGACTTCTGCAGACGGGACAATCATTTTTGCAGTTTCCGCCATAAAACGGACACCGGCGAACACTATACGTTCGGGTTGTAATTCTTTGGCTTTCATTGCAAGTTCCAACGAATCGCCAACAAAATCCGCCATTTGCTGAACTTCTGGAATTGTGTAGTAGTGTGCTAAAATGAGATTTTTCATGGGAAATCCTCCTATGAATGTGGTATGAACGAAGTCTTTCTTCGTTGCTTATATCGTATTTATATCACACTATACTAATATTGTCAAGTTTTTATGGCAGCACCTCAAAGTTTGCACTGGCTTCTTCTGCATCGGTGTACACTTTACGGATAGTATCTGCCAGTGCTTTTAACCCTTCGGCAGTATCAACATGATAAAATCCTACCGCAAAACCTTTAAATTGATCATATGGCGTCGGCGCGCAGCAGTGACCATTAACCCGTACCTCGCTGCCAAATTTACGGTGTAACTTATTAGCATATTCAGGTGGAATACCCGGTCCTTGTGCGATCCAATAATACCATGCTCGTTTAAAACTCCATTGTACTAAGTCACCTACAATTACGGTGCGCATTTCAGGATGATTTTCGCGTGTGCATTCTGACATCATAAAAGGTTCAATACCCGCATCAGTTAATTCCCTTTTAATCATACCATCAACATCTGTACGACCTGCATAGTTTGGAAACATCATTGTACCGTGCTCCTCGTTGGGCCATCAGTGATATAATCAAATTTACGATCTAACAAATCAACATAAGATGTGCTATCAAGTTCTAATTCATTTCCATCTTTAATAACTGTTATATCGCCATTTAATTGATCAAGACAAGTAACTGTAGTTGTTTTTGTTGCATATCTTGGTGCGTAGTTCATGAAATCTTTAGTGGTAATACTATCAAACATATCAATATTTAATGGCGCTACTCGCAATGAACCTTGATATTTATTTGGCACGTTGGTTTCGTCTATAACTTTAAAGGGAAGTTCATACACTTCATTTTCCAAAGGCCCAGTACCATGCCGCGTAGTGTATGCTCTGCTTACATAGTTTACTTCAATTGTGTGCTTGCCGGGAATTTGTTCCAGCAAATTGCGCATATTTTTCATACCACAATTTGATCGTGTTACATATGGAAAGTAACCGTAATCCATATCTAATTGTAATCCTTGCGCTCCTTCAAAAACAATATTTTCATTTTTAATTTCATCAACATCCATAATGTCCACACTATCCATCATGTACTGACATGCTTCCATGAAATCTTGCATAGGACCATCTGAAAATAATAAATTGACAAAATCACTGTCAACGTTTTTCAAATCAATTTTTGTCATTACATATTCATCAACATTTTTACGTAAAAATTTAAACATTTGATATTTGAATTCATTTGGAGATAAAAGTGACCATTCTTGTAACTGTTTCATTGTTAAACAGGAATGTACCCAGCTTCGTTCAATAGTTTCACCAAAACCAACACCAACACTTCCATGTATTTTATTACCACGCATACGTTCACGTTCTTGATTCATAATCATGTCATATGGTGTAGTAATAATACTGAACGGTGAAACATACACTTCTGGAACAATGCCAAAATCATCAATGAACTTGTCGCGTTCTTTTCTGAACAACAACGGATTCACAACAAAATATGAACTCAGATACGTTCGTGCTTTCATGAAAGTACCTGAGCCAAAGTGTGAAAATACATGCCGTTCCCCGTTAGGAGTAACAACAGTATGGCCAGCTTGTGCTCCGCCATTGGAACGGATTACCATTGTATCTTCGGTTGAGAAGTAATCGGTCATTACTCCCTTCCCACAATCTCCAAACCCCGAACCTATAACTGCTATTATATTAGCCATACTGTTGTACCTTTTTAGAAACGTGTTACACCACCAGCATCGTCAAATGCCTTTGCAGCAGCGGCCATGGAATCAACTGCATCGCGAACAACCATTGCAGTATCAGCATCCCAGCTGCCAACCACTTCTCCCGCCTCACGACCTTCATTCACTTCCATTACAGAAACAATAACTTCTGCTAATTTAGTGTAATCGGTAAGGATAATGGCATTTTGGCCAAGATATTCCATCCATTTGTCGCGGACGTTTTCAGCACCATTATAACGACAGTATGAGCCTTCCGCAACAATGATGTGATATACGTTGTACATCTTCATTGCATCGGCAACAACTTGTTCAAAAGGAATATTTTCCTGTAGACCATCATCCCCGCAAATTTCACGGACTGCATTGGCAGAAGTATATGGTGGTGGATTTTCATCACCGATAGTGAACAAGTAACCTTTCTTGTTGCGTTTTTCAAAGCAGTCAATCGACGTGTGTTTTGCAGCAAAGTACATTGGCATGTCGTATGACTCAAATTTATTGCCACCGCCGCCGTGCTCGATATAAATCTTTTCGAGCTGTTCGGCAATGACAATATCAGCTTCGAACTGACTTACCTGAAGTGGTGCGCTGTCATAGTTGACATCGCCTATGCCCATCACCATGATGTGCGGGTCTGACACCGGCTTGCGGTCGTAAATTTCTTCAAACAAAACCCCAAGTCCTTCACGAACTAAAGTGTCGGCAATCATGCCCATTGAACCAGTTACATCGCATCCGATGATAACGGCGGTTGACTCAGGATTTTCATCAGAGTCGCGGGACTCACGATTACAGTTCATTGGATCAAGGTCGCTGTCCAATTCACGTTTCGAGAAAATTTCCCGTGTGCTTTTTGTTGCAGTTGTAGCAGAGTAACCTGCCCATGCTGCGGTATCCCATCTTGAAGTACCCATGTTGTATTCTCCTTACAAATATAGTTGACTAATATCAACTGTGAATTTGGTAAACTTGCGCTTACCGTAACTACTTTTCAGCGCTTCGTCCCACCCCTTGTATTCATCAAATGCAGAACCTTTGGATGTGGAACGTACCCAGTTAACCATGGGTTTTGGTAGATCTTTATCGAATAATAGTTTTGAACCTATTAACGAAAGGTCGCCCAAACATTTGACAGCCATTGCTTTGATACTTTGCCTATCATAGCACGTATTTGCAATGTTGTCATCAAATAATTCCTTGGGTAATACTCTAGTTAGTTCCGAAGGTATAGCCTTCAGCTTGGTATCTGTTTTCGCAGAATACCACCAACCACCCAACAAATAACATGTATGTTCTTTTGGATTAACAAAAACCGTTGAGGCCAGTATGGAATTGTGTGTAATTCCTATATGGTCTAAGAACATAGCAATATTATACATGGAACTAACTACCCATGCAGTATGCTTTGGCGGAAGGGTTTGGTTAGGTAAGAAATCAATCAAATCTTCCAAAAGAATGGCGCCTTTAGGCTTTTTGAGCACCATGACGTATCCAATGTCAGACTCTTCTGCTTGAACGATTTCAGGCATCAGTTTTTTGAATTCTTGCTTAAATTTTGCTTGAGGATATTTCATACCCTTGATAGCTTTGACGGCATTATCAAACAGGTCTTTGTTTTCACCATCCACTACATAGGCAATGTACTTACTGCTGATGTACATTTTCCCAAGTTCAAATGGTCGAAACTTGGCATATGAAAATCTGTAGGTTTTGCCTGATTTTATAGTGAATTTTACAGAACTGCACCCGTTCCACGTGTCAGTTTGAATTTTGCCTTTGGCAGATTCTACCAATTCCATAATTCGTATAAACACATCTTTTGCAAGTGAATTAGCGTTCCGGTCAGGGTGCCATTTCAGCCGTAGTTTATCAAATTCAGCGTCAAAGTCATTGCGGGAAAAGAGTTTTTCCGGGTCATCAATGTTAATTTTTAGTATTTCTTCAGCAGAGAGCTTTAAAACTTTAAACATCAGGAAATCCTCCCAATTATTATGGTCGAAGGGTGTCTATCACCAATCGTTACATGACTATTTATCATGCTTGTAAAATTCATGCGATTCTTTTGCGCCATCAAATGCACTTATTCTTGGGCAACTCCCCCGCTAAGAGGTCTTTCGCTATCTACCGATCCAACAACCGTAGCATTATCCGCGTTGGGGTAGATACAAGGTGGTTAAATGGACCACGCTTCTAAGAATCTGGGAACATAGTATCAGAACTTTTACAGGTTGTCAAGCATTTAATCGTTTTAATTCTCGGTATAGGTTATCTTTTGCTTGGTGTTCCGCTATCTTATAAAAATATTGGGTATGAAATATTCTTCTACCAATTAGCATACTTTTGATAAATTTAATTCTTCCAAGACGAAATTCTTCATCGTTCGCGTGTGAATATTCTTTTCTGATTTGTTCTGTGTTCTTACAAAACAACCCCCAACCAGCAGCCAAGCCAAGCAAGTCCAAATCTAAAACCAATTCAGCATCACGTGTGGTAGCACGATGGTCTATGGTATCAAGTATAATTGATTTAATTAGATCTACTGAAACAATTGGTAGCACATTGTCATGTGCTTCATTGAAAACGTCAACCATTTTGGAACTTTTTCTTTCGTTGTAACCATCATATTTGGTTGGATCATACACAACATCGTGAAAATTTATTGCCAGAATTTGTTCATCGGTTAGAGTAAAATGGTGTGCATTTGCATGATCAAGCATATATGTTATATGGTTGATGTCATGGTAATACCGATGCGCTTCGCTATAACGCGGGATTACAAAATTCATCAAAGCTTCTTTTAGTTCAATTTTCATCGACTTTCAACTCGTACATGCGTTTACCTTCGGGCATGTTTCTTTCCGCTTCCCTTGAAGCTTCTTCGTAATCTTCATCACGAACAACAACCATATCAAAGTGTTCCCACCCGCCTTTTTCTTCAAGTATCTCGCTTACTCGACTCGCCCAAAACTAGATTCAGGTATCACAACCATTTTTTTTGCCCATGTTACACCCCGATATGCTGTTTAAACTCATCAATACCCATGACAGGTATACCCAAGTCACGAGCCTTCTTGGACTTGCCTGTATTGCTGTTAGGGTCTTTGGCAACAAGAATGGTTGTCTTACCAGACACACTGCTCTGAATAGTCCCACCCATTGACTCAACCGTTGCTTGCAAATTCTTATCGCGGAAGCCAGTCAGGCAGACTTTCTCGCCTTTCAAGGAGGTGCCAACCTTTTCGTCTTCGGCAATGGTTACGAAATCCTTAACTTCTGCGAAGAAGTCAATAAATTTCCATACGACAATGACTGCTTGCTTACCTGTAATGGTATCGAAACCATCAACACTGGCGAAAACTGTTTCATCGTTGCAGTTATACAATCCATCGCGTGTTAATGCTTTTTGCAGCTTCTTCATGCGCCGAACACCGATACCGCGCTCGGTTGAGTATGCGCCCATGATTTTGTATAATGGAATATCGTTCAGTTTTTCTTCAAGTCCATCGAATATTTTGTTTCCGTTTTTTCCTAGCACTTTAGTAAGTGCCGTGCGTGGTGCAAGAATGATAGAAGCTATCGTTCTGTAATCGGCATCATACAATTTCTGCACGTTACCTTCCTTCAGCATTGGCGCTCCGATCTTATTAAAGAAGTCAGTGTTGCGCTTGACGGCTACCGTTTCAAACTGTTCTGGGTTTTTCAGAACTGCATCAACTTCTTCACCCGCTGCATTAAATGTCCATTCCCAATCCCAATTAATCTGTTGAGGCATCATTGGAACGGTAGACTCAACCACACGTTGAATAAATGGAATAACATCGCCCGAACGTGTGAGCTGTATAACAGTTCCGGGACCGATGTTGTTGTTGTAAATAAATGCGGCGTTAAATCCTGTGGCATATTCAATAGTAACACCACCAAGTTCAACGGGTTCAATATTAACACGCGGCTTCAGATAACCATGTTTTGAAATGTTCCATTCGACACTGACAACTTTAGGAAATGCGATGTTGTCCTTGTCGGTCACCTTGTACTTAATACTGTACGCAGGGTTCAGTGTGTCGCGTGTAGGGTTCATCTCATTGCGCTTGTTCGCGCCGTTAACATCCAGAACAATACCGTCCAGCTCATAAACAGAATCTTGCTTGCGCAGTTCAATCTGCTTGGTAAGCCATTCATCGGTAAGGTTCTTGCCGCGAATGCCGATTGAATACACAACGTCAAAGCCCATGCTTTCAAGGTCACGAAGCTGGACATCTTTTGATTCGGTGCCATCGACGATCTGGTAGGCAACAAACTTGATGAAGCGGTAGACGCCCTCGTCAATTGTTTTGGAGTTCATCATACCCGCAACGGCATTGCGCGGATTTTTGTAAGGCTTGCCGCTCTTACGTTTGAAATTCTTTTGCAGGTAGGGGAACGTTGCGCGTTCGATGATAACTTCACCCCGCACGGTCATGGGTTTGCCAACGTTGGTAGGCACACTTTCAATCATACGAATATGCCGGGAAATGTCAGCACCTTCGACCCCGTTCCCACGACTGTATGCAATCTGGAAGTCACCCTTCTTGTCGTAAATAAGCATGGCACTTTGACCGTCCAGCTTGTCGCTTATGATGACCAGCTCATCGGCCAGCGCGTTTTTCAGAACCCATGTAGGTACTTCACCGAAGTAAACTTGGTCAAGTGAACCCATTGTGAAAGGAAGTTTAACCTTTTCGCCACGCACCTCGCTGCCAATGCCCAAGAAATATGCATCAGTTGGGTCAACTTTTTCGGCGAACTGGTACAGGAAATCGTATTCAGCGTCTGTCAGGAATGATTCTTCGTCAGAACTGTGATACAAATCATCAGCTTTTGTGAGGATTTCAATAAAATCCTCGATTTGGTACATCGGAAATGACTGATCTTCAAACATTTCTTTGGCAAGATCTATTGTGTCCATGGGTCTCTTCATTAAGTAATTAAGTAATTAGGTATATAATATAACAAATGAGTTAAAAGGTCAAGTCCTAAATACAACAGAATAAAGATTTAAATATCAAGAGGATCATTAATATATGTTAACTTTCAGAGATTTCATCATAGAGGATGCAAAATCCCCAGATCAGGTGGCGCGTATGATACTTGATCAATGTATGCCGTTTGTTAATGCGGTAGGAGAAGTTGAATACAGTACTATTCTTTATCGTGGAACAGAGTCAAAGGTTAAAGATTTTGTGGCCAGACCACGAAGCGCCGCAGGGGGCGTAACCAGCCAATATAAAGATGAACGCGGGCAGATGATAAAAGAATATTTCAAAAGAAACTGCAGTATTGATCTTGAAAGACTTATTTTTGCAACAGCAGACGCCGATTTTGCTGCCACCTTTGGCAATCCTTATGTTATATTTCCAATAGGTGATTTTAGGTTTGCTTATTCAACTATAGGTAAATACTTACCTGATATAAACACACCCGAAGACTTGAAGACCGCGAAATATAAGTGTGGTCTTGCGGACGACAATTCCGATGATGGTTTACCTAATCCAGATTTTCAACAGGCTGTAAATGGTACAAAAGAAATATTAATACAAGGGAGTGGGTACTTGCCGATTAGCCTAGTTTACTGGCAAAAGTATGGGCAAAAGATTTTGGAAGATTTGTCATTTAGATAGTTAACCAACTTGGAAACCTTTACCAACTTCCGCCGGGGTTTGATATCCAGCCATTCCACCAAACACATCAATAAAAGAACCAATCTTGGTGGTTTTTGATTTTTTTGGATTGTTTTTCTTTTTCTTTGTTGCCGTGAACATTATTTCTGTTTTTTTATCTTCGGCGGATTGCATTACTTCACATAATTTCATCTTGACATCCGTGGATTGTTGCCACCCGCTCCTTGATGAGGGTCAACTGCCCACCCGGCTCTATCTTCTGTCTCGCCCGGATTGTTTTCCTTTGCTTTATCTTTAGCAAGAATCTGAATTTTCTTAGCTTTTTTAAAATTAGATCCTGTTTCTGTTAATAAAAAATCCCTGAACGTCATATGCTTCCTTTATTTTATTATTGCCCTGTCGCCTTCGTCCGTTTCTATTGCTTTTTGACAATGTTTATTGTCAATTTTACGAAGAAGTTTACATATTACCCGTGCTACTTTATAGCGCCATTTGTTTTTTGGTAAATCAAGCCACTTTCCTAATCTGGACGAAATGGTTTCATCTGGATCACCGAAAAGTACCGTATTAGCCAATTGATCTATAGCAATAAGTAAGTTCCAAAAATATTTTATAAGCATCCTTGCTCCTCCAAAAATATTTACCTACGTATTTATCCAATTGTCGCGAAGAGTTATATTTCTACAATGAGTGCAGGATTAAAACCAGGATTTAAATTGTCTGGTGAATATCCTCTTGGATTACATATAACACGCGTTTTACCTATCATGTAGTCAAAACTATCATGCGTATGACCATGAAACCAAATGTCTGGTTGTGTAGTTATAATTTCTTCGAACAATTCCGAAGCATATGCACCATTTAAAGAATCATTTTTACGCTCTGGCATAATGGACAAAAATGATGGCAAGTGGTGTGTTACAACAACTACCTCCTTCCCCTCTGCTTTTTGTTTTACGATTTCAGAAAAAATATATTCTTTTGCGCGCAAATGTAAACCAACCGTATCAATTGGTTTCAGTTTTCGTTGCCATGGTTCTGAATCGGGGCCAGTACGAATACAATGATAATCATTCATAAGCAGACCTGCTTCTTGCATTGTCATAATATTGCTATTATCAAATCCCGTCCATAGCGTTGAACAAATAAATGCAACATTGTCAATAATTACCGTTTCATTTTCAACAACATACAAGTTTTCATAATCGAGTGTATTGTTCCAAACTTTATCCAATGCGCCAGGCATGTTACCATTATAAAATTCGTGATTCCCGAAAATCCAAATAATGTCTTTAAAACGATCACATGTATTTTCGATAAATCGGTTATAAGTTATTGGTTTTTTTGCAATTCCAATATCACCTGCAAGTACAACCACAATGTCTTGTTCATTTTCAACTTCGGGAATTGTAAACTGACCAAACTCGAGGTGCAGATCCGAAACTTCTAAAATTTTAAGCATTATTTTCTCAAAGTTTAATGTTATCTAATTATTATAATTGATTTTAATGATAAAGTCAATACAAATTAACTTAATTAATAATCATTTGAAGTTTAACTAAAATGTTAAAAATTATCAATATATTTAAAAATCAACAAAAGCAAACTTCCCTTTCAAGAATCTATGAACATTAACAGCTGCGTGCGTTAAAACTTTTTCTTTAAAAGTTTCAACTTTTTCTTCAGATGAAAAAACTATCGTGTTTTCAAAATTCTTTGTCCATAAAATTCGTTTACCGTACGAACATTCTTCGACACTGTAGAGATACCAGCCATCCATGGCAGCTCTAGATATGTAAAAAGTATATTCCTTTTCTTCTAACATAATAGTGTCTTTAATTAGACGGTGCCTGAATTAGGACAATATTATTTCTATCACGTAGATGTTTGTGAATAAATCGCCGCACGCCGCGCTCAGTTTTAAATGACATGCTATTTTTTTTCTTCTTAGTCCACATAGCAGTATTATTATCATCGTTGTAATCAGCTATATAAAATGTATTTCCGTTTTGTTGTTTTCCTATAAACCAAACGTATCCATTCATAGTTTTTCTGCCTATTTGTCGCACAAGATTATGTTTCTTGCGTCGCGCTCGCACTAAATTAGCCATACAGCGTAAAACCAAATATTACTCCAACCACTATAACTATTATTAAAATTCCAGCCGTGATATAAATAGGTTTTTTAAAAATTGATATTTCTTTATCTTCGGCTGGATTAAAACTTGCGTAATCTTCCGCCACGGCCTTTGTTAAATTCTCTGGTATCATATTACTCTCCAATAAAAAAACGCAATCCCAATAATCCAAAAAATGCCAACCAAAGGATAATAGATAGCACTTTAACCCGGCCTGCTATAATTCCAATATCTATCCAACTAACCATGACCAGTGTAGCAATGGTGAAGAATAAATATAACCCAAATATCCAATCCATCTTTTGCGCCTTATTTGGTGTATTTAGTAGTGTAAGATTATCCTATCTCAATTTCTGCAGCATTCATGCTTGTTCAAACTACATTTTGGCAAGAACAAAAGCTCGCACGGCCTGCAATAACCCGGGGTTATTAGTGATGTCTCGTCATTGCTCCAAAATGGTTATAAAAACCATAAATTAAATCTACGAAAAGGTAGATTAAACCGACCAGTTCCCGCCGGCTCACTTGTTTTTTCTTATGTGATGTTCGTGTATTAATTTTAAATATTGTAATTGTTTTTTACCTTTACAACATTTAAATATTGTATCAGATGAACACGATATAACTCCTGCTCCTGTAATTTTAATAGACTTTTTATATGGACAACTTTTAATTGGATCTTTGTCGCAAGGAAAACTCACACTTCTTTTGTTATTAAACCATTCGACTATTACAGCAACAAGCAAAACAAAAACAATAGCATTTATTGCGAATATAATAAATAAACACTTTAATAGAACACTGAAAAACGTAATTAGGTTTTTCATTTTTTATTTAAATACAATTTATTAAGACACCGTCCCGCACATTGTGGAACGTTAATGCTATCTAAAAAATTACATGCTATTTCCTGTGTAGGCCAGCACAAACATAGTTTAAAATTCCGCGCCCAAAGCATTTCTATTCTTCCATCACCCCCCCTATCAATATCAAACAAATACCACCTGTAGTTTGTTCTGTGTTCTATATACCAATCACCACAACTAATATTATCTAAAATGTACCCCACTATATTTCCTCGGTCAGCTTCTTTGCTAGCGATTTAAGTACTGCCAGCGCAGTTATTTCTATTTGCCGAATGCGTTCTTTTGTCAACTTATAATATTTACCTAACGCGTCCAATGTCATTGGCTTGTCTATAAAATACCTATTTATAATAATATCGCGTTCTCTCTCTGACATTTTGTTAAGACGTGAAATCAGTGCGTCAATAACATATGATTGATATTCTTGTTTTTCTACAATATCAGCGGGATTATCATTCACCTTATGTAGGTGTTTTATAGAAGAAGAATCGTTATCTTCGTTTTCATCTTCACCACTTTCTCTCACAGGATCATATGAATAGTATTTCCCATATAATGCCATTTCCATACTTTCTATTTCTTTAATAGAGACCCCAATCGTTTTGGCAATATATTCGCGTTCTTCTTTTGCAGGTAAATGTATTTTAGTTTTAAGTTTTCTTAATTTGAAAAATAGTTTAACATGTAATGTTGATCTGTTTATATTAATCTGTTTAAAATTTTTCAGTACATAGGTATATATTTTCCATTTAATACACATACTGAGATAAGTAGAAAATATTGGACCTTTGCTTGAATCATATTTTTTTATAGCTTCTATTAGCGCTATGTTTCCTTCTTGGATTAAATCCTCATAGGATATCCCATACCATTTAAATTCTTTTCTAACAATGAATACTACTAAACGTAAATTAGAAATGAGTAATTTACTTCGAGCGGCAATGTCATTTTTGTATTCGACGTTGTAACATAATTCACCCTCTTCTTTTTTAGATAAGAGTGGAATTTTAAATACCTGATGAAAATAGGCATCTAATACTGTTGCGTTTGTGGCTTTTGTAGGCATTAAATTTCCTTGGATTAAATGTTGTTAACAGTATACCAATAAAATAACATTAATGTCAAGTATTGACATTGTCTTTTTTCTTTGTTATTATCTCTTTCAATATCCAAAACTATTACAATAAGGATTGAATTATGAACAATAAAAAAGATATTAAATGGAAATTCATGAAGTTGAATGGCAAATTAAACCGTAATTATAAAGTTTCAAATTATGGTCACATTATCAATGCCAAAACAAAAATTCCTCTAAAACAAAATAATATGTATAAAAAGTCAGGAAAAAATGGTACTGACTATAAAAGCGTTTCTATTAAAAAAATTGGCTCTAAAATTCGCGTACATCGTATTGTATGTGAAACTTTCCATGGTCAACCTGCTCCAGAACAAACACAAGTTAATCACATCGATGAACATAAAAACAACAATGCCTCTTCAAATCTGCAGTGGGTAACACCTTCAGAAAATATTAAATCTTATTATAAAAACAATAAAAGGTTTTATTTTTCGTCCGACGATATTACCCAAGTTAAACGACTTTTGAATAAAGGCATGACTAATGATAAAATTGGTCAAGTTATTGGCATGAGCGATTCCAATATTTCGTCTATTAAATTAGGTTATATTCATGCAAGCGTTAAACCTCTTACTCGTGATCAGCAAGAGCTGGGTAACTATTAATATAGAAGTTTTTGAGGACAGCTAATTGTACAATTAGCTGTCCTAAACTTTTCTTGCTATTTAAAAATTTTTAAGTTATACTATCTATAATTATTAACTGCCGAGATGTTATATGAAATTAATAATTTCATTAGGAATGGTTATATTTCTACTACTTAATACCGCTCATGCGGGCGAACTTTTGGTCGGTGTTAAAAATACAAAACCGTTCGCTTATCAAGAAAACGGTAAATGGCAAGGTATTGATATTGAATTAATTGAGTTATTATCCAAAGAACTTGGTGTAGATTACAAAATATTAACTTATGATTCCATTCCAGAATTGTTATTAGCTACAGAAAACGAAAAAGTCGATATGGCCATTTCTGCGCTTTCGCTGACTTACGACCGGGAAAAGGTAATTGATTTTTCACACGAATATTTTACTACACCCATTGGAATTCTTTCACATAATAAAAACTCATGGTTTGAAAGTGTTGTGTGGATGAGCAAACGTATATCGATAGTGGTTGTAATCTTTATCATCTTCCTGTATATTATTGGTTTCATCATGGATAAGGTTGATGGCGATGGGAATATTAAGTCACCCACCGAAGGTGCATGGTGGGCATTAGTTACTTTTACCACAACAGGTTACGGTGATTTAGTACCAAATACAAATAAGGGTAAGATTGTTGCTTCCATCTGGATGGTAGCCAGTCTGTTTCTTATATCAATTTTTACAGGGTACATGGCATCGGCCATGACCGTGAAACGATTAACTGAAACGCCTACATCATTGACGCAACTATACACCGCGAATGTTGTGACCATAAAAGGTTCAACTGCACAAGATAGGCTTGTTATGCTTGGCATCAAGCACAAAGATGTTAAGAATGTAAGCGAAGCCGTGGAACTGTTTAAATCAGGCCGGGCAGATGTCATTGTTTACGATGATGCAATGTTACATTATGCAGCATCAAATATGGACAATGTAAGTGTTTGGAAAATTGAAAATAGTGAAGAAGATTACGCTATCGCATTACCCCAAGGTTCTCTTTTAAAAGAAAAAATTAACTTGGGTATTTTGAAAGTTCTGTCTTCTGATGAATGGAAGGCAGTTTTAATGAAATACAACGTCCTTTAAGGAGGATCTATGTTTAAACAACTCTTATTGGCAGCAGTCTCTGCCGCATTTATTCTCGGTATTACAGCGCCGTTGGCGCTGGTTGTTACCGATGCGGAAGCTAAAGGTTTCAGCTCCAGCCGAAGTTTCTCACGTTCAAGTTTCCGTTCTCCAAGCCGAAGCAGCAAGCCAAGTCGCAGTATGTTTTCAAGCAAGAAAACAACAGCGTCGAAGAAATATACCACCAACAAAAACAAGACCGTATCCAGCCAAAAATTCACGGGTAAAAAACAAACTTCCGGTTACAAAACTGTTGCTGCTGGTAAGCAAACGCGACAAGCTAAAGCGGCATTGGGGGCACAAAGGTCTAAATTCAAAAAACGCCCAACAACAGGAACCAACAGCTACGCTACCAAATCTTCATCGGTTCGTAAGAAGTATTCCAATAGTCCTGTTTACACCCGGGCGTCATCATATCCACGTAGCACATATTATAGCCGCCGCAATGCTTATTACGTAGGTTACACCCCACCATTATATGCATATAATGCGTATCCTTCATACGGCATGTGGGATACCATTTTCTTGTATAGCATGTTAAATAACATGAACAACAACAATGCACGGAATTTTGCTTACAATCACCAGAACGATGCTGATTACAAAGAATGGCGCCGCGAGGCAGATCGTCTTTCGCAGGACAACGCAGAACTTCGCGCACAGCTTGCACAGATCGATGCAGGTACTACAAAGATGGCTGGCGCTATTAACCCTGAGTACATTCCTGAAGGTGTCGACGCCGACATTGCCATGTCGCGGGAAGTCCTTGCTGCACAGAAACCTACCATGCGGGTCTGTACAGGCAGCAAGAACGGTACCTATTTTCGCGTAACAGCAGGTGTACTGATGCAGGATATCAACAGTGTTAATATCGTTCCTGTTGTAACGGCGGGTACTGGCGAAATCCTTGAGAACATTGCAAACGGCAAATGTGATGCAGGTTTCGTACAAGGTGATGGCTACTGGAACTATGTTGAAGAAAAGCAGACTGACATTCTTCCTTTTGAACGCGTTGCGTCCCCCTACAAAGAAGCCGTACATTTGTTCTGTCATGAAGATGGCCCAAGCGACATCGGGGATCTTGGTAAGAAGCACACCGTTTGGTTCCCTGCCAAATCTGGTGCTGCTGTAACGTGGCGCAACTTTGTTGGTGAAAATTCCGACTACAGTAAGATTAAGGTTGGCACCGCTGGCTCGTATGAAGATGCCATCATGAAGGTTCGCAATGACGAGAACTCTTGTGCATTGTATGTTGGTGCCCAGGGCGCTTCCAAGTTCATGCGCAGCATTGACAACGCGGCCGAAAAGTCTAATATCGTTATGGTTGCTGTTAACGATGGCGATCTGAATGATACTACAGACCCTTCTGGTAAGGCAGTGTACAAGTTCACTGATGTGGAAAACTACAAACAGTTGCTTCGTCAAGGCGGGTGTTGGGGATGGTGTTCTGGTGACGTGGAAACTTTACTGGTAAGCGCTGACTTCATTGTTGCTAACGATTGGAAGAAAGCTAACAAGGCTACTTATTCAACATTTTCGCTGGATTTGATGAACGTACAGCCTGATATTGAAACAGCAGTTCGTTTCTAAGGAGCAATGATGTTAGGGGCATATTTAAAGAAGAGATTTGGTAAGGACAAGGAAGTTCCTGTTTCCGAACAATTCTTCTCACCGTTGCGCATTGGTTTGCATAGCACACTTAACATTAGTACCGTTGATTGGATTCTGCTGCAGGAATCACTTAACAAAGCATTAGTACTACCTACACAAATGTTAACGGTTTTAGCGATTGGTAAGACTCATGCAGACAGGGATGAGATTTTTAATATCTACATGGAAGATGCCGCCAATGAAGAATTTATTTTACAGTTATACTGTATAGTAAAGGACGGTGAATCGCGGGTGGCGGAAGCCACGCTGTTCAAGCAGGTTGTCAACATTGTTCCGTTGTCAGAAAGCGATTGGGATGTAAACACAGAAGGATTTGGTACCCCAACGCTGGATTTGGACGAACATACATACAAGCGTGTATGGGGTGAAGGTAGCAACAGCAAAATTGATCTGATGGGGTTTGATGAAACTGTTGTTGAATCTGATCGTACAACTGAATATCGAAACAATTTTATGTTGTATGGCCGCGATGTAACAGCCATCACTGGCACCAAAGAAACGGAACTGCTACTGGTTGGCGTTGAAGAAACTGCTGACTCAGCAGAAATCACTATGATGCTGGGATTAAGTGTCCCGCTTCAAAACATTAAAGTACAATAGGAGTATCTATGTTTAGTACATTTTTGAAACACTACGGTAAGGGCAAAATTCAACAAGGTATTGCGTCTTTGAACGATGCCATCGTTTCTTTCGATCCCGAGGGAGCAACCGAAGCGGCCATTCAGGAAATGGAAGAGAACTTTGACAAAATCAATCGCGAATTTTCCAAGGCAAAGCAGGAATGGTCACGTGAACAAGGCGAAGCAGATGCTATTGTTAAATTGCGCGAGCAACGCATGGCAGCGGGCGAACATATTGCCACACAGCTCGAAAATGATTCCGAAAACGAGCAGCTGAATGATGCACTAAACCAGTTGGTTGAAGCGCTGGAAGAAATGTCAGATGATATTGGCCGCGAACTGGACGAAGCCGTGGACGCCAAAGAAGTCATGGACGAGCTTGATGAAACTGTGAAACTGTATGCTACAAAACTGAAATCGGCACGGACTGATATGAAAAAAGCGGCCAACACTATGAAAAAGGCCCAGCGACAGGAAGAACGTGCACAAGAACGCGCCTCGCGTGCGGCTCAATCGGCCGGGCTTAAATCTTCTGTGGGCGGCTTGTCCTCTGCGTTGGAAAGTATGAACAGACAAGCACAGGAAGCACAAGCATCTGCGGATGCAGCTAAACGCAAAGCAGACTTACTTAGTACGTCGAAGGTCGATGAAAACGACACCGTGGCGGCGGCACTGGCCGCTGTTTCTGGTGATGTAGTTAAACCAACATCCGCTAAAGACAGGCTTGCTGCACTTCGTAAATAAAGTTAAAGTTAAATAGTCAAATAAAAAGGAGCTGTGTGGCTCCTTTTTATTTGACTATTTAAAACCATCTAGGTATAAATATATTAAAGAAATCGGAGATTTTATAGTAATGATACAAAATACTGGATTTTATCGGGGCATGGCTGAGGGGTTTGTTGGTTTTGATTCCTCTGCTGCAAACAATTTTATTAAAATTTACCAAAACTTAGCTAATATGCCCGCCGACGCGGATAACTGGTCAATAGTTGGAAATTCTGCTGACGAGTTGGTCACTTTTAATAATTACCTTGTAACGGTGATATCAACAACCACCATCACCGGCGGAAAACCTGATCCAAATTGGGGTAAAGTTACATTCTCTACCGCTGGGTTTCCTAATCCTGCAACAATAAATGCCACTGCCAGCGGAACTGCTGCATGGTATGCAATGTATGACAGCACAGGAAGCCAACAGGATATAATTTTAGGTGAAGTTTCTTTATCTGGTGGAAACGGAACTTTACAGATTGATGCACTTACTTTAACGATAGGAAATCCTATCACAATACTTGATTGGGGATTTACGTTTAGAGCGTAAAATATATTTATTATGCCAGTTTTTAAAATTAGTTCTAATGTTGCTGGGGTGATAGCCGGCACCGGCGGTTTAATCGCTTCAAGTTCTTCAAAAAGCAGTCTACGAAACGGCGGTTCGTTGACACGGGTTATGAAAGGCACCATACCAACACAATCAGAAATAAATACAATAGATTGGTCAACGGGACAATTTAGACAAACTGATATGTTATTTGAATTTACAACATCATCAACCTTCTTAGTAGGAACAGCGGGCACTGATCAGTTAAAATGGAATTTTTTACAAGTACTTGCTGCTAATTCCGGCATAGCATCGTGGTTTATGATGCACGGCAAACCCCAAACGTCTACGTCCTTAAATACTGCAGTGGTTGTGGGATCTATAACATTACCCGGCAACGGGGGTGATATGACTCTTACTGATTTAAACGTTGTATCTGGAAACTTATATGATGTAGGGCCAGCAACGTTTACCATTCCAAGAAATTATACTTATGTTTAAAGGACAAGAATGCCAGTTATAATATCTACACCTCTCATTACTACTCCAATAGCACCACCGTCAGGCTTCGGTGGTGATCATATTTTTACAGCCAACGTGACAGATAATAACGTTTCTGCTTCTTTCCGTAATGAACCTTTTGGTATTTCTAAGGGATTTACAGCCAACGTGACAGATAATAACGTTTCTGCTTCTTTCCGTAATGAACCTTTTGGTATTTCTAAGGGATTTACAGTTAATGTGAGTAGAAATTAAAATAACATTGACAAATAATTTAAAAAATATTATAATAAAAAACAAAGGACATAACATGGATAATTTCAATCAATTAACAAACGCCGAAGCCGAACGGTTAGCGATATTACTTGAAGAATTAGGTGAATCGCAACATGCTATAGGCAAAATATTAAGACATGGTTATAATAGTTGTCATCCAGTGAGTGGATTGGATAATCGCAGTTATCTTGAATCGGAGCTTGGGGATGTTCAATATGCCATTAGACAGTTATGTATTCACCATGAATTAAATAAAAATAATATAAATACGGCGGAACTACTTAGAGCCACGAAGCAACCAAAGTATCTACATCATGATAATTAATTTAATAATTATGGTTATTGGAATTTTTGGATTGTATTTTAGTATTAAAACATTAAAAGTATTATTGTTAGCAAGGAAATTTAAACCTGAAACATATTCTAATAAAGTATCTGTGTTGACTAAAATGGAAGTACAGGAACGTAATAGACAGAGGTTATACTCACATTTGTTTGGTTAAGATATATCATCATGGCTAATTCTTCTTTTCAAGATTTGTCGAAAAACAGATTTGGTTACCACGTTTTCTTCAATTACAAACTCATTCAACAGCCGTAAAAAGTCTGTACGTTTATTTTTGGGCCACGGCGGTAGCGCTTGAAATAGATGGTGTTCACATTCGGTTAGCTGCCCATATGGGGTAGTACTTATAAACGTTCTACATTGTTTGCAGTTAAAGGGTTTCATTTTTACTATCATCCGTGGTGATTGTTAATATTTTTGTTGCTATAATGTTGCATGGCGTGCAACATTTCCAACCAACAATATCAGAATATTCCATAACAGGTGTCAGCGTTTCCCGAAATAAAAGGCACGTTCCAGAGTGACGAAAGTATTCATAATCCAAAAAAATACAGTCTGGATTGCAAGTTGTACAATCTTTATTGCGTTCTATTTTAAGCGGTATTTCCATTTTCTTCAACCTTTGGTGCAGTTTCCTTCCACTTGTTACGCAGATATCCACCTACTACTATTAAACCCAGTAAAACGTAAAGTACATTAATGCCAGCTTCCAATGCCAGACCAGATTCAAATTGCAGTCCTTGCAAAGTCAACACTATCCAGCCTGCCGCAAACATAAACGGGATGCCGATGGCAACCGTAACGCCAGCAAGAACAACCAATCCTGCGATCAGCTGCCATGGAAGTTTCCATTCATCGTAGATATTGAGCGCGAACCGTTTAAAATGTTTCATGGTTCACCAATGAAATTTGTAGTGTTCTTTCTTTGAATCAGTGTACAAAACAATGTCGTTGTATTTGGTACCACGTTTAACAGCACCGCGTAACGTACCAGCACCCAGTTCCAATGCCTGTTGTGCCACTTTTGTTAAAGATTTGTTTATATGTTCGGCTTCTGGGATCAAGGTGTCTTTTGCTATCTTAATTCTGACCTGCCCATCACGAGCAACCGTCAATCGGTGTTTCGTCGTGCTACCGTAAGTAACTACAAATTCGGTCATAATTTTGTTCCTTGTATGGATAACCACACTATAACAAATTTAAACTTATTTGTCAAGTACTGTTAAAATCACGAATATTCTTGAATATTTCCGCCATATCCTGCGTAAGCTTCATTCTACCGCCACTGGTCGAACTAACCCCGTACTCTTTTTTTACAGCATCAATATACATAGAAAACGACCCATCTGTACCCATGTAGAACTTATCATAGTCAGCAGGATTACTGAATAATCGTTTCGGGTTTAATTGCTCGATAGCCAGATTGTCGAAACTTATATGCGCTTTGCGCACGGCTTCAAACAAAAATCTGTACCAATGATTGATTAAACTTTCAACAAGTTCACCGTTACGATTGATATGATTAATACCGCGTCCAATTTGTTTATATCCAAGCAGTAAAACTTTTTTGTTGATCTGTACAATTTCTTCCAATTGCGTTGGTTTCACTACACCAACAATTACATGATTGACAAGATGTTCATATTCCCACAAACACGGCTTATCCTTATAAGAATACCCCACGCCTTTAATGTATTCATCAGCAACCAACCGTTCAATCCTTGATAATTCCTTTTCAAAATGGAACTGGTTAATAGTAACGTTACATATCAATCCATGATCGCTAAGTTCTTTAACGAAATTATCAAATTCGGGATGGCTCATGGGATGTCCGCCGCCAATAGCAATCTCAATACCAGCAGGCAACTGTGTCAACAAATTGACTATAGACGATAATTCAGCATGTAAACCACGTTTGGTAGATTTTTCGTGGCACCACACACAACCAGCATCACACCAATTAGTAATCTTTAAATCTAAGGACTCTGGATAAACAGGCATGGGTTCTTCTTGGTATTCACGCACCTTTGTACCATCTTCAAACAGTACAACTTTGCAATTACCATTAATGTATGATCTCAGAATATTAATCATTATTAATTATGCCCTATAAGGTATAATCTTCAACTAAACTTAAGATACGCGAGGTATCCCCATGATCCACAGTGCCTTCTTTGGATATTTTATTGAAATGATAAAATGCCAATTCAATATTTTTATCAATCAATTTGTCTAAATAAACATCTCGTGTTATCTTATGTTCACCATAAACATAGAATATAATCATTTACAATATACCACGCCGGGAGTTATAAAACATTTTCCAAAGTTTGGAACTTCCACAACTTCTACTATGTCACCAGACGGCGTTTTATATATAGTTCCCTTAAGTATTCTCGTAGAAGACGCTTCTATATTGCGAGGAATAATAAGTGATACAACCATCACCGCCATGGATATTTTCAATAATGGAGGAACTTGTAATTTATTCATAATACTTAGGTTCAATGGTTATCATTATCCGTAATGAAATAAGAATCTGGATTGAAGACAAACTGTTTAACGCCTTCGACACCAGCTTCCCAGACTTCGTCACATTCACCGATAGATTGGTGATCAATATAACCAAAAGGATACCAATGGCTATCAACAATAAAGTTTACATTACATCCAGTATGCTCTTTGACCGCTTCGACAATAAGTTTCAACTTATCGTTTTTTTCAGGATCGGGAATGTCTGTTTCACATAAATTAATCATTGCATCGGTATACAAATAAGAAAGCTTATCCATGGTGCCAGTAAATGTTTCTTCGCTCCAACCATATTCACCAGCATATACATTAATTATACCACTCGCCATTGTTTCAATATTAAATGGTACAGGCATGATATTATCAGTATTTGCCAGTACTAAAGAATGTGTACTGGAACTGTTTGTTTCAAATACACTTCCTCGAATATGTTTAGTCATTGTTTTCTCCTAATATTATATTGTTCTATTTATTTACCACACAGATGGCATGAGCAATACTTTAGCCTCTTTGCCGGTGACCCGCTTAAACTCTTCCTTTAGTTTAAGTATTTTGTTTTCATCCCATACAATCTCCGTAGTGTCATACGTTGGAGAAGATTTGTAAACTATACCAGCAATGGCTTCGTCGTCGCCTTCACCATCATACCACGCACAAACGATTTTCAAAATTTCGTTACCATCTACCAAATTCTGCAGATCCTCAATGTGACTTAGTTCACCGCGCGGCAAACCTACAATAATTACTGCGTTAGTATCAATTCCCATTGCTTCTGTCCTCAAAATTTACAATAGCTATTTTGTATACACTTTAACAAAAAAATGCAACAATGTCAAGAAATAACCACTTGACATTTGCGTTATATTTTATTATACTGTTAAATATTAACAAAGTACGACTAGCGCGATTTGTGCTCGGTTTTACGTAGGAGAATAAAATGCATTTAACTATTATTCAATATCGTTCTGATGGTGAAGATACCTGCATGGGGTGTTCTATGGGTTCTTCTGGTTCTGATTTTGAAATCAATCATACCACCGATCCAGAAGAAGCCGCAAGTATCATTACTAACCGAATGTTGCAAGATACTGACAGCGGTAGTGAGTATGCTGGCTGGGAAATAGTCATTTTGCAAAATGGTTTCGATGAAGATTTTGACGAATATGATTATGATCTTAAATTGCAAATTATGGATAAAGCAAAAAAACGTTTAAATATTATCATAATACAGCGCGAACTGGATACTGAAAGAGAACAGGCCGAAAAACAGAAACAAAAAGATGTTACAATCCGTGAAAAAGATCTCAGGCGATTGGCAGAACTTTTAAAAAAATATCCTGACGTGTTATAGCACGATGGAACTTGTGCAGCATCATACAAACGAAGGCTACTACATGGCATTAATCGTTAAGCGCGGGCATAAATGGTTACATCTGTTGTACATATCACACCCGCGTTTAACGAAAGTTAATATTGCAGAAGAGCACTATTTCAAATCTCTGGGTGAGGCAACACCAAAACAAATTAAACAGTTCAATATAAGCGCGCGCAAGGCCGGTTATTCAAAACGTAAAAACTTAGCCAATTAATTTTTTTATTAATTTATCAATCATGCATATACCGCGTGGCCATATTCTTGAGACTATCCACGTAGATCCGCCAATAATGATAACATATCCTAAAATGACAATAAATATATTTAAAGTTTCAAACATTTTTGTTTCGTCTTTTTAAGTTCCCGATAAAACTCCGCAGCTGCAACAGGGAGTCCACCAAAAGATATTTTATGATCCTTACAAATAGATCCTGCTGCTGACCAACTCATATTCCTTGATACACACCAATCATTATCAAATAAGATATTCGTTTAATTATACCATGTATATTTACACTTTTTACATTGATATGTAATTAATTGATCAAAGACCGTACGTTCTATATCGTGGTCACATTCTTTTACTGCGAATATCCATTTTAGTGTTCTTTTAGCTGAATTATATTCAGTTTTTGCCCTGTGATATTCGTCTTGGATACGAGCCACTCTTTTTTCTATGGCGCTTGGTTTATTCATAAATTAACTAACTTTTTTTATCATGTTAGCAACGCATATTGCACAGGGGGTATAACACATATGTTCAGCTTCTGTTTCTGCGACTTGTTCGTCGCCATGCATCATGCTTTCACTATGACCACATGAACGAATAACTTGTAGTGTCACAACATGGCGCATGCGCGGATGTTGAATAATGTTATAATCAATATTTTCTTCGATCATAATGTTTACCTTTATATTGGGGGGACGCCAGCGTTATATATGGGGGGGTAAGTTTCTTTTTTCGCTACGGCGAATACCAGACATCATCCTCGTTACGCTTTTAGTGGTAGGCACTAACATATGAATTGCAAGTTCACCGTAAGCAGGATTGGTGAAATGTTCTTCAGCAAAATCGGCGACTTTTTCATTTGATGGGTGGTTATTTGATTCAACAGATAAATCATCTGTTAATGTTTCTAAAATATTATGAAATTTTTTCAGGTTACACATTTTGTTTCTTTTAAATTCAGCTTGTGATAAATTAAACATTTTTTCACAAGCAACAACAATCCTGTTAAAAGAAACCACTGTTATCGCCCATTGGTCTGCAGCTTTCCATTCATCTGCATGGGCTTTTGGTGTACCAAACGCAAGAAACATGAAAACAAGTACCCCTGCCATAAGATAATGCCGTGATTTAATCATCGTAATCTCCCCGAAGCTTTTCGATGTCTAAAAGGTAAACACGCTTGCGTTTAAAGAATGCTGTTTTTTCAATTTGCACCCAACCATTTATAGTATTAAAAAATCCAACAATACCAGTAGTAATAAACATAGTATCTGAAACATCTGCATTTGATCTTATCATGTACAAGAGGATAATTAACACAAATACGCCTGTACCAATTAACATTGCGGCCATGGCAAAGCCAAACTTGTCATTAATAACTAATTTGGTAACGTGCTTATAGTCAACCATTATGTATTCGCAAACATGGGTGATGTACAGTTGTCCAGTGCGTAATTAGTCCAATATTGTAACCACACCAAACGACACATAGCGCCGTTTTCTTCTGGAACATCATTTTCATTTTCACCATAAATGGCGACTGCAAAGGGATATTTCTCGCGAAGTCGAACCATAGCAGCATCAACTTCCTTTTTGAATTCTTCATTGATAGGAAATGCACCATGATGTCCACCACGCAAGCTGCGCTGTTCTGAATCGTAGATAGCGTGTGTAAGGCCAACGAACTCACAAAAATCCCACCACGAAGTATAAGAAACCCAGCGTTCGTTTGTACCATCAGTGGGTTCGCCAAAAGATGGTGCATCATACCTTGCAATCGACTTGGCTCCAACAGCACTGGCAGATTCCAGCCCGTCTTCGGTGTATGTAATTATTTTGGCTTCCCCAATTGTCAAATTGTAACCCATGAATATTTCCTTCAAATAATATAAGTACAGTATATCTTAATGTGTTATAAATGTCAAGCGGAACCTTACGAACAATAAAAAACCCTGCCGAGGCAGGGTTTTTTATTGGATAGTTTACTAGAGTTTAGAAATTAAATTTAATTCCAAGGCTGTAAGTATCAAAGTCAATATCATCGGCACCACCAAAAGCATCCTGATCGATAGTACGACGCGTCCATTCAGCAAGAACGTCTACGTTTTCGGTTACACCGAGAGCGAGACCCGCACCATAAGCAAGCGCTGTATCGTTTATAGATAATCCACCTCCACTTAATTCGGTATTAACAAACCCGACACGAGCGGTAGGTTTAATTGCAATATTGCCTACCGTGGCAACTGTAGGATTTACAACAACCCAACCACCATAAGACTTGCCTTCAACGTCAATACCACTAACAGTATCTTCGCCAAGATAATCCCAAGTACCCTCAACGGCAACCCAGTCCATAAGATTATAACCAATACCAACGCCGCCGCCATAAACATCATCGGCTTCAAAGTTGCCAATTTCTGTCTGTGTCATAGACGCCTTAACTGTACCATAAAGCCCACCAGCATTTGCTGCGCCAGCAAACGCAAACAATGCAGCCACTGCTGCCAAAATTAACTTATTCATTTTTTCTCCTAATTAAATATAGTTATTGTTTAACCATTCTATTTATTGATGAATTTACGGGGTGTGCCAATAAACAACACTTGTATCATTTATACAACAATAAACGAAAACAAAGTATACATTAAAATATTTGAATTGTCAACCCTCAAAAGAAAATAATTATGCTAATCTCCAAACGCCAGTTTCTTCCGGTGTTACAGTATATGAAGCAGCGTTTGTTCTAAAATTCAAATCTTCAAAAGCAACCCACGCGTCTGATAATACCCCATCAGAAACACGGACCTCGAGAATGGCGCCATTCCATATTTCGTTAGTACTTAAATCTTCAACCCCAACAAAAAGAGTATTTCGACCTGTAGGTGAACTGGATAAAGCAGCAGTGTTACTTGGTGCACCATTAGAAAAAATAGTCCGGGTGCCAAGATTCGCAAAAGTCAATGCAGTATGAGAAATTGTTCCGAGGGCTGGGTCTACAATGGGATTTGTATATAACCACGAATCACCATTACTATCCCACGTACCCAATGCATTTCCGTTATCTATACTAATTGTTGCCCGGTTGTTTGGTGCGGCTATATTTGCGCTGATACTGACTATTGCTCGTTGAATGTTGTCTGCTGGTTCATACCACGCTCTAACTGTTCTCGTAGTTTTATCACCAATAGTTGCTGTTAAGTATGTTCCGTTTTCTAACACCGATGGATCTAAACCATCGAACCACGCACCTGATGTAAATTCTAATGTGCGCACGCGTTCAAGTGAGCCTTCATCCAATAAAAAGTATAACACCGTTCCGTTTGTGCTTATACCTTCTGTTGTAAATGCGGGATCATGTACATATACCTCGCCAATAACAGTTCCGTCTAATGCTATTTTATAGATGCTGTTGCTATCATTACTTGTAATGTAATAAAAATTACCAAGGCGCGTTATACCTTGTTGTTTAACTATATTTTGTGATAATGCAACAGTACCCAAAAAAGCAAAAGTAGTTAAATCATATTGATACAAAAATCCGTTCTGGCAATACGAGGTTATTGTGATTCTATTCTCGGCTGGTTCAACAACCAAACTTGAAATCTCATGCCCCTGCGCCGAAATATCATATTCTCCTATATAAGCGAGTGTTGTAGCATCATATAATACAATATACTGGTCACTATAAACACACGGTAAATTAAAAAATTCTATTGGCATGTACAAAATATTATTATATACATCACCATCACCAACATGATCAGGAGCGGTTGCTGTCATATCGCCTATTGGATCTAAATTTGTTGTTAATATGGTCCAAGAACTATCACGCCTGTAAAGTGTATTAGTATCAAATGTCCAAAAAATAGTACTATCAATAGTAGCTATTCCTTGATGCGAATTAAGATCCGGTGATACGGCGGTTTCTTTAACAAACGTAGGTGATTTCCAAGTTGAATTAAAACCAACTACATTTATTGTTCTATTATTTTGACTAGAATCGCTTATTGTTAATGTAGGTAATGACAAATGGACAACTAAATCTTCCGTACTATTCCACGTTGTAAGATCTTTTAACGTGAAAGAAGCATCGTTATTACCATACAGCAGGTAAACAAAAGAATCAACGCTTGCAGACAATAGCGGAATATTTACGTATGCCCTTAATTTTTGTGTAAGTGAATCATATTCGCTGATTTCGCGGTTTAAAATAGAGCCATTGGCGTCTGTAAAAATAATATCAGAGGCATCCGGCGCTGCATTGTTCCAAATATTACTGTCAAGGTTCGCCTCTGTTACCAAAGCGGTAAAGTTTGTTAAATTGCTATCAATATTTACAGAACTAAACGTTATTTTTTGACGATATTTCCAAGAAAATGATATAAAGGGTGTTGAAATAATTGCTGGCATATCCAAATCCTGTTATTTTATCAAGTATTTATGACAAGCAATTCTTAGCTGTTATACTTTGTCTATGGATATTTCATCGGCAACTTCAGGAGTATGTTGCTCTTCCTCAAATTTAAATTGTGAGGTATCACAAGCCCCCATGCCGTTATCAATAATTACTTTAATGGTATATACTTTACCGCGAAAGCGAACTCGATTGCCAACCTCTACAGGCGTTCCAGTACTATCGTAATGCATTTTATTTTACCCAATTATTATGTTAAAGAAACCCGTGGCACAAACCGTTTTCGTCATTTATTTCTTCTTGACCTTGACAGGCAATTTTCCCATAAATCTCATTCATCCGAACTTTATTAGTATCTACCAACAACATTCCATCAGTAACAAACAAAGGAAAAGGGTACATACTATTAACATCCATATCAACAACAAATTCGGCTTCAGATTTAAACAACAATACGGGTGCCATCGCAATAATAGCAGTCCCGCTGATTAATTTTGCGTTAGCTTTTAAAAAACACCGGCGACCGGGGATAAATTCATGTGACATTGTAACAATCCTTAATACATTCTAATTCGCTGACGGTTTTAGTTTTCGTGTCTATTTAACAAAAATGATTATTTAACTTACCTTCTTCACGTATTGCTCTTGCAATCATGAACGGTTTCCTTATGTTATTTTAGATATAGTAACATAGGGGTTTAAAAAGGTCAAGAAATAAATATAAATTATGTATAAGTTGATTTTATTGTTGGTTTTGTCAGTTCCTGCTTCGATTAGTGCGTTGCAACTTTATGATTTAAATGGGCAATGCGGAAACCACGTACGTATCTTTACCGCGCCACTCGACAGTACACCAGCTTCCACAGGTACTGATAACATTGGTGAATTTATTGCCGTAGATTCTGATTTTCTTCGTGAACAAACTGATGCTGCTGTATGGTTTGTTTTTTTCCATGAATGTGGCCATCGATTTTATAAACACACCAAACAGTTCAGACCACCTAACAGAGAAGCAAAAGCAGATTGTTATGCCGCTAAGAGATTTGTTGATATATATGGATATTTGAAACTAGAAGAAACCTTGCTGGATCTTAGAAACGAGCACGATCATGCTCGTAACATGCGTATTCTTTCTTGCTTACGATAAATATTTTGTGTGCATATAAATACTAGCAGATTATTAACCAAAAGAATAAGTTATGCAAAAACAAGCCAAATTTCCACAAAAAATATTAGACAGTAAACCACATGAATGGCGTTGGGTAGATTATGATTATGCGTCTTTTCGTGCCCAACAAGCTGGCATAAAATCATTCAGACAATACCGCAGATGGGTAAAAGAATGGAATCCTGGTGGTATGCCATCCAGACCAGATTATGCGTACGAAGAATTTACAACATGGTCAAAATTTCTTAATAATAAAAATTATTATCTTGCTAATCATCCCGATGCCGTAACCAAAACAGAATTAGTATCCTTTTGGGACGCTGTTAATATTGTACAAAAAATGGGATTTATAAACAGGGAAGAATATCACGAAGCATGGGATGATAGTAGGATACCCAAGGGAATACCGCGCGCGCCAGATGTAAGATATGATGATTTTTCACGATTTGGAGGATGGTATAATTTCCTGGGCAAACAAATTAAACATAAAGTTCAGGCTGCAGTTAAATTACAAGGCGTACTAATGTTATATACCATGGAAGAACATTCGCCCAACGTCATTAATGTATTAATACACAAACAGGCTTTTTTAATCCTCCAGCAATATTTGCAAGATAATCCACGAATACGACCAGTTAAAGCATACAATTGGTATGATGATTTTGCAGAAGAAACTTTCGATATTTTTGATAAGCATGGTACTAAACAATCAGACACAAGCTGGTTGTTTAATAATGTAAATGAATTGCTGTATGAATTATCTACTGTGTTGGAAATTTATCAACCCAAATAAACATCGATAAATAAATATAAACAAGGTACATGTTATGAAAATATCTGAATTATTTGAATTTATGAAGCATCCGAAAAAGAAAAAGACCAAAAAAGAACGCGATTTGGTGGATGAAAAAAAGAAACAGTCCCAGATTCAAAAGTGGCGGCAAGGTCCGGTTTATAAAGCATTAAGCAAACCAGAGTAAAACTGTTTTAGGAATTTATGGACATTATCAAACAAAGTAGGTGTATTTTCTACGGAGTTATGATGATTGTGTGATAGCACTAAAATCTAAAAATAATTTGCTGTTTTCTTATCGGATTGAGCTTTCGGTATCATATATTTCGCGTATGACTGCTTGTGATGATTATGTGGGTATGTGATTATGTGGGTATGATATTGATACCTGTTATCATTCGTATCAAAAGGGTAATCGCGAAAGAATAAAACGCCCATGCCGTTAACATAACAAACCATCCTACAATCATTCCAGTAACAGCATGGATATGTTTTAGATTAATCCAACCGAATATTGTCAGCAAGATACCGATTACCAATAAAAAAGTACCAATAGTTGCTGAAACCGCAAACACTATAAAGTCCATACTATTCACCATCGGTGTATTTTAAACAAGGAGCTTCTACTTTACCCTTATCTAACACATCCAGACCAGCCTCAACCACCCGCTGCTGATAAAATGCTTCAATGGTACCTTTAGCGTCAGTTACAGCACTGTCCATAGATTTCTCGAAGCACTCTTCCATGAAAGGCATGTCGCTGCCGATTTCGCGCACTATCTTTTCCATATCGGAAATCAAGTCATTTCGGTCGGCTTTTTTCAACGTACCGCTTTTTCGCAACAAAATTTTCATATTGGTCAGTAACGTTTCGGCGTTCTGTACCACTTCTTCGGTCTTTTCCTTGAACTCACCACGATTCTGTTCGATAACACTCGCAAATTCAGGATTTTCCATCATTCCGTCACGCTCAGTGTGCTTCAAGGTGACCGGGATACCATCGCCTATGTTCATGGATGTAATCAGCTCAGAGAACTGATTTTGGGACATTTCCGCTTCAACCACGAGTCCTTTCGCCTGATGCCAATCACAGCCGTACTTACGACGTTTGACAGAATGGTAAATGCGCATTAATATGATGGTGTTATGTTTCAGGTCGCTACCGTGCAAAACTGCACCCCGCGTTTGAATTCGGGAGAAACTCATCATTCCGAAACTTTCGTGACTGACTTCGGTATCTTTGTCTATCATTTTCTTGCTCCGGTTATTTAACGTGAATCCATCTTACCTAATTGTAACCTAATATTGAGAAGTTTTGATGTCATTTTTCTCCAACGTAACAACAGGGCAATACTTGAGCTTCCATGCAAGGTACCAAGTCGTTAAAAAACCATCAGGTTTGTTTTCAACTTCGCGCACTGGCCGCTTGTCTGCAATGTAATCTCGCCGCTTGTCTGCAATGTAATCTCTCAGTTCAATACCACCAACGAAACCCAACGCAGCCACTTCAATAACAAAAGCCGCGATTCCTAAATGCCCCATTACACCCAAAGGCGTTCCCGCCAGTGTAATAAAAGGTATCAAGGGATTGTCAGTGAACAGCCACAGCCCATATGTTCCTAAGAACTGCATTGGCCCAAGTCCACCAATCACACCCAACACAACGACAGACAATGCCAAAATAAAACCACCCATCACTTTTCTTGAGTACTGGCAGAAGTTTACCCGCCCATGTTCCAAGTCCCATATCGGCCCAGAAGCATAGTTGCGGTACAGCCGAAAATGTAAAGAATTCCTTTTGATTTCCATCAGAGACACTCCTTAATGTTTTCCGCGTCTTCGCGGTGAATTGCACAGCGGATTGCCAGTGCTTCATCCCATGTCATATATGGACGATTGGCATGACGTTGAAACATAATTTCAACATCATTGGCAACACGTTCCATCGCCTCTTTCTGATACAGTTTAACAATGTCTTCCCGTGTTGCATTGAAAAGAATAAAATCATCCACCACAGAAGAGAATAGCGAGTACAGGCCGTTAGGTTGCTTGATAAGGGAATGTGCCATTATTATTCTCCCAAAGTTGTTAACTGTTCCCACCACACCCCTGCATTTTCTTCAGGGAGTGTCATCGGGTAGCAGTCGGGTTCGGTCTTGTTGTTAGCGCGCCACATTGCCTCGAACTTATCGACCGACGCATGGGCTTCTTTAATGAACGCGTCCAGCGTTACGACATTTACAGCAGTAGTTTTCATAATATTGCCTTTGTGACGATTATGTGATGCCGCAGTACCTGCGTTTACGCCTTGACCAGCTTGTAACCCAATGAAGCAGCGGTCGCTTTGGTACGTTTCAGCGCACCTTCCGATGCTTCGTTTTCGGCTTTCTTGACAGCAGCCTTGTAGGCAGGCGTACTCAGAACCTTTTTGGCAATGGCCTTCATGCGGTTATCTTCGTACATACCTTCAATCAGGTCGAATTCGTCCACAATATCGCCGATGTTACAGATGAAGTCTTCCCGCGCACTACGCTCGATTTCAACCAGAATGTGGTTGACCTGCTTCTCAATCTGTTCGTCCATGTTCGGCACGGCCTTTTTGAGGCTAGCACCAGAATACAGGCGATGGTCAACATCAGGATGGGCATCGTCTTCAATAGACACTTTGATGCAAAGTGTAACCATGTCGCGCAGTTCCTTGCGAAAAGCTTTGGTAACTTTGAATTCAGCAATAAGTTTGTCCATGATACATTCTCTCTTTTGGTGTTTGTTTCAGTAAGTACAGTCTATCTGAATTAGGTTACAAAGTCAAGTCGTATATAGCACAATTGTAAAACCAAACAACAAAGCAGCTACCGCAGACAGTGCTCATGGCCCATAAAGGGTATGTTATTGAAGGCAAGGTAGCCGACCAGCGCATCAACAGCCATTGTACCAGTAATGAATACAACCGCACAAACAATCGCGGGTTTGACAGCACCGTGCCATCCGCCAGTAAACTTCATACCTGCTTCATTGAATTTGTCTATGCCATAGGCAAAGAACTGGATAAAGAGGAAAACGACAATTGTTACCAGACTCCAGTATGATACGTTGTATATCAATGAGCCACTTGTTACTGCTTCCATCATGTTCTCCTTATTTCCGCGACAAGGCGTAGAAGGTACAGCGTTCCACAGCCATGCTTGCGTCACATACATAGGAAGCAAGGTATTTCATATCAGGACTGAGTAATGCCGAAGAGATTCCCAAATCGCCGTTATCGAAAAAGAAGATTCCCGTCCAATAAACATAAACCGCATCGAACGTAAGGTAATCAACCATACCATTAATGTATTCGCAGTTCTGTGCAATACACGGCACATTCAATATGCCATTGTTCAGTGTTTGATTGCTGAAATCGGTTATCATCCATCGGCCTATCCACCTGCTGTTGATATTTGCCACGTTGTATGTTGGACTTGTTTCACGGCCACGTTGTAATACACCAAAGTTACCCAACGATGTAACAAAAGTAAAGTATTCGTTATTAGCATCAGTCATAATGCGGATAACAACATTCGATAATGTTGTCAAGGTATAGACATTCGTGGTATTTGATACCGTAGATAGTTTACCAGTAGTCCCATCAACAATGTCGTCGATAAGGACTTCTGTAATGTTGGTACTGGAACTGGCAATGTTGGAAGATATTGTAACAGTGATTGAATGTAGTGAATTGTCATCATTAAATTCAATATTACCAAACCACGTACCGTCAAGAACAGCAGTTAGTGGCAATATTTGCGCCGAGGGGTTTGCCTTGTTTCCACTACCACCACCACAGGCAGTTAATGTTAGAACAAGGGTAAGAATTGTTATAATATATTTCATTGTTTTTCCTGATTAAAAATAATGAGGCTGAATAATAGCAAATTATAACCTAAATGTCAAGTATAAAAAAATTTGTGAACACTTTTGCCCACTGTTTTTTCAGCAAAAGGGTTGATAGTGGGCAAAAGTGGAATAAAGTGGGCAAAAGTGCAATAGAATAGGGTATTGTGGAACGTTGGAGTACTCTCTAAAGTGTGGATAACCTGTGGATAACCTGTGGATAAGTTATGGATAACTTTGTTTACTTTTAGAACTTTTTTAAACTATCGGGTATAGATGCCCATGCAGGCGCAAAAAATATTTCCCACCCTATTTTACCACAGTTTGAAACAGTTGTCAACAGTTGACATAACGTTTTGATTGTGTTATACTTTTTTTATTCCTGTGCCCGCCGTTTTCCCACTGTTAACGGAATGACTCTTTAGTATACCACAATGGGCACACAATGTCAAACGTTTTTTACTGTTGACAACTGTGGATAACTATGTTACACTGTTAGTAGTATGATGATTATGTGATGCCATATAACAATGTGATGATTATGTGATGATTATGTGATGCCATATAACAATGTGATGATTATGTGACACCCAGAAACGCCGAAGCCTGCAGGATGAACCCCACAGGCTTCGTTAACAAAGCACAATGAACTGTGCTTCGAATGTTGGTAACAATTGGCATCTATGGTGTTGGAGCACCTCAACCAACTGTGGATAAGAGGAGCACTTGTTCCCCGACCAACAAACACAGTTTACCACAGTGGAACACAGTTTGCAAGCTTTTTAGCGTGGTCACTACGCTTACCAAATGGTCCATACATGGAACGTATAGGTACCATATGTATCGTATAACGAGCATTAAGCCGTCTAGTGTTCATTATATTATACATTCTGATCCATGCTGGAGAACTGTTCCTCACTGTGAGGGACTGTTAATATAACGCTTATGTTATAATATTCGAATATAACCATATCGTTATATTACTATATTAACATATTCGAATATTAGCAAATGCTGATATACACTCCCAGCCTTAGCGTTCCCTCATCTTTAGTATATCACATTCGTAACCTAATGTCAAGAAGTTTTTTGAAGTTTTTTGAACTTCTTTGCTGCCCGTCAAGGATTGTTTTAAAAAACGCCAAGGATTGCCAGTTCTATGAAGACGTTTCGCGCCTTGCCATCCTGTTGTCTTTCTCCTTGAAAGCCCCGATTTGCGGGGCTTGGCACAAGTGCCTGTACTTGAAACCAGTATAACAAATAGGTTACAGTATGTCAAGCTATTTTGAATTTTGCTTTAGGTAAGGCCATCAGTCCACCACGATATCATCAAGGTTTTTGTTCATGCCACGCTCGAACATGTATATGCGGTCCATGAAGCCCCGTAACAGAGCGAAGTCTTCCGGTACTAACTTGCACATGTTCATCTGTGGAAGTCCTGTGTCAGGGTCTACGGGCGCCGTAAGGTCGTGTATGTCTTCGTTGTAATCAAGGATGACACGTCCACGAAAAATGTACTTCATCCGAATTTGTTCCTTGCTTTATCTTCGGTGGCGAATATCTTGCAGCCCCAGAAAGTGTGCAGGCGCCGGTCGTAATATTTACCGAACTGTTCATTCTGTTTTACGTGCTTCCTGCAGGCACCAGTAAAGTCGGCAGCTTCGATAGTGGCTAACAGTACTGCTTGTGCCCGTACGTTGCCATTCTTAAACCCTTCTACCCAGATCTCAACGTTCTTCATATATAACCCTTTATTAGATTTCTCGATGCATCTGTATGGAACCGTTTCCGAAATGGCAGCTACCTGTTTCCAGCAACGCGGCAATATCATCGCCATCATATTCGTCGAAGTCGGACAGGTACTGGTCACAAAAGAAACAGAACTCCTCTTCGGCCTTGTCCTTGTCGCGTTCTGCGAAGTGGCTAACATCTACTACAAGGCCATCCTTGATAACTACTACGTATATTGTTTCCAATATTCACCTCTCTTGGTAGTACTGTAACACAATTTGGGAACGCTGTCAAGGGTTTAGGTTACTTTTCTTCTACACCCAATTTTTACTTTGTTGGTTGTTATCAATAACCCCAGAGTAGTACAGACAGTTCTTCATTGGTGTTGCCGCGCATGGATACCAGCAAATCGTGTGCCCATTTGAAGCGACGATAGACGTTGGTTTCCATATCGTGTTCCAGCGCGGTAATCACATCGTCGATAGGAATAGGTTTCGGAATCTTACCATAGCAGTCTTCGCTGATAGCGTTGTTGCCGTCACCTGCTGGCGAAAAGAACTCCCATACGGGGTCACCATCGCTATTGGTGTAGTCCAGTCCCAGCAGGTCGCAGGTGTAGCCTGGTTTGCACAGATCAACAGTGGCGTATACCATGAAGTAATGCTTACCCTCATGTCGAATGTGGTTGGCAGCATGCCCAACAATCAATTGAATTTCGTATCCCATATAGATCTCCTAGTATGCACCAGTGACGTTTTCAGCGACTGCATCTACCTTGAAGTATACCACATGCGTTAATGGGTTACAACCTACCATGTCGAAACTGATGTCAGACAGCGCGCCAGCATTACCGACAATAAGTTCCTCGAAGTAATCCATCAGCGATTCCAAGTCAAAACTGATAACCATGTCTATATCGACTTCTACGGTCACGTTGATATTTGATGCAACCAGCAGGTTTGCGGGGATAGGTTCTTCCAGCAGATCCTGTATAGGCTGAATCATGTCAGGAACGAAGTCCTGTTCATTGGCCGGGCAGTCAACAGGCTCACCGAAGAGATTCTCGTAATCGACATTCTCGCCCTGATAGAACTCCTGTGAAACGGCTTTGCCGTTGTCATCGAATTCTTGCTCAACAAAACCTGATGTAATTTTTTTGATCATATCTTTTCCTTTTCTTTAAGTTGCAACCATTGTATCAATTAGGTTACAAAATGTCAATAGGCTTCGACCAGTATTTTCTTGTCAGGGAGCAAATGTCCGAACGTCTGGTGGATAGTAACATTACATCGGCGCGCCTACGCCTGCCATGGTCATGTTTAGTCCTCGACAAATATGTGGTGTTTCAACATATAATCCCAAACGCGGGGATCTATGATTGAATAGTTCTTGCGGGTGAAATCGTTTTCAGCCTGCAGTACCTCGAACACGCCTTTACGTTGTGTTGGTTTCAGGTACCACTCGCCTTGTTCAGGGCGATGACATACGCGGCCATACTTGTGCTTAAAGTGGGCGTTGGCAGCATAAACTTGTTCCTTGGTAACAAAGATATCAAGGCCACCAGCACGCAGGCATGTCGTCTTCAGGATCTTCGTGAATCTGGTGCACGCTGGTAACGTCGATCATGGTCAGGGAGCTGCGGTTTTCCAGCTTGTGGATGTCGCCAAGAATGTCTTCGACACTGACATCGGTTTCGATGCGTACCAGTGCATAGGTGATTTTGTCAGACATCTTCATTTCCTCGTTAATTGACGGTGAGGACATTATTACATGTCCTCACCGTCTTGTCAAGGATTACTTTTCAGCTTCACCATCACGGATGTACTGCATAAGTTCTTCCATGTGCTCTTCGATGAAGGGAATGAAATACGCGGCCCAACGCCCTGCGGGTGCACCGGCTGGCAGGTTCCGTAAATCCTGTAAAACTGTCTCCACGACTGCTTCGGTCAGTTCAGCAGACAACTCGTTCTCTTCACAGATAGCAATGAAGTCGGCCTTTTCGGGCAGGTCGTAGAAATCAAACTTCGCAACCAAACGTACAGGTGCGTAACCATCTTCATCAACTGTGCCAGCAAACTGACCTTCAGTGACTTCTGACTTGTTGAAGCCAGTGTACACTTCCAGTGTTTCGTGGTCAATGTCCAGCACGTACACCCATTCACAGAACAACGACTCTTTGGCAAAGTCGATATCATTCTTGAACGGCAATGGGGCATCACTGTGCATGATCAGGTCAAGGACGCCCGTACTCATGTCATGGCCAAGCTGCGGGTGTTGTTTGCCGAATGCATTGGAAACATTCATATCAACGAAACCGTCTGTGTTGTCAGGTTCCATACCAGCTTCGATCCATAGTGCTCGCAGGCTGTCGTCGTCAATGGTGTAACAGTTTTCCAACCCCGCGCGGAACCGCTCAGAATCGTACTCATCAATAATCCATTCACGGATGTCAGCACCGACACGTGCGGGATTGCCATCCCACCGGTTATATTTGGCGACTTTGAATTCGTTGCCTTGTATGACACAAATTAGATTTCGTGTACCCATGTGCTTTCTCTCTTCGGATAACGTTGTGACATTATCACACATCCATGTGCGATTGTCAAGTTAGGAACGAACCCAAAAGGTCTCGCCGTCGAAGTCAATGCTGGTGTAATCCATTTGCAGTGCGTCTGCGGCCTTTGCCCAATCAATGCAGCTACAAGGCCATGACATATCATCGTTGACAGCACCAACGTTTTTTGCATGCTCGTAAGCATAGTCTTCAAAGTAGTCATCGGCTATCAGTGTAGTACCGCGCTGCCAGTCAGGACAATAAGGGGCGGCGGCATTCTGCAGATCAGTCAACGCCCCCAGCTCGCTTTTAAAATCTACGATTTCAGCTTCGGCGGAACTGATAACAGATTCGTGCTCGTCGATTTCAGTTGCAATGTCACTATGGCGATTGCAGTCTTCCAAATCGTCCATATCCAAATTTTCTTGCTCGCTTTCAAGCTCGTCGATCTGATCTTGTGCTTCGTTGATGTCATCTTCCAAGAAAGAAATTTGAGCTTCAAGTCCGTTGATCTCAGCAATGACTTCACGACTGTCGATGGTATTATCAAATGGTGTTGGCATGTTATTCCTGTTATTCCTGTTGTTTAAGTATGGACAAATAGTACCACACAATTTTCCCATTGTCAACTATAGTTCAAGTTTGGACTCAAATAATATTTGTCCCTTGTGGATGGGAACAACAGAATACTTTTCTACGTTGGCATTTTTGCAGTTGGTAATTAATTCGGCAAACTCTTCCTCGAAATCCACAAACATGTCTGATGAAGAGTTTGCCGATTTCGTTTACTACTGATTGGTTTTAAGAAGCTCCAACAGCACCTGTGCAATGTCATACTGTGATTGGGCAACGGCATCAGCGCAAACCACACGGATGCTGTCAAGAATTTCAACCCGCAAAGGTCCGCTGTTGTCGATGATAGCAACACCACCATCCCTGATTACCTTGATAGCTTCTGCTACCTTACCGGCATCCTGCTGTACTGAAAGAGTGGTAGTCAAAGCATTTGGAAAAGCGCGTTCAATATCTTCTGCCAATTCTTTGGCTTCTTTTAAGTCAAGATTATCCAGCCCACGCAAACCTTTAATTGTTTTTACTTTGTTATAAAAAGTGCCGTCGACGGCAGACATCTTGAAACTGAAAATTTTGTTAGCCATTTAGCTTTACCTTGTGTGATGATTGTATGATTGTGATACTAACACATCCTTGTGTTGTTGTCAAGAATTTTATAGCGAAGCTAGTTCAGAAAGGAATATGCCAGTGTTTATGATTTCAGTATGTTCGCTGTTGTCGAAACCAAGCATAGGACTTTCATAGCCGTCGTTTGCTGCCTTTTCGTATGCAAGGGAATAGTGAACCCCATCGTCATACTCTTCCTGTGATACACCGACAGTGTAACACACGATTGCAGGACTGCCACCAGCATTGCGACAGGCAACGGCAACATGTTCAAATCGCCGACTCACGCGCGCTTTCCTGCTTCAACTATGCTGTTCCGCAGGCGGGTAAATAACCGCTCCGTGGCAAGCAAATGGTTCACCCTTTCGCTTGTCTGGTCACGCATTATTTTGAAAAACGCTTTGATCTCTGCATCAGATTTTGTAGCAAGTTCGCGTATTGTCGCTGGCTGCACGAACAGTTCTTCCAACACAGTATCGTCGGCAATGTCAAGCTGTACTTCAAGCGATGTCTGTAATGCTTCCGCTTCCTTTTTATCGTAAAGCGTGATGTCAATGGTCATAATAATTCTCTCTTTGTGATGATTGTGTGATTCATGAATATGTTTTTGGTAGCACAGAACCCGAAGTTCTGCCAGCCCCGATTCGAGACTGGTACGGGTGCTGCCGCCAGATTTTTAAGCTACTAAAAACATACTCGACTTACAAACATTTTAGCACATCCATGTGCCCTTGTCGACTAATCCTGTAAAACTTTCACACCCCAACGTCGGCCTTCGGGTGCATAGGTACCGTTGTCCACAAACTTGAAATGTTCTTGCTTGCGGGAGAAGTCACGAGCCAATTTACGAAATTTAAAATAAAACATATCGCTTTCCTTTTATAATGAATGTGTGATTAGTGCCTGTAAAAATTCCTACCAGTAGCATCAATGTTAAACCCGGCTTTCAACAACTCAACTGTGATGTTCTGTACACCGACTGGATTTGCAGAAACAATTTGTACATGACTTGGTAGTAGTTTCATTTTAATCGCTGTTCTGATAACATCCAAACCGTTTATGTTGTCAGCATCACCCAGATCATGATCTATACATAACGTTTCAATCTTACCAACCATTGCTTCCAGTATTAGCAATCCAATGACGCCAGTTCGACAAATAATATCGCAATTAAAATCCCGTTTGTCATCGATTAAAATCCACATAGTTTTGCCTTTGTGATGTTTGTATGATTTAACTTATAAATATTATTACATACCCACACGTCTTTATCAATCAACCTTGAAAAATAATTTGGTAGCCACGGCAATGTGAATATGTACGTACACCAGATGATTGGTTGCGATGGCGGATTGCACCCATTTGTAAGTTGCGCTTACAGCCAGCGCAATAATAAGTGTACGTCTTGGATGTTTTACGTTTCCGTTTTACATTTGATACGTTGTAATTATGACAACGTTCGGCGGGGACACCTAACGTCATCATTATAATTTTCCAGTTTCTTCCATGTGGCGCTCGTTTTTTTCGTTGACCATAGATATTAAATTTTGGATTATTCAGTCCATATACTTCATGATCAATTAAGTGGGCAACTTCATGCGCGACTGTTTGTTTGACGAAATGATCCATGTTTTCATTCAACAATGTTTCATTAAAATTTAATTCCCACTTGTAACCATTTGCTGTACCAGCAACGGTTCCGGATTTATCAAAACGAATACTCGGAAAACGGAATTCATGATTGTACGCTCTGCTGGCAATCTGAAAACATTCTTCAACCCGTGCCATTACCAAAGTTTTGTTACACATTGTACGTTACCTTTGCTCGTTGACTATGAACACATAATACATCACGCGCATTTGTTTGTCAACAACTTTGTAGCACGAAACAAAGGAAACTATTTTGTTTTGTGCTACAAATATGACACCCAGGGTTACCAGTTCTATGTTGACTTGGTAGCCATTGGCGGTTTCCCTTACCTCTGACTATTATAATACCCCATCTGTACAACATTGTCAAGAACTTTAAAACCAATATTTTTCATAACCTACGGTTAGCGATTAGTTAAGTAAAATGTTTTCACAGGATACCCACCACCGCTGGTTCAGACGCCATGCACCACGAACTAAAACGAGGAACTCTTCAAGCTCTTCATCGTAGTCTTCAACGGTTGCTGGCAAGTACGGATGGAATTTTGTCAGGCGTACAAATATCTCATCGGTGATGGCAATGTCATTACACAGTTTCATGTGGTTATTTATTATTCAAGGTCGTCTATATTTAAATCCGTATCAACGGCATTTATATTTCCATCTTCATCTTGATACACACTGTAGATGCGTTGGTTCCACAGGATGTAAGGATAACCAAGCTCCGATGCAATTTCAACCAAGTCAAGAATATGACCAAACGCAGTATTTTTTTGAAGTGTGTTACGCCACAGCGGTTTAGTTGTTGGCATTGTTACAGCCCTTGAGCGATGAAATACTTTACACGCGTGTGATCGGTGTCATCAAAGTTCCAGCTACCATCAGGATGCTGCTCACGAATACCTACAGACATTGCATCTTCGCGCAGTTCACGGGCGCTAAGGTAACCAAACCCACAATAAGCATTAGCGGCCATAAGTACTTTTCCCAACACCATGTTATGACCGGCTCGCTCGTCTTTAAATTGGTCGGCGCTACAAGCATTCAGCTCGTTAACATATTCAAGTAACCACTTGATATTAAAAGTTTTACGCATTGTCTTGACCTACATCCGTTGACTATATGTAACCCATTATACAGATATTCTTGAATATGTCAAGTTATTCAGCAGCAAGGTTTTACTTGACAACCGTGACCGTATATGTAATAATGTTTACACAGTCAACGAACAGAGGAAAATATTATGGCAACATCAACACCTTGGGGACCGTCGCAGGGCAGCAACCAGATCGCGCGCGGTATTATGTTCTATTATACAGCAGGCCATGGTGGTGTTCATCTGTCACCCACACGCAATATTCAAGTACCTGAGTATATGCGTAACGCCGATGGCTGGTACGAGGAAGATTGTGAATGGTCACTGGCCGCTGTTGTGTTTATGGACGAATTCCTGGCCAACGACGAGAACATGACTGCCGACAAGTACCGCAGCACTGTTGAGGATACTTTCAAAAACTGGTATCCAGATGAATACGAGCAGTACTATGGTACCCATCTGGAAGAAGGCACTTCTTTCAAGCGCGACGAGGCGCTGTTCAAGGAACGTCACAAGAATGACTACGTGGTAATCGCTGCCATCGGCCGAGCTGATGGTCTGGTAGATTGCACTGCAACTATCGGCGGCGTTCGCGGCTTTGGCGAAGCACGCAACTTCCTCGTTCCCAGCGAGGAATATGTAACGCGCAGCAATTATGGTTTTGTCATTGACACTACTAAACATTCCGATATCTCTGCATTTTAATTCTTGACTATTACACAAGGATGTGTATAAAGGAAGGTAAAGATTGGGTTGTGGTTAAAAAAGATCCAACAGAAAAAGAATAGTTGATAATACATCGTGGATGGTGTATTATGGTCACACATTAACTAGAGGCATGAACAATGAACCACGAAGAACAATCTGAAACACTACGCACTGCATTGAAAGCAGCTCTTCGAGTAACTGGCCAGACTAGTCTTGTTGTTACTGATAACGGCGCGGACGCCTTATACGTTACTGAATACGGCGCGGACGCCTTATACGTTACTGAATATAAAGGCAAGGCAATTGACCTTGAATGTGACAACACAGGTGTAATTGTTATTAAATTGGCTAAGGGCATGCGAAATATTAAGTCGTTGTCTGGTGATATAACAGCGCCTGTTATCTTATTTTCGGTCTGGTATCCAAAGTATGGCAGCGGCTGTGACCCTTACTGGTTCACAGATGATACTCTTCCTTGTGATGAAACATTCATTTACGTTGAGGCGCTTGCTGAAACTGTTGCATTGTATTACGTCAAGCAAAACATTGCGTGTGCAATGGAATCGGATTTGCTGGCACTGGAAGCGAATCGTTCTGCAGAGTTCTAACAAGCGTTTATATTTTTATTGACAATTGTTGGTGGATGTGTAATAATACAACCATCAACTAACCAAAGGTAGCACCATGGCAACACAAGCACAAGTTCAACACATGGTAGAAATTAACGTTAAACAAAACGTCAATCAGCTGATGCAGCACCTTGAACATAACCCAGGCGAGTATGATAACGAAATTCGCAACGTGATGTCAAAACCGGACTACGTGGAACCTGCCGCAGACAAGGGTATCATTGTTAAGTCCGATATGTTTGCCTGCTGGTGGGTTATTCTTGAGGATGAAGAACCTGACGGTCCTTACGATTTTGAAACGGAAGCATGGGAATCCGCATGTGCTAACAACAACATCGAACCGTATTACGATGAAGCCTACGAGTTTTATATCGTGTCCAACTGGCTGGCTCTGCAACTAAAAAAGCGCGGTGAAATGGTTGAGGAAATTTTTGACCTGACAATTTGGGGTCGTTGTGCCACTGGACAAGTCGTATGGCTTGATGGTATAATGATTGAAATCTACGACGAAAACGAGGTGAACTGATGGCCGGATATATCGACAAGAAAGCAGTGCTTGTATCTAAGCTCATGAAAAAGAAAGGTCGTGCCGCAGCCGTGAATGCAAAATGTTGTGAATGTATTTATGACCCGGAGGTGGCAGGGGCAGGTAGCTGGCGTAGGCAGGTAGAAAATTGTACTTCGGGCAATTGTCCACTGTATAATTATCGACCGCTTACCACTGGTGGTAAGGATGATGATGACGATGAAATCACAGTAACAGTTGAAGGAGTAGACGAAAATGGCTCGACAGAAAAATCCGAATAGCGTACGCCAGCGGGCGCTGCAATATCTTGGCACACAAACCACGGTTAAGCGCGAGGTTGTTATTGACCGGCTGATGGAACGGTTCACTATTGGTCAGCCGTATGCGGCTACCCTGTACGCGCAGTACCGAACCAATCGCAAAGAAAATGGCACCATGATCAAAGTACACAGCGTTCGCGATACGAAGAATGGCATGCCGGTAGAACCATATTTGAAAATCGAAAACGTACTACAAGCAAATCCTGATACGGCATTATCAGAAGTAGAAGCGGTTTACCTATATCTTGATGAACTGAACACCAAAGCACTCGCGGTGATATCGATGCTGAAATCTTTGTAATAACTACGTGTTACCCATGAAGTACTCAGGAGATTTAAATGAAATTAACACAAGAATTATTCGATAAACACCGGCGCAAGTGGTTAGATGATTGCCAAAAAGAGTGGACCGCTAGCGAATATTGCACCCAGATATTCGATTATGACATAGAGTTTACCGATGATGGCAGTGCTTATCTGCACAACGTTGATGGTACAACTGGTCACATTCCTGATGCTGTTACGCCATGGGAAAAAAGCGAACACTTCGTTAAATAACGAAAGGAAAAAAGACAATGGCACGCGACAAAGATTTTGAGATTGAATGGACAGTAGAAGACGGCTTTGCCGGTGGGCGACGACCGCAGTATACCGCAGTAGACGTTGATATACTGGACGATGAAATGGCCGATGATGAGCTTGAAGAGCTGTATAACGAAATCATCATTGAAGAGTTCATGCAGAACATCAGTGGTTATGGTACCAACTTGGACGAGTTCAAAGAATGGGCAACGGCGGCACTAAAAGCCCGCAAGGAAGAAGACGGCGAATAATAAAGGGCTTGACAAGTAACCTAAATACTGTTAACCTTATTCTACTTTAATAAAACGGTGAACGAAATGGACGAATTTGCAAACGATGGCCCGATGGATGACCAGTTTGATTCCGAAACTGATTACTTGCTGGAACAGCAGGAGCTATCGGACATCGCGCACGATGGATACTTTGAAAACATGGAACCTTGCGCCGACGGGTTCTGGAGTTAAAGAAAATGCTTGGCCACGTTACAAGAATGTGGTAAGATATACTTGCGGTGAGGAAAACAGTGGTAAGGGAAGTTAGACGGACTTCTCGGTGTATGCGGCGTACTGACTGGGGGCCAGCGACACAAACAGTTTCTAGAGTTGAGCACTGTAACGGTAGCTCCTCTTCTTTTGGGCCGACTTGGTCCCTAATGGTGATACGCGCTTCCCCTTTGAGTGTATCACCATTTTTTTATTCTAAATATATTGTTGACAATCTTAACAGTATAGGCTATAATATTTAAAACTAAGAGGGGGGAAACAATGTTTAAATTTATTCTGGTGCTGGTTGGCGCACACATCTTCGGTGGTATCACACAATTTGGCCATGGCGTTCATAAACATTGAAAACATTATTCTACATTCCTTTGCATTTACTTAACGTCTGATTGGCTTATCTGTCAGCGCTGGGTATTTGTAAGGACGCATGTACCATCATCTAAAACCATTCGTAACCACGTGTTGACAGCGCGTAACAATTCATGTATACTTACATACAAGTTAAAACGAATGGGAAAATGAAATGTCGTGTTATGAATGGCAAGCAGG
>VAPL010167926.1_pt1 | contig 178408 bp, 232 predicted proteins | sample 3395061 | NCBI WGS metagenome assembly VAPL01 (sample SAMN08290444, study PRJNA428436) | hydrothermal vent metagenome | isolation source: Deep-sea hydrothermal vent chimney 2 | place: Pacific Ocean: Juan De Fuca Ridge | depth 2182 m m | reverse complement strand
TTTTAGAACATTCATATTCTACTTTCCAACCAGCTTCGCCGATTATTTGCGTTACTCGTTCTTGAAACCCTTCTTCCCTTTGAACCATATCCCATTTAATATGATGTGCCATGAACTTATTATCACCACGCAGGGCGCGCTTAAAAATAGTTTCAAACATTCCGCCATCAGGTGCGGCAGTAGATGTTATTATTAAAGATGAGTTGTTTTTTACAAAACAAGGAAACATCGTCTTATAAAAATCATCTTGTTTATGATGCGTCCAATATGCATAACTATCCAATACCAACAAATTTAAAGAACAACCTCTGGCGCGAACAGCATCTGACGTTATGATATCTATAGAACTACCATTATTAAACCTTATGCTGCCTTTTAAGTTTGTACAAATTTCAGGTTGTATATATTTTGGCAAATGTTCATATGCATGTCTAATTTTTTCCAATATATCTCTTCCGGCTTTTAAATTTTTAGAAGCTATAACAATTTTTTTATCAGAATGAAACATAGCATACCAAAACACATACATCGCTGTTATAATCGTAAGTCCTACTTGTCTTGCTCCATGTGTGATATTAAATTCATTATCCTTATATGAATATAACAATTTTTCTTGATATCCATAAGGATTAAAATCTGATGTACCATAACACGGATGTTCAAACTTAGCATATTTCGATATAAAATATACAGGATCGTGAAAACATTCCATCAACTCTTGCTTAATTATCTGCTTATTAAAAATTTCATTGTTCATATCTTTATTTACTATTCCGCGATTTAGTGTTACCAATCACTGGAATGTATGATTTTTCAAAGACTAAATAGGTAAAAGGATACAAATAAAAGGATTTGTGTAGAGGAAAATACCTATGAACAATGAAGAAATGAAAAAAATCATGCTAGAAGGTCCAGCAATTGATTTGAAAGACGAATACAAGAACGAAATTATTAATGAAATTGCCGATGTTATAAGTGATATGGTTACAAAGATTAAATCTTCCGAGAAAGGTAGTCACACATTTCAGAGCACAGATGACTCAGAAATAGAAACCGAAACACCAAAAGTCGCGGACACAATTGCACCAGTACTTATTAAACGCGAATATGATGATGAAGATAACATTAAACAGCCGCTAATGGATAATGTTTTCAAATATCTAGCATCCAGCGGTATGATGCAACACACCGACGGTGAAGTTCTTAATAGTATTATCATAGACCTTTCAGAACGAGTGATAGACAAAACTCCAGCAAAACATTTTGTTGGAGTTCAACCAATGACAGGTCCAGTAGGTCTAATTTACACACTCCAATATCGTTATCAAGATAAAATAGAAGACGCCGTAGAAGGTTATGATACTGCTGCTGTAAATGAAACAGCAGGGCAGAAGATTACATTGGAAGTAATTTCACACGCGGTTGAAGCACGAACCAGAAAGCTTGATGACACGCAACTTTGTATAGAAGCTATGCAGGATTATAGCGACGTATCTGAGAATCCAAAAAAAGCTAAAAACAGTATTATAGATTCAGTTTCATATGATTTAGCAAAAAACATATATACGGAACTGCGCGGAGATTTATTATCAACAGCTTTTAAAGAGAACGTTGAACTCGACGTGAACGACCCCATTATATCCAGTCAACATGCTGTTATAGCTATTAACAGAGCTGGTAATGAAATTGCGCGCAGGACACGGCGCGGTGCTGGTAATTTTATCATTGTATCAAAAGAGATGTATAAGATTATCAAGTTTGTTAAAAATACGGCATTTGAAAAAGCAACCGAAGAAGAAAATGTAAAACTTGATTATGGCTTTGTTAAGTACATGGGAATGTTAAATGGTACCATTAAAGTATTTATAGACGAAGACATGCAAGTAGATAAAGCCCTTGTAGGATACAAAGGTGACAACGGTCAGACGGACGCGGGATATTTCTACTGCCCTTACATTCCAGTAATGTCTACAGGTGTTGTTGTTAATCATATAACATTCGAGCCTGTAGTTAACTTTATGACACGCTACGGTGTATCTTCGATTCAGCCCACTATGTGTAAAGAAGAAGTACAGGGCGACGGTTCTAAAACTAAAACAACCACCACGTATTCTTCTAACTATTATGCGGAAATTACTTTCAAGAACGCTGAAGAACTTTATGAAAGAATTTCAGAAATGAAAGATGACAGAAGTGTTTGGGAAGTAGCAGAAGACGAAGAAAAGTCTAACAACTTTGACGATGCAATGAAGTTAGTAGATTAATCTACTTTCTTACTAGCCATAGCTCTTAGAATCTCATTACGATCAGCAACAATTAACGTGTTGTTGGTCGTTTTGCCTCCTAGCTTACCTTTTGATACTGCGTTCTTATCTTTGTGTTGTTTAAGCGAAGACTTTTCTTTTGCTGCTGCTAGAGCTGTATTCAATAGTTGCGCGCCAACTTCCATGTTGCGAGCTTTATATTTACCCTCTACAAGCTCTGCTTCTGCTACTTGGTCTTCGAAAGCGCTTAATGCCGCATCGTAAACTTCTTGAAATTGGCCTTCTATTTCATTATCTTTATCGTCATATTCTTCTGCCGGTACAAGATCGGTTTCTTTTTCAGTTCTGGGCATTAACGTAGTGCCAGCTTCAAGATCAAACAATTCTTCAAGTGGATGGTCTATTACTACTTCAATTTCTTTTGTATCCGTGTTCATTTGAAATACTCCTGTAGTGTATCTATACATTCAACCACAAAACATTCTGTATATTCATCAAATTTAATATTCGGTAAATATTTATATCACTGTAATTCCTTTAAAATAAATTGCCCTCTATTATAACACCAATCTAAACTATCAGTAGCATCAAATAATATTTTAAATTTATATTTTTTTATATTACCACGTAATCGCATATTTATGGTTTATCATCTAAATAGTTCTTTTTCTGATAAAATTTTGAATTCAATATTATTATTTTCACAAAATATTTTACACGCGCGCCATTTTGCGACATTTATATTATGTGTTATTTGTTCATATACTAATGTCTTGTTACTTTTTCCTCTACTTTTTTTGGGAGGGTGTATTTGTTTGCTTGGTTTAATCTCAACAATTTGCTGAATTATTTCCCCGGATTTATTCTTATATTTAATCCAAAAATCTGGATAATATTTGTGTATTCTTCCTGTCGTAGGCTTACGATACGGGATGATTATAATTTCAGATCCCCATTGAATAATAGAAACGTTATTATCAAGAAAGTTCATAAAAGAACGTTCCCATGATGAACGATATACAATATTTTTTACATTGCCTTTATATTTTTCTGGGTGTCTCGGCGTGAATACCCCCTTTTGAACACCCTTCCATTGTTTATGTTCTGATGGTATGATTCTTTTCTTTGGTTTTCTTGTAGGAATTTTTCGAAGTCTTTTTTTCTTTGTTTTCTTCAACACACATCACCTATCTATTATTGGAAAAGCGAACCGACAAAATTAGACCCCTGTTGAAATGCATTGCTCACTAATCCAGTAGCAGTAGATAATGCACCAGAAACAGCATTCGTAACGGTTGTGCCTGCATCTCTTATAACATTAATTGGTGTAGGCGTTGGAACATTATCCTCACCATCCGTTCCTTCTGGCGATGGCGCATCGCCTCCTGGTTTAAGATTTGGAACTATTGGATAAACAGCCCCGATGTTTTCGCCTGTTAATTCTTTAATTCTCGTAGGATCTTGAACAATAGAATAATCTGGTGTTATATGCAAAGCGTCATATGCAAATTGTAATTCTATTTCATTACCACCCCCATTCTCTGCTACATCCAATTCATCAAGATTCATAGATAAGAATTTAGGATGATGAAAATGATATACGTTCATAGACCTTCCATAATCATAAATATGAAAAAGTTTTATTTCCGTTATCATGCTGGTAATGTCACCTTCCAATATTGATAACGAAGCAGCGGACTGAACGGCACCAGTAGGATCATTTTTATTCATGCTTATGGACTGAAGATATTCAACGCTTAATACACCTGCTTTTCCCATTCCACCCAATTTACTAATTGGACTTATACTTCGTAAATATGATGTATAAAATAAATGTCCGATATTTTTATTATCGTCATAAAATCTCATAGTTATTGGTTCATATACGGTACGCTTTGGAACTCTTGTCCAAAAATTATACATATTTACTTCTTCATGATCGATATTAACATTTGGTCTGGTGCTGTTCTTAACAACAAAAGCCAAATGATTTCCAGAGTGAGCCAAGCTTTCATATCCGGTAGCCATAGTAATTTGAACTATAAATAAAAATTTATACTTCGGTGCATATTGTATAAGGTCTATGGCATAGGGCGACGCACCGCAAATTTCTGGCCCTGCAACACTTGAACCATCGGAAAAAATTCCTTTAACGAGTGCATTTAAATTTTGAATATCAGAAAAAGTATTAGGTATATCTTCTAATTTATAATTGCCTTTCTTAACTTGTTCAAGAATTGCATCAGCCTGCGCATCGGCTCTATTAAGAACGCCGGGATTAAATTGACCTGCTCGTTGTGCAGAATTTTGATTTATATCAACCGCATCATAAACGTATCCACGATTATTTGGAATTATCGCAGAGTTGGTGTCGCCTGTTCTTATTGAATTAGAAATCTTTGATAATGAGCGCAGTCCGCTCGAAACATTTCCACCCCCAATATTATTTAAAGCCTCAATGTCACCAATTTTTCCTAATCCATTGAAAAAATCTTTTCGTTTAGAAGCGTCTGCCGCCCCCGCATTTTGCGATGCGGCACAATTTTTAACTGAAAACTTTATAAATTTCCTTGGATCTTCGGCCATAATAACTCCAACAATATTCTGTATTTATATTAGATTAAAAAAAAAGGGGAACGCGACGTTCCCCTTTTTTTAACAATCCACATCCCTGTGAAAAATATCATCCTTGATATTCAAACATTAACCTATTCTACCTGCGCCGCCGGTTGCTACGCCTTCGCCACTATTATAACCACCAATTTTCTGTCGTGCATGATCATAACGAATATTAGTTGTAATTAATACCGCATCAGCAACAGAATAATCCAAATCAGTATAATCTACCTGCTGTAACCAACACCCTTCTATTGTCCATTTTTCTATTACTTGATCATTACCATCCATCATATCAAGATATGTAACAAATTTGTAAAGTGAGCCTTCGCCTGCTGCGGCAAGCCATTGACCTTCGGCTCCAATTAACCATTGCTGCTTTTGCATTTGTTCTTGTATTACCTGTGAAGCCGTTCCACTAACATCGTCTTCAAAACTAAGTGTCATAGGCTCAAAAGTATATTTGCCTGCTATCCACCCACGCGAATTGTAGCGATCTAATTGAACTTCTTCAAATGATACGACCGGCCTTGTGACCGTAACTGCCTGTAAGCTAAGGGGCTGTGAGTCCACGCCACCACCAAGATTGGCGAATGTAATTCTCCAACGATTTTTTTGTTTTGGATGAAGAATACCCGTTCCTACTCCAGGGATACCTTGATCATTAATTGTAGCCATTTTATTTTCCCTTATCTAAATTCTCTTTGTATTTACACAAAGTTTCAATATTCCTTAAATTTCGGCGCCCGTAGCAACTATACGAATTGGAATATAGATAAATTCGGCGGCTTTAACCGGCTTCAATGCGACATCTATATATAATTCGTTCCTATCAATTCTATCTGGAGTATTGTTACTTTCATCACATACTGTAGCAAAATCGTAAAGGCCGCGCTTAACAATTAAATCACCAAGAAATGAATCAACAACAGCCTTTAAATTATCACGAGTTAATGCATCGTTTGGTTCAAATACAAAACTAAGTGTGTTTTTGCGAAGCTGACGTTTAACATATTTAATCAAACGAGATACATTTACACGATCTGTGGCACTAGCTGCAGGGGCAGATGTCTTCTGACCCCAAACAATAAACCCGTTTCCTGGGAAAAATGCTAATGGGTTTATATCACCAGATGCAGCATATTGATACAACGCATTACGTTGACCCAAGTTCAAAGCAACTTCAACAAAAGTTGTTGACGTACCAAGCACACCAGAAACATATCCAAGATTAGAAATACCGGAAATAATTCCGCGTCTAATACCCGCAGGGGCAAACCACAAGAACGATACATTATCACTAAACGCATAAGTACGTAAAGCAACACCAGATGCGGATACAACCACATTTTTACCATCAAGATTTGATGCTAATGCCGATGGATAATAATAAGCTATATTTGCAGATCTTTGACGAACTGTAGAAGCCGCCCAGCCAGTAGACGGATTAGTAATTTCGTCCGGATCTCTATCCACTGGGGTATCTGCGATAATCAGCGCCTCCTCTTGTATATCAACTACAAGCGAAAGAAGTTCGTCCGCCGTTTCATAATAATTAGGACATAATATTAAATTATAATCAAAATTCTCAGAACGAATATCTGTATTAGAAAGAATAGACGACTGAAGAGCTGTTACTATAGAAACTCTTCGAGCTGCGTCATTAGCACCAAGACTTGTTCCATTTAAAAATTCAAGCGTAAATTTCATATCATCGGCAGCGGCGAGCAAGAAATTACCGCCTTCGGTTGGTGTAAATTCACCTGCGACTGTTCCACCGCCGGGGTATGTTGGATATGAATTAAGATTCGAAGACATATAATTAAACCCATCATATACCCCAGTAACAGGAAAATCATAACCAGATGCATAGATATTGAGTGCTGAAGGAACACTAACACTGCCAAAATAATTAGTTGCAACATTAGTAAACGAATAGGAGGCAAATAATTCCGTTGTTGCTGTTTGTGTAAGTGTTTGTAATTCCGTTGCTGTAACTGTTAATGATGTACCTGGTAAATTACCCAGAGAAGCATCTTTCTCATTAAGAAAATCTTGAATTAAATTTTGAAGAACTATTTGTGATTCAAGTACCTTTGCATTCCACATTGTACGTATATTTGTGATGTCATCGTCAAGATTAACATTTGCACGAATAACATATGCACGATTTCCTAATCCGAGGAATTGATTCAACGCAAATAATCCATATTCGTTGCGAGCATCCCCGTGATGAGGAGCACCAGTCAACGGTTCTTCAAGAAACTTAGGAATACCATATAATTGTGTACTTTGATTTAAAGAAGTCACAGTTCGAACAACATCAAATTCAAAAGTGCCCTCTGCTGGTGTTACTCCATCTGGTTGTAATTTTTCGTCGGCTGTTGCAATAAAAAACAAAGGAACAGTAGGTGCAGACACAGGAATGAAAAAACTCTCATTTGTTACTGTTACACTTGTACCTGGACTTACCAAAGTTGCCATATTAGGTTCTCCTTAACTTAACATAATTTATTCCACTAACACTTTGCGGCTAATAGTATTTATTAAGACGTAACCAAAAAACCACAAAACTCGTTATTTTTTGGTAATGTCGACATCTTCTAAAGCAAACACCCTTTCATATTCAATTCCCTGGGAATCTAAGTCTGAAATAACATCAAATGAAGTTTGTACGTCCGTATTAGTTACTCCAATTCTAATATAAATATCTTTAATGTAGTTATTATGAACATTTGTTGGTACTGATAAATAAATCGGCACCAGAAACGCGAGTTTTGTCTGTATTAATCGCCTGTCGGTACCTTGCGGGACATTTTCATCAAATCTAATATCAGTCAATTCTATCGATGTTAATTTTGTCCAATCAAATATATCATCTGATATTTGAATCTGTAAAAGCGGATCAAATAAAGTAAATATTTGCTCCATTATCTGATAGTGTTGATCCTGATTACTTGCCCAAACCGCTAATTCGAATATAGCGTTATATGGTACTGGTTGCCGCTGCTCAACAACTTTATAATCGTCAGGAAATAAACCGCCCGTTGGCATATAAGTACTTCTTCGTGAGACACCAACCCCCTTCCTTGCAGAAGGCGCTTGATCAATATTAACCAATTGAAATGACATTATTGGTAATCTAATTGGTTTATTCTGTGTGTTTTCGCCTTTTATGTGTCCCACAACCCTGTCCATACTAGCATTTTTTATGGGTACATGGATTAAATGTGGTTCAGTGTTGTCGCGTTTTCCTACCTCTACTTGAATGCCCGCGAAAACTGCGGCAAATTGTACAATATAACTACGTAATTGGGCCGAATAATGATAATTGTCTAATACGGTAGTGGTCATTATAATTCCTCACAATCCTTATCAATAGTTTCGCGATTTCTGGTAATTTCGCTGTTTTTTACTGCAGTTGAACTTGTTATAAATTCCTTCAATGTGGGTTTTGCTGGATTATATTGGGCGCGCATGTCCGTTTCAAGATATATCCATCTTCCCTTAGATTGTGAATATCTATACAATCTGGCAGGAATGTCTTTAGCCAAACCAGAATAGGTTAACCTATGATAATCACCATGTGTTGATGTTGTTGGATAATCGTCCCCTTCTGTAAACGGAGCGTTATTGGGTGGCATGGCATCTTCAACATATAAACCTGTAGGATTTAACCCTGTTCTCTGTATATTTCCTGCGCCTTGGTCAATGGCATTTTGTACCTCAGATTCTTCCCATGCGCGGATAGTACTTGAACCTTCAGCACCACGTTCTGGAACAGCATCCCTAGCTTCAGCCTCAATTGTTTTGCTGACATCAAAATAATCCTGGTATATTGGATTCTGACCATCTTCACCAGAAACCGTCCCAAGTACATCCGGCTCTGTTTCAGCAAGATCACCAAATATGTCTTGTGTTTCCTGTGAAACAAACGCGGGTTGTGCTACAATACGAAGCAAAGTAGGTCGCCAGCCTGGCGTATACCCTTCTGTTGCCCATGACACATCAGTTACTTCCATCCACTTCAATATTTTTTTCATCTTCGCTGAATATTGGGCTTCGCTTGGAACTTCCATTATGTCACCTATAACTAATGGTCTACCTAACGCTGCTACACATGCGGTAAAACTTACTGACAAATACATCATCAACGAAGGAGTTTCAATACCATGAAGTGATAACTCTGTTAAATTATCAGTTAAATCATAATATGCTTTTATTCTTGTTGACTCTGTTGCATAATCACGATCACGATTTTCAAGAAATACTTTATCTTGAATGTTATATGCATCGGTTGCAATATAATCATGAAACATTTGTAACGCAACCACAGACCAAACATCGTTAGTTGTTGAACCATTAAACTCTAATGGACGAACGCGCCAAAAGCGTGATGGTACAGAATCTCTTAATTGAATAGTATTAAGGCAATCGTCATCTGGGAAAAGAACCACCTGAACACCGTACCACTTTATCCCATCGTCGGAGCGCTCTATACGACCACGCGTGACTCTTCTATTTTTATTAGAGCTTTGTTTAATTGCAATTGACGCAACGTGCTTATAAATGCTTGTAGTAATACCATAGGCGCGCCTGGTTCTGTCGTTTGTTTTAATGAACCCAAAATCATAACCAATATAAGAAGAAACAAGAACATCATTTCCGCGCTGGATGGAACGCCATTCAGATATAAATTTATCAAATGCATTTTCTGCTGGAAAATTCGGCGAATCCCCGTTTGATATTGATTCTCCCCTACCAGTACAATCAATTAGTTTTCCTTGTTCATGAACCCCAAGCAAGTTGAAAACATTTAATGTAGCGCCAGCGATATTCAACGCTTCGTTTACAATATCATCAATGAAGTTATTACTTTTATCATCTTCCTCAAGTTGAAAATCTTTACAGCGATAATCAGTTTTTTTTAATTGAGTGGGCGTGCCATCTCTTATAGATGGTACGCATCCTGATGGAACAGATGGTTTTGGAGGAATATTACCGTCTCTATCCAATTCAAAATCTGGGCCAGTTGTTCCCTTACAAGATTCACTAAATCCATTACACTCTTTGGTCATTAACAACCTCTGTTTTAACGAGTCCGATTTCTAAATGTTCGACCAGATCGCGTTCTTATTTCGCGTTCTTCATTGTTGGCCATTTCTGTTTTGTCTCCCGTGTCCATATCTATGGAAACATCAGATGAGTCACTCGACGATGCATCATAATCATCCATTTCTTCATCGTTATATGACAACAATTCTTGAATTAAATTATAAACCGCTTGACGCATTTGTTGCATATCCATATTATGTTCTTCTGCATATTGCATAACATCTTCATCAGAAGGATTTGGATTGTCTATAAAAAATGTTTTAATTTCTTCAATACCGTCTTTATCGTCAACATCCCCTTTATAAGTGTCCATTTCAGAATCAATACCAGCGTCCATATCATCTACAGTATCTTCTTGTTGTTCTGCCCTGTTACGTCTTCGCAAAAGACTATTAAGTTTATATGCATCTGTAACTCTTCCGCCTTGTTGGTGACCTGGTGTACCCATACCCATAGAACCTTCACCGTCAGGCAGGCCCATTTCTGAATACTTTCCCATTTCCTCTATTACTTTATCTAAATATTTGGCCACTTTTTTCTCCTTAGCGTAAAATTATATTTTCGATTTTGTTGGATGCTTATTTTATTTTTAAACATCTTTTTATCCATTAAACTTATGGTTAAGAAAATATTAATATTCCTTTTAATCCCTTAATATTTTTGCTCTAACACCCAAGCATAATATAAAAACATTAATATCACATAAATAATGTTCTTCTCTAAGTATTTATCGTCCAGTCCTGTACATAAACAAGAATTAAAGAAAAGGTTCCAATCAACCCAAAATAAAGGTACTATGGAGGCCCACGTCTTCCGGTGTATCAACTATAAAATCATCCAGCTGTGACAGTAACTCTTCACGATACGACTGCGATATCGTTATTAATTCACCGGCATTAAGTGCTATACCCCCGCCAGCGCCTGGTAAGGAAGCAAACTTGCCACGAATATGTGCCAACATCATCATTGCTTCTGACAAAGCATAACGCTCTATCCATGTCTTTATGTATCTATCTGTAATCAAATCTTGTTCGGTTCTTTCTACCATTACGTCTAATAATACCCTTTCGTTGCGGGCAAAAGAACTATAAAACGACAACAATCTTTCGTGCTCGTGCCAACCAAATGTTAACCTTGTTGCAAATAACTGTTCCAATTGCTCAATATATTGTGACACCAAAAAGAAACTTGTTAAATCGTATGTTCCCATATTATATAAATGTTGCAACACTACTTGACCGTAAACACCTGCGCCGTGTGCCGATGATAAAAATGCCGATGTAAATCTAAAAGCACCCATAACATTTACAATTCTATTATAGCCTATAACTTTATTAGTTAATTTATATTTTTGTTTACCTGCTTCTATGTCTAAAAAAAAGAACCCCCGGCGAACAGATGCACCTGAACGCTTTCTAAATGATTCCAACGCACCCTGAATACAAGTATCTAATTGATAATTTGTTAATTCAACCTCTACTACAGGATGCCCCAATTGTGATCTAATACTTTCCATAAGTTCCCTGCGCTCGTCTGGTGTACCATCATCACCAACGCCCAGTTCCATATATGATGGAACGCCTGAAACCCCATCGTTGCCACCTTGTGGTTGTAATACATTAGCAGGTATAGTTAAATGGCTCCACAAAAAATCTATGTCAGATATATCCCTTGTTGGATATGTTTTTTGTGTTCCATTATTATAATATTCACAGTCACTGGCCTGTAAATCATTAACACCATGAAAAGCATACCCAGTTCCTATAGAACATGGACTTGTACTTGCAAGCGATCCTTCCGGTGTCGGTATAAGAATGGCATTGTTGCTGCCGCGACCGATAGTACTAATAGTGAATCCTTGCCTGTTGTTATAATAAACTGTTGCAATTGGTGTTGACTCAACCCATTTACTACTATCCCAATAATATAATATATTATTTGTTGAATCATACCATTCACTTCCGCGCAGTGGCACAAACGGCACTGTTGAAAATGAAACAGTTATCCACACAAGACCATTACGAACAAACAATGCGTTGTTTGTTGTATCATACCAATAAGTACCATTAATAATAGAATTTGTATCTGTTGACGAATCTACTGGATTTATTATATTCCATCCTGCTGCGGGGGTTCCCCAAATACTCCATTCGTTTGTAGTTGGCTTATACCACGCATCGCCCACAGCAATAATTAATGGATCAGATGATTTATTGATAAAATCAACAACTACCCAATCGCCACCGTCCCATCGCCCTAATGTTTGATTTGTAGAATTATACCACACGGAATCAGTAGCAATAGCAGATGCGTGTGATGGATCTTCAGTTGACTGAATAAACAACTGAACAATATTCCATTGTGAGTTTAATTCATCCCATGTGAATAAATTATCACTAATTGAATCCCACCACATATCACACGAAACAATACTTGTGGGATCTTCTGACCAAACAAGCACAGATAATAAGTTCCAACCAATAGGGGAAGCACTCGCTGAATATTGTTTCAATTCTTCTGTAGATGGCTTATACCATATCATTCCATCTACGGGCACTGATGGTTGTGTTTCTTGAATCTTTGATGTACTTGTTATATCAGTCCATGTTGTTCCTGAGCGTATATATAATCTATTTGTTATATCATCAACCCAATATGTTCCAGTTGATAGTTGATTGGGGGCTTCTGGCCAATATAACGCGGCCTCTGGTTTCCAGTTGGATGTAATATCTTCCCAACTAAACAATGTAGATTTTTTTTCATCGTACCAATATGTACCACACTGAATTATAGGACAGTCACTTGGATCTGCTACTGATATAAATGTAGCAAGCTCGCACCATGTAGAACCGTTCCATCGTCTTCCTAATGTTCCATCATACCAATATAAATCACAATCTGGATTTGTGAGATTGGTTTCACTCTCTATATAATTTATAGTATTCCAGCCGGTTGGATTTGGAATATTCCAACGGTTTAATGTTTTGTTTGTTGTATCGAACCAATATGCGCCCATAGGCACGTTGGCTGGGTCTGTAGATTCTACTAATGAATTAATAGGATTATAATTTTGTCCATCAAACTGAAAAAGTTGTTCTTTTGCCGCATCAAAGAAAAAGGAGTTGGTATTAGGAGGAACAGGAGATTGTGGTGGATTATCTATTAATACAATTTCTTTGTTTATATACGCTAACAATTCCTGGTAAGTACCCACATCAGATCCATCGATTGAAAATTCTATTGTTTTTACGTTAGACGCGTCTGGAAAAGTATTATCTATTATTAAGTCAAAATCATATATCTTTCCTGCTACTAATCCGGTGCCATCTGATGGTAGTACCCCGCCGCCGTTAGTGCCAAGATCAATAGCCTGATATGCATTACAATTAGTTTCTTTATCGCCATACATATCGGAATATGCACGAATGCCATCAGAATGATAACGATATTGACAATCTGCGGCATAACCAGCAACATAATATGATATTCCAGGTTTTAGATCGTTAATCACGAGCGACGTTGTTAATTCTTCGCCCCGGGCCTTTTGTTCACATTCATACACCGCGCCGATTACAATTGCACCACCAATTCTATCTGCTGTACTTAAATCAAAATCAGCAGTAGGATCAGCTACATATACTGTACCATCTTGTGGAATATTTGTAGCATCCATGGCTTCTGTTCTAAGAAGCATAACAATACCAGCATATGCACCATCATCATTAGAATTACACCCGGTAGCGGGTGATGGTATTGTCCACTCGACCGTGCCCTGTCCTGTTGTGGGCACGCCTTGTTTGAATGATATTTTTATTTCTTGGCCTTCTGTTCTTAAATGAAAAGCAGAATCACCAATAGGGTCAAATGAGGACATGTATAAAACTCCTGTTATGTACTAAGAAGTATTTATACTATTCGTCAGTGGGGATGGTTTTATAGGGGGATATTTTCTTGATTTTTAAGAACTATCATAATTCTAAGATATTTGAATTACTTGCTGTTTGCTTCTTTTTCTTTCATTGTTTTCTTAATTCTTTTATCTACTACACCACTATGCTCTTCTCGAGATGTCTCAATTTTACCGTCTTTGTCAAAGTCTTTTTTAGCCAATTTCTTTTTTCTATCGAAGTAATCTGCTTTCATAATAGCATCTTTTGCTTCTACAATTAAAAATTCTCTAAAAGTTTGCATGATAAATCCTCAATGTTTTATTATATTTATAATTAGTTGTTAAAAAATAGGATTTTTTTCGCGAGTATTTTTAGATAACCATTTTTGTAACTTATGTGGTTGCCAATAACTTTTATATTCTTCCGAATCAATATTAGGACAAACTCCCTCAAACATTATTTTCAATGGTGTTGGATTGTCAATATCATTATATAACCATTCCACTGTGATCTTATTATTGGGCTTAAGATTGATCTGTTCTTTTTCTTCTTTAGACTCACCCACGATAAGTTTGCAATACTTATTAACCATATATTCAGTCACCTGTTGTGGTGTTTCTTTGATGGCAAAGCGTAGCTTTTCTTTAGAATCAAGGTATTCTTTAAAAGTAAGTTTGGTTCCCATTATGTGAATCCGTTTTTATTTTTATCGTTAAGAGTATTTATATTCATAACAACAAAAAGGCCGCACGATAGCGGCCTTTCTCTACTTCCATGTAGACTTACTGTTTATGTAAGGTCAAGGTTGACAACATTTATTTTCCCGTAATAGTCGGCTGAATTTCCAAGTGAGGTTTCGGTGTGCGTAAACACAGCCTTACCGTAGCGGGTCATCAAGCTAACAACTGGCTGGAATGTAGTTGGGTTAACAACAACGCCAGAACTCATTAATGGAATGTAAGGGCAATAGAAGTAACCTGTATCGGTTTCCCCGTTACCGCCTTTGTATCCAACAAGGATTGTATCATTTACTGATTGTAATGGTGAAGTAGCACCAAGATCAAGTCCATTACCGACTTGATTCCAAAGATAGCTGTAAACTTTGATTGTGCCATTAAGTGTGCCCACAAGCATTGTATTGTTTGGTCCCTTAAATGAACCTTCAACGGCTGGAGCAAAGACGGACTTAGCAGCAGACTGAAGAATAGAAACAATAAGCGGTGAAACAACAATGAAGTTACCAGCACCACGACGCGTCTTACGTGCAATTTCGTTTGCTACACGGTTAATGATAACGGCCATATTAGCAAGGCGGTCACCTATGAAACCAGGTGTGTAGTTCCCTGCTGTACCATACGTGCCTGTGCCTGCACCATCGAACGAATCAACAGTACCTGCAAGAGCAAGAAGGTCAGTGATAATTTCCTGATCGATTTCCTGAACAATTTCAGCAGAAAGTGCCTGCGTCATTTCAGATTCAAGGTCAAGACCGTGTTGTGCATTAAGATCCTGCATGGCTTCAATTGTCCAACCGGCCTGCAATTTACGTGAACCAGCTTCGACCGCCTGACTTACAACGTCCATGGTCATCTTACGACCACCAGAACCCTCAAGCGTGCTACCAGAACCGCCGTAAAGTGAACCGGCTACGTTACAACGACCAAGGTCAGAAACATTTTCACCAAATGGTCCAAAAGTACGGCCATTAGGATTGCCAGAAGTGTCACCTGCTGGAACCGTTGAAGGCCAGCCGTTACCTGTTGCATTAGCACCAGTAATATCGCCTGTGCCTGCCTGACCTGCCGAACCCATACCAGATGAACCTGCGCCCTGATCTGCTGCATTACAACCATCAGCACTTAATGGTGAGCCACCAGTAGCACCGGCGCCAGATGAATACCATTGACGAATTGGTGAACTGTTACCAAATACTTCATCATCAACTCCAATTGCACCCGGAAGGCTAAATGGATTACTATGAGTAGTATTAGCTACAGCTTCTGCGTAACGATAACGCAATGTATATACAAGGCCAACTGGACCAGTCATTGGCTGAACACCAACAAGCTCGGTGGCAATCGTGCCAGGAATAATACGTCGGATCATTGGGATAAGAATCTTACGGAATCCTGCGATATCATGTGCCTGTGTAGAACCGGCTGCTGCCGCTTCGTTAATCATGAAGTTTTTCTGGTTTTCAAGTAGCGGCGCTACAACCTTCTGCTTCGATGCGTCAAGACCTTCAAGCAATGCTGCTTTAGTTTCTGACCAATTTTCAAATAATTCGTTCATGTTTATTTCTCCTAGAAGTTCGAATTTAAGTTAGTTAATACCAGCGATTTGACGCATGCGTTCGAGGTGCTCTGCAAGTGCAGGGTCTGCCGTTTCTACAATTATTTCGTCTGTATCGCCGTTGATTACGATGCCTTCATTCATCTTTTCGTCTTTATCATCATCTTTATCATTTGACTTTTTCTTAGACTTTTTCTTAGACTTCTTGTCGTCATCATCATCTTTACCATCATCACAATTCTCAGCAAGTACTGAACCTTCCTTCTCTGAGTCATCTGTTTCACGAATTACTCGACCAATAAAGGTCTTGTAGCCTTCTTCCAAATGTTCCGTGTCAACATTTCGTAGGATTGCTTCCATAACTTCCCGCTGGCGACCAGCAAGAGGAGATAAAACTTCTTCCATTGTAATTGTACGTTCAACTTCAGCTCGTTTAGATTCCGACTCAGCAAGTGCTTCTTCGGCGTCACGTAACCGCTCTGTAGTTTCGCGTAGTGTGTTTTGTGCTGCTTCTTCATCAACAAAGTTAAGCATAAATTCTTCCGAAAAAGCTTCAACAATTCTACGCCCAAAATCATTCTTACGAACCACTTCAATGCCTTCGCGCAATTCTTCGACTTCGGCACTAAGGCGAATTTCAAGAAAAGCATCTACCTTTTCAACAAGTTCCATTAAGTCGTCTTTAAGTTCGTCGGACATTGCGGCCTTTGCTTCCACAAGTTTTTCAGCATAATCTGTTTCCAAATCTCTGAAGCTTTCAATTGAACCTTTAAGTTCTTCAAGTTCCTTACTAAGGAACTCGGTGACTTTGGAATCAACGGCTTCGATAAGTTGGTCGCGTTCAGTAACCCATTGTTCACTAAGTTCTGCACGAACATCATCCGATGCGACTTCTTTAGCAACAGTAATCGCCTCGTCTAGTTTCTTTTGGAAAGCGCCTTCTAATTCTTTCTTTGTTTCCTCAGAAAGTACTTCTGCTTCCAACAATTTTTGTAGCAGCTCATCCATTTTTGTTCTCCTAAATCTTTTGTTTTTTGAAACTATTTTATATTTCAAATAGTTACTATTATTTTCCTGTTAAATATTTATTATAGTTATCCATAAAAAAAGGATTCTTGTTTGGTAAATAAGAATCCTTAATATTTTCAAGCACTTAAAACGCTATATTTGATATGAACTTTTTGAACTTTTTGTTTCCAAACCAATTTTAATTTCCCGCAATCTCATATCCTGTAATATCATTCTTTTAGATTGTGATTTATCATAGTTCTGCTGCAATAATTGTTTTTAGATATAAACCTTCTATAATAAGAGCGAAACGGTTCGCTCTTATTTTTGCTTAAATATTAGAATATTATTTACTTTTCGCAAACAACCCAGTATTAATCCATTTTTCTATTTCTCGTTTAAAATATTTCTGAGCTGCGGGGTCATGTTTAACCGCTTCTGCAAGATTAAGAATATTGTGGCCGTTTTTTGCTGTGTCTAAAGATTCAACAACAGTATTAGGATATGCGGAAGGAGCCGACGGCTGCGCCACGATGTCTACTGTTACGAAATTGAAACCCTGAACGCCGCCATCTTCATTAACCTGTCCAGCACCACGCGAAGATACCCCAAGTGCTACACCAGAAGCGGCTAGTTCTTTTGCAATATTACCCATGGGGGTACCAAGTAATTTTGCTTTACCCATCGCATTGTTGCCTTCAACCCTAAGTTCGGTTATAACATGCGAAATACGATCAAGGTTAATTGTTAATGTTTGTGGATGATCAAGTTCACCAAAAATCCCATTCGATTCCGAGATCCTATGTTGTGCAGACTGAACAGCGGCTTGTATTTCTGTGATAGGATAAAGCCTACCATTACGATTTTTAATGCCACCTTGCATAAAAATACCATTAAGCCACGTGTTCTTGCCATCTGGTGATGCTTCTGTTATCAACCCGGCCTGTGCTGGTGATAACTCTTCAAATAATAATTGTTGGTTCATAGTCATTCCTTAACGTTTTACATTTTTCCACATTGCTGCGGCAGCTACAGCTTCCGGATCTTTAGCACCAGATTTCTTGGCGGCAGTTACTACCTTATCAAATCCTTTTCCGCGCTTCCCAATATCTTCCCCTTTTTTTGCTTTTTTAACAATTTCAGATTTCTTTTTTTTGGAAAGTCCAGCAGATGGTGCCTCTTCAAAAAGTTCTTCAAGTCTCATAATTCAATTCCTTCTGTTATTTCGCCGTCGGCTATTTTAAACTTATATACTATAGAATCACCATATATTCGTTTAGCTTCCTTTGTAGCTTCATCTTTATCGGCCGTATAATAAGCATCCTCGTCATTATCATCTTTACCTGGAACCCTGTAATTATAACCATCATACTTTATAATTACTGAATCTAACGGTTTCCTGTAAAGTTCAAATAAGTGCATCTTACCACCTTAAGATTTAGTTGTACCTAAATCCTTATCACGCCCATCATCAAATTTTACTGGCTTGGGTGTAGGTTCAAGAACCTTGGCAGGTTGTTTTCCACCAGACTTAAACTTAGTCTTATCAACCTTATCATCATCAAGTTCTTTAGGAGCATTACCATGCTTCTTCAAAGTTTTCTTGCCGCCATTTTCATATTTGACATCACCCGCAATAGCATCGGCCATCACGGAACCTGAATTAGCAAATGCAGATTGACGAGTTTGTTCATCTACCTTTTCGTCTTCTTTTTCATCATCATCGTCTTTTTCATCTTTCTTCGATGTTTCTTTTTCATCTTTCTTCGATGTTTCTTTTTCATCTTTCTTCGATGTTTCTTTTTCATCATCATCGTCTTTTTCATCATCATCTTTACATTTTTCACCAAGAATTAATTCCTGTGTTTTGAGTGTAAGATATGTATGAAGATGTTTTTCAGCAGCGATTGAATCACTAGAAATTAAAGATTCAAGCATCTTACGAATAGCCTGTTTCTTGATTTCTTCTGTTGTTAATTCGTCCTTGTTACCCCTGGCCATTATTTTATTCCTCGTCTTTAGTTTCGGGTTCATCGTCAGAAATTTCAGTGTCCCCATGTATAACTTCTTGCATCTTTCCTTGCAAATAATCATGGAAATGAACTTCTGCCTGCTCACCTTTATTATTAATTAAGTTATCAAGCATTTTACTAAGTTGTTCAGTATCAGCCATAATTGTCTCCTTTTATTTATACAATTTATTATATTTATACAATTTTTAAGTTGTGGTATTAGTTGTACCACCAGCAGGTGTGGTTCCTGCAGTAGGTTCACCACCTGCTGGGGCTGCGCCAGGCTCACCTGTAGGTTCACCACCCATGCCTAATTCAGCTCCACCAAAACCGCCGCCCAGAGCACCTACTCCACCGCCACCCATGGCCCCTTGTTCTTCTGGGTTACCATATATCAATTGTAAATCAGCAGGATCATCACTATCTGGATCAAGCCCAAGCTCTTCACGTTTCAACCTTTCATTCGTAATAAGCTCTTCATCAGACATTTGTAAGTAACGCTTGAGTGCATATCGTTTCGACATATATGAAATGCCATCTGGTGTCGTAAACGCACTAAGTAACTGACTATCAAGCTCAAGTTGACGATACTTACCAAAGTTTGAAGGTTCAGGAAGTAGAATACGATACATTGATTCATCGATACGAATATTGCATTGACGTAAGAATTTTTTGAACTCTGTATCAATTGTTTTTTCCAAATATCCTTGAAGACGTTCTATATATAAAGAGAACCTCAATTCCTGAATGTACGCAATACCAACCTTACCATCATTCCAAATCTGTCCACCTTCAGACTGCTCAATCATGTATGATACTGGAACCTTCAAGCCGCGCCATACTTTGCGTTGGAAGAATTCAAGGTCAGATAATTCACCAAGACCCTGACCACCCGGAAGTGTTTCTACGCGTGATCCACGACCATCTGGCCGACTATTCTTTACATAAACACCAGCCGATAACGCAAAGTTATGGTTATTGTTATCATCAATCACATATAAACAACCAGTATCTTCACGATATGGGAGTTTTTCTACTTTTACTATTTGAGTATCTTGTTGATTTTCGTTATTATCATGAACCGACATTAATTTCATGTCACTAGTTAAATCATTTGCACGAATTTCAGTACCATTCATCAAAATAAATTTATGATCTGGCGTACAATCTATAGACTCATTATTAGTTAAATAAACACGAACTATTTCAGCATCACGTCGCGTATAACCAGCCCATGCAATTTTTCCTAATGTTCTTTCGCCAGTTTCTTGGCGCACGGAATATACAAAATTTTCTTTACCAAGTTCATGTTCTTTTATTAAATTATTAAGAGTAAGTGTTCTTCCATCCACCAAAGGTATATTAGTATTTGGTGATATACAGGCGAAGAAAAAGTCCTCACTATTGAAAACAAATGAAGAAGTTGTTGCAAATGTATGATAATTATGGTATTTTTCGTCACCATCAATTGTCAAAGTTCCGGTGTCTTGAATTTCACCCTTTTCAATTCGTACTACTCTATGATTAAAATTCGCGGATTCATTAACTAAATGTTTAAAATTATCATAATGAAAATATTTTGCTATCCGTTCAAATACCTTATGTTCTGGTACAGACAAAACACGATATCTATTTTTCATTTTTTGTGTTTTATAAAATACATTTTCATATAAAGCACAAAATAGTTTCCATGGTTCGTGGTTTTCTTTGAAATACGTTAACAATCCATGGTTACGAATAGATACAGTTTTTACCAAATGTAGTAAATACTGCAACAATTTTATATCATCTTCGTTATGATTCGTTTTAATAGATTCATCTATACAAATCATTTCTTGTATTTTTTGTTGTTTGTAATCCATCCAGTTTGAATAACCAAACGTTTTCATAAATTTAAAAAATAATTTTTGGCGGAGCTTGTCTGTTTTTATTTTATATTTTTTATCATCTATTGGTTGATTTTCAGCAATATACAAATCCATAAATTCGGCATTGTTGTTAATACACGCCAATACCTCTTTGAGCGTTATGGTTTTTATTTTTGGGATTATCAAGGATTCAAAAATATCAAATAATTCCTTTGAAAACACAACTTCCTGATTATTAGTTAAAAAGCTATGCAATTTAACATGATCTGTGTGATTCATCCATTGCAGATTTTCAGGATTATTATTTTTAGAATTATAATCTTTATGGTGGATTGTTCGTTTGTCGCAATCTTCATATTTTTTATCATAAACAGATATGTTATGTTTATTTAATCCGCGCATATAGTCTGCTACAATTTTATGCGTATACTTCCATCCTTTTGTCTGCGGATTATAAACTTTTTCGTACGCAGTTTTGGTTTTGAGTCTAGGATTCATTGATGCATTTTTTACATCAAACGGATACAAACTATCATCAGGCGTTATATTTTGTGCTTCAACTCTGCCACGCTTTCCTTGAATTGGAAATTTATGTTCAGGTGTACAAACAATTTCTTCACCATTATCTAATATTAACTTAATCGTTTCTGCATTTTTTTGTGTAATACCAGCCCATGATACTATTCCAGGAACAACTTCACCTGTGCCAGGGTTTATAGAATAAATCCAATTTTCCTTACCCTGTTCATGTTCTTCAATCATTTCATTTAATGTAAGTGTTCTACCATCTAATAAAGGAATTTCTGTATCTAATGCTAAACACATACTATGTGGGTTATAAACCGAATCTACTTCCTGTTGCCCACCATTTAGGGTAGGAATTTTTTTCTGTTTGATTTCATTCTTGATACCTTCAAGGTATTGCTTAACCCGTTGTGGCGGCATCTTACCAACGTCGATATAGAATACACGACGTTCAGGCGCGCGCTGAATACGGTAAATAATAACAGCGTCTTCCAATAATTCTTTTTGTTTGTGTGAACGATATACTGGGCGGAGAACAGATTCACCAAATGGTTGTGTATCAGCCATGTCATCATTCAAAGAAAACCTAATTATTTCATCTGCTGATATAATCTCAGATTCCATCTGTGTATCTTGTTTTGCACCAATGGGCATGGCGTAACCACCCGAGCGTGGCTTCTGTATATCTTTCTTAATCTGCCATGCCATAACTTTTGTGGCGTCAAACTCAGATACTACCGCCGCCACAACATTTTTAGGATGAATAAATTGCCATTTATCCGTCATCTTCTTACCTTTACGAAAAAACAAATCACCATATTTAACGGTTAATCTTGCAACATTATAAAGTCTGTTTGGGAAATCGTGCATCTGTCCCCAACGCCGCAAGGCGGCTTTTAATGTTAATACTGCAACACTTTCCACGTTGTCTTCATCTTCAGTAAGAATATCTAATAAGAGTGGTTCTTTGGTTTTTGGGTTATTACCTGTCATTTCTTCAGCAATCGTATCCAATGCCCGTGCGACTTCAATATCATTGTCCATAAGGTCGTATTCACGATATCGTGTCATACGGGAAGCTGAACCTTGAACTAACCTTTGGTACCATGTATAATTGTTATATGCGCCAACGTCTGCCATTTCCTGGCTGTCGGTCATCTTAGTTGCAGAAGGTTGTGGGGTTACAACCTTGAAATACCCTGTCCACTTTGCTGTCGTCATATTAGAATTCTTTTATGTTAAGATAATTGTCTTTAATTTATTTATGGTTGATATTTTTAAGTTGGCATTGAAATTATTGTCTGCGATCAGGTATACCGTTAACTCTGAGTGTTTTTTCTGCAACCTCAGCGGTTTTATTCAGTGCTTTGGCTTGTTCTTTATTCGCGCCGTTTACTTCCTTAAGATATATTATAAGTTCATCAAGAGTTTTATTTAATTTATTAACATCAGATTTTTTCCTTTCAATCATTTCTCTTCGAACTTGAACTTTGGCTTCCTCTTCTGCTTTTTGAGCGGGTGTTTTTTGTTCAGCCTTTCGCATTTCTTGTTCTTTCTTCATTAAAGGGGCTTCCATAATTTCTAAACGCTTTCGAGCTTCGTCGTTTCCAAAAAAACTTAATACACTATCCACAGATTTTCCTACAAAATCACCAATATTTTCTTTTGTTTCTGGACTCAATTGATTGTTTATTGCGGTTCCTGTAGCGTAACCGGCGGCACCTGCTCCGAGAAGCATTCCTGCCGGCCCCAGCGCAGCCCTTCCTACATTCATTGATAATCTCCCAATGCCTTTACCCATACCAATAGCAGAGTTGCCTACACCGCGCGCAGCCGCGCCCATACCCGCTGTCCTTCGCATCAATCCTTCACCGCCTTTAACTGCGGCGCCTGCCAGCATCATAGTTATTATTGTTCCTAATCCACCAACTACCGCTGCCAGTATACCTGTAGCAATACTTGGAAGACCCGATTTAGTTAATGCGGTATAAGTATCTTTAGCAAATATTCCAGATTTTAATATATCTGGGATTTCTTGAGTAGATTTGGCAATCGCGGCCTGGTGCTCTAACCCCTTTCCAGATGTCGTTTCAAACGTTTTTGCTATTTGTGTAAATCCTGTTTTTTCTGCCATTTGTTCAAATGCCATGGCAGTTCCAAAAGTTGCGCCAGCGCCAGTACGTTCTATAAATCTATTTGAAGATTCGGCTTGTATTTCAGTTATTCTTTCTTGCATTTCGGTGCGCTTTTTTGCATCACCTTCATATTTTATTTGCAATTTGAGCCGCTGGAGTTCTGCTCCTTCCTGTCCCATTCCAAGAGCACCTAACATAGCACGTTGCTTGGCGGCTTGCTTCATTCTTTCTTTTGGACTCAACCCTATAAGCGCGGCAAATGATTTTTCTACTTCTTTAGCACGTTCAGTGGTATATCCCATTTGTCTGTACTCTGCTTGACGTTGTGCTATACCTCTTACAAATTCAGCGCGTTCTTTACCACGCAATCTAACAATTTGCATTCTATATTCATCGTCTGCTAATAAACTTTCTGTAAATTTTGACATCTCTACAGCGGATATACCATATGCTCTGGCTTGTTGTTTATATGCTTTTATTTGTGCTTGAACTTCACCTTCGAGTTCATTTTGAGAAACGCCCATTCTTGAAACATTTTTAACTACTTGTGCAGCTACTTGTGCAGCTTCTTCATTACTACTTGTAAATCCTTGCAGTTCTTTTGTACCATCAGATAACACTTTATTGAAATCGATACCAACAGAACGCATAGCAAACTGTTCTTGCCTTGTATCGGCAAGGATTTTAGCATATTCGCTTTGTGATATTTGTAATTCTGTAATTCCTTTTATTACACCTTGATCAGCGGTCGCGCGTTCCATCGCAAACCTAATTTCTTTTTCACCAATCTCTGCCGCATTTTTTAATATTTTCCAAAAAGTACCAAGTGCCTGAGATGCCTTTTGTGTCTTCGATGTAAATTTTTCAGTAGCAGCGCGGGCTTCATCTGTAGCATCAGTATATGCTTCTGTAGCTTCTTTTAATTCTTCAATTACTTGTTCAGTATCTTCTATTTGGTATTGTAATTTTCCAAAAATATTTGTTGATTGTTTTATTTTAATACCGAGTTGATCTAATGTCATGCCTGCTGATTTAGCAATTTTTTCAAGTTCTTTTAACTCTGCATCTATTTGTTCTTGTGATTCAAATTTTTGATCACCAATTTCGCCAAGACGGCTTGTTATTTGTTTCATTGCAGCAATTTGATCGTCCGCCTTAAGAACATCTTGTAATGTTTTAGTAGTACCCGCAAGTTCCTTTACTAACCTATTTCCAGATTTATCTAATGCCTTTTGTAACTCTTGCGGCAACATTTTAAGGCTTTTTTTCATTCCTGCAGTTAATTCATTAGACATAACCTTTGACGCATCCTTTGCGCGCTGGTTTTCGTCGCGATTTGATGTACCTGAGTCTGAACCCGAGCGGGGTTGATATATGCTTCCAGACGCCTGTTGATTAATTAAATTGGCTAATGCACTAAGAACTTCTTGCTCTGTTGCCATTTTTATACCCTTATATAATGGTTTACTCCGTATTTATTCATTATCACATAGCAAAAATGTTCGTATAAATATAAAATGTAACAACATATATAACTATACTATATAGAATTCTTAGGAGAAATCATGGCAGAAATACAACAAGATGCTATCGCTGACCAAAATATAACACCAGCATTACCGAAAGCAGAATTTAATCCACTCCTCGAAAGGGTTACTTTACCAGGTAGTACTTTTCAATTGCCCTCCAGAGGGTTATTTTACAAAAATGGGGAATTGTCATCTGATGTTCAACTAGGCGAAGTGCATATCCATGCGATGAGTGCATATGATGAAATTCTAATGAAAACACCAGATACTTTATTTTCTGGGGAAGCCGTAAATATTGTATTCAAACGATGCATACCGCAAATACTTAAACCTTTTGAGCTTCTTGCAAAAGATGTTGATTTTTTATTGGTATGTTTACGACAAATCACATATGGTAATGAACTTGAACTTACCTATAATCATTATTGTAAAGATGACAGCAAACCACAATCATATATGATTAACATAAATGAGTTTCTTGCCAAATCAGTAAAAATAGATCCTACCTCAGTCGGAACAACATATAATCAAAAATTAAAAAATGGACAGGTGGTTCATTTTAGACCAACGCGATTCAAAGATATTATCAAAATGTACCAGGATAGTGACCCAGCAAAAAAACACACCCCAGAAGAAGATTTAGACATGACTGTATTTGCCATAAAAAGTGTAATTGAAGGGGTAGATGAAGTTACCGACGACCAGTTAATAGACCAATGGATACGCAAAATATCAGCAGGATGGCTTGGTGAATTGTCCAATATAATAGAAAAAACTGGTAACTTCGGACCAGAGTTTAAATACAAAACAAACTGTAAGGAATGCGGTGAGAAAATAATGATTGAATCACCCATCAATCCTGTCAATTTTTTTTTATGATTCTCAGGACGGGTTCGAAAAAAGAAATACAAAACCTATATAAGCGACTAAATTCTGATGCAAAATTATTGCTTCAATCAACAATACAAATTATATACTTTATGCGCGGTGCCATATCATACGAAAGAGCACTATATGGTATGTGTTTTATAGAAAGGGAAATTGCTTCTGATTATGTTACTAAACGATTAAAAGAAGAATCTAAAACATTACATCCAGTATATTAAAAAAGGGGGCTTACGCCCCCTTTTTTATAACAAGTCCCAGTCTGGTGACTTGGGTGCTGGGGCGTCACTTACCCAATAACCCTTGCCGCGAGTATTAAGCGTGGGCTTCATAGAAGCCGTATTACTATCAGTTTCGCTTCCAGCGACAACATCCCCTGTATCAAGAAATTCTTTAACAGTCAACGAATCATTGTACGACAATCCAAGCACGTCACGAAGACTTTTCCTATCTACATTCTGTAGATCACCAGTATATCCCTTGTCCGTTATAAATTCAACAACACTCTGTTTGGTCATCATCCTACCAGTAATACGATCAGCAAGGTCATCATTAATTGCCATCTGGCGAATTACAGGATTAGAATGCTGCATGTCGGCGCTGTTTTGAATTTCAGCCATTAACGGAATAGTTACTTCTGAAACCACATGTACAGGGTTCAAATACATTTCCCAAACTTGCGCCATTTCTTTATCAAATATAGTCCAAATTGGAAACATCAGCAATACCACAGGGAAAAATACTACCGTTGTGATAACGCCAATAAAAGAAAACATTGCCGAAACAGCAAACATTAACAACCATGCAAGTCCGCTAATTCCAGATTTATCCATATCTGATACGGCAATAACTGGTACCATAAACCATTCAATCAAAGTTAACATAATATTTTCAGCAAACCATACAAACGGAAAAGCCAGCACTTCAATCCCTTTGCCTAAAGTTACACCAGCGGGGTCTGAACCAAAAACCATCATAATGGCAGTTATAACAGCTACCAACAAAAATCCGTATTTGTAAACTTGTGAAATTAAATATAAAAACATACCCATAATCTTTTCTCACTTTGATTTAAGATAAACATAGTATATCAAATATTGGTGTAGAAGTCAAGAATTAGGTTACAAAATATTTAACTATATATCAATAACTTACACTGTTTGAAAAGAGTCTTTCCACCATTTTGGCACCATTCCCATGGATTGGCTGTACAAATAGGCAAAACTTGCATCTAAAATATACACAGTGCCCGTGTCTTCTGCGCTACGCACAATACGACCACCGCCCTGGATAATATCAGTCATGGCTCTTCTACGATACCACTCTGATGACATTTCCATTCTGCGTTTAATCCACTGGTCTCCAAGGTATCCGAATGGTGTTTTGACTATCATTGCGAATCTTGAAATGTCATCCTTGAGATCAAGTCCTTCTGTGCAAGATGGGCTTATTAATATTGACGGACATTCACATTCCATGAAACCAGAAATAGCATCTTTGCGCTTAATATCATCATCAGGGTTGTGTTGGAAAATGGTTTGATTTATATTTCCTTTAAGTTCTTTAACCAGCCACATGGCAACTTGATAGTTCGCTGTATGCAATATACCAGATTCATCTTTATGAATATCCAACAAACCAATAATGCGGTCAATCATGTTTTTACGACCAACTTTGTTTTCGGGATTTTTCCATGCTGCGTTCATTTTCATGATAGGCATATAGTAGATAGGACGGTTTTCTACCGGGAATTCTGATTCAAGTGAAAGAAAAGCCGTGTCATCTGTATCAATACCAAGATCATAACAAAATGCGGTTTTATTCAATATGGTCGAAGACATGAATAAAAACCGATTTGCCATAGGTTCAAGTATTTTCTTAAATGAGTATGCCCCTTTAAGGCGTTTGAACTGGAACATTGTCTTGTCGTAAACTAAAACGAAATTTTCTTCAAGATAGTCAAGGTTGCGAACGGTCAACAATAATACTTCTGCAACATGATCACTCAATTCATCGATTTCCCTAAGTTTGTTTAATTCCTTTTTCGTAATATCTGAACCTGCTTTTTCATATAGATATTCATTATCAGATTCCATATCGCCTAATGTGTCTTGCATCTTTGGAAGGTACGTTTCTTTTACCCAATCTAAAGCTGTGCTTAAGGTTTTTTGAACCTTAAAGTTTATGTCGTACCGTTTACACCGTGCATACATTATGTCAACAGAGTCAAAATCCACAAGATGTCGTTCTAATGTATGAGCTTCATCCATAATCATAAGTCTACGCTTTGTGAAAGTCTCTGTATATGAGAAGGATGTTAATGCCAATTTGTAATTGAGTACTGTGTTACTTGCTTCACGTGCTAATTTTTTTGCTTCACCATGTGGACAATCTTTACAGCGTGGTTTAACTATTGAACCAATATTACATGTGGTGTGCTTATCTTGACATTTATAATTTCCCTTACCATGTAAAGATGCCAAGAGCTTTTTGCCATGGTCTTTGAAATCACTTTCATATTGATCTTGAAGGATTCGTTGGGGAGTTAATATGAAAGAACTACCAGTGCTTTTTGATATGAACTTAGATAGGTTTACACCAAGTTGGCTTTTACCTGAACCAACTGGTAGTTCAAGTATCAGGTATTTGGCGGTTTGTTTTTCCATCCACTCAAGCGCTTTGATTTGGTTATCACGTGGGGTGAATGAGGGAGTCGGCCAGTAATCTAAAATTGATGGTTCTGTTATTTCGTTATTTTTATTAGTCATTGGTTCAGTTTAGCACAAAAAAAATTAAAATGCAATAGTGACACAATGTGCCCGCGCTTCGCTTGGTCACAATATTAACACAAATTACGCGCCGTAAACGGCTTGTAATTTATATTAAATTGATTTAGTTAGTTAACACCATAGTTACTAAATGTTTTGAGAACTATCCCCTTCCTCTTTGGGTTATAAAAATAACCACAGGATACGAAGGGGTCACGCACCCTAGCAGAACACTACTGCCATAATGTGTGAAGTTCGGAGTATAGTAGCCTACTTAACTTCTACCTTTAGCTCCCATTAATAAATGGGCCTGCTTAACGATGGACTAGCCTCAACGTCTTACGATAAATTGGGCAACGTACACCGACTTGTTGGTGATAGCAACAAGAACTAACTGTTAAAACAGTAAGCAATGTCCAAATTTGGGACTTGATTATCACTTCTACTTTTTTTCATTGTTTCCAAATGCTGATAAACATTTGGGTATACTTCCTGTCGTTCTATATGCGAACGACTATGTTGGTTTAAGTATATTCTATATTCTTCTACTTTGTCAACTATTATTTCTACATCTTCTAAATCCAGTTCCGCAGCGTGTCTCTCAAATACATTCATCAAAGAAACCCAAAGGAAAAAGGAAATGGTTTCAGTGGAGGAAGTTATTGCTAAAATATCTTTCCTCCACTGACTCATCAGCTACCCCAGTGCGCGGTAGGTTTATTAACACCTAATCCGCCAATGCGGAATCCTCCTCCACCTGTGATAATTTGGGATAATGTTTCTTTCTTACAGTCAGGGCATGTTGTTATTTTATCTTTCATACTATGAACTACTTCAAACACGAGATTGTAAACATCACATTTTTCGTTTGTACATTTGTAAGTAAATGTTGCCATTTATACTTCTTCCTTATGTTTACTATAGGCGGATGTTGCGATCCAATAAGCATCAGCTAAGTCAGCAAGTCCTGTTGTCTTTTTTACACCTAATTTTATAAAATTATTTAGGGCATGATTAGGTAATGATTTTATCATCTCTTCTTTTTTTGCTCTTCCGTTACCAGTTGCGTACTTCTTAACTGTTAACGGCGCCATGATTTTTACATTATACTTCTTTACTTCTTGTAAGTGTGCCACAATAACGAACTGTAGTCCACCTAAATCTCGTGTGACATTGCCTTTCATTCCAAAAGCAAGTCCTTCTATAGCTATAATGTCAGGTTTAAACGTATCTACAATGTTTGAAATGTGCATAGCAATTTCGTATGACTGTCCAAACCGATTAGAATCTGGGTTAGATTTGTACTTACCAGAATAAATTATATTGTCAGATACTTTTATATCTAACACTACTACCCCAGTTGAATTGTAACTTTGGTCAATCCCCAAAACTATCACTATGAAATATCCTTATGGTTTAGGATATTTATATAATTGCGCAGAAATTAGACTATTTTCATAGCCTCATCGAAAGCCTTTGAATTGTAAGGTTCTTCCTTATATCCAAGTGATTCCAATGGCACCCAAGATTGTATTGTAAACTCACGCCCGTCTTCCCGCCATTTGCGATATTCCATTTTAACACACAACGCAAAGTAGTTCTCAAACGTTACTGGGTCTATCATTTTCTTGATTTCTGACGTGTTGGGGATTATCTCATATTCACCAATCGTTAGCCCATCATGTTTAACAATACTTGCTGGGTGTCTATAAGGTGCTACCCTACTACCCTCATTATACAAAATGTGTTCGGCTTCTGCTTCTTTCCAATATTTCATTCTATTACCTTCATTGCATCGTCGTAACGATTATCTTCTAAATATTTTCCACGCGAAAGGTTAAACATATCATAGTACTTGTTTATTTCCTGTGTTACGATAAATTTAACAACATGTGGAACGGTATCAATATCTAACTGAAAATCGTAGGTATCTTCATTAGGTGGAACGGTATTTATGGTGTAACGCGTCGGCGACCGCCGTTTGCTCATTTTCCTACCACCAGCATGGCAGCATCAAACTTATCTTCATTAGACGGAGTTCCATCTATATATTTGTTTGGAATTCTAAGACCCTGCAGGAGTTTGCGTCTGAAATATTCAATATCTTCCATTTCAACCATAGGTTTAATGTTTACACAAGCCGCAAGCATACTATCTGGAATTTTTTTAGTAATCCCAGTAACCAGTAAACCTCTTTCGCTGCTATTTACACAAAATGTCATTTTTCTATAACCTCAAGCGAATTTTCAAATTTTTCAGAATTCCTCTTTTGCTCAACCATTTCATTAACCTTGGACACAAGACAATTGAAATCAGCATCTCCCACATCAATTTCAAAAACATTTCGTTTTTTAATAGGAGCTAATTCTAATTCTAATTCTCCCTGTACGGGTTTTTTAACTTCTTCAGCAGTTATTGGTCGGAATATACAAGAACTTTCCTGACCACTGCAAGGTATAAGGTTATATGCTATACCCATCTCGTCTAATTTTTCACACAAGGTTAAAGATTCTTTAATCCTTTTGAGATAATTTCCTACACGATTTGGCGGCATTCTACCAACTGCAACGTAAATGAAAACAAAACTATCACTGCTGTAATTTGAAATGTCAAGTACTTCAACTTGAATAGGCTTATCCATCTACCACCTCCATGGCAATATCAAACAAGACAGCGGCTGATGTTTTATCAATAACCTTGGGAGTGATTGCTCTTTTTTCTTCTTTATTTAACATTAATGCTTCTTCTGACAAGGCCGGACAATCGGTATATTTTGCTGTTAATTTAGTGCTGCCAAATTCACCAACGCCTTGTATATAAATAATAACTTCCATATCATCATCAACAATATTTGCGGTAACGTTAAAATCAAAGTCCATATCAATAACTTCAGATAAGGAAGTTGCAAGTTCAGATACGATACATTTAGTGGTATAATCGTTTAATGGTTCAAAAATATAGTCCATCATTACAGTCTTGATGGCAATTTTTGCTTCGTTAAGTAATTCTTGGTCATTCATTAGTTTGTATCTCCAATACTTCATTTATTTTACGTATTTATATTCTAAATTATCAGCGGCACAATCTTTTAATTGATTTCTTGGTAAAGATTGTGGTATACTATTTGTCATAATAAGCATTGTGCATACTAATAATGATAAATAACACATGGCAAAATCGTATAATCCATACCTTAAATATTCTGGTTCAAAAATAAAAATACTACCAGAAATACTAAATGCAATCGGCCCAATTTCAGACGACAAGACATTCATTGATGTTTTTGGTGGTTCTGGATCTGTGTGCTTAAATGTTGACGCTGAAAACAAAAAATTTAATGATTTAAGCACTGCTGTCATAAATATCCATCTTGCAGTGGTTAAAAATTATGCTGATGTTATTGAACCTTGTTACACATGGTGGCAAGATTACCAATCATTAATTGATAAAAAAGGTAAAGAAAAATATTATAACCAAAAACGGGCAGAATATAATGAAACAAAATCATCTTCATTATACCTTTTTCTAAACCGCACCTGTTTTAATGGTCTAACAAGATTTAATGCTACCGGAAAGTTTAACGTGCCCTGCGCTTTTTACAAAAAAATTCATCGTCCGTTAGAGACAATGCGACCATTTTCAATACTTATGAAAGATGTTGAATTCACAAATTTACCATTCGAAGATATTTTTGAATTAAATAAAACTGATTGCGTATTTTACTGTGACCCGCCATATGCCGCGACATCTGATGGTAAAGAAACATTTAAGTATACATCCGAAGGTTTTTCGCCCGACAAACAAGTAGAGCTTGCTACAGTAGCAAGGAAGGCAGCAAATAATGGGAATAGGGTTATAATATCTAATGCCTACAATGAGTTTACTACTAATATTTACAGTAAGGCTAATGAAATTCATGCAGTATATGCACAACGTTCAATATCTGGTAATAGTGAGTCAAGGATAAAAGCAAAAGAACTAATTGCGATTTATTACTAATCTATAGCGTATAATGAATCTGGAAGAAGACTTAAAAAATTATCACGGTTAACTTTATATCCTACAGTTGTCCAAGTTTTGTTTGGTATACGTACAGGATCTAATTTACTTATTACATCTTCTAATACTTCAAAGTAAGAATCTGTTAAAGAAAACCAAGCGTAATACTTTGTATTTAAATAATGGTATACAAAGTAATCCGCACCCTTTTTTTTAGCTTGCCATGGCCCGCCGGGTGATTGTACGTCAATATTAGAGTATCGTTCTATAAAATAATTTTCTGTAGTCAGTGGATATTTGTCGCTTTTAACCTCCACGCCTTTACCATTCAATATAAAATCTACCGAAGTAACATCACCTCTTTCACAAAGATGAATTAATGATGGACATTGTGGTTTGTATTTTTCATAAAACTCTTTTTCGCCCTGTTTTCCTTTTTTTAATTCTTCGTTGAAATCAAATGTTGTCATTATTCTTCTAACCTTACGGAACTAAAGCCGTGTTCTAATTGTACTATCATGCGCCTATCAAATATATTGCTTACTTCGTCCTTATGTGAAATAATAAACAATGATAAGTTTTCATCCCAGGCTTTTCGTTTTAATAATCTGGCTGCGTTTTGAACACCAACCGCATCCAACCCAACATCAAGAACTTCATCTAACATACAAATGTTGATTTGTTCGTGTGATTTCTGCAAAATATCACGGAAGGAAAATGACAATCCAAGGTTTACCCGTGCTTTTTGTCCGCTGGATAGATTACCAAAGTCCAGTCCGCGACCGAACTGAGTTATCTTTGCTGTCATTTCGTGTGTGAATTCTACCTTATGTGAAAGCCCCAGCGCAGAAAGATAATGGTGTAGTCGTTGGTTCAAGAAATCCAAATTCCTATTCAACAACTTCTTACGGATGAAACTGTCCTTTTTTGTTAACAACTTCAACATATAGTTTTGGTGTGTTATGAGATTGTCCAATTCATTGATGGCTTTCGTGTCAATAGGATCTAATTCAATAGCGTTCAATTCTTCTATTGGTTCAAGGTAAGGATTTTTACTATCTTTCAATTCTTTAATCTTATTTTTATATTGTGAAATTTTGTTTTTAATTTCATATAATTCTTCAAGATTTAAAACTGTTATTTTGGATTTACACCCCCTTATCTGTTCATTAATAAGTTCAACCGCCGTGTCTTCTATAATTAAACGCGTGGCTCCTTTTTCCAGTTTTTCTTTTAATTTTTCTTCATTTTTTTGATGTTCAATTGACATGTTAGTTAAATCGCCCGGCGATGCTTCGGTATGAGGATTTTGCTCCTTCAACAAGTCTTCTATCTTTTGGGCTGTTTCTATCCGCAAGCGCTCTTGTTCTTTTATTTCTTCAAGCGTATAGTTGATATTGTTATACGTTTCTGTTTGGTCTTTTTCAACAGACTTGAGATTTTTTACAACTATATCCAGGATCAGCGCTGCATCAATCTGGTTTTGCGTTCTTTCTTTAATAGTATTTCCGCATTCTTTGGCTTTTTTCTTAGCACCCGCAAAATTCTGTAAACAATAAGGACACTTAGCATCTTCGAGGTGTTGAAGTTCTTCTTTCGCTTTCTTCAGTGCCGCATCGTTTTCTATATTTTCTGCAATAATTGCTTGTTTTTTATCTATAAATGTATCAACTTCTACATTTATACTTTTCAGTTTTTCGTGCAATTTTTTCTGTTCTGAAAGAATGTAAGATTTTACCAAAGATTCCCCGAACTTCTTTTCTTTAGCAATCTTTTCAAATTGATTATCTTTCCATTGTATAACCTTTTGTCGAGATGTTTCAATAACTTTTAATTCTGCGCGGATGACAGTAAGCTCTGTACCAATGTCTTTTATACCATCTTCTACTAACTTTTGGTCTTCTTTCTTTGCTGTTAGTTTATCAGTGAATTTAGTCAACAGTTCAAATAGTTTTTCCTGTTCAGAAACAGAAAACCCCTTGTACTTATCTAATGCAGTCTGAACAGTTTTCAAATCATCTTTACGGTCTTTTTCCCAATCGTCTACACGATTTTGGGCCGCATTCAATTGCTTATTGTGGCGTTCATGTTCTTTTTCAAGATGTTCATTGTGCTTGACTTTGATTTCCATTGACTGTTTAGTATCTTTAATAGTAGCCTTTAATCTTTCGGCCTTGAAAGATAGTCTAGTCAATCTGAATAATTCTTCCATCATATCAGACTGTTGACGTAGTGGGAGGTCAAGAAACGGCACATGTGTAGCTGTAAATGCTACAACACGAACAAACAGTTCAAATGGTATTCCAAGGTATTCAACAATAAAATCATTTATATTGTTAACACTATCTGGTGTCTTATCGTGCTCGTTTTCATCAAGATCGGTGTCCACTGGACGAACAAATACTTTTACATAGTTACCCGCACTCTTTTCTTTACGTGCACGCTTTATTGTAATTAATTTGTCGTCTTTTTGGAACTCAACAATAACGTACATATTTTTCTTGTTAACATTATTAACAAGGTTATCCATGGATATGTTTGATAATGGTTTGCCGAACAGTCCGTATATTAAAGCATTTAACCAGACCGTCTTACCTGTGCCGTTAGCTCCAGTACCACTAGCGGTATTGTCCAAATCCTCGCCGACAATAAGAGTTGTACCAACAGTATCAAAATTAATAGTCGTTGCCGCATTTCCGTAGGACAAGAAATTTTTTATTTCTAAATGTTTAAACCTAATCATAAGTTTTATTTTTTATGTTAAATAACCGTTATTGCATCGTCAAATGCTTTGTGGGTATTGCGTTTGTGTGTTGATATATCTATCATTGTATTTTTTCTTATAAATCTTGATATATTTTTTGTAATAAACCATTGTCTATATGTTCGGATTCAATATCATCAAGCATTTCCACTACCATTTCGTCAACTGTTCCCAATTCGTTTTCATCAACATCTGTTTCGGTTTCAGAAAGGGCTTCTTGTATTTCGGAACTTTCCTCTATAGTAAATTCCCGCAAGTCGTATTTTTCAATAAAAGTAGATTTTAATTCCAGACTTTCTTCGTACGTTACAGGAACGTCAGCAATACATTTCACGCGAGATTGTGGGTATAATTTAACATCCTCATTGACAATATCTGACAGATTCCCAGTGATATACTTTGGGCACTCGTCCCAATCAAAGAAAACCATTTCGTCTTTTTTATGATCAAAAACCATCATGCCGCGCTCAGTATCGCCAGCGTCAGCGAAACTGGTTGGGAAAGTATTACCAATATAGGTTACATTACCACTAGTCTGACGTTTATGGAAGTGACCAGATATTATATGCTCGGGTTTGCCGAAATTTGTGTGTTCTGGCCCAGTCTTCATGACGATGTTGTATCCTGTTACAATAAACCCCTTGAATTCGAAGTGCCCAATCCAAAATGGAATATGGTTAAATTTTACTAGTCCCGTGTATTCTTCATGGAACATGTATGGACACATCAAAACCCCACCCCCAATATGTTTTAATACTGTAGGTTCATGAATTATCTGGAAATTTTCAAATTCATGAAACGGCACAACTGAATAAATATCCCTGTTATTTCTGTGGTATAGGTCATGGTTCCCAATAATGAAGTAAACAGGTAGCCCTAAGTCATTAACTTTTGCGGCCATTTCATACGAATATTTCAATGTGAACACGTTGATTGCACTTCGAACTTCGTGCCAATCACCCACAAAAACGATATGGTCAATGTCTGTATCTGCCTTCACATTAGCGCAGAACCAGTCAATATATCTAACACAATCCTCATTATGTTGTTGAGAATTGGACTTAGCGCCCACATGCAAATCGGTGAAAAAAGCACCTTTCATGAGCTTCTTTTGTCCCATATTATTTCCTATTTGTTATTGTTATTATTTACTGAACGAAATCAGTTCTTCTATGCTTGAACCTGTATCGTCATTCATTTCTTTCATATCTTGTACAACTTGTCCGTGGTCTTCCTCATCATAGACAAAATGTTGATCCGCCTTTGAATGCTCACTTGTGTAAGTAAATGATGGGGTTAGCCCTTGATTAACCAACAATTCGTCGCGTACTACTCTTTGAACCTTTTCACGATTTAGGAACTGCTTAAAAGAGTTTTTTATACTTTGTGTATAATATGCAAATGCATTACTTCCGCGTTCTGGATTAAAACCAACCCATGTTTTACAAAGCATCATCATGGCATATGCTTGCATGTCTTTGTTGAAAGTGTATCCGCCAAACCGTGAAGAACGTCCATATTTTGCTGTTAAGTTCTGGAGCATTTTTGCCAGCGTATCAGACATTTTCCCCTCTTCCCTGCATCTTATTACTTCTGCTAACAGGTCTTTGTTCTTTAAATATGGTGCTTTCTTCTTGGGCACGGCTTTTATTTTTTCTGCCATTTTTTTCTCCAATTAATAATAATTATATATCACTTTCCATACTATGTCAACCATCATAAATATTAATTATATAAATTAGGAGATCTAATATGTCAAGACATAATATTGAAAATCCATATAAAGTAAGATTAACAGCTGCTGGTATTGGTGGGGATGTTGTAAGTTTCGATGCCTCGCCAACAGTTTCTGAAAATAGAAACGTAAACTACACCTCCTTGGAGCCTTTACATGCTCCTGGACAAATACAGGTTTATAAAAACACATCCTCGAGAAATTTCCAACTATCTGATATAAAATTAATATCAAGAACTCTCAATGAGGCTGATAGGAATATGGAAAAATTATGGATACTGAGAGCATGGTGCATGCCAAGATTTGGGAACAATAGCACAACATTGGATTCAGAACAAAGAAAGTTTAGAAGACTTAGGGCCGGAGGGCTGGAAATTGATAGAGATAAAAAATTAACTGCTGCTCAATTGGTTGGTAAATATGGAACAGAGCTTTTAGGCGCACCACCGCCTATCTTATACCTTAGCGCTTACTCAAAAAAAGTTGGCGAAACTTCAACAGATAAAAGCTCAGGATCTACTAATGTCTGGCAAGTAACACAACATATAAATAGAGTTCCTGTTGTGTTACAACAATTAACTATTCCATATCCTAATGATACTGATTATGTAACAACATCAGATGGTGTTCCGATGCCATCGATAATGAACATAGATCTGGCATTATTAGAAACTCATTCACCAAATAGTTATGAAGGATTTAGCTTAAACGATTTTAAAGAAGGACGATTACAAGGATTTTAATTATGGCATTTACTATTAATAATATTAATAATAATTCAACGCAAAACAGAAACTCGCGATATGTTCAGGGGGGAATAACTAACATATATAATAAACGATTGGGTTGGTGGGAAAAAAGGATATTACAAAAACAAAACGATGACTTTGTGTTTATTATATTAAAAGAAGAAGCAGGTCGGCCAGATTTAATATCACAAAGAGTTTATGGCAAAGCAGTATATTCATGGTTGGTTTTACAATATAACAATATAGTTGATCCAGAAACAGAATTAATCCCTGGTAAAATACTCACAATGCCAACACAATCAAGATTAATGTTAGATATAATTACCAAATCAGAAGGTGGAACGTCTGGTACATAATACAATAAAGAGATAATAATGTCAAACCCACAAAATATCCTTGGAAAATTTGGTTCATATAATTATCATCATATGCTCATGGTATGTAATAATACAGAAGCTGCTGAAGAATTAATGAATACAAGCGAAATAACCGCTTTTCAGCGAACACCACAAAGTATTCGTGACGAAAAACTTAGATTTGCGCCGCGAAGTATAAATGGTGCAACTTCTAAAAATAAATATATAACACTTATAGATGGAACTTCAGATGCTAGATTTTATATAACTGAGGCATCATGGGAAAATATTATAGCTATGGAAAATACCATAGGTTCTGATGGTATCCCAGAATCAACATCAATGTCATTGGATGGTGAATTAGAGATAGTAGAACCGCTTGGAGCTAAATTTCTTAATACTTTAACGAACGCATGTGATAGTTTAGAGACAGATCCTGTTGGTTTGGTGTTTGTATTAAAAACCATTTTTGTTGGGTATAATGATGATGGTACAACAGAAATGATATCAAATATAAAACCGCTCCTTTTTATTAATTACGATATAACAGCAATATTCGATAGTTCGGGTGCCAAATATAAAATGGCTTTTGTTGGTGCAATAAACGGAATGGGTAAATTACCACACACACAAAGAATATTTAACGGATTAAATTTCAATATTGGTGATGGTAATTTATCAGATACCTTTAAAATTATATCAAAAAATGTAAACGATAAATATAAAGATTTTTTACAACGGGCAAAGTTTGATTTTACCAAAATATTATATAATAATGCATCGTCTGCCAATAAAACATTGACAGCTGCCGATGCAGTAAGTCAAGCAAATGCGTTTTTTGATAAAAATTACAGAGGTGTAGAGTATAAAGTTTTTGCACCGGAATATGACAATCAACGATATAAAGCAGGCGATAATGAATCCGTAAGGATTAAAACGAAGCAAGAATTGGGGTCTTTTAATTATGGTGATAATATCGGTATTGAGGAAATAATTAAAAAAGTAATGGCGTCTTCTACTGGGGTAATAGATGACGGAACAGGCAGGGGAACAAAAGATGGTAAAAAATACATTTATAAGATAGTATCAGGGTTAAAATCTTCAGCAGATAAATTCATAGTAGAGTACTATATTAAAAAATATGAGCTGGCCGTTGTTCCTTTTGATGCCGTTTCTAAGGGGGAAGACTATAAACCAGCACAGGGTCAACTTATAACGTTTAATTACATTTTCACTGGTAAAAATGTTGATATTAAAAATTTCGATATTAAAATGGAAATGGGTATGGCCTTTTTCCAAATAGCCGCAACAACAGATACCTTGCCAGATACTAAAACGCCATTGGAAGGAAAAACATCAACTAATATTAAAGCTGGTGGTTCTGCGATAGTCGCAGGCAATGGTAAAACTATAAGACCAAAAACACCGTTGTTTTTAGGCAGTAAAATGAAACAACCAATGGCACGCAATACAAGAAATCCTGGTGACAGCGCGCACTTTCAGTCTTTGTTGAACCGACATGCCGCGCTGGAAAATATTGAAGCTAAAATGTTAATATATGGTAATCCGCAACTGCTTGATGAAATGTTAATAGCACCGAGTGCTCTTAACAAAGAAGAAACAGAAACCCCTACTAAAGACGCTACTATTAACCCAAGATGGTTAAATACGCCTACGCTCGTTAAAGTGAATATTAAAATGCCGGTTGATAATAGTGATGTTAATACTGAATATGAAGATTTTTGGTATACTGGATTTTATTCATTATTTGCTGTAAAGCATATTTTTCAAGACGGGGAATTTTTACAAGAATTAGACTTGATGAGCATTCCTGTAGCAGAAAAACTTGATGAAAAAAAGGATGCGCCTAATTTAACTGAAAAACAACAAAAAGAAAAAGATAAAAAACTAAAAACACAGGATTTGGCTTTTATCAATGCCACAGCTGGGTTATTAGGTATAGAATTGTCAGAAGAAAAAACAAAAGGCGAAAATACAAAAGATCCTGCCAAAGATGGTGATAAAAGAAAAGTAGTTTTAAGCAGATGGGCAAGACGCCGACAAAAAAAGCAAGGTAATTCATGAATATATTTAGAAATATTAAAAAAATGTCAGGTACTAATGGCAACTTTGAAAAATTATCGATAGGAGAAGTTGTTGATACAAACGACCCGCAGCAAATGGGAAGAATTCGAGTTGCTTGTGCGTATCTTGGTGATCACGAAGACACAATTATAGAAGATATTCCATGGGCTACGCCAATCTCACCATTGGCAGGTACAACAGAATCACCTGCACGGGGAAGAGGCGAAGAGCAATCATTTGGGCCTGTTGCCTATGGTATGTTCAATACTCCAAAAGTAGGTTCGTTTGTTTTAATTGCATGCATTGAAGGTGATCCAAGATTCCGTATATATCTTGGTGGATTACATGACCAGTTTTTATTACATACGCTTCCGCATGGTAGATATACTTATAAAAAAAATGCTGATTTAACAGACGAACCATCGGGGCCATTGACTTCTACGGAAAATTTTTTAGAACCATTGTATACCAGTCAAACGTTTACGTTTACAAAAACTCAAACTCAACAAGTAACAAGTACTGATACTATTCCAAAAAATAGAAATAATTATGAATACCGAACAAGGGCAGCTGATAATGGTGTTGCTGGCATAGATGACAAATTTATTAATACAACAGATGTATTTTTTTCAAGAGAACCCGATGATAAAGAATTAAGATTTACTGAAAAAAACGGAAATGTTATAGAAAACACACATGGTTATCATCGAAGCAGGGTGCAAAAAGATTTGGAATCGGGCGCTACGGGATTTGCATACGACCCGCAAACATATTCGTGGACTACACCTGGTTTTCACTCTATTTCTATGCACGATTCTGCTGATAATTGTAGATTGCGTATTAGAACAACCCACGGCCACCAAATTATCATGGATGATACAAATGAACGCATTTATATTAGTACATCTTATGGTAAAACATGGATTGAAATGGACGAAAAGGGCAATATCGATATTTATGGTGAAAGAAATATTTCAGTCCACGCCGAAAAAGATATAAATTTTACGGCCGGGGGAACGTTCAGGGTGAAAGCAAAAGAAGGAATTCATTTAGCCTCAGAAGGAGAAATGAGATTTCATGCCATAGGCGGAAACTTACATTTGAAATCTGGTGGTACAACAAATATCCATTCTATTGGAAATATGAGTATTTCTGTTCCAGATTTATTTTTAACCGCGCAAGATAATGTACATATAAAAGCCACCGGCGGCATATTAAACCTAGAATCGGGCGCAAATACCAATATTTTAGCAGGCGGAAACATTTTACAAACAGGTTCGCAAATTCATTTTAATGGTCCGCCAGCAGATTCTGCCACTGATTCAATACCAAGCGATACATTTGATGCGTGGTGGACAAATAGGGTGCCAGAGCACGAACCGTGGGCAAGGACTATGACAACACCAGATAATACGGATCAGAATATAGGAAACACACACACAAATGCAAATGAATATACATATAATGATACAAATGTTGGAAAAATGGAACGCGGATTTGACTTAAACAGAAACCCTAGGTGGCATAGATAATTACTAAGCCGCAAAAATATAAATATTAAGAACTATTAGGATTAAGTTATGAATTATGAACGATTAATATTAAAAAACAAAAGGGTAAATTAATGCTACAAACCAATCTTTACCGGGGCTTTTCTTCTTTTGAATTTCAAAAGAATAAATCTTTAGAAATTAACAATATAGAATTAGTAAAATTAGACCTTTTGAACCACATATTCACTATTCGTGGAACAAGAGTAATGATGCCCACTTTTGGTAGTATAATACCTGAACTTGCTTTCGAACCGCTTGATGAAATAACGATTGACAAGGTGTATTCGGAATTGCTTGATATATTTAATTATGATCCAAGGGTTGAACTTATTAATTTAACTGCAGCACCGAAATATGATAGTAACTCATTATTTTTTGTTGCTACATTAAATTATATTGAATTAAATACTGTGGATGATTTAGAATTAAACATCCAATTTGAGGATTAAAATGGCAATTGAAATTTCTAGAGCAGAAGCTTGGGTACGTGCCCACGAGGTATTTACCCAAATAAACTTTAATGCGTTTGACTTTAACACCATAAAGGAAAGTCTTTTGGATTATATGAAATTATATTATCCAGAAGATTTTAATGACTATATTGAATCTAGTGAATTTATAGCAATTCTTGAAATTTTTGCATATGTTGGTGAATTGCTTGCATATCGTCTTGATTTAAATGCTCATGAAAATTTTATAGTTACAGCAGAAAGAAAAGAATCAATATTACGCCTCGTTAAACTTATATCATATAAAGCATCGAGAAATATTGCCGCGCGCGGATTAGTAAAAATTTCATCAATACAAACATCAGAGCAAGTCATAGATTCACAAGGAAGAAATCTTGCAAATATCGTTATTACATGGAACGATCTTAATAATCCTGATTGGAAAGAACAGTTTATTCTTGTAATGAACCGCGTACTAGAACAAGAATTTGGTACCGTTGCGCCAAACGAAAGAGTTCAAATAGAAGATGTGCTGTTTGAACTATATACATGGAAAAATCAGCAACTTAAAACTAATGGAATAACAACATTTGATTTTTCATCTATTAATGTTGGAACAACATTTCCCATGGAGCTTGTTCCTGTTGCGCTTACTGCAACATCACCAATAGAAAAACGCCCTGAACGGGAGGCAAAATTTTCATTACTATATGGTTCTGATGGTTTGGGTGATGGTTCTGATACAACTGGGTTTTTCTGTTTCACAAAACAAGGCGCGTTGTTTTTAGACGAAAAATCGTTTGATGGAATTACACCAAATCAGACACATGATATTTTGGTAGATAATATTAATGAAACCGATATATGGTTGAATAATGTTGAAGCAGATACCAGAAAAGTGCTTGAAATTAATCCATTTGCAAAAATTCTTCCGCATTTAGAAGATGGCTCTGGTAAATATGGTGAGTGGGCAGAAGTTAATATATCCAGCGCTCAAAATATAATATTCAATACCGATACCAATAGACAAAAATACGAAACTGAAACTCTTGATAATGATCAGGTTAGATTAATATTTGGTGATGGTGAATTTTCAGACATTCCAAACGGTGAATTTGATATTTGGTATAGGATATCTGCAAATAGTAATAATATTATTCAAAAAACATCGGTTATTGACCAACCAGCCACGTTCACGTATTTAGATATAACAAATACGGTACAAACATTCACTTTCAATTTTTCATTAATTAATTCTCTTCAAAATGGATCAACATCAGAAGATATAGAGCACGTCCGGCGTGTTGCGCCATCCGTTTATTATACTCAAGATAGAATGGTAAATGGTCGAGATTATAATTCTTTCATGCTCCAAGATCCATCAATATTAAAATTAATGTCGGTTAATAGAACATTTTCTGGTGATTCAAAGTATATAGCATGGCACGATCCAAAGGAATATTATGAAGATGTGAAAATTTTCGGCGGAGATATGGCACTTTATTGGGTTGAAAACGCCGTAACTGCAGGCGGGTTATCTATTGCAAGTTTACCATTAAACTCTAACGAAGTAATAACGAACTTGGTTGAACCACTATTATGTAGTGGTGACTTCTATAATATAATGATAGAAGAATTTTCTAACACCCTCGGCTCACCACCAAATACAATTAATGACTTGCGCTGTGCATTTACAGATGCAGAAAAGCTCGAAATTAGAAACGCTCTTGATACCGCCGCCACGTCCTCTAATCCAATAGTCGATTTATGGTTCTCGGCCACGGACAACCAATGGCAAGTAGATAGTGGTACCTTAACGATCACTTCCCCAAAATTTATGGTTCGTATTGAATCGCAGTTTACTTCAAGTACATTATCTGGCTGGACAGTTCGATGGGCGACTAAGCGGATGAATGCACAAAGTCAAACTACTAAGTTTAGACATACAAATACTACTACAAGTATAATAAACTTCGACACGTTGAGTTCTAATGATGATAGAGTTATAATTCTCCAGGCCAATTCCAATGGAACACTTGAAAAAAATATTACTAAAAACAAAGAATATAATGTGTTAGCACAAGAATTGATAGCACAAAATTTACCAAATGCTGGCGTACCTGATAATAACAGGCTTTCAGTATTACCAACAGACATTAATGATAATGGCGTACCTGATAATTTACCGCAACTTGAATTATTAAACTCAACAGATACGCGCACATATGTTAATGGTGATTTTGTGGCTGGTGAATTACAATTACCATTAAATTCTATGTATTATATAGACGGTACCAATAAAGAAATGGATAACGATATATCTGTTGATGCGGTTGACAACAATGGGGTAATATTACAATCTTATAGTTTTGTCTCCGGTGGATTATCTACGCCAACAGGAAGCCCCGCTACGCATCCACTCCACACAAGTATTGTATTTAATGGTTCCCCTTTACCGGTAGGAAATTTATTAAAAATAAGCACAAAACAATATGTTTATTTTAAAAGAGTGTCCATTACCGGTGCGTGGCTTCCTATAGAAGATAATATTACTAATAGATTGGCATGGTTTTTTGATGTTAAAAATTTATATCGTCGTGAATATGGCAGATATCCACTAAATTTTGCTTGGTTTTATACTACACCCCGGTTCCATTTGGTAGATCCTGCGGCATCTAATATAATTGATATGTTCATTATTACTACTGGTTATTATCAAGGAACAATTAGGTGGTTGGAAAATAAAACTGACGTTAAACCAGACGAACCCACGCCATTAGATTTACGAACAGCATATAATGGTCTATTGCAAAATAGTATGATTTCTGATACTGTAGTATTACATGCAGGCAAGTTTAAAATATTGTTTGGTACAAGAGCAATCCCAGAATTGCGGGCAACTCTTAAAGTAATCAGACCAATAAACAACGACTTAACAGATAATGAAATTAAAGTTAAAATAGTAGATGTTGTACGTAAATACTTTTCTATAAACGATTGGGATTTTGGTAGCACTTTCTTTTTTACAGAAATGGCAGCGTCCATTCATGCTGAACTTGGTCCTGAAATAAGTTCAATAGTGCTTGTTCCTACATTTTCCACGAATGAGTTTGGGGATTTATTTCAGGTGCAGTCTAGTGAAGATGAAATACTTATACCAGATATATCAACAGAAAATATTGAAATTGTCCAATCTTTTACCCCTGAAAATATCCGTCAGTAATGTGTTTTTTATCATATGACTACTAGATAAATACACAGGACTATTGGAGATTATAAAACTGTGACAAATGAAAATAATACAGATTACAATAAAAAATATATGGATTTGCTGAAGTTATTACCACAGCCATATCAGTCTGATGTAAATATCAGCCTTTTTAATAATCTCTTTAATCGTTTTTTAACAAAACAAGAAATTGATAAAATATCTGGTTATATAGGCAAGGGAAACCCCAATGCGTTAATATCCAGACAAATAAAAGAAACCACGGTTCATCGCCAGGCGTTCCAACTTCAACCAATATTATATGATAAAATTGGTTCTATAGAACATATGGCTTCATGGAAAGATATTCAGAACGAACTAGAGCGTCTTGGAATTGATATTGAAGATTTGCCTAATTGGGGTGCAGTTCAAAAATTCAACTGGGTTCCGCCAATTGATATAAACAAATTGATAAATTATCAAGATTATTATTGGACTGGAAGTTCAAGACCACAATATATCACTATTCGTAGTAGGTGTGCTGTAGCAACAACTTTATTAAATTTTTGGGATGGATTGATTACCCAATACGGTTCAACTATGTCAGTGGTCAACATATTACCTGCTGATGATGTTGGTTCGCTTCCAATATATTCTGTTGCAATGATAGATTCCAATGTTAATTTAATCGTTGTGGCAGGCGACGCTACTGCTAATTTGTCTTCGGGTGATTTTTTTGATATTACGGGCACCATATCAAACAACGGAACCTATACCGTAGCAGCAGTCCCCACTTATAACGGAACAACCAATTTAACAACTATTGCTGTTACTGGATTTCCCAACCCAACAATTCCTTCAGAAACAATAGGCACCTTAAAGCTTAGAAGGTTTGATAAAATAGTACTAAGAGCTAATAATACAGTACCCAATGGTGATTACACCCGCCTTATGGGCGCGGGACTATTATTATTTTTGCGTAATTTCCCCAATACCGAGCTTAATAATACCTTTGTTAAAATTGTTAAATCGGAAAATAATAATAATAATTTTACAACAGTTGTTACCATAGATTTTGCAGTAACCGATAATACATTTACAAGTGTTGGATCGCCGCAGGTCACAGGCGAAGCATCATTAGAGGAACAAAGAACAATATTTGAGGCCAACAAGAAATGCCAATGCGACGAACTGGGCGGATGGGATGATACACTTTGGGATGACAATCCATTTATCCCGTTATGGGATGACACATCACCTGCGGATGGGATCTCTGACCACAAAAATTTAATCGATAGTATAACAAACAATGGACCACCCTCATTACCACCTGCATCAGATCCACCGCTTTGGTATGATAATATTGCTAATAGGTTGTATGAATATGATCTTGTGCTGGGGTGGGTGGTAATTTGGAATAATTTTAGTTTGATTCTCGATGCTACTAAGGGGTTTGCTTTGTGGGATTTAACTTTAGGATGTGATACCAAACCGAGAATAGAGTCTGCTGATCAATGGATAAAACAAAATAAATGGTTACACAAAAACAGTATAGTAAATTTTGCTTCAGTTAAGCGGGCCATTCAACCAATAATAGAATATGATTGGGACTTAGAACTAAATGAATGGACGTATACTGACTATCGTTGGTCATACAGAAATGAAAACGATAGAGAATTTGTAGAAACTGATGCAACGCCACCATTAATAGAAATTGAGCCAATTACTTGGTGGGAGGTTGATCCAAGCGATCTTACAGGCAAAACTATTATTCTTGATTCAAGATATGGCGATCAAACAGATTGGTTTACATCAACTAAAAAATTATATCTCGGTGATGATAATGTTATAAATGTTTATGAAATAGATTATTCTGAATATAAAATATTTCCGACAGGATATCCGTACAGGACATATGTAACATTTACAGCTCCTATATTATTAGGTTCTCCTGGAGGGTCTACTGGTAATTTAAGTTTATTTAAACCAAACACACAGTCCATTTCTCCGTTTGAAACAATAAACGGTGATGTTTGGTTAGGATATGGCGTACATTGGTTATTCCTTGGCGCAAAAGATGCTGTTCCTGTGCCACATCAGGTCAACAATCCATTTATTGAAATTACAAAAGGTGCCGTACCGATTCAATATCCTATTGGTGGTTCCCCCGCGCAAATATTATATGAATACACATTCTCCGCCTATTCACAAAATTACCTTGTCATAGAACCTGCAGGTACCAATAGGTTTTACCTAAGCAACGACATTCCAGTAGGCGAAACAAGATCTTTACGACACAAAGCATTATATGGGTCTGACGATATTAGGGTGTATACTAGTAATCTTATTGGTGGGGATTCTGTGCGCCAATTTGGTACATATGAAGAGATTGGTGAAGCTACTGTAAATGTACTTAATGTTTTTAATAATGAATTTGTTGTTCCTACAGGAATCGCCACATATTTTGTGCCTGGCGATAAAATAGAATTATACGGCAATACAAATGTAGGCACAATGACCTTCACTGTTGCTGGGGGTAGTCCACCAGCACACGATCCTATTAATAAACCTAACAGAATTGTAGTGGAGGATATAGGAAGCCCATCTGTAATGCAGACCGTTGCAGGCAACGGCGAAATTAGAAATTTAACAAACCCCATGAGAACGGACTTATCTGGATTTAATCTAACCAATACAAACGATATAACAATATACGTAACTGGAATTAAATTTCTAACGAACATTGCTGCACAATTAAATGTAACTATAGAAGTTGGTCCGGCAAATATAGAAGAAATTGGTAGGCATCATAATATGGTGAGAACTATAGAAGATAATAATTCTTTTGATGTATTAGGCTCCACTGCTATAAGCAGAATACAATATCGTAGGGTAGAACAGGTAAAAACTAAAGATAACCAATATCCGTTGTTCGATATATTTAAAGTCGATGGTTCCCCAGCATTTAGAGCAAATCCAATTTTTGGGTACAAAACATCACCAGAATCTGATATAAATTTAACTGGACTACGTATAGTATTTAATTCTACCGACAATATATATGAATTTGACCAATTCTTATTAGATGAGAACAACGGTGAATTATTCGCGTATCGTGATTACGAAAACAAGGAAGAAGACCACTGGTATAATCCAGAAACCAAAGAAGTGTTTTTCTGGAAAGACGTGGAGTGGAGTGACAAAACGGAAATGTCAAACCATTACCGCCGGGCTGTAGTAACCGCCCTCGAACCTGCTTCGCGATTACGAGATATAGACGGATTATATTGGTATAATACAACGCTTGATAAATTATTCAGAAGATTTATTAATCCCGTTACAAACGTAGGATCATGGATAGAAGTATCGCCTATTGATAGATACTTAACCGATATAAATTTACAAACTATATGGAAACCTGGAAAAAACGACGAAGAGTATATACCTAAAAAGGTTGATTGGAAACGCCGCGCTAAAGAAGAATATGATGTTGAACAACAGGATTACGTTATTCCAAGGACGGAAGAATTAATTATAGAAGATCCATCGTTAAGTGAAGCGCAAGCTACAGCAATTGCTACAATAGAATGGTACAAAACGGAATCTAATGAGTTATCGCCAACAGGAATATGGCTCGGTGATTGGGAAATTCCAGATCCATTATATTTTAATAACCAACACGAAAACAGGAAACATTTAACTTCACGTGAATTATTGACTCATTTTGTAACCATAATAGATGCACAAGAGACAATTCCTGGTTATTCTGGTTCTAAAGATGGTATGTTTAATTTAATTCCTATGGACGAAGTAAATTACGGCGCGGGTGGCACTATAAAAGAATTTAATGATGGTTTTGATACGATGTTATCTTCTACTTTTGTTAATAACGTTACTCCACGATCACTCATAGAGTTTGCGCACGACCAGTACGAAACTCAACTAAATTTTATAAAAGAATTATATCGTAAAAATTCTATTGAGTTATTTACAAATTTGGATATTGAAAATATTTTAGATATTTCCTCATATATTTCTAATGAAATTATACTTAAGTATGAATTGAATGATCAGAGTGCATTTATTTACGGAGACACTACTACATTTACTGATGTTGATGGTGTAAATGATTTGGGTGTACGAAATTGGATTGCAACACTTCCATATGTAAATCTTGTAGAAAAGAAAGTTCCTGAGCGCCTTATTGATGATAAACTATTGCTCAATGAAGTGGTTCATCACGATGGTCACCGAAACGAATATTTTTTGGCAAAGGCCGTGTCAGATATTGTATCGCAATTGATACTTCGCGCGCCCGATCCGCGCACGGGCGATGATATTGGTAGATCGGCTTCGAATTTACCGCCTAATAATATTTCTGAATTTAACGCTTCTTTTAATTCAATTTCTAATAGAGAAGGGGTTTATTGGTATTATGTTAATGTCAGTAGTCCCAATATATTATATCGTTATATTGTAGCAGAATCTGGTGTAAATACCCCAGCCACCATATATGAAGATGGAACATTGTGGATGGATTTAACACCTGGTTCCGAGGTTCTCCGTATAAAAAATACTGATTTTCAAGGCACAATCACATGGAATGTAGTAGACGGATTAGTTATCGGCGACCAGCGCCTACACAACGGAACAGACCCTACTGATGTAACAACTGCCACTGTTTCTGTGTGGCAAGTTATCAATCTTGATATGATATTAGGCGATATCATATTTAATCTAGAAAATAAGCTTTATGAAAATGTTCCAAAATTTCCAAAATTAGCATACGATTTTGATAAATTGGTGATTGAAAACCCAACCAAATATTCGCAATATTTAGAAGAGGCATTTTTGGATTATATTTCACAATCTGAAATTAATACACCATATTTAAATAGCGGCTTTTCGGCAACCAATCCATTTACATGGAATTATTTAAGATCTGCACAGGGTGGCGGGACTGTTATATTAGAGGCTGATGGTCTTACAAATTCATTCCTCGTGGCAGGTAACAAAGTACCAACATTTGACCCCTGCAGCGACATGGGCGCGTGCCCTTCATCTATTTCTTTTTATGTTAAAAATTCAGACGTTAATAATGGAACATGGTTAACCCTTACCTCCACGCCATCGAACCCTACTACATTTTATAATGCCTTAGATAATACTACTAGAATATTTGTCGAAGGCGATGTTTTAGATTCACAAAAAGGTATAATATATTCTGGAGTATTACCAAGCCTAAAAACACAAACGTTCCCATTTAATTTAAATAATGGTTCAGAATCTGGTGGTGATTGGCGTGACTTATATAGAAAAGTATACGGCACCCCATATCCACACAAAGAGCCATGGGTTCTTCAGGGGTATTTCGATAAACCAGATTGGTGGGATATAGAATATTTAAACGATGATATAAATCAATGGGGTAACAGAACATGGAAGTATAAACATGGATTAAATATTGTTGCTGCTTATAATGATGCTGCCGTTACATATGGAACTTTTGAAATCGCCGGCAATTTTAACACTTCATTTATATCTACATCTTCATTTGGTGTAGATAATTCAATAGATCATACTGGAACATATGTAGTTGGAAGTAGAGAAATTATAAACACTGTTAATATAGGAGCAGCAGGATCTGCATCAATTGAAATAACAGATGTCTCCGGATTAGCACCAATGACGTATTTGCCTAAAATGTTATTATCAATCGTTGAGCCTGTAAATAATACTATTGTTAAAACGTATACTGTTAATAATGTAAACCATTCTGGTACAATATCTACAATTACAGTAGAAGAAACAATTGCTATTGGGGATATAACAACCGTCGATTATATAAATGGTTCCTTATATAATCCTACTACGAATAAATCACAAGTAAAAATAACGTCATTAGTTTCTAGTACATCCGCCAGTGGTAGAATTACAAAAGCCATTGGTATGTGGGAAAATATTCGTACAGGAAACATACCCCCAGGAAGATATTATCCTAATGGGGTAGTTAGTATAACAGGTAACCCGGCGCTGGACGTGGTTAATGGTCTGTCTATTAACGATTTACCAATATTTGAATATTTTAGTGTTAATATAAACAATGAGTCTGTTACTACAGATGGTGGTATTACAGTATATGAACCAGACGAAATCTTTCCACCGTTTTGGGATTATATAATAGTATTTACCAATACACCAGTTGCGTTTGATGCTATTATTCGTTCCTTATATTTTGATTTTAGTACGGAAATAATATCACCAAATGCCAATTACGTATTCGGCGATTCAGGTCCAGTTGAATGGGACTGGAGAGAATCATCGCAGTTTTTGTATGATCAATTAACTGTTGCATATAGAATAGATCCAGTAAAATATGTTTCGTCTACTTTTGGGTTTGATTATACAAAAATAGGAAAACTGCAAGCGGACAGAGATACATCAAATACACCAAGCCACACTCGAACAAATTTTCATGGCGATATAGTAAACGATAAACAAATAATTGTGAGTGGTTTGAATCAATGGTATGTAAATTTTAATAGATATTCTGGATATGATGCAAACTTTTCTGATTTTCGTCAGCTTTGGACGGGTTGGACAGCCCCATTAATGTATCAGTTTGCTTCGTTTGTGGATACACCATCCTTAAGTGTAAATCATAGATTTGTTAATATATCTAATTTTGACTATGAAATAACATCAAAACGCGCGCCTGGTGTTGAAGACTTTTGGGTAGATGCATTTAAAATAGCAATAATAAACATTCCTCCTAACATTACAAGGTATGATAATCAATTAGATTGGAGATTTGTATTAAAAACTAATATAAATTCTAGTAGAAATATTAAATATTATGATGTCCATAATTATCAATTCCACGCGGATGAAACTACAGATGAATGTTCATTGTTTACGTGGGAAATATTAAGCGTTGATACTTTTAACAAAATATTTAATATTAAGGGCGATCAAATATATGTATTTGGAGCGGGAAGGCAATTTGATATCATAAATTCCACAGGAAATGATGGTACGTATGATGTAATAACTTCAATATATGACGTAATTACAAACACTACTAGTATATTGGTAGAAAATGTAATACCGACACCAGCTACAGATGGTTTGATTAAGGCAAATTATAGAACCATACCATGGAAAACGGGCGATGGTGTATATTTGTCAACCTCCGAAACATTGCCAATTCCGTTGCTTGGTGATACAGTCAACGGTACAACAAGATATTTTATTATTAAAACATCAGATACAACTTTTAAAATTTCAGACTCAAAACAAGATACATCAACGAATACTTTTATTAATTTAACTTCAAATGGGACAGGCGATCATTTTGTCGGTGAAATATTAAGTACATTTTTAACTAATAATACCTTTAATTCAGATACCAATTGGAGGTATTATACATTAGATAAATCTAACGTTTTAGAATTCAACACTCCACATGAAGTGCAAGGCATGCAAACACTTGTTAATATTATAAACGGGTATGATGTATATTCAGCGGATCATGGTTGGAAAATAAACGGCGACAAATCTGAACTAGATCCGGCAACTGGAATAATAGTATCGTGGCAAGTAGAAATGGAAAGATTTATAAATTATGCATATACGCGCCGGGTAATAAGGGAGCAAATCAGCGACAGATATTTTGTAACTGTTGATGATACAACCAATACATGGACATTTATCGAGGACAATAAAACTTTTATTACTGCTGACCCTGTATCGGTATTTTCATCTAATGGTATATACCCAACACCAATATCACAAAATTTAGTATATTATATTATACGAGATACACTAACAACTTTTAGAATAGCGGCAACAAAAAAAGATGCGCAAGACGGGATTGCTATTGATATTTTATCAATCGTAGGCGTTGGTACTTTGTCAGTAAATGTACCCAAGGAAATTAGCACCCGGATTCCCGATTTTGAAATAAATCCATTTAGAAATAAAATATGGATACAACCAAAACGCGGTATAATATCTAATATTTTAACCGGACCTTCTGAGGATATTAGGACAACGCAACTAATATTTGATCAAGATGGTAATCGTTTAACTCCTGATAAAATTAGAGTTTATAGACAAGATAAAGAAACAAAAATAAGTGTAGTAGATTCGCGTCAAATGGATGCGCTTCCCATAAATGTATCCCCGTATAATTTAATTCATTTAGGTGGTCTTCATTTATTTGTTGATGCTTATGAACATGTTATGAAGTTAAATAATTATACATCAGAAGGAAATCTTCTTTATGACCCGTTTATTGGTCTTAATGTTACTAAATATGAAATGTTATTTAACAGACAACCAATATTCACACACCGCCCTAATGTTGGTGGCTACTATCTTGAAACGTTCTTTAACCAAGGCGCTAATATAAAAGAAAACTTTGAAGCCGGCGTTGAAAATTTAAGATATGCATATGATACGTATAATGTATTGGAAAGTAACCCTCTTGTTAAAGCAGGCCGAGATTCACTTGGGTATGATGGAGTAACTGATTATTTATCTAATTTAAATCTTTCTGAAAAATCACAATTTTTATTCTGGCGCGGTCAGATACAAGCAAAGGGTTCTATAAATGCAGTTAAAGCATTTATAAATTCAAGAAGATTTATTGATGCTAAGATAGATGATTTTTGGGCTGTTAAAATTGCCGAATTCGGTTCTATGGGCGAGATTGAATTCCCAGAAATGTATGTCGCTACTATCGATTCAAGATCCAACGAACTTAGACTTGAATTTATAGATAATGACGCTCTTGATTCCTCTGTTGAACAATCATTCACGCCAATAAAAATGTCCGACCAGTCCCGGTGGTATAATCAACCAGATCAAGTAAGATTGCTTCGTGATAACGGCAAATCCATGTACTTTGATTTGAAAATTACTAATAATGTAATAGCAAATATTCCCGGTGATATTATTAACAACAACGGTAAACTGTTCGTAAAACATGATTTGGTTGCGGATGCTGTACAGGTAACACAAAATAACGTAGAGTTATTAAATGAAGAATACAATTCACCAGGCGGAAGCCCAACTGCTCAATACCGTGTAATAAATTCTAATATAATAGAAATTATAGATCTTAACGTAATAGCGGCAGCAACCCCACTAACTATTTGGGGTATGATATTTAAAGATGATGCGCAAAATCCTTCTAGGATTATTGATAGAAAATCTGAAACACAAATATCACCAATACAGTTCTGGGATCCGGCTCGCGGAAAACATTACAGTAGCGCTATACATAATGTAGACTTACAGAACACTATTGATCCGGCGGAATATACTGATACACCAAAGGTTGCTGCCCAAAATACATGGTCACGTAGTTTCATTGGTGTATCGTGGCTTAATACAGAAAACCTTGCTTACGTTCCTTACTATAGCGAAAAAATGCTTCCTGATATTACTGAACGATTTAGGAGTTGGGGCCAACTCGCCGATTGGAGTAATATTGTTATCTATGAATGGGTAGAATCAGATGTTCCGCCATCGGAATGGGATGCAATTGCACAAACCGAAGAAGGCGATAGGACTATACCCGAATCTATACGCAAATCTGGTGTGGCAAGAAAAATATTGTTTGAAAAGGACAACGGTTCTCCGCAAACATGGATTCCGCTTGTTAATAAATTTAATGAACAATATGTAGCAATAGATTCTACATATAGTGTTCCTAACTATTCATTTGATGTTGCTCTTAGCACATTTAAGGCCACTGGCTCGCCCCTACAATATTTGGTTGATGTTTATATTAATGGTAGATTTAGGGAAACAGTAAGTATAATAGCTTCTGGTTCACCTGCAATAACAGGAACATACGTTATAAATGATTCCGATATAAAAGAGGCGGACATTATTAGATTTGTACAACCTGTACCAACTGATCAAACTGTAATTAATAATGAAATCGCAGCAGGTAACATGCTCCAAGAATATGAATTTACACAAGTTCCGTTTTATGATGAACTAGGAAATCTTAATTTAAAATATTATTTCTGGGTAGGCAATAAAGGAACTAAGCCATCTGGAAGAAATAGAACGATGTCTATCCTTGGGGCACAAGTTCAACTAGCAAGTATGCCAGCGGCACATATGTTTATGCAAAACATAAAACCTGCTACTACTGTTTCTACAGATGATATTGTAGCAAATAGGATAGAAAGATTTAATAATGTTGGTAGCCCACCAACAGTTTCTCTTGAACTAAATATAGCATCTGGAACAACCGTTTTGGTAGAATTAGACGGTGTAAATTTAATAGAAGATGATATATCATATATTGCTGATGGTACTTCGAATACAGTTTCGATACTTGTTTCGCTTATAGGTGTAGAAACTGTCAAGGTAACATATATTGGTGTTGTAAGTAATAGAACTATAGATTTGCCATATAGATTTACACAAGTTATTATCCGAGGGCTTCAAGGAATAGTAACAGCCGACAGGCGTTATACCATAAGATATACAAGAAACTTTACTTTGCGTGATAGGTTGGATGTAGAAGACAAAGCAATTGGAAATATTGATTTGAAAAACCATCACGAAGAATGGAAAATTTTTAGAAGGGAACAACAGTTCAATATAGATAGATGGCAATGGGATAAGATTACAGAATCAATAGTAGGATATTTGCTTAATGCCCCAGATGTAAGAGTTCCATCTTATGAACGCGAATTATATGATGAAAAATATGGAACCGATACACAATATGGTTTGGGCGAAAATCAAACATTTGTAAATGGTGCGTTGGCCTTGGCAAGTATAATGGCTTATCTTATAGATCCAGACGTGGATTTTACGCCTATTGATATTAATGTGTTCTTTGCTAATAATAGTCTTGATACCAATGAAAATATAATAAAGGCTATGGACGAGATATATAACACATTTACCTTTACCAATGTTAATAGAATGTATTTCTCTGTGTTACACGACGCATTCACCACAAAGGCCAAATACAGCGAAATATTTAAAACATCAATGATATCATTGCACGGTATTAGGCCGTTTCAAACGGCTGGTATTTTTGACGACTGAGCATTCTTATTATTTAGATGATAAATACTATTATGAAAAAATTAACAACAAAAGATTTTATAAAAAAATCAAAAGAAAAGCATGGAGATTACTATGATTATAGTAAATCTGTTTACATTGGTGCAAAAAAACAAATAACTATTATTTGTCCAAAACATGGGGAATTTCAACAATTGGCTGCTAATCATATGCATAAATCTGGTTGTTTAAAATGTTCAGAAGAACGAAAAGTAACAACAATAGAACATTTTGTTGACGTTTGTTCAAAAAAACATAATAACAAATATGGATATGAAAAGGTAATTATTTCTAATTTAAATAATTATGTTAAAATTAACTGTCCCGAACATGGGTATTTTCTACAACGCCCAACAGGTCATATGGCTGGGCATGGGTGTAAAAAATGTGCAGGGATGGAAAAATTAACAACTGAAGAATTTATTAAAAAATCAAACAAAAAACACGATTTTAAATATACATATGATAATGTTGAATTTTATAACCCAAAAACAACAGTTAGTATAACCTGTCCCGTGCATGGTGATTTCTTGCAAGTACCAAGTGATCATTTACAGGGTTGTGGCTGCCAGATTTGTGCAGGAACAAAAAAAATAACCACCGAAGAATTTATTGTCCGGGCAACAAAAACACATGGTAATAAGTATAGTTACAAAAACACAATAATTGATCGTATGGATAAAAAATTAATTATTACATGCCAAATACACGGCGATTTTAGTCAAAGAGCAGCGGATCATTTAAATGGTGTGGGTTGCCCTGATTGTGCCAACGGCCAGCGCGAACAATATTCATTGGAATATTTCAATAATTATCCAGAAAAGGCATCTGCTCCAGGAATTTTATACTTAGTAAAAATAAAAAAAGAATGGTGTAAAGTAGGAATAACAAAAAAAGAAACAGTAAATAAACGATTTCGGTTTTCAAAAGAGATAAATATTATTAGTGAATATACTACAACATTAAAAAACGCCTATGAAATTGAACAACAAATTTTAAATAGATTTAGTAAGTTTCGTTACACTGCAAATGAATTACGTACTTTAAATTTTCATGGTTGGACAGAATGTTTCCCAATATCATTATTACCAAAATTAATTAAAGAAGTTGATGAGAAGGTAGCACATAATGGTTGACACTATTAAAATTTTAGATCCAGTACAAGGACTTGTAGATTATGTAAATGATATAAAACCATATCATACTAAAGTAATTGAGTCTTTGGTAGAATATGTCGGCCATGAATTTGTGAATGTAAACATATTTGAAAAGTTTGATTTTGGTATAATACTTGATTATTCTGTTGATAATCCATATTGTGAAGTTTATATTGCTGGTGGTGGTGAGTTCATTGTTGACACGCAGATACAGACTACTACAAATGTTAAGTTTGTTGGTAGTCCACCACAGCGCGTTTACGATTATTATGGCACTCTTGTTTATTTAAATGGTGTACTGCAATCGGAGATAACAACCAGTACACCATCTGGTGAGTATACTGTAACTGGTATTAATCAAATAACATTTGCTAATGTATTATCTGACAAAGATGTAGTTAAAATATGTACAGCAACACAGGAGCGTACATTTACTACTTGTGTTATAGGTGGTTTCGGGTCTTTAGGATTTGATGATCCAGAAAATATTCCAGTATTATCACCAAACCCTACTAAAACAATTCCAACGTTTCCTGCTATAACAAATAACTCTTTAATTGTAATAGGGGATTTGCGTAAAGTTTTTGATCCTATGGCCAATCTTACTTTTAGGATAAAAAGTTTTATAGAAGATAAAATTGTTGATGTTGTGTCCAGTACCGGTTCCCCATCAAGCGGGGCTTCCTTTACAATATCTGGTGATAAAAGTGTACAATATGGCGGCTCCCCTGCTGGTATTTTTATAGTTTCTGGTTCGTTGTTTAATGATACTGCATATAAAATCACAAATGTAACAACGTCAGGTTCCCCGATTACAACAACATTAGAAGTAAGTGGACAGATAGTAGCATCTGCTGATACTACAGGATTTATAGTAACCGTAGCGCCTGAGCCAGAAAACAATAAAACGTTTTCCGTTATTAGTTCATCATACACACAGGAAACTAGTACTATATCTGGGTATACAACAGTTATTGTTCCAAGCAACACCTTTGCAACACCTGCAGTAGTAGATATAAACCAAAAATATGTATCGTTAATTTCTGTAGGGCCGTTAGAATATAATAAGGTTTTATCCTATAGTAATATATTGAAGTATTATGACTCTATTACTCCTGTAAATCTATATGAAAGACCAGATGAAGGCGTTTTGTTTGTTAAAATTTTGGATCTTTCACAAACCTCGCCTGCTTATTTTGATGTTGAAGGTAATCTCGAAGGTAGCAACATTTACGTTGGTGATGATTTTTTTGTAGTAAATTCCACTGATAATAATACTGCATATATTATACAATCAATATCTGTATTTGGTAGTCCCCCTATTACAAGACTTGGGGTATCAAGCATACACGATTCGGTAGCAGACGGTTTTGTAAAATTAAATATTCCCTCTAATGTATTCATAGTTACAGGCGATTATACAGATTTCTTTAAACAAGGCGTCAGAATAGATGTTATAACTGGTAGCAAAACAGGAGCGTATACTACCTCATATTCTAAATTTGTTAACGGTGAAACACAGATCCGCGTTCAAGAAGATATTATTTTTGGTAGAGGCCGACTAATTATTAACTCCGGTTCACCATTACCAAACGCGTTTGTTGTTGAAGGCGATGTGAGTTCAACGTTTACGGTTGGCACGCAGTTTAATGTAGACCTTTCTTTAAGGAATAATGGTTCATATACCGTCGCTGCCGTATTTACAACCGGCTCGCCACCGTCAGAAACTGTTATACAGCCAGTAGAGGCGTTTGATAATACAGATACCACAGGCGAAATACACAAATTCGTAAAAGGATCACTGAAATATTTACAGACTGGATTTGGTGAAACCCCGGAACTTTGTGAAGTTGTTCCAGAAACAATGATACGGGTTGGTATTAAGGAACGTCTTTGTTTCAATAATATTGGAATATGGACATATGATGATTTAATAACAGCAGGCCCGGCGGGATTGAATTGGGGATATGAACTCCCCAACCATACCATTTTTTCAACAACACAACCTACAGATCCTTTTGTTGGTTCAGTTGCACCCGCTCTCGTAGCTGATAGACTTTGGTTTGATACATCCAACAATACTGGCAGTCCAACTAGCCCTGGAGTATTAAAACAATATATTGTAGGTTCCCCACCAGGTTGGATAGAAGTACCAAATAATAAAGCATATTGGATTGATACTAATACAGATAGTATGTATTATAGAATAGTATATCAATATTATAACAATACTGGCTCGCCAGTAATAGGATATAGCAGCAACATTGATACTGGCTGGGTTTTGGAATATACAAAAACGCCGGGGTATAATGCACTTCTTGCAGGCAATGGTATCCGCGAACAAATAGGATTTGAATCATTTTTCGCCGTTGAAAGCAGTACTTCTGTAGCACAAACAGTTTTCAGTTTCAGTACAACGGGTTCACCACCATTAATTATACCGTTAACAACGGGTTCGCCCGCTATTCCAAATTCAAAAATGTTGGAGGTTTATGTTAATAGTACAATAGCGTTGGTGAATATAATATCACAGACATCTTTTGAAATAATATCACCGGCTCTTAGGGTTGGGGATTTTATTGAAGCAAGAGTTTTTAACGATACGGCAACTGCTAGTAATTCTTTTGTTGGAGTATTTGATGCAGCCGCCGCAATATCAGAAAATCTTGTTCTATTAAAGGGATACAAGTTCCACGTTGATGGTACAGAAGCATCAAGCAAAACTATACATATTCCAGATACGACAACCGGTGATGTATATAATATTTTCATGCAAGGTTCACCACTCGCTTTAATAGATAATGTAATAGAAATAGTAGGTTCTGTTGGTTCCCCAAATAATAATGGAATTTATACTATTTTATCAGTAACACAGGAAGGTTCCCCAACTAACCACATAGTACTAACCGTGGCCGAACCGCTGTTAGACACTGGAATTTTCAGTGGTTCTCCGCTTATTGAAAGTGGTAAAGCACTTTACCAGCAATGGTTCCAGTATTTTATAGTGAATACTACAGCAACTACAATTGTAGTTGCTGGTGATGCCACCGTTGATATTTCTACAGGCTCACCATTGAACAGTATTAAGATAGAATATTCACCCGGTTCGCCAAACAATGATGGAATTTATACAGTTTCTGCTATATCATATGCAGGTGCAGGATCGCCATATGATCCAAATAAAAACACCACAATTACAGTAGTTGAACCTATAACAAATCTTGGAAATTCAGGGGGCTGGGTGGAATCAATATGATAATCGATATAAATAAGAAAAAGAGGAACAATAATGGAATCGTTTAGAACAACAGATATCATTCTCGCCGCAGTTTTGCGGTTAACTGATATTGAATTAATTGATATAGAGGTTTCTGGAAATAAAGGGACTTTTATATTTACTAATGTAGATAATGAATTTATTTGCCAGTACGATCTTGGTAAATGTTTGGTTGAACCTGTGGCTTTCAATAACACAATTAAACAACTTACAACAAGCGTCAGGCGCATGACAAAGAACGATAACCCATCGTTTAATCGTAGTGGCCCATAATATAAATAAAGGCACAAATAGGAGTTAAATTAATGTATTCAACAAATTTACCATTTGATGTCAAAGGACACGTCAAGGTTGAGGATGATCTTGGAAATGTTCTTGTTGATAAAAAAAATGCGGTGCATCCACAAAATATGGCAAGGGTGATTGCAAGGGGACTTTCCAATGAAAAAAACCAGATTATTCATAGAATAGCATTTGGTAATGGCGGTACAGAAATTGACGCAGCCTTTAACATTACTTTCAAAACACCAAATGACGGGCAGCCACCAGATACACAAACATGGGAGTCTAGATTATATAATGAAACTTATTCAGAGGTTATAGATGATAGTAATACAGCATTATTAGGAACTGATCCTGGCTCCGCTGGGCCACAAGTTGGTACTCGCCCCGGCGGCGGTGGAAATCCAACAGATGACCCCGCGTCTGTTGAACATGTTTCTGGTCCTGGCACACGCAGTCGTGAATTAGGATTAACTTCAGAAGTAGTGGTGGTGGCCGTACTTAACCCAAGTGAGCCATCAGGTCAACTTTCTAATGATAGAACACCAAATAATATCAACAATGCGTTTACTTTTGATGAAATTGGATTATTTACAACGGGCGCGCCTGCGGCTGCTGCTGCGGGTTCGCAAGATGTAGATGTAAGCGATCAAACATCTACGAATCAAACCGCGCTCACAATAGCCGGCGGTCCATATGATTTTAATATTGCGGTAGATGGTGGAGCTATAACCAATATTACATTTACCCCTCCGACCGATAATCCAACATATGGTGAATTATGCGAAGCGCTAAATACTGCCACTACGGGTCTTGGTTTGGCGTGGTCTGTTTCTGGACCATTACCGGGCGGTGCGACAGTTTCTATAACAGATACGACTTTTGGAACTTACCCCTCTATCGAAGGCGCTCAAACATATGGATTTTTGCGTTTTACTAGCGGTTCATCAGGCTCGTCTTCCACTATTAGCTTAACACAAGGAACTGGTAGTGATCTATTTGTAGCATTACCAGGAACAATAATTATACCTGCGGCCGATGGTGTTGATAAGGGGGTACAAAATAACGCAATCAACTCGATAACCGAACAAGAAAGACTTTTAACCCACTTGATTTTTTCACCGGTGCTAAAATCTGCAAACCGAACATTAACTGTTACTTATACGCTTACTGTTTCTGTTGCCAGAACACAGGTTCCTTAATAAAATATATTATGAGAATAAAAAACCCCGCCTTGGGCGGGGTTTTTTATTCTCATATGAAATAAAGTTATTCCACGGGCGTTTCAGTATTACTCGCTTCTTTTTTTGCAGCTATTGTTGCCGCACGCTTTTCTGCTGGTGTAAGTTCAGCACCTTCCGACAGCGTTTGTGGCACACTTTCAACGTTATTGTTAAGTGCCATGGCAGCCATTTGCTCTGCATTATTCGTATCAATCTTACCAGTACCAATAGTACCGGCGCGTGGATTCATTATGATTCCTTCTGGTGTAATAACTTTAACTAATTGATGAAAATACTCGAGCGCATTTAATCCATTATTAAGTGTGACCTGACTCATTAAATCCCATAATTGAAAGTTTAGTGCATTGCGGTTATTAACAATACGCGCTAATCTCATTTTGTCAATTTGATCCATGGCCGGAATTTCCATAAAATATGTATTTCCATACTCATCCTCGCGCAGGACTGCACATTCAATCAACACGCCATTGTTTTTCAAATCAATCCATTGAACGTGTGGAAAACTACCTTGTCTTTTTGTTATAGCCATTATGTTATCTCCTTAATCCATGTTTTAACAAAAACTGTAATGATATTTACCATAAATTTTTTTAAAGTTACCAATCAAAATAAATAATATGTTAATTATTTACAAACACATCGGGGCTTCCAACTGATCGTAAGTGCCCACAAGTATCGGTGTCGTTTTGTCGATTGATAGGAATTCCTTCTGCAAATACCGTAAGGCTTCCGTTAGATGTTAACCATTTACCAGCGCAATGAATATTACCGCCACTACAAGATGAGTCGCTGGTACCAAAACTTCCATTTATAGCTACTAATAAATTATTAGCAAATACTGTAGTCTGAGGTATGAATGTTATTGCTCCACCCGCTACATTGGCATCACCGTTCCTATGAATGCTACTCATTAGTATAAATTGTCCATTTTAATTATTTTTCATATGATTTTACCTAATTTATAAATATTTATGTAGATTACAAGGAGTGTAACTATGGGAATTGATAGAAAAAGACAAATACATTTGTCATTAGCAGAGATGGTTGATAGTTGGAGAATATTTCCACGCATTTTATTGGGCGGATATATTTATTTGCTTTATAAAACAATATCATGGTATATGGCACTGGAACCATATATTTTAAAGGGGTGTAAATCTGATAACATTACAGATTGTATAATACAGGCACCCACTACACAACATGCTGCTTTAGTTACCGCAGTTGTTGGTATAGCGGCGGCTATATTTGGGTTATATACTACATCAGGAAGAAAATGGAATGGTTTTATATTCTGGGATAAAACAAACTCTACAAAAAATTCAGTGAATAATCACGATAACAAAATTCAAAAATCAATAAATAATCATGATACTCAAACAAGGGAAGAATACTAAACTAACGACTTAACATTTGTGCAAATGTTTCAGCCTGTTCGGCAACTTTTTTCATTTTGTATTTGCCTAAAAACCGCATAAAGTGAAAATATGAATATTCTCCTGGATTTTTCATTTCTTCAATAATGGTTGTTTTAATAAGATCGCGCCATTTTTTTGGCTGTTTGCGCAAATCCATAAGGGTTTCATTTTCCTTAAATACTTCTTTGACTGACATTTCTTTGCCTTCATGATTGGTCCACGTCTCATGCATCATATTAACGCGCTCCAATGGATCGTTCCATGCTTTCCTTATTCGTGTTTTTCTGACGCGCGGATATGCCGATTGAACGTTGTCACCAGAATCACCACGAATACATTTTTCAAACATGAATAACTCTGCATCACCATCCCATTCATCTAATGTTCGTTCTTCATCCTTGCCAGGGCTAATAAGGGTAACGTTAGGAAAGCCGAGCATTTGTATGTAATCTTTATCGGTACTAATGATGACTATTTCATTATCAGTACCTGAATATATTTGTACAAATCCACCAGCAAGATCATCTGCCTCCAAGCCCTTTGCTGCTAAACACACAACACTGGTATGTTTTTTCATTAAAAGTTCAAACTCTTGGAGGTGTGACATGAATAATTCGTACTTGGCACGTTCTTTCTGTGTCATGTCTTTGCGACGATTACCCTTGTATAGTTTGCCAGAAACACATTCTTCAGACTTTGTATAGTCTTTTCGCCAATTAGGGCGGTCATACACCATCACAACTTTTTTCCTCGGTGTGAATTTTTTAAAATATTTATTTAATGTAATAAGGGCTTGGTGATGCGCTAACCCAGCAATTGTAGTATCGTCTTCGTTTTTGTTTACAAAATAACACCGGTATAATAAATTCGAAATATCGAAAATAAGGTAATCACACATAAATACTCCTAATGAAGTTATAATGGTATATATTACCATATACTAGTGGGGAATACAACGAAAATAAAATATAATAATAACTACAACTATTATTTTCAGAAAATGAGCGTTGTCATCCTTTTAATAACAAAACATCACGTGAGCTGCTCGCTGAAACTTTCTTGCGGGAAGAAATTATTAAAAAGAGTGGGTTTAATCTAATCACAATTTGGGAATCCGAATATAAAATATCCTAAATTACGATTAGATATATTTCATTCAAAATCCTTACCATATCTTTCTTCGTTCTTATCTACCATATCTTTAAATAATAGGGAAATGTATTTTTGAACAACTTGTTCATCGTTTGCACCAGTTACCCCATTCGCTCTAAGGTAGACTATGAACGCATCGTTCCATTCCATCTGCAATCTTTGGCCCATTTCTGTGTCGCGCACATTTCCTACGAAATCTACCCACGGGTCATCAGATTCTTGCATTCTTGCAACGTACCTGTTGTATTCTAAATCTTCTTGTTCTCTTTCTATTTCTTTTTCTTTAGCCTCAAGAACCTTATCTTCTTTCAATTCCGCGACAATTTCAGCTGTTACCAGCTTCTTCACTTCGTTTATTAAGTCTGCTGTCAACACTCCTGACTCTTCCAATCGTTCTTCTGTTTTTTTAACCTCATCTTCTACTTTTGAAGTATCAGGAGTCTGTGTGCCAGATTCTGCAGATTCAAAACTTTCTGTTGTTATATCAAACTCTTGCGCTAAATTGTTTGCGTTGGTTTTTAATTGGTTTTCGTCAGTCATTCCCTTCTCCTATAACTTGTATGCTCCACATACCATCATCGGTTAATGCCGGATCGCCTTCAGCAACCCAGCTTCTTCTACCAACAATTTCAACAATTTCGTTTGTTGGTTCAATCAACCCGAACACATCCCCCCTATTTAACTCTGGCGAGTTGTATACGTGCCAATCGTCATTAACAAACCGCTCGGTGGTACGCATTACACTTTCCGTTTTCATACCTGTGGTAGAACGTAAAGATTGAGTCCATTGATATTAATGTTGAGAATTCCCTTTTCTCCTATATCAAAGCTACCCTCAGCGTTTTGCTTAAACAAAGCAAGTAGGGTTTTCAAAAGATACCGATGTGAAAACGTTTCGGAAGCGCTATCATCAAGCAATTGAACATCAGAAGAAATTTGATGTTTGAACACATCACTATTAACGTCTGTTAATTCAAAAGAAACGCCATCTTTACATCCAATTATTGAAACTGTTTCAGAACCCATTGCGCCTTGACCCTTTTGAAGTAAACTAACGGCTTCTGAGTTCAATTGCACACGGTATACAAGCGTATCATTAATTTGGCGAGGTGCTTGTATATTAGCAGGGTTAGCACACCGATAATCAATCTTTGTACCATCGCTCTTCATAGTAACAGAGCGCACATAGTCATCGTCATCGTCGATAATAACATCTACTGTAAATTTTTCTTGTGTTTTTGCAATTTCAAGTCGTGACAAGAAAACCGGCACCCGCGTTAAGCCGATAGAACTAAATGGCATTTCTGGTACATTGGTGTTTTGAAAGATAACTACCGTGCGATTATCATCAATTGCTCTAACCATATCTGTTTCAATGATAACATTATCAATGTTAACACTGAGGCCAGTCTTGACAACGTTTTCAATGAATGTGATAAGATTGTTTGTTAATTTCATGTTATTGTTTTCCTATTTTTTATTATGTTTTCTTCAAGTATACTAAAAGTCAAGTATGCTGTCAACTACTTTGTTTTGTACTTCTTGTTCTTGTTCTTTTTCGGTTTTCCATTCAGGAATAACTACCCCAGTATGTCGTTCAATCCAATCAGCCAACACTCGTCTATGACAGAAAACTTCCGGCGATTCATAACACAGAAGTATAGTTCCATCTGGTAAGTTATTAATTAGGGTATTTGGATTAACATTCCGCGCTTTTAGTAAGTCGAGATATTCTCTGGTGTATTTCCGCTGATTGTAATTTTCTGAACCCTTTTTAATTTTTCCAACCATGTCACTTTGCGGCGCAAGATACTCAAGTCGTCTCCCTTCATACCAATCTGGGACTGTTAAGCTTATACCTATAGCCATGGGGTTATTAGCGTGCCTTGCATAGTTAGATGTATAGATGGTTTTCATTAGAATCCCAACACATTATCTGTAAACAAACTTTGTTTGGAAGGCGCTTTCTTGCCAATAGCCTTGATAATATTATTTATTGGATTATCGAGCAGGCGTTCAATATGCATGTCCCTTTTAACTTCAAACTCGTCAAAAAACCATTGAGGAACCGTTTCAATGTCAACTGGTATAGCAATAGACTTGAACCTTCCATACATCTTGCTTAAGTAAAAAACATTAATTTTCATTCCAGATGTGATCGTAGGACTAATTTTATCCCCATATTTTTCACGACAAATGTTATAAAAGATGCTGGCGGCTACATGACCAGGCAATTTTACTTTGTTCTTATTATAATAGTCACCCGCATATTCTCTGGTATAGCGTTCGACTTTCTGAATGCCTTTCGGTAACCCAATAGACATAATATTTTTTGTGTTTAAAAGTTTTTCTTTATAGTCAACTATCTTAATGGCGATCTCGTCCCAGTCTCCGCCCTTTAGATAACTTTCAACAAATCCATTTATCTTAATAGCAACTGGTTTTGGTAGGGTTGTTTTTTTAGTTTCAACGCCCATGATTTTCATTTTATCACAGGCATATCCCTCGTTATCAACGATGTGCAGAATGTAACGTTTCTTATCAATGAATATGCCACCATCTGCAACTATTTCACGGCCAGTATTAATGATATTGTTAAACCCTTCCGAACATAGGAACGTCTCTTTCATAAACTCAGGGAAAGACGCTGAACATGCCTCACCAACCGCATCAGCTATAGCAATAGACTCTTCTTTGTTCTTGCCATGTGTATTAAAATAAGTAGAATCAGTATTATGTACTAATATATTGTTGGCAAAAAACATATGGGTATTCCCGACTTCAATATCATATACGTAATCGTCGTATTCAATCTCTTCTATTGATGCATATTCCACGTAACTAATATCAATATCACCTAAATTTCGTAAGAATATAAAAGTGTTAACGCCTTCACCACATTCAATTGGACTTACTTCAACAAGGCAGCTTCCATTCTTTGATTTCTTGTACCCAATTAATGAATGATCTTCTGTAACATCAACGTGTGTTGAATTGGTCAACCAAACCCTATACATTTTCTTTGATGTTCTGTGCCGCATAACGTAAATTATATCTTCGAATGTGGTTTTATTTGTTTTCTCATCGTAAGTTAAAGTTTTGACATTTTTAGGAAAGTAATATTCTTTCCCGTTGTTGTGTTTTTCTTGTGGATAGTTAAACAAACTTTCTATCGTGTGTTCACCGCTATTTTCAAGTATTATGTTCGTGTCTTTGGCAACAGAATCCCCGTACACTACCGACCATTTATCAGAATAACCAATATGTGCTTTCCCTTTATCATCATATTCCAGTCTATCAGTCGGCGCATATTTACCATCTAATAGTTCTGCAACCTTTGAACACTGATGCAGCAGAATCGCCCGGCTTGTAGCCGTTGTGCTTTCGCCAAGTCGTTTATCATAGAATCTGAAATAAGCATTCAACAGCGAACCATAATAACTGTTCAGCTTAATCTTGTATACGTATTGGAGCTTGTCGTAGTATATTTCTTTTTGTTTATCGCCCGTATCTTTGGCTTCACGCATCAACTTCTGGTAATTCTTACGTGTCGAATACCAGTTTTCAAGAATTGTTGGCATAATTCCTTTATAATCTTGTGTAAAAACAGTACCATAACCTGAAATAGTCCAATTCTTTTCAAGCAATGCCCCTCGCCATTCTTCCGCACTGGCACTTAGCGTTAATCCATTATCCGTTTCCATGGTTAATTCCACCAAAGACTGTTTCCTAATTTCCTCGAACGCTTTTTCTGTTTCAACAAACTGACCCATAATGGTCTCAGGACTAATATTATTTGAACGAATGGTAGAGGGATACAACGAATTAATATCTATTGCACCAACCCACCTGTGCTCGCCAATTTGAGGTAAAAGAACAAACGCGCCCTTTGCCTTGTCTATACTATCTGGAACGTGTATATCGTTGACTATCAATCCATCAAGTTCGTGATGACAATAGTTAATTGTTGCTAAATCTGACAATTTAACTGTGCCTGTTATGTGTTTGAATAATCCCGTAGAAAGATGACACATTTGATTCGCCACTTCAATATACCCCAAACGATCCTCAAATCCTTTCAGAATCTCGGTGTCACGGAGATTATATCTAATGAACCAAATAAAGTTCTTTCGGTACAGGTCTGCTAAAGAACCAGTATATTCAAGTTTTGGCATTACTGGCTTTTTGGTCTTAGGATCAGCAAGTACTTCTTCTGCAATGGCTTCCAGTTTATACGAAGGTCTTTCAACAACTTCATATTTTTTGAATATGAGCATGTAGTCGGCGCTTATTCTTCCAGATAGATCCAGCACCTGCTGTATTTTACCGAATTTTGTTTCAACTTCCCGGTACCGAGGGGCGTTCCCTTCGGAAAACGATAACTGATCAAAATACACCTTCCCCATTAATTTCAAGCGTTTGCCAATCATGGGCACGTCGTAACCTTCACTATTCCAGCCAGAAAGCACATCACTGTCTTCAATTTCTTCTAAAAACCATTTTAACAGTTCATGTTCGGTTTTGAATAAGGTTACTTCTACCTCGCAGTCGGTCGGTAACTCAGCAATTTCGTCCATTTTTTCAAGGATATAGTTCGTATCCCATGGATGATAATACTCATCTGGAACAACTGCTGCCACCATCATTCTGTTTTGCCAAGTGTGGTACATGGCAATAGAATTTATGGGCGCGTAGGGATCTTCCATGGTAGAATATCCACGCTCTTTGTCGTAGTCCACTTCAATGTCGAAAAAGGTTATATTAAGTACAGGCGCAGGTTTGTTATAATATTTCGCCGAAAGTAGCTTCAATTCTGGAGGAATGTCTGATTCGAATAGTTCTTTTCCCTGACCTGACATCATTGCCCGCGCTTCGTTGAATTGCCTCACAGTAGCGTAATCGTGCCGTTCAAGACGATCACCGTAAATGCTTTTGAATTCCCCGGTTTTAGATTTGGTGTAAAAGTAATATGGTGCTGGATAGGTTACAACTTCTTTTTTTCCGTTTTTTCTTTCCCATACAAGAACATCGTTATTTCTTTTTATGGCGTTTATATATCCCATGCATTTTCCTTATTTTTATTATTTTTATTATTTTTATTATTTTTAGTAGTGTAGAACATTATATATGGTTCTGTCAAGCCGTTAATATGGTTTTAATGATTTGGTGCGTGTAGTCTGTGGTGAAACATTCAGTACGACCGGCAAATGGAGCATTAGGTGTAAATTTTACATGTTCAAATACCCGCAATATATGCTGTTCTAAAACAAATGCCTCATACATTTCAAGTTTTTTATCTATCAATACCACGTATTCGTAATTCGAGTAACCTGAGCTGAACCTAGTAGTAATACTACGTCGGGTAATTCCTATTTTTAAAAAGTCAGCACCACCATTTATATTTGTAAATTGTAAAAGATATAATCTTCCTGAAGACTGCTTTAATTCTTCATTTTCTTCAAATATTGTTTCTGAATACATACCATATGATTTGCACCTTGGACACCCCTGCCCATTCATATGCGCGTTCGGGGATTGTTCGAACTTTCCATGGGCAGGACAGATAATAGATACTTTAATTCTGTCGGTAGTGTATTCTACTAGTGAATAATCATATTTGTTGCTGTGTGTTTTCATAGATCTCATTACAAAATCATTTCGGGTTAATGGTGCATGGCCACCACACTTCGCGCAGCCGTGCCCACGCAAGTGATATTTTGGTGTTTGTTTGAAAACACCATGTTCGTGACAGACGATTTGTACCCTTTCCAAAGACCCCTTGTAATTTGCTAGCATATATTCGTAAGTATCGCCGTGTACCTTCTTTGCCTTTTCTATAAATTCGGGGGTAGACGATCTTAAAGTTCCGCCACAATTTGGACATCCGTGTTTCCTATTAACGTGTTTGTCGGGGGTTTGTTCAAAATCACCATGAATTGGGCAGCATATTATAACATTGGTTTTTGCATTTACATAATCAATTTTACTATAGTCGTATTTGTTGTGGTGAACTTTCTTTGATTTGCGTATAAATTTTTTACTTCTTTGATAAATACTACTAGACATTAAATTTTTCCCTCACTAAAACGCGTATTTATCAAGGAGCCACTGATGATTAGTCTTCCACCAAAAGGTGACCAAGCAAAAAAATTAGGTTCAAATTTTGCACCATTAAAGACGGAAGCTCAGGCTACACCGAATATGACGGTTAAGGTAGCAGAAGGATCTTTCTGGACAGAAACCAATGAATTCATGGAATATATTGGTGGGACTTCGCCGAATATCAGTGCGCCTGCAGCCGATGCAAAATGGGCATTAATTACAGTTACAAATACTGGAATGTTGAATGTAGTAAATGGGGCTGCGTCTGGAACACCAGTTTTACCAGCACCAAGTTCATATAAAGATGAATTGCCATTAGCCGCAATTTTCGTTGGTGATACTACGACTGCTATCACAAATGACATGATTTATGACATACGCCCACTATGGTCAATTCCACCGGATAGCGTAAGTCAATCACAATTAAACAATTTTGCAACTATTACTTATGTTGATAATGGTCTTGCGACAAAGGCAAGCACCGCAGGAACAAGTTCCCCCAATTTTACACTTAATGTTGCTAATCCATCCTTTAATAGTGGTGGTATATGGATTGATAGAGTAGCAGGTCCAAATGTTGCTATCAGGTTTAATGAAATAGCAATGGCAGGAAGCCCTCCTATACCTAACCCTGCGTGGGAATTTACAAATGATGGCGTGACATGGAATCCAATAGGCGTATCAAGCGGTAGTTATTATACCAAATTAGATCTCAATACCGGCGCGCTTGATTTCTTATATTATACCAAAAACGATTTAAGCACTACTGGTGTTTTAGATACAAGATATTATGAAAAAACCGTTGCCGATGCAACATTTTCTGTTATTGCGCACACACATAGTGCCAGTGATATTACAGGTCTTTCAGATCCTGTTCAATCTATAAACGGATTAACACCAGTATTAGGTGATGTACAATTTGATTTAAATGATTTAAATGATGTAACCAATGCATTGCCAGCAGAATCACATGTTATTGTATATAGAACCGGCGCATATATTAATGGATTTCTAAATACGAACGATCTTCTTGATGTTGATACGACATCCACATCACCCGTTCTCGGTGATGTGCTCGTACATAATGGCGGCGGTGGATTTGTTAATCGGCAACTTGTTAAAGATGACATTTCCGATTTTTCTGGCGCCGAATTTGTGCTTACTACAAACTTAGCTGGCGATCCATATAATCCATTAGATCCAACTACGTGGGTTGATCAAAATATCTATGGCATAAAAACATTTAAAGACGGAATTGTAATAGAAACATCATTAACTGTGACTGGTAGCAATACAAGTATCGAAACAACCGAATTGAGAGTTACTGATTCTTATATAGATATTAATTATGGTGAAACCGGGGCCGGCGTTGGCGGTGGTAGTGGAGTTGCTGGTATTAGAGTTGATCGTGGACCAGCAGGAAGTCCTAATCTTCCGGCGGCAATAATGCAATGGGATGAAGGCACTCAACAGTGGGAATTTGGTATAGAAGGCAACTCAAACCCTGTTCTTACTGCCGCGCACACACACACATCGCCGCAAATTACAGATTTTGCTACAGCAGTTACAGCACAATTAAATACTAATAGTCTTAATGAAATGTTAGATATTGGTTATCTTTCCTTTCCACCGTCGAGCGGTGAATATTTGCGTTTCGGTATAAGTGGGAAATGGGAAAACAAAACTTTTGCAACTGATATAACAACAGAATTAAATGTCAATAACCTTAATCAACTACAAGATGTTATATATTCAGGTTCCCCCGTTTTATCATCTGGCGATTTCTTGCGGTGGAATGGTACCGCATGGGAAAATCACATTCTTGATAAGATAGATATTGTAGATTTCATCGAAACTGACTATTTACATACCACTGGCAACGAATCAAAAGTTGGCGATTTGGATATAACAGGCGACTTTACTATTAATTTTAATGGTGCTGGAAGCATAACTAAAATTAATTCAGAATTCCTTGAAATTAAAGATAATGTAATTAGAATAAACACAGGCGAAGCTGGTGTTGGTGTGAGTGGTGGAATTGCTGGCATCGAAATAGACCGTGGTCCGAGTGCAACAAACGCACAGCTGTGGTGGTCTGAGCCTGCAGGAACGTGGTTGGCACATCGTTCTAATATATTAGGTTCACCACCAAGCCCTACTTTGGTCACAGGACAAATAAGTTTTGTAGGTCATAATCATGTTATTGCAGATATTTCTGATTTAAGTGTGACGGCCGCTGAAATTAATACTTTGACGGGCATTACTGGTAACGCGCAAACACAGTTTGGTGATAAAATCAGTAGAACTGGTGATGCGATGGACAACGGGGCCAATTTAACATTTGCTGTTGGGGGTGAAATTCTTGGATTGCCTGCAATACCATCAGCGACCGCCGCAGCATCTAAAGAATATGTTGATACACAAAATATTGCTACTAACTTAAATTTATCAAATCATATAGCAGATAATGCTGTTCATTTAACAGTTCCCCAAAATATATTTTTGGACGGGCTTACTTTAACTTCGTTAACCTCTTTGGAAGTCGATCAGCTTATTGGAATCAATACTGGTGTTACTGTTCAAACTCAATTAGATGGCAAAACAATTAAAACTATTCCTGCCACTGTAGGAAATCTTGCAGGATTAAACGGAACTGGTGATTTAGTAGATAGTGGAATTATAGTAAATGATTCAGGTGTGTTAATTTCTGAAATTTGGTCTGCAAATAAAATTGATACAACAAAAGCGGATAAAGTTTCTGGTGCAGTTGTTGGAAATTTTGCCACACTAGATATAACTGGGAATTTATTAGATAGTGGTTTTGCGTTAGATGATGCAAATAATACAGCAAATGATATTTGGTCTGCAAATAAAATTGATACAACAAAAGCGGATAAAGTTTCCGGTGCAGTTGTTGGAAATTTTGCTGGATTAGACGGCGCTGGTAATTTAACCGATAGTGGTGTAAACAATTCAACGTTTGCCCCTATTGTTCATACACACATAGCTGCTAATATTACTGATTTTAGTACAGCATTTACCACGGAACTTGCCGCAAACAATCTTCAAGGTCTTGCTGATGTTTCTAACAATGTACTTGCTGTTGGTGAATTGTTACAATGGAACGGAAGTATTTGGGATAACATTGCAACGACTTCTATTACTGGTTTTGTACATGCTACAGGAAATGTTACAGAATCAATAAATGGCCAAAAAACATTTGCTAATAATGCTGCTTTCCAGAGCGCCGTAACTATAACTGGGGTACTTACAGCAAATGGCACAACTAATATTAATGGCAACCTTACTGCAAGTGGGTTTGTCCACGTTGTAGAAAATACAATTGTAATTAATTCTGGAAGTACTGTTACCGCCACCGCCGACGGTGGTGGAATTGTTTTACAGCGCGACGAAGGAACACCATTACCTGCCGCCCTTATGACATGGCACCATACAGATAGTAGATGGCAAGCAGGTCTGTCTGGTTCAGTAGAGCATATTGCATTAGAAAATGTTTCAGTGGCGCAGCCAGAATATGAAATAATAGTTGGTACTGGCGCAGCTATATATAATTTGGGGTTTGGGGTTTCGCTGCCGCCAGCAGGAAGAACCGGGATACAAGCATTTGTTAACGGAATTAAACAAATAGAAGGTGCTACTAAAGCATATGCTGTTAATTATACCAACCCATCGTCAACAACAATAACATTTAATGTTGGTAGCGAACCTGCTGTTGGTGATGATGTAGAATTTTATGGCTTTGGATTTATAGGATAAGGGAGTAACAGATGGCTCAGGTTAAAGTAAAAGGAACACAGATTGATGTTCAAAACCTTGCAAATGGTATTGCAAACGATCCAGTTGCAATCGGCGCAATTGCAACTGGTGTTACAAGCGATATAGGCGCAGTGGCCACACTCGACGCTGACTATTTACGAAGAGATGGTAGCACGCTTATGCTTGGCAATTTAGACTTAGGGGTTAATAACCTAATAACATCTGGAACAGTAGATGGTAGAGATCTTTCAGCGGATGGCTCCATATTAGACTCGCATGTCGCTGATACCACAATACACTTTTCTACACTAACAGGGTTAAGTGATGTAATAATTGCAGCACCCGCAAACGGCGACTTTTTAATACACGATGGTATTAGTTGGTCAGATCAAACTTCTGCGCAAACGGTAACACAACTTGGTTTAGACATTGGTACTAATGTGCAAGCATGGGACGCAGGATTAGATTCTATTTCCACATTAACCACCAGTGCTGACAAAATGATCTATACGTCGGCTTCTGATGTATATGTAACAACATCAATAACGCCAACAGCGCGTACGTTATTAGATGATATTGATATTGCAACAATGCGAACCACGTTAGGATTGGTAGCCAACGGCTCAGGAGATATTTGGGTTAAGGCAACTGGTGATACAATGACAGGTGCATTAAGCATGGCAGGTGCCAACAAAATTGTTAATCTGGCCGCGCCAACAAGTGCCAACGATGCCGCAACAAAAGCATATGTCGATAGCATTGCTGCCGGACTTGATCCAAAGGATTCTTGTATAGTGGGTACCACTGGCGACCTTGGATACACATATGATGATACAGCAAGTGGTGTTATTGACGGAATTGGTGATAAATTAACTGCTACAACCAACGGTCCTGCTATAATTGATGGAGTTACTCTTACAAGTGTTGGCCAGCGCGTGCTTGTAAAAGATCAAACATCAGCATTACAAAATGGTATATTCGAAGTTTCAAATATAGGTTTATCTGGCAGCCCCGGTAATCCTGTAGTATTGACCCGTGCAACAGATTTTGATGGTAATCCAACAAATGAAGTAACCAGCGGTGCTTATACTTTTATCAGTTCTGGTTCTACGCAAGCGGCAACCAGTTGGTTAGTTACCGGCACGGCTTCGGGTTCGCCTATAAACAATTATATAATAATTGGTAATGATCCTGTTGTTTGGACACAATCCGGCGCCCAAACTAATATCATACCTGGCCTTGGTTTATCTAAAACATCAAATACTTTGGATATAAATTTTGGTGCTGGTATTGTTGAGGTATCAGATTTTGTTACAACAGATTTATATAATCCTACCACCGGCGCGTTAATTTTAACAACAGATGGTACATCGCGCAGTATATCTAATGCCTCCCAATTACATTTATTGCTTGACACTACTTTTGGCTCTGGACAATTAACACAATCGATCAATGGTCTCCGAGTTTCTCCCGCAAGTATTACTGGTACAGAATTAGCAGGATCAGTGGCTGGTAATGGTTTGATTGGTGGTGGTGGCGTTGCGTTATCAGTAACTTCGCGCGCTGGCACTCCTGGTATTATTGGGACAGTAACAGTTTCAGTTGATGCTATAGGGGTAGATCTTGGCACAACAAACATAACAGCGGCTGCCGGCAATCACGCACATACTGCCAATGTTATTACTTACAGCAACGGCACTTCTGGTTTAATAGCAACAGATACACAAGCAGCAATTGATGAAGTTGATGGAAGGTTAGATTCCCTTGAAGCATCAGGCATCCAATCTGAGTTAGATACTACACAGGTGGGTGCAGGGTTAAATACTGATGGTACTTATACGCCGCCAGCTGCTGACTATATTGGTGCTGCAACGGATTTAAACAACGCCGATGATTTATTAGATGCTGAACTTAAAGCTATAAACGATAGGCGTGCAACGAGTTGGTTCCTTTATAATGGTACAGGCTCCCCTACATTAACAACTCATGTTATTACTCACAACATAGGTCAGAAATATTGTAACGTTACTGTAACTGATGCTTTAACTGATCTTCAAATTCAGCCGTTATCAATTAAATTTGATACAATTAACCAATTAACCGTTACTTTTAGTGGTCCTACCACTTGCATGGTAGCTATTTACGGTCAATCATAATTTAAGGAACTATAATAATGTTAATCGACGGCATTGATTTACAAGAAGGGAGTGAAGCACGAAATTTAACAGTAATAAGCGGCGTATCAGACCCTTCATTAACTCCTAATGATGGTGAATTATTTTATAGATCAGACTTACCAGAGTTTAGAGTTAGAATAAACGGAACATGGGAAGGGATGGCAACTATTTCTGCGCTTCTTGCTCACACCCACGTATTGAGTAATCTTACTGATGTTATTTTAGGTTCACCCCCTACTTTAAATGATGTATTATCTTTTGATGGAACAAACTGGATAAACACACCAGTGCAGCCACAGGCATGGGGAAACATCTCGGGAACTTTATCTAATCAAATTGATTTGCAGTTAGCGCTGGACACAAAAACCAATCAAACATTATTTAATACCCACTTAATAGGTACAGGTTCCCCTGCATTAAATCATAGTGCTGCTGATATAATTAATATGCCATCTGGAAGTCCAGGTATAGCCGCAACGAACGTACAAGGGGCTTTAGATGAATTGGATACAGAAAAAGAACCAGTTATATTACCAAAAAATACAGGATTTAACTTATCTTTAGGAACCACAGCGGGAACTGTTAGCGAAGGCAACCACGTACATACTGGAGTATATGAGCCAGCCAATGCTAACATACAGGCGCACATATTAGATATAACTACAAACCCACATGCTGTTACAAAAGCACAAGTAGGGCTTGGAAATGTAGACAACACCTCTGATATTAACAAACCCATATCGACTTTAACGCAAACTGCGTTAGATGGAAAATCTGCTCTTGTACACATTCACGCCGCTAGCGTAATAACTAATACCCCAGCCGGTAATATTTCGGCAACAGATGTACAAACCGCAATTAATGAACTCGACACAGAAAAAGCAGGTATTGGGACAACAAACACTTTTACGCAGTTACAAACAATAGAATCCGCTAACCCTGGAATGATACTAAACGAAACCGATACAACTGACCAAAATTTTATAATACATGTCAGTGGCGGTTTTTTGCGATTCACGTCACGAACAGATGTTGGCGTAAATGTTTTAGATAATTTACAAATTGCGAGTAATTCTAAAACATTGGCGTTAACTACAACTAATATTACATATGATGGTTTATCATTAATAGTACCACCGGCCAGTGCAACAATACAAGGTAAAGTCGAACTGGCAACACAATCTGAAGTTAATACAGGTACAGATACTATCCGTGTTCTTACACCATCTACATTTGCGAACAGTTCTTTGTTGGCAGGAATATTTGTAGATGTTAAAGCAAAGTCCGCTGGTACCACAATAACAAACTCCGCAACATTAACAAACGATCCACACCTTGTGAGCGGTACGTTAGCTGTTGGTCTTTATACGTTTGATGTATTATTGCGCGTCTCTTCGGGATCTGCGGAAGATTTTAAGTTTAATATTACGTCACTCACGGGGACCATTTCGAATGGTTTCAGCGTTGTAGTAGGTATAACCGGTGTAACTACGTTTCATGGCCGTGGTGTATTTGGAACTGCGTTTACCATCCCTACCGGAACCGCAACCCTTGATATTATACGCGCCACAGGAAACTTTGAAGTTACAGTTGCAGGAACAATAGGTCTGCAGTGGTCACAGGCTACGTCGGGCGCAACTGCCACCCAATTGTACAAAGGGAGTAATTTGCGCATAATGAAATTGTGATAATTAAACGAACTTAGTAATTACATATTGATACTGATTATTTAATGTTATTCACCAGCAATAACAGCTTCATAAAGAAATTCAAAGTGCTCTGTTTCTTGGCGTAAATCTGCGTAATTATGTTTAAACATTGTACGTGCTAGTTTATTTATGTACTTTTTCTTGATACCAAACTGATCTTCCGCAACATCTGCAATATCTTTCATTGCTTCCTTTTCAGACTCCATTCGCTCAAGACAGTTTGTCATTTCAACAATCATTGCTTTCATTTTCTTTCGATCATCACCACTTACCACTATTGTCATTATTATTCTCCGTTACTATTATTATGCAGAAGAATATAACACACCATTTATAAGAAAACAAGGTTATTTTTTTTCAATATAAAAAAGATGTTCATCGTATTGTGTAATGTATGTGATTTTTTTTGCCCATGCTGGATTGACACCAACAGAGTGATAATGTGTTGCACCGCTTGTAAAATCAGTTATAGCAGACTCCCGATCTAATAAAAAATCCGCGAGAATTTTAATATCACGATATGTGTCTGTATTTTTTTTTGGGATGTTTGAAATACCATCAAGCGTCCATGAAAATTGAGCCACCATTTTTTTTGTTTTTGGGTTTATTTTTTTCTGCCAAACCACCCCACAAATACTATTGGGATAATATTCTGATATGACACGATTTAAGGTTACTAAACCAACAGCCAGTTGCCCTTTAATGTGTTCTCCGCGTGCTTCAAAATAAATATTTTCAGTTAAACATTTCAGTTCTTGGGTATAGTTTCGATATATATTTGGAAGTAAAGTTTCATTAAAATGTTTTGGAGCAGGCAAGGAAAGTACGACGTTTACTTTTCCTACCGGAGACAAATTGACTATTTTCGGTACAATTGATAAGTATGTTATGTTTGTTTTGATGCTGTTATATAATATGAAAAAAATAATTAATGCGCATATAGACAACACAAAATAGAACTTTTTCGTAAAACTCATGATCGTATCCTGAATGAAATGAAATTATACCCTATTTATTTCCCGGTGTCAAGTCATTTTTTAATTTAGCAATGTCAAGCAATAATACCTTAATACTTTGCTTTCCCTGTAAAGCAGCGGCTGCCGCTCGATGATTACCATCACTTAAGTAATATTTACTATTTATTTTATAAACATCCGGTAGTTTTTCTGATGGCTCACCTTGCACGATTTTATCGAGATGGGATTTATTTAATTTTGTTTCTGTTGCAATTAACCTATCAATAGGGATGTTCACTACATTACCAAATGCTTGCCGTGATTGTTTCAATATGTTTCCGTATTCACTACCTGATAAATTTCCTTCTATATTATTTTGTTTTTTATACGCATATACTATTAAATTATCTGCTTCTTCTGCTGCATTAAAAAATTTGTTAAAATCTGGGGAATTTCCATCAATAGCAGGTATTGGGTTTGGATAATCTCTCCCTGGTTCTTCGTCGTCATTTAATTCTAACAGCTCTTTAATTTTCATGACATTATTTATTTAATGTTACTAAACCACGATAAGTAATTACCAGGGAACCTTTCTGGTTGATATAAAAACGGCATCTGACCAGCCAAATAAAATCTTGCTAAAAACAAATCTCCGGCGCCGATTTCTGATATTGCATTAATAAAATGGGGACCGCTTGGATAGACAATAAGGGTTCCGCGTTCTGGATTGAAACCAAATTTATGTTGTAGAAATTCTAATTTCCCGCCATATACTTCATAATCTGAATCAAATGGGAGATTTTCCTGATAATCACTTAAAAATAACACAACACTAAAATCTCTATCCTTCGTTTTAGTCCATTTTTTATTAGTCCATTTTGAATTATCACATATTGCTTCTGGTGTAACGCCCTCTGTAATAAATTCAAATGTCATTAATTCTGTACCACGATGGTAAAAATCGAAATATTTTTCAAGTTCAGGTATAAGGGGTTTGAATTTATGATAAATTATTTTTTCAGATTCTTCATGGTTGCGTATCATTTTTATTGGAATGCCTTCCTGATCGATATCGGAAGAATAATATCCTAAATTATCAACAATTTTTTCACACCACTTAGGCGTTAAAAAATTTTGAACAACATAAAATGGTGATTTTGGTGTAGTCATACCTTATTCCTTATCTGTTTATAAATCTAATTATACTTTGTAATAATTCTTCATCGGAAGGTATTACATCGTCTTTAAACATTTCTTGCAATGCTTCCCAATTAACTTCAAAGTCTTCATACATGTCTGGGCTTGTATCCATATCGTGCCCAGCATGTATTTCTTTTCCAGCCTTTGGATCTTTGTCAATTTCAACATTCAAATCTTCGGCAGCATCAATAGAAGGATCTACCATGAACCCACCTGCTTCAAGAACGTTTTGTCCTATTAGAACTGGATATGTCATTGCCCCTCGGTCATTCAAGTTAAACATACAGTTTGTTAACTGCTGTTCGTTTATTTTTACATTTAGTTCTATAACAGGACGATATTCCATGTTACCATTAGACAGTTTAACTGCTTGTTTTTCAAGTACCGGCATTGTTATCTTATTTTCTGATAAATCAGGCGCAATAAAAGTAACACGCCCATCATTAATATTCCATTCAGTGGCATGTAGTGATGATACGTCCGCGCCTGTATCTATCTTTCCTTTGATTGGATTACTGCCGGGTATGCTTGTAATCAAAATATCAACAACGTCACCAACGATTTGTTCCTTACGAATATTAATTGAATCGCCGTTATCTTGCCGTTCGACGATAGGACCAGTCATCCTTGCTTTTGAAATTGAACGAACATCATATGGAACCATTTTCAAATCTGGGCGAAACGCCCAGAGAAAAACAACATACTGGTTTAATCCTGCTGCTGTTGATTGCTTACGTAAGTTAGTAACATATACCCACATTCCCTTATATTGCTTTTCAATCATATCTTTCAAATCATATTCTGATGTTCTATTACTTTTATACTTAATATTGGCAATTGTTATTTCATCAGGAAACGGAAATCTCCCAGAGATGAAAAGAGCTTTTAGATGTTCTAAATTTTGAAAATTCATGTAAATTTCCTATAAAGTATTTCTTCTATTTATTCTTGGTATTGAAGTTAGCTATATCTTTCAATAACGGAGCAATCCAATTTTCTATTTTTTCAGTGTAAATTAATGGCATTAGCGCCCGTTCTACAGTTATTATAACCGTAATGTTTTCTATAGCTTCGCCCGTGCGTTCGTGCCATGCAATAGCATAAGCAGTACATTGTTTGAAATAGTCATCAATCATTGCTTTAGTTTTATTGTTGGTAGAAGTTTTGAAATCAATAATTGACAACATCCCGTTATATTCAGCTACACAATCTACGGTACCTGCAATTTTCATACGATTACTATATAAACCAACCTCTTGCGCTCTTATATTGTTAATTTTATTAAGGCCAAGTTTTAATTTATTGAAATTGTTTATATATTCTGGTTTATAGTTACGCGTTATAATTTCTTCATTATTCAGATACTTTTCCGCCAGTTCGTGAATTGTTGTCCCTCTGTCTGCGCATCGTTTAGTTTCGCGTTTCGCTTTATCGGCACCGAGCATTTTTCGCCAGTCTTCCAGCCATGGCTTTTCTTTATCACCTAATACTGTTGTCACTGATGGGTATTCATTTCCATCAGGGGTAATATAAGTTCTCTTGCCATTTGGCTGAGTCTTCTGTATAATCTTCGGAAGTTCTGGAATATCAATGTGTGTAAACATATAAGTACCTTATTTTCTGTGTATCAAATCACATATATAAGTATTTATTATAATAAAAAATCAACAAGATAGGAAATATGGTCATGGCGAAACATTACATTTATACTAACATAAAAACCGGCAAAATCATTTTTGAAACAGTACAGCCAAACTTTGCCACCATCCATGATGTTGATAGGATGGTTCTGAACGAGACTGGCGAAGATCCACGGTTAAATCCATTAATTAACCTTGCTATCAGTGTTGTACCAGATGGGACTACATCAAGCGAGAAAAAAATCAAAAAAAGGTTGACAACTGGTTAAAAATAACATACAATTCCAATATGTTTATTTTACCTGAAAAAGAAACTTTATGGCTTGGAGATTATGCAACCCCGGTCGAGGCCGGGCGGACGGTTTATCACAGCGTGCCTGTTAATAAATTCTATATTAACTATCCAATCAATATCGAACTGGCACAAACCTTTAAAAAGGACGAGATTGATTTTCCACAAGTTGCAAAATTAAAAGTCTATATTATAGCTTTTCTTTTCCCGCATGTGATAGAAAGGTGGTATTTTGAAACCGAAAAGACGCGCGACAGAGAATATGAAAAACTGTTGCGACTATACGTTGGTAAATCTACACCAAAGAAGGAAGAAACATAAGTGGCAACGTTTGAGTGCAAAGTTTATAAACTGACGATTGAAGAACATCCTAATGCTGATGTTATTGAACTGGCTCGCGTAGGTGATTACTATTCTGTTGTTCGTAAAGGCCAGTTCAAAACTGGTGACATGGGGGTTTATATTCCCGAAGGTGCCATTGTGCCTGATTGGTTGTTATTGCGCCTTGGGTTGGAAGGTAAATTGGCAGGTAAACAACGGAATCGTGTTAAGGCTATCAAACTACGCGGTGTTCTTTCGCAGGGATTGATTTTTCCTGTTGATGAATCTATTTAAATTTCACCAGCAGCATATTTAGCAACACGATATAATTCCTCTGCTGTAGCAAAACCCTTAATACTATTTGCCTTATGGCTTATAACTCTAATATTTCCCCTAATATATCCTTTCGTATTATCCAATCTATCCAAACTTGGACAAGCATATAATTTGTGTGAATCTAATAAAATATCAGAAAAAACAGGACAAAATTCGGGTACGATAATGTCGGAAGGAGATATATCAAATTTTTGATTTTTCTTTTTCGCCCTGCGTTCTGCCTCCTTATACAACCGCAAATTGGCAGGGGTATTCATGTATCGTTCTCTGTCTTTCTTTTTGGTTTCTTCGTCACGGCTTTTATATCTTTGGCGACATTTTATTCTATGACATTCTTTACAAAATGGTCTAAATCTATTATTTCCTTTTTTGTCTTTTCTAAAATGAAAGTATTCTTTTGTTAGTGGTTTTACTTCTTCACATTTGGAGCATTTTCTTGTTTCTATTGACATAATCTCATTTTCCTGTATAATATGGTATTATTTATGATTGTTAACTATTCCAGGAAGAAAAAATGTATTATATTTCAAACGTAAAGGGTGAAAAATTAGAAGTTATTGAAGGAGATACAGTGACGGAATTTTTATCTATCCACAAATACGAACCGCCTATTCCTACTTGCATGAACGGCGAAGTATTCAATGCTCATGGCTATACGTTGAAATACGATATTGAAAACTTCAAACGTTTCCCTGATGCTCTGGAAAAAGGTGAGGAAGTCTACATGACAGAGAAGTTGCATGGCACGTGGTGTTGCATGGGTTATCATCCAGATGTTGACGTGCCTATTATTACTTCGAAGGGGTTAAGCGAAAAGGGTCTAGCTTTCAAGTTTAACCATGCGAATGATAAAAACTTATATGTTCGAGCTTTTAAAGCAACAAAAGATAAAAACGACATGTCGATTGTCGATCATGCTAAAGACTATTTTTTCGTTGACAAGCCATTTTACGTTCTTGGTGAAATTTATGGTAAAGGTATTCAAGACGCGACATTTGTTTATGATGCCGAAAAACCAAAATTCCGTGTTTTTGATGTATACTATGGCCAACCAGGACAAGGCGGATATTTAGGTTATTATGACCTTGTATCTTTTTGTGAACGTCTAAATCTTGAAATGGTTCCCGTATTGTATGTTGGACCTTTCAGTAAGGAGACAATGTTGGAACTTACTGATGGCAAAACACTTCTTGGCGGTAAAAACATTCGTGAAGGCGTTGTAACTGTTCCAGTAGAAGAACGCCACGATCCAGAGATTGGCCGGGTTATTTTAAAAAGTGTAAGTGAGTGTTATTTATTGAGAAAAGGAAAAACCACTGAATATAATTGAACATATTTTGTGTTTTTTGTTGACAATAAGGTTAAAATGTAGTATTATTATTTTGTATTAACATTAATTATAACTTTTGGAGAAACAACTCATGATCAAATTTTTAATGGCTGTAACATTGGCTCTGGTAGGAACTGTTTCTTTCGGCACCGTTTCAGCCAGCGGCACCGAATATGAAATTGACGGCGACCACAATAACCGAAATGTTGTTGGTAAACACAATACGGTAAACACACGCCGTGACACCCGGCGCGATACTGGTAGTAATAATGGCAATATAACCAACACAAACAACGGGTTCATCAATCGTAACCAGAACGGCCAGCAAGGGTTACTTAATCAGCGCGGCCGTAACAATCAGGCAGGTTTGATTAATATTTCACAGCGCGGCGGCGTTGTGAATGGTGGTATTACCAACGAAGGTGGCACCGCCCGTGCCGTCAGCAAAATTTATGATTCTGGCAATAGTGATGTTAAAAATACAATCACTGGTGGCAGGCAATATCTTCGCAACGCCAATGACTTGTCCAATAACAACCGGAACCGCATTAAAAATTCTGGTAATAGCAACAATAATGTTAATGTTGGTACGGTTCGCATGAGTGGCGACGATGGGGATCAAGGTGCCGGTAATGTTCGCACCTTTTCACCAGATTCAACCGCCACCGCCCGGTCGGATTCAAATTCTAACCAAAACCAGCGTCAACGTCAGTATCAGAAGCAAAAACAAACCCAATCATTGAGTGGTAATAACAGTTCGGCAAACAACGACGGTAATAATACATCTATTGATGCCAGCGACAACAGTAACACTGTATATGAAGCCCCGGATATTCCTGTTTCTACGGCTTATGCACCAGCTTTAACAAGTTCTAATGATACGTGTATGGGGTCTACTTCTGTAGGCGGTCAGGGAATGTTAATTGGCCTTTCTTTTGGTACTACATGGACCGATAATGATTGTATTACGCGTAAGGATGCCCGGTTCGTACATAATGCAGGTCATCGTATAGTTGCTCTTTCGTTGATGTGTGGCAAGGAAGCTGTTCGTGCAGCGGTTGCGCGGGCGGGCACACCTGAACAGATTGCAGCCTGTGCAATTACCGAAGGGGAAACGGAAAGTTATCGTGCAAAGCCTATTGTTGTCAGTGTGCGCCGCAAGGCACCTGATAATGACACGCCAGCAGATTAAGTAGTACTTACTTTGTATGCAGCAATCAATAAATGTGCAAGAAATGGGGGGATTTTTCTCCCCATTTTCTTGTTGCTATCTGGGTGTTCTACGTTGTCTATAGACAAAAGAACATACGTAGATGGTAAACAGGTTATTGCTCGTGAAAAAAAGGTCGAAGTTCAAATATTAAGATGGGATATTACCTATGTTAATTCGAAAGAGTTTACAGTTTGGGATGTTTTGTATGTAAATAACAATAAAGTGCCAAGGTGCGTCGGAACTGTTTGGGAAACCATGGATCTTACCATAAGCATTCCAGAACAATTAGTTTATGTTAATAAACAAACTTCACTTTTTGTTGGACAGTTTACTGAAAAACCATGGGAATTTGGTAATTTAACTATTATGGTAGAAGGATCTGGAATAGTAAAAAAGTTTTATGTTATTCCACCATATAAAAACCGTAAAGACTGTTTATATCCAAAAGGAAAAATACTATGAATAAACTATTAACAATTTTTTTGTTGTCAGTTTCAATTAACCTTTATGCAGGTACGGTATTAGATTCTGAACAAACCGATTACGAGTTTGAATTTGAGTCATGTGATGCAATGGGCACTACGATGTGTCAAAACAAACGCGCCTTTGGCGCAAATTCCGAATTTTATCCAGTATCCGCCCTCGGCTTTTATACAGCAGGCCCAAGTTGGTATTGGGGGGCACGCGGACTACAATTCAATCCCACTCCTACGGCCAGCCGTGCAGGATCTTACGCGCCTGCACTTGTACGATAATAAAACAATCCCCACGGGTTGAACCATGGGGATTGTTTCTACCCTTTATTTTATTTTCTTATAGAATTCTTCTGCTTCGGCATCAAGATTATTAACTAATTCTGTAAATTCACATTTTTCATAATTGTCATCATCTTTACTGTCAAAGAATCTATGGAAGTGTACTTTGAACCATGGCCCAGGATTGTCTGGATGCGGGTCATACATTTCAGCAATGTAATCAGCAACGAACAATACTATGGTTATAATCAACGACAAATGATCATCAACAACACCAACTAACCACAAAGCCGTTGACACTACAAACCCTGCAGCTACCAAATGGTAAAATGTTGCTCTAACGCGATGCCGTCCTAATAGTTTCATTTTATGCTCCATTAAATAATCTTATAAGGCTGGATTATAACATATAATAATATTTTTATCAACCTAAAAAATGTGTTGACCTTTTCGACCATTTAATATATACTGGTTACCCACGATTGGACGATAGAGAATGCACACTTCTTTATTCGTGACGTGTTAGAACCTGTGTTGCCATGTAGGGGAGGGTTTCGTCCCATGGAACCGATGATCATGAGGGGGTTGCCACCGCCAAAGGAGCACTATACTAGGGTGGAACTTAATAGTCCGTTGGCAGCGCCTAGTTAAGCTGTCAACAAAATTAAAAAATATAATATCGGAAATTACATGGCAAAAGTAGAACTAAAACACCCAAAAGAATCTTTTGAATCCCTTCTTCGTAGATTTAAGAAAGCTGTTGATAAGGACGATGTTCTTAAAGATTTTCGCAAAAAAGAATTTCATGAAAAAAAATCTTCTAAGCGAAAGCGCGGCAAGGCGGCAGCCATGAAGCGCGAAGAAAAAAGACGCATACAAGCGGCTTTACCAACGAAAAATTCACCCGACTAATATGAAAGAATCCATCCTTTGTATGTTTTCGGGTGGGTTAGATTCAACGGCCGTTTTGTACAAGCTTCTCACAGACGAGCAATATGCAGATTATAACATTCATGTTCATCATATGCATTTACGAAATGTAGAACATCGTGCAATAGCAGAAGCTGTTGCCATAAAGAAAATATTAGACTATTTTAATGAATACAATTTTAAAACCTTTGATTTTACTGAAAGCGTAATAGAAACGTTTTTCTTACAACCCCCAAAATTTAAAAGATTTATTTTTGATTCAGATATGATGGCATTTTTTGCTGCTAATATATGTCTATGTGATCAATCAATAAAGAAAATTGCTATTGGTCATACACAAACTGATATATTGCTTGCTGATAATTTAGTGTTGCGTAGAGAAAGAATGCAAAAAATTCTCGACGCCAGTTTTTTTCCAAATGAAATTACAGCCGAATGGTTTTCGCCATTAGTTGAACTGACAAAACAAGAAACGTCTGATATACTTCCAAAAGAATTGCGTGATTTAACATGGTCATGCCGCTGGCCAATATATGACGAGAACAACACCCCATTAACATGTGGCAAATGTTTAACGTGTAAAGAAATGGAAGAAATAACATGACCAAGATTAAATAATCTAATATGGTTGTTGTATATGCTTATGTAGCTCAAAGTAGAGCAACGGTCCCTAAAACCGTGTATGCGGTTCGAATCCGCCATAAGCACCAGTTATTTATTTCTGCCACAATATGCTTTTGTTTGACTATGACAACTGGAACATAAAATTTCAAATTTTCCTTATGCATATATGATGTTTCATTATTTGTTTGACAATTTTTAAAAACTGTGATATAAATAGTATTATGAACACGAAAAAACTTGAGAGAAAGCCATGCGATTCAGGATCAATATGAGAATCAAGCCCGGATTGAAGTATGGTACCAAAGATTGCAGGGTTAAACCCACAGTTTAAGGATGTCAAAAATGCATACTAAGGGCACGAAGACAATGAAAGAAACAGACAACTAGGTACACCAATCTAATCTACCATTCTGGTGGATTCATTGTAGTCGCGGTCCTCCGTGATTTGTTTGTAATATCGATTATTAATAAACAAAACACAATTTAATGAGGATTTAAAAAATGACTACACATAACACAAATTTTAATTCTAAAGAAGAATACCTTGCTTTTCGTAAAGCATGGGCAACCGCCGTTAACAACGGCGAAAGAATAACATCGGAACATCACGTTCTGTATAACCTATTGCGCGGTCATCCACATCACCGTGGCTTCACGCCTATCACCAACGCGAATAAGTTACGCAATGGTATGTTCATTAACTATGGACTTTACCATGCGGTAAATTGCTTGCGCCTGCTCGAAATCGGGGGGGTTCCTGAATATTGGTTGAAACCGTTTGGTGGTACTGTAACCGATAAAATGATTTTGAATCTGGAAATTCCAAAAGAAAAAATCTTGTGGGCTAATTATGGTGCCAGTAGACGCATTGCCAAATCTATCATTGATGGTGAAGTTAAACCTACAAGATTTACTCAGATTTATAAAGTGTTGGCAGCATACACATGAAGCAATCTGATTTTTTAATGTTAGTTTCTGCACGCAACAATATTGATTGGTTAATATTCGAAGAATGGTCAGACCGTAGGCAAGCTAACGACTTGCCTTGGGATGTCAAAGATCTTGATTTCAACTATCAATACAGCTATCAAACTAAGTTGGTAACAGTGCAAACTCCGTATGGTGAAGAAACATTTACTTTGGAAGAACTTACTGAACCGAATGACTTTGAATTGAAAATGTTACATCATTCCGATTACTATGATGGTCCAATATCTGGTTTGGCCTTGTATAAAGGACAAAAGGTTTGGTTTCATATGATAGAATATGAAGACGATAATCTTTTTCGTTGCCGCACGTATGGGCTGTATGAACTTTCCAAAAAGGATTTGGATGAAATCGAGTATTGGCATAAGCGTTTTCAGGATGGTGTTGGTTATCATACTGATTATGGTGAAGTATATACCCGTGACGGTATGGGTTCGGACAAGAAAAAGTTCGAAAACTTTTACAGGGATATCAAAAAAATCTTTGAAAAACCAAGGGATTATACCACTGGAAAGCGATTGGCAGTCGTAAATGAAACACAATTTGACCGCAATAGACCAAATAAGTGACGAAAAAGGTTGACATTTTTATGAAAATTAAGTATAGTAATGAAATGTGCAAATCATGTAAATACATAGAACACCCCGAATGGGAGAGATAAAGATGAACGCGCTAACTGAATTGCCACTTGTATTAAAGCTTGATGTTACTGGTACTCCGCAAGAATGGGTTACCTATGAAGACTCGGCTTACCATTATGCAAAAGAAAATGTTGCATGGTCAATGGGTGCAGTGGAATTTGATCTTCACGGTGGAATGAATGCCATAACGGGCAAACAGTCTATATTGACTGTTAATACTATCATTGCTGTAAAAGGCAAGCCAAGCCCGCGTGCTATGAAGCATTACAATCGTGTACCGTTGAACAACAAGACGTTGTTCCGTCGTGACCATCATGTTTGTGCATATTGTGGTAATCATTTTGGTACAAGTCAGCTTTCCAAGGACCACGTTCACCCAACGTCGCAAGGCGGTAAGAACATCTGGACGAACGTTGTAACGGCGTGTAAGCCTTGTAACAAACACAAGGACGACCGTATCTTGAAGGACATCAACATGGAATTGCTTTATGTTCCATACGCTCCATTACGTTCAGAATGGTTGATTTTGCAGAACCGTAAAGTACTTGCAGATCAGATGGATTTCTTGATGAAGAGCGTGCCTAAAAATAGCAGATTGCATACATTATAAAATATTTTGCAAAATTTTATCTATGCTTTTATTATAGTGAATTTCAATTAGTTGAAATCCACTATTTTTGGCAAATTCTCTTTTGATATTATCCCGCAATTGTACAATTTCAAAAGTATCACTACCATCCCGTTGATAGAAATTAGATCTCTTATCATAATGTTGATAACCTTGATATTCTATTAAAATATTTTTTTCTGGCAAATAAAAATCAAAAGGCAGCATCTTTTTATATTTACATTTCTTAAATGTCTTTTGCTCAGAAAACACAATATTATGTTTTTTTAACCATTTTCTTACGCTTCTTTCTCCTTTTGAGCTTTTGCAGCAGGGGCACCCACACTCTTGGTTTAAATGTAATTGTGGTTGTTGTGAAAAAATCCCATGTTTAGGACAAATTATATCTACTTTAGTGTGATTATTTGTATATTTAACTAAAGAATAATTATAAAAATTTTCGTGTATTATGCACCCTCGGCGTATAAACTCGGCGGTACCCATTGATAAATTTAAGGCGGATTTTGCTATAGCACATGTTGGACAACCAGACTTTCTATGAATATGATTAGTTGGTGTTGCTTTGAAATGCCCGTGTATCTTACATATAATTTTAACTTTAGTGTTATCATTAACGTATATTACAGCAGAATAATCATATTCGCCATGTACATCATCGGCTTGTTTTACAAACCCTTCTAATGTACGCTTAATTTTACCATAACATTTAGGACAGCCGCTTTTATTGTTGGTATGGTTGTTTGGTGTAACGTGAAAATCACCATGTTTAGGACAAGTTATTACAATATGTCTATTACTATTAATATAATGAACCTTATCATACAAATATCTATTTTTATGAATTTCTTTAGCTCTACTTATAAACTCTAATTGTGATAATCGCTTTGGCACTTACACGCTCCTTCTATTATATACCATATTTATCAAAAACACACTATATTTATTGATTTAATTAAATTATTATAGTATAATAAATATTACAAATAAGGTTACAATATGTTTAAAAACGAAGTAGATGATTATTGCAGTGTTCCGAACCCTGATGTTCTTGGTATTTCCAACAAACTGAAACCAGTTTTCCAACCCTTGGTATACTGGCCAGATAAAAAACTGTCACAACAATGTGAAAACGTTTCCGAGTTTAATGAAACCTTGGAACAGTTTGTCTTTGATTTAGCGTATAGCATGGTTGAACGGTCTGGAATAGGCATAGCTGCCCCACAGGTTGGAAAACTTCTGAACGTTATTATTGTTGAACAACAGTTGGACTACTCTCATCCCATCGTTTTAATCAATCCAAAAATTGTAGACACAGATGAAAGTTTCATGTATACTATGCGTGAAGGTTGTCTTTCGGTGCCGGGGTATTATGAAGATCGTAAACGCCCTCAGAAAGTAGTGGTAGAATATTACACACCACATGACATCCAGATTGAAAAGGAATTTCAAGGTTTGGGTGCTTTTGTATTACAACATGAAATGGACCATCTTCAAGGAAAAGTATTTGTTGATAATTTATCAAAATTTAAACAACAACGAGTACTAAATAAGGTTAAGAAAACGCGAAGAATTGGAAGGTAATCTCAGTACTGGAACTGGGCACTGTTTCGAAAGCAGTTGGAGTGTTAACGCGCTTGGGGTTCAAGCCCTCTGCCTTCTGCCAAACAACAATAACAATAATAATAAGGAAGAAAAATGGAACAAGAAGAAATCTCCGAGGCAGTTTTTGAAGAAATAAAAAACGACGAAACCATTCAACAAAATACTTTTTCAAAAGCAGCAGCAGTTCATGCATTGAAAGCTGCAGTTAAAGAAGGCCAAATCCCCCGCGAAACAGCCGGAAGAATACGGATGGAAATGGGTATTTCACAAAGTTATTTCACCAAAAAGCGATTGACAGACGACCAGCGCAGGAAGAAGCGTAAGGCCCAGCGTCTGGCTCGTAGAAACAACAGAAAATAAATACTGTTAATATAAAAGGAGAACGTAATGGATTACGATCATTTTGTTGATGTAAAAAACATGTGTTGTGTTGGACCCATAAGAAAAATAACCCAAACACTAAAAACAGCAAGGTCTGGTGAAGTTATGTTGGTTGAAGCCAATAAAGTATCTCTACTAAATGATATACCTTCTTATTGTGCGCAAACAAAACACAGTCTGTTAAAAACAGAATCCGAAAACGGAATTTATCGGTTCTGGATACGAATAAAATAAAAACATAATTATAACTATAAAAATAAGGATAATAATATGCAATTAGAATTGTTTGTAGAGAATGCTCTTAAAACAGAAAGCCAAATTAAAAAGGTTAAACTTAATGAAGACTTTTTTAAAGAATTGCGTTTGATACTAATCGCTGCTGGTAGTATGCTTGATCAAATAAAAAAGAATGTGTTCTATGATAAACCCTTTAATGTAGATGGGTTAATTGATAACACTCATCTATTAAATGCCGCCATTTCTCGCCTGAACAATTTGGATGTTAATGATGTTACAGAATACGGAACTGAAGTTCTAATTAACCCAAGAATATTCCATTCTATCGTAGGAATTCAAACAGAATCAACCGAATTGTTAGAAGCTCTTGATATAACCAAAAAAGAACTAGACAATATAAACATAGCCGAAGAATTTGGTGACCTTGATTGGTACAAAGCAATCGGTGTTGATGAATTAGGTATAAGTTGGGATACGGTACTTGAAACAGTAATCGCAAAATTAAAAGCTCGATACCCTAATAAGTTTACTTCGGAAAATGCTATTAATCGTAACCTTGACAAAGAACGCAAGATACTTGATACTATGGAAACTGAGCAAACAACCAATAGGTGATTATTATGATTATTGAGAGTAGTGTGTATCCTGTGAATTTAATTCCTTCGTTTTATTATGTTCACCTCGGGATGGTCGTTGGTATTGTAATAGAAGATAAAGACCAAATTCCAGAAACATTCAGTGAATTTGATGATTTTATTTTAAATAAATTTGGTATTGAAGTTCATTCAAATAAATTATGTAATGAACCTGGGGGTGCCATAAAGTTGCGCGATCACCTGTTTGATGTACTGAGCGCGCATCTGCGCATGGAAAAGAAAGACCATCCGTATCACAAAAACACAAAACCATTAACTAATTTTGATAACGCCATGAGTATAATTGACTGTTAACATAATGTTTGTATTGACTTGTAGATTTAAAATAATATAGTAAGGTATAAGCTACATAATAGTAGCCGCTAAAGGACACAGAAGTAAGAGGCTAACCAATGAACATATTTTCTAAATACCAAGAACGTTACGAAGTAAGACAAGACGAGGAAATGACCATTCAGGAATATCTTGAAGGTTGTAAAACCGATAAAGGTTTCTATGCAAATGCAGCAGAACGTATGTTGACGGCTATAGGCAAACCAGAAATTGTTGATACACGAAAGGACGAGCGCCTCAGTAGAATTTTCACAAACCGGAAGATTAAAATCTATCCTTCTTTTTCTGACTTTTATGGGATGGAAGAAACTATCGAACAGATGGTCGCTTTTTTTCGACACGCTGCTCAGGGGCTTGAAGAGTCAAAGCAAATTTTATATCTACTTGGTCCTGTCGGCGGCGGCAAGTCTTCTTTATCTGAACGACTTAAAGAGCTTATGCAGCATGTCCCCATTTACACATTAAAAGCAAAGAACCATGAAACCGGAGAATGGCAGGTATCGCCAATTGGCGAGTCACCATTGAACATTTTCGATCCCATTGAAGATGCTGACATGTTGTTTGATGAATATGGGATTCCAAGTCGCTATATCAAATACATTATGTCACCATGGGCAGTTAAGCGCATGGAAGAGGTCGGCGGTGATATTTCACAGTTAAAAATTGTCAAAATATGGCCTTCTATCTTAAAACAAACAGGAATCACTAAAGTTGAACCTGGTGATGAAAACAACCAAGATATTTCATCTTTGGTTGGTAAAGTTACTATTCGTGAACTTGATGAACACGATCAGCACGATCCTGATGCTTACAACTGGGCAGGCGGTTTAAACGTTACCACCCAAGGTATCATGGAATTTGTTGAAATGTTCAAAGCCCCCATTAAAATGCTTCACCCTTTACTGACTGCCACACAGGAAGGTCATTATAATGGTACTGAACAGTTTGGCGCCATCCCTTATCAGGGAATTCTTCTTGCACACTCAAACGAATCGGAATGGACAACATTTCGCAATAACAAAAACAACGAAGCATTTTTGGATCGTGTCTACATCGTTAAGGTTCCCTACTGCTTGCGCGTAAGCGAAGAAACAGAAATTTATAAAAAGTTAATTTCTAGTTCTGAATTGGCTAACGCTAAATGTGCGCCGGGTACTATTGAAATGATGGCTCAATATTCTGTATTGACCCGCATGATGGAACCAGAAAATAGTAAAATATTTTCCAAAATGGAAATCTACGATGGAAAAAACTTAAAAGATAAAGACCCACAGGCTAAGTCGTTAGATGAATATAAGGACGCTGCAGGTGTATCAGAAGGCATGAATGGTTCATCGACGCGGTTTGCGTTCAAAATTTTATCAAAAGTATACAATTATGACTCTGACGAGATTGCTGCCAATCCTATACACCTAATGTATATTTTAGGTAAGCAAATTCAACAGGAACAGATGCCCAGCGAGCAGGAAGTCGAGCGTATTACTTTTATCAAAGGAATTCTTGCACCTAAATATGCAGAATTTCTTGGCGATGAGTTGCAGAAGGCTTATTTAGAATCATACCACGAATATGGTCAAAATTTATTCGAGCGATATATTCAATATGCCGATTTTTGGATTCAAGATAAGGATTATCGTGACCCAGATACTGGTAGTATGTTTAATCGCGAAACGTTAAATACAGAACTTGAAAAAATGGAAAAACCCGCAGGAATAACCAATCCTAAAGACTTCCGTAATGAAGTCGTCGGATTTGTCCTTCGTGCTAAGGCTAACAACCGGGGCGATGCACCAGATTGGAAGAGTTATCAAAAATTACGCGAAGTTATCGAGAAAAAGATGTTCGCCAATACGGAAGAACTTCTGCCAGTAATTTCCTTCAACACTAAGGCGTCCGCCGAAGAAGAGGAAAAGCACAACGATTTTGTACAACGTATGATGGATAAAGGATACACCCAGAAACAAGTACGCCTAGCCGTAGAATGGTATATGCGTTATAATAAGAACAGTTAATGGTCTTGCCGGGGTAGTAATATAATACCCCGGCTACTATTAATAACAGGAGTTCATATGGCACATATTATAATAGACCGAAGAAAAAATGATAAAGGAAAAAGTACAAACAACAGGCGACGTTTTGTAAAGCGCGTAAAACAACAGGTTCGCGACGCTGTTAAGGATACTATCAGAGACGGTAGCGTTGGTGATATTATTAATAGCAAAGATAAAAAGGTTAAAATCCCCGGCAAGGGATTAAGCCAACCAACCTTTTCGCATGATAATAAAGGCGGAATAAAAGATTATGTGCAGGCCGGAAATAAGAAGTTCAATCAGGGCGATAGGCATCCTCGTCCACCAGAAAATGGGTCTGGTGCTGGCAGGCGCGGTTCTCCCGATGGTGATGGTGAAGATGAATTTACTTTTCATCTCACAAAGGACGAATTTCTCGATCTGTTTTTCCAAGATCTTGAACTCCCAGATATGATTAAACGAGATATTGCTAAAGTTGAAGAATACGAAAATCATCGCGCAGGATTTTCTGTGGATGGTAATCCTTCCCGCTTAAATATTCTCCAATCAATGAAAAAAGCTAAGGGTCGTAGACTGGGTCTGCGTTCTATTAAGAAAAAGAAATTGAAGAAACTTGAAGAAGAACTTGCAAAAAGCGAAGAAGAATTATTGAAGTTTAAACAGCCAGACGATGAACCAATAGAATCTAGTGAAATTATTAATTTGAAAGAACAGATCGAAATTATCAAGAAACAAATCGCCGCTGTCCCGTTTATTGACGATATGGATTTACGATATAACCGTTGGGAAAAAGTACCGGTACCCACCACACAAGCTGTAATGTTCGGTATTATGGATGTGTCTGTTAGTATGGGCGAATGGGAAAAGGAAATGGCTAAACGTTTCTTCATGTTAATGCTATTGTTTCTACACCATAATTACGAACGGGTTGATATTGTCTGGATACGTCATCATACAAGAGCTACTGAAGTTGATGAACAAGAATTTTTTAATTCCCGCGAAACCGGCGGCACAATTGTGTCTTCTGCTTTACAATTAATGAAAGAGATCATTGCCAACCGGTATCCAACAAACCAATGGAATATTTTTGGTTGCCAGATTTCTGATGGTGATAATTGGTTGAACGATAATATTGAAGCATGTGATATTATGAAACAATATATTTTACCACAAAGTCAGTTTTTTGCATATGTTGAAGTTGATGCCTATCGCAATGGGGATGAAAGCGATTTATGGCCATACTATGAAGCCATGAAAGGACAACACAAAAATCTTGAAATGTCTATTATACACAATGTTACAGAAATTTATCCTATTTTTAGGGGTTTGTTTGAACGAAGAGGCGAAAACAAGACATGAAAATTACATCTGGCCAAGAATGGGATTTTGACAAAATAGAAGAGATTTATATTGAATGTAAAAAAATAGCTGACGAAGAATTTGGACTTAGTTATTATCCTAACCAGTTAGAAATTATATCTTCTGAACAGATGCTCGATGCTTATTCGGCTGTCGGGTTGCCTCTTTTTTATACTCACTGGTCATTTGGTGAACAGTTTGTAAAAGAACTTGAAGCATATAAACGTGGCTACATGGGACTAGCCTATGAAATTGTCATCAATTCTAATCCATGCATAGCATATTTAATGGAAGAAAATTCTATGCTAATGCAGACATTGGTTATCGCACACGCATCGTTTGGTCATAATCATTTCTTTAAGAATAATTATTTGTTTAAACAGTGGACAGATGCTGATAGTATTATTGACTATCTTGTATTTGCAAAAAAATATATTCGTGACTGTGAAGAAAAATATGGATACGAGGAAGTTGAAGCCGTTATCGATGCTGTTCATTCATTACAGATGTATGGTGTTGACAAATATAGTCGCCCAGCACAGCTATCTGCTGTTAAAGAAAAGGCACTCAGGAAAGAACGCGAAGATTATATTCAATCACAGTTAAATAATATTTGGGACACTGTCCCAAATAATGAAAAAGACGGTAAATGTAAAGAAGAAGATGATGAGCGGTTTCCAAGTGAACCACATGAAAATATTCTTTATTTTATAGAAAAGAATGCCCCTCGTCTTGATGATTGGAAACGCGAAATCATTCGTATCATTCGTAAGCTTTCACAGTATTTCTATCCCCAGCGACAAACTCAAGTTATGAATGAAGGTTGTGCAACGTTTTTTCATTATAAAATTATTCATGAACTACAGAAGAAAGGAATACTTGATCATGGAGCTATGTTGGAATTTTATGCTTCTCATACCGGCGTTATCAAGCAACCGGGGTATGATGAATGTGGGTATAGTGGAATAAATCCTTATGCTCTTGGCTTTGCTATGTACCGTGATATAGAACGGGTATCTATGGAACCTACACCAGAAGATTGCGAGTGGTTTGCAAATCAAGATTGGGTAGGTAATGGGGATTGGATATCTAATATAAAATGGGCGATTGAAAATTTTAAAGATGAGAGTTTTATTCAACAATTTTTATCACCCAAAGTAATACGCGATTTGCGGTTGTTTTCTATACACGATGATGATCAAGATCCTAAATTATTGATTAGTGGTATACATAACAAACAAGGATATAAAATAGTTAGAGATTCATTATCAAAACAGTATAACATTGGCTATCATATTCCTGATATTCAAGTATATAATGTTGATAAATGGGGAGATCGTTCACTAACACTTAGACATTATATGGTCAATAAACGCCCACTGAAACCAGAACCAACTAACGACGCCTTGCGGTTTATTTCTTACCTATGGGGTTATAATGTAAGAATTGAATCAGTGGATGTTAATGAAGAAATTAGAGCAATTTATGATATTATAGAATCCGAAAACATTCTTGATATTTTTATAGATGACAACGAGGATTAATATTTACAATATCAATAATTTATATGTATATAAGGATGTTTTATGCGCATTTTTGTTTAAATAATATAAATACTTTTAATCTTCAAAACCAAGGAGGTTAGTATATGGCTAAAAAACGTCGAAACAGCCGGCAAGCCGAAATAGAAACATTATCATTAGCATTAGTTCAGAACGGGAGAGCAATGGAAGAAGGAAACAGAAGGAAACATTGGTCTAAACACGATATAAAAACAATCCAACCACTAACACCAAGACAGGAAGATATGTTTCATGCTTGGTACAACGATTTTAACATCTGTGCCCATGGCACCGCTGGAACAGGCAAAACATTCCTTGCTTTGTATCTCGCAATCATAGAAGTCTTAGAAAAACGTCAACAAAAAATAATCATTGTACGTTCAGCCGTCCCTACCAGGGATATAGGGTTTCTTCCAGGTACACTCGAAGAAAAAGTAGCACTATACGAAAAACCATATAGAGATATGTTATGGGAACTTGTCGGGAGGGTTTCTACATACCAAGACATGAAAGAAGTAGGATTAATCGAATTTGAAACTACATCATTTATACGCGGTTTAACGTGGGACAACGCCATAGTTGTAATTGACGAAGGTGAGAATATGACTTACCATGAAATTGATTCCATAATGACAAGACTTGGCGAAAATACCCGCATTATTTTTACTGGCGATATAAAACAAACCGACTTAGATGGGAAACGCAACGGGGTTTGTGGAATTGCTACTGCGTTAAAAATTTATAATAACATGGCTGAATTTGAGATTATCCCATTTAATAAATTTGATATTATTAGAGGCCCATTAGTAAAATCTTGGATCATAGCATCAGAGGAAATATAGACACCGGAGATTATTTCCCATGGGTTTCTTTTTCCCTGATTAATATTCTTATTTCCGCCTGCTTCATTTCTAAATTTCGCAGTCTTACTTCGAGACTTTCTAGTTTTTCACGCAAATCATCTGTAACCATTGAATCTTCTCTCTTGAGTTCTTTAACAATAGTTCTAATATCTTTTGTGTTGTTAGAAATAAAAATTATTTTTTCTTCAACTATAGATAACCTAGTACCAAATATTCCCCATGCGGTTACCATTGATACTACTGCTGCAACAACAAGTACTACATCTCTTATGGTTAATGTCATAGGAGTTTTGATGTGTTCTGGGGTATCTACAGCCGATTTATTTTTGTTTAGGTTATTTGGCATTGAACGTCTCCGTAATCATACCACTGTATTTATCCAAAATACCATTTATGGTTAAAAAAGTTGCTAACCATAAATACTATAGTGGGAAAGCAACCAATAATATTCAAGGAGAAGAATATGGCACCTTTGGTCAATAAAAAATTCAACACTGAGCATAATATACACTTTCGTGGGGTTAAGTTTATAAGCATAATTGTTGTTGGATTTATAATTGGTTTCGCCGCATCGGAATTTGTAGAACCTCCACCAAGTGTAAAATTGCTATTAAATACTCAACATAATAAAGAATCTGGTGATATTATAAGAAAACTCGATGCCATGGAGTTGGATGTTATATCTATTAAAGACGATATTTTATATATTAAACAGCAATTGGAGCAAAATACAAACAAAGAGGAATAGTTATGGAAACTATTTTGCTATTTTTACCAACATTTTTTATTTTTTTCACGGGTATGTTAATATCGTGGGGGATTTATTTAATGGTGGTTATGGTGTGTAAATCTGAAAAAGACACATCCCAAGATAAAAAAATCATTAAAAAAATATGTTTATTTGGAATATTGGTTATTACCACATTTCTTGCCGGGAATCTCTTTATATTTACCGCATTTGCGGCGTTCCATATGCCTACAATATTGTTTCTTGAAATTTGGTATTCAACGTTTCTTTACAGAATAACAGTTTCCCCATGGAGTACCCCATGTCAACAACTAATTGACAAATTTACCATTCGAAAAAAACCCCAAACTATACAACAATAACTTGACTTTAACTATATATTGTTATATCATGCCTGTTACGCTTATGGGAGATGATTTTAATGCGGGCTTATTATTTTGGTAATATGTATTTGTCTAGTATTCAACAGGCTGTTCAAGCACTTCACGTAACCTCCGAAATGTTTGTTAAATATTCTGATTGCCCTGTAGGTGACAAAAATAAAATGTTGTTTGACTGGGCACACGATCATAAAACTGTGGTATTGCTAAACGCAGGCTACAGTTTTACTATTGCCGATTTGGTGGATTTTTTTGACGATGACGAAAACCCATACCCGTGGGTTGAATTTCACGAAAGCGAAGAAGCACTTAATGGCGCACTGACATGTGTGGGTACTATTCTCCCTAAAAAAATTTACGAAATTGCTAAAATTATTCGCAGCTCGGCCAGCGATAAAGACATCCTCGGTGCCATTCAACAGACAGGATCATATGTCACATATGATTCCGCGCTCATGACACCAGCACCAGAAATAAATATATTTACCAAATGGGAATTTGAAATGTTGAAAACACTTAACAAATTTGGATTAGCAAAATGAATAAAATTGGAATGATGATTGTAATTGTTACTATCGTTGTCGTTGTTCTTGGCGGCTTATATGTCAAAAAACAATGGTTTGATGATGGTTCAATGTTCACTACAGTGACTATGAATTCCGATAAAGTAACACGACTATCATCCGCAGGCGGTGACCTTCGTATTTACGAATTCACACCGCAAACAGCACCGCACATGCAGTGCATTTTTATAACAGGCGAAAGCAAAGGCTCCGCCTTCTGTTTCGAGAAAAAAGACTATGTGGCCCCAAATCCGCTTACAAATAATCAACCTTAATTCGTGGTTTGACGAACAGGACGACAACTCAAAATTCTCTACGGTTGCAGGTGCAGTAGCAGGTGGCTTGTGGCTCGTTGGTTCAAATTATACTATCGTGTGGGCATTGGGATGGTTGTATTTCATATCCTTGTTTGTCATGCGCTGGATGTACATTAATCGAGTTATTAAAGTTTTATAGTGCAAAAACGTTTCAGAAGTTCAGGACATGTTGATGCTTGAAAAGAATATCAATTGGAACGATATAGATACATGGAAGAAGCGTGGGTTTTGTGTAACATCAGACGCTGGATACGATTTAAACATTCCAATTTTCACAATGTCGCGAAATTATATCGAAAAATATATGGAATCCGAAGATGAGTGAAGTTGAAGATAATTTAGTGCGGGCAAAAAATCTTATTGACATGTCAATAAATGACTTGCGTACAGTACCAGAAAAGGCAGATATTTCAGAACTCCTCGATCAAGTTCAAAAACTTGACAACCATTATAAGAAAATGTGCGAGGAAATGGATGAAAACTATGAAGACGAAATTGGAACTACATACAGGGACGGAATTTCTATTGAATACCAGATCGAAGCCATGTGGTGGCACGACATAAGCCTAGCGTTTCGTAAATTTAGGCGTGACTAAATACTTGGATGGAGAGAAGTCAAATGATTGATAATAGCTATACGTGGAACGACACAATTCTCGGACTTTTGCTTCTGACAAAAGAATTCGAAGAGGCTCCTGCCTATGTGCTTACCATTAAGCTGCAGGAAGAACTGGGCGAATTTAGTGAAGTAATGCTGCACGAAATGGGTTATCTTAAACACAAAGATAAAGTATGGAAGGACACCCCAATAGAAGAGGCAGCGGATATTATTAACGTATTACTTGGTGCGCTTTCTAAACACTACAGCAGTATGTCTTCAGAAGAACTATCAGAAGAACTATTCCACGCCATGAAAAAGAAGGGGGCTAAATATGCCAGACTCCTCGGAGCAAAAAGTAACATACCTTCTGGATGATATTGAGGTTGTGTTAACAGGCAGGACTGCAACGCGCGAACTCAAGAATAACAGGAAAGATGAAAAATATGAGATAAAACCAGCAGATCCATCGTCGGGAACGTGGACCAAATGGGTCCGCATGACAGATTTATATACGATAACATAATGAAAAAATTCTATCACGATAACACATATTTGGACCTTATACGCCCTATATTTTTAACTGGAACCGAAAAAAGCGACCGTACAGGAACAGGTACTTTACGTGTTTTTGGCTACCAAGTGCGCTTCAATCTTGAAAATGGTACCATCCCCCTTCTTACAACCAAAAAGATGCACGCCCGCAGCATAATATACGAAATTTTGTGGTATTTGCGTGATGATACAAACATCAAACATCTAAATGACAATGGTGTAAGGATTTGGAACGAACGGCCCGCTCCTGATGGAGAACTTGGGCCGGGGTATCAATGGCGGAACTGGCTTCAGACTATGAAATTGTTGAATATGATAATTATCACCCACGCATTAAAATGAACGTTTCAGTTTAGGAGATAGATATGGATATAACAGTTAAATATCAAAATGTTCACAGCACAGCCCTTTTAAAAAAAATTGAAGATCACGTAAGAGGTACGGTTTCGTTATTAGACCTTGTTTCTGATCTAGATACTGCGGTATCATTAATTGAAATGGTTCTTTATGGAGAGGCGGATCAGCACAAATTGGAACAGATAAACGTTATAGGCGACGGAAGAAACAATAAACTTTCTTATATCAAGCGTGGTATATTTAAAATAGATGTATTTTATAAACATTTAAATTGTTTCAACATCACATCACTTCATTACCTAATAGATACGGAAATATAAAATGACAGAATATACATTAAAAACTAAAAATGTTAATAATCCTCATCTCCTAAAAAAAGTATCTGATTTCACTGGCGACCTGATCAATAATTTCGACATAATTTGGAATAATGATAAACAGCGCGATGTTATATTAGAAGTTGTTGACGAATTTTTAGAAGATTTAGGAAATAACGCCAGTGAAATAGAACAATGGAATGTTATTTGTGATGGAAGGAATAATAAAACAAAAGATATTAAAAATAAAGTAACACATTTGGATATCTATTATCGACAGCGACATTGTTATAATATTACAGTATTGAATTATACGATTAAAAGATGATATCGTTAGATAATATTGACACTTCCAGGGTTAATGATGTCCTTTCTGGTAAACGTCATGAGCGCAGATGCGGATTAACAACTTCCCTGCTACTGCAGCTTCTTTCTTATGCTCGGCCGGAGAATGACGGCAAAAGCTATTTGTTCGTTGGTGAAACACACGAGCAGGTCAGAGAATTATACAGGCAGTTTTATTACTGGTTGGAAGAATCCCATATGTACATAGATATGAGTATAGCCAACATGAGGTACGATGTAACGTTTGCTAAACCTTCCGTCCCACACGGTCTTCGGGCAACGCTTATTGCCTTTTTAGAGAAACCGTATGAGTCACCAAGAATTAGATTTGATTTTACAGCGCCAAGTGTGGTTTTCACCCGAGGCCTGCATTATAACAAAATAATATTAGATGTAACATCAGAAACATATCATAATAATGAAAGAAGAATAATAGAAGCGTTCCGCGCGGAGCATGATGAATAAAAAAACAAGAATTCCGCCACTATCAATTATAGTAGGCGTAGACGAAGAAGGCGGGTTTGGTAAAAACGGTAAAATTCCCTGGTACTTTCCAGAAGACCTGAAAAATTTTAAAAAAATCACAAATAATAGTGTGTGTATCATGGGCCGCAGAACCTATGAAGATATATTAGAAACGGTTAAGTCCAGAAAGAAAGATAAGAAAAAGAAACTTAAAGAACTGTTGCCTGACCGTACCTGTTTTGTAGTAACTAGCAACGAAAATCTTGAACCGGAAGGAGCGAGCGGCGTTAGGGGGATACGTCAAGCAATTGAAAACCTCAATGAATCGGATACAAGGGAAATATTCATTGTCGGCGGGCAGAAAATGTACATCGAGGCATTACCGTGGGCACAAACGATATACTTAACTATAGTTAAAGGAAAGACTTACGACTGTGATCGGTTCTTCCCAATAGAAACGATAAATAAGAAATATAAAATAGTAGATGGAAACGAAACAGAAGAGCTATACTTCTTGACATATAAAAGGGGATGAGTTATAATGAAACATATTCTTGGAACTGGTTGTGTAGGTACAGCTAGTTATATTATAATGGGGAATGATATAGAATATAATGCAATTGTAAAAACACAAAATGAACAATTTGAAACAAAATTTTCTTGTTGGGAAGCCGCTCAAAAGTGGGTTGATAGTATGATAATGAATATTGAAGAGATGGGACATGAAGCCGGAAGAGATTACTGAAGAAAAGAAGACTCCCAATGGCACGTATGCATACGTTATTTTTAATAAAAATACCATAGATGCGTTACAAGATTATATCATTAAAAATAATATTCCTAATCCTGTACCAATAGAAAAAATACATTCGACTTTGCTTTACAGTAGAAATTATCTTCCGGAGTACAAACCCCCGGGAAAAATTTATCCTATGTGGGAAGGAAAATTCAAATGTTTTTCCATATTTAATTCCAACCCAGTGAATTCCCAAGATAGTTCAATTTTGGTAATGGAATATACCTGTTCTGAACAATCCAAAAGATTTAATGAATTAATGGATATCCATGGTGCTACCTATGATTTTAATGAATACAAAATCCATATTACTTTATCATACAATATGGGCGATTTTAACATAGATAATCTGTCTAAATTTGAAAAATCTTTAAAAATAACAGAAGAAAAAAGTAAAAATTTAAAATTACCAGATGAATTAAAAGAAAGGAAATAACACAAAAAACCCCCCAAAACCGGGGGGTTTTTTATTGTTACAGGTAATAAAAATTACGCAAGTGTTAACGTCTTCCAAACAGAACCACCTGTAAATGGTGATCCTGCTACTGGATCGTCACCGCCCGCAACAGTACAGACATACACGGTAGTATTTCCGGATGTTTCAAGCATCTTCATATCACCACGCGCTCCTGGTGTGGCGCCGTCAACAGGCGCAGTCGCAACTAATGGTATACTATTTCGATTTTCATTAAAAAGCATTTTATTTCTCCTTATAAGGTTTAAATTTTGTTAAATAACTGCATATGCACTACTATTTATATTCAGTTGATTTTTTTTCTTCAATGTGCTATAAATAGAAACTATAGTTATTACAGTATGACGCCAAAGGTATAAATTTTACACGGCGGTTCGACCCCGCCCACTTCCACCAAATTAAGATTATTGGGGGTGATTAGGATTCGATAAGATTTAGAGAATAGGTTGACTGTACGTGAAAGCAACTGCACGTTAAATATCGAAGAAACTTTATAACTGCAACCGATAGTTATTACAATGAGGATATTCGCCTAGCAGCGTAACGTCCTTTGAAGTCTAGCCAGCTTTGTAACCAAAATGGTAAAGGGAACCTTTTTGGTTCCCTTTTTGGTTATTAATAATAAATACCTACTTAATACTAGGGAGAAAAATATGTTAAATAGTGCGCTTCTAATCATTCTCGGGATGTTCCTTGGGTGGAATTTTCCACAACCAGGTTATGCTAAATTACTACAACAATGGGTAAAAGCCAAATGGTTTTCATTCAGAAACGGTCCAGTACAATAATATAATTGTAGCCAGAATAATAAAAGGGGAACTTTGATTCCCTTTTATTATGGGCTAAAAATAACCTAAATAAAAACAACAACATATAGATACTAAGCATAAATATAATAAATACTACTGTTTAGCGGATAACTATATGAAACCTAAATTGAAAACAGAAGATGAAACTGAAGTCGAAGAAACAGAAGATGAAATTAAAGGATTTGTATATTATGAACAAATCCTGATAAAAAAGATACAACATTATTATCTGACAGGTGATATATGCGCGGCAGGTGCCTATATTGATATGATTCACAAGATACGAATAGCGCCCGCAGATGAAACAATAATCATGCATTTGAATACAACCGGCGGCGACTTGTCAGCAGGCCTTCAGATAGTCAATGCCATGAAATACTCACAGGCACACATAGTGGCCAGCCTTGAAGGTGAAGCATTTTCTTTGGGTTCCCTAATATTCCTTGCTGCTGATGAATTCCTCATTCACGATAACAGCATCATGATGATTCATAATTTCAGCGGTGGTTCATACGGCAAGGGCAACGAACAAGTAGCTTACATAGAAGCAACAAGCAAATGGTTCAAACAATTGGCACAAGATTACTACGTTCCTTTTATAACTGAAAAGGAATTAGCAGAAGTTCTAAAAGATAATGACATATACCTGCAGACAGACGACATCCGAAAGCGAGTTGTTAAAATGGTGAAAGTTCACCAAAAGGAACAAAAGAAAGAGGATGATGTTGCTAAGTAATAGTTTCTGTGTTATTATGCCGCAATGGGAACAACACTTGAACAAATAATAAAACAATACGTTCAACTTCAACCACCAAATCCAAAAGGCTGGCAAGCAGTTAGATGTCATGTTTGTAATGACCATACCCGCAAAGGGTTGCGTGGTGCTTTTCTATTTGATGGTGACGTGGCTGTCTACAAGTGCTGGAACTGTGGCCATCTTGCTAAATATGATCCATATGAACACGAGTACATGCCTAAAAAAATGATAATCGTGTTAAACAATTTTAATGTCCCCGACACAGAATGGAAAACCATAATTTTAGAAAGTCCTGCTTATCAGACTGGCGGGAAAAAGAAAGATAGGAAAAAAGAACTTTCCTGTATTGAACCTAAAGAAGTAGCAATGCCAAGTTTTTTTTACCAACTAAGAACGGCACCTGTTGGTGATGAAATTGCCTCAGAGGCACGTGAATATCTCATCAGTGAAAGAGGCGTTAATCCAGATGACTATCCCTTTATGTTGGCGCACAAGGCTTCACATCCCAGATTACATAAATGGCTTGGTCGTGTTATAATACCAATATTCAAGAACGAAAAATTGATATTTTACATCGGTAGAGCGTTGTATGATGCTACTAAGAAATACGAAACCCCTGCAACACCAAAAGAAAAAGTTCTTTATGGTTTTGACCGGTTATTTGAACACACATCCACACCGTTATTAATTGTTGAAGGATGGTTTGATGGCTATGCGATTGATGGTGTGGCCACATTAGGAAATGTTATAACCCCATATCAAATAGAATGGTTAAATCGAAGCCGCAGGGAAAAAATATATATACCAGATAAGTTTGGTGATGGCATGCCCGCTGCCGTGCAGGCATTAAAACAGGGGTGGTATATTTCCACACCAGATATCGGTGCAAATTGTAAAGATATGTCGGAAGCAGTTAAAAAATATGGTAAAATGTATGTATTAAAAAGTATAATCGAGAAAAAAGTTAAGGGTGATATGGCAGAGCAGTTGTTAGCAAATTATTGCGTCTAATAAATAATAATAAGGTAGGGAATGTATGGATGAATTAAAAAAGATTTTTGAAGCAAGGGATAGTGCTTTTGAACAACAAACTCTTAAAATATTTAACATCATACACATGACTTTAGTCTGTGTTGAAACGTTTCTCAATGATATAGACCCAATTTTCGCAGTTGGCAATATAACATGGGAAGATGTTAACCTAGTAGACGATGGAATTATTATCATAGGTATGGTAGACTATACTGTAGGTACGAAAATGGAAATCGACGGCAATATGATAGTTATTACACAAGATAACATTGAATATTTCCGAAGAATTGTTCATATGTCTCTTCCTTTTGATTTGATTTATGATAATGATGAAGATACCATTATGGAATTTTTATATAATATGCACAATCAAGATAATGTTAGTACGTTTTCTGAACCATTAGAACTTGGTGTAAATAATAATAATAATAATACAGAATTTGATTTAACTAAACTAACTGAGAAACAACGCCAATCTTTAATGGTTCTCAATAATAAAGAAAAGAATTAACAAAATAAATGAGCAAAATATCAGAACTGGAGGAAAATTATAAAAATCTTCCAAAAATTTTAGAAGTATATGACGAAAATCTAGAACAAGCAGAAAAAAAACTTAAAATAGCTGGTAAAAAATTAGAAGTTTCTAACAGCGAAAATTCGGCTTGGCTTTATTATTATGATCAACGTCGTGTTGAGCTTCATTCCCTTGTGAAATTTTTTAAAACGGAAGAAGGGAAAGTACGTGGCAGATTATATAAAAGTTATAAAGAAAATTATAAAGTTGCACTAGGAGAGCGCGACATAATAAGATATATTGATAGCGAACAAGAATACTTAAAAATACATAATCTGTTAATTGAAGTTGAAGAAATGTATGAAATGTATAAAGCAGTTGTTGATGCTTTCATTTCCCGTAACTATTCATTGTCTGCTATTACAAAAGCAAGGATTGCATCACTAGAAAACGTAGATATTTAATGACAAAAAGAGAATGTAAAATAGTACTACTTGATGAAGTTAATTGTATATTCGTAGGACTACATCCCGACCACGTTTTATATTTTTATGAATTATACGGAAAATTTGCAAAAGGTTATTTCTTTAGCCCTAAATTTCAATTGGGTTCATGGGATGGCAAAATTCGTTTCTTCCATAAAAACGGCAAAACGTTTTTAAATCTTTTGAAAGATCTCGTACCAAGAACAGTAAATCTTGGATACGAAATAGAAATAGAAGATAGACGAATTGCAAAATCTGTGCAACCAACCCCAATAGACGAAGATTTCTTTTCGTATGTTATAGATCCTGAAACTGGAAAACCTTGGAAAGTTAGGGACTATCAAATCAACACGGTTAATGCTTTGATGCTTAACGCTGGCGGTATTGGAATAGTGGGGACTGGCGGCGGCAAATGCCTTTTAGGTGATACTCTTATAAATATAACCGTTAGTGATGAATTGGCGGAGATTATACAGAATGGCACCCAAGCAGAAAAGGTTGATATTTCTTGAATATAAACAGAAAAGTACGGAAAAAAAGAACGGTAATACTTATACAAGGTACAGAAAAAAACAAATAACAACAATAAATGGTTTATTAAATTATTGTACTCGCAACAATATATCTTTTTTAGACATATTAGTTAATAAATTTAATTTTACCATTTATGTACATAATAAAAAAGTTAATTCTTATAAATGTAGACTATGTGATAGTGAGTTACCACGGGCAAAAGAAGGATGGGCAAATATAGAGCAAAAAAGCATTAAATTGAAACTATGTTCTTGTAACACATCAAATAAATTATCAATAGTCAAAGAAAGTTTTTTAACAGTATTCGACAATTCTGTTGTGGGTGAAATATACGATGAATATGTCAGAAGGAAGACCAAAAATTGGCGACCGAAAGAATTCGACAATTCATCAATTGATTCATATATTAAAAGACATGGGGCTATAAAAGGTAAAAAACTATATAATGAAAACCTACCTAAATTAGCAACGGCAAGTATTAAATATTATATTAGTAAGGGTTTAACCGAAAAAGAGGCGAAGCGAGCTTTAAAAAAAAGACAGTCTACTTTTTCATTAAAAAAATGTATAGATGTTTTAGGCGAAGAAAAAGGATATAAAAGATGGTTAGAACGACAAAAAAAATGGCAAAATACCTTAACTGCTAAGTCACAAGATGAAATTAATACAATAAAAGAAAAAAGAAAAACCCTTGGTGGTTATTCAAAAATCTCGCAGGTGTTATTTGATTCACTTGGTATAACAGATGCGCGATATGCTACTAATGGCGGTGAGTATAGAGAAAAATTATTTAATGGCAAGCACGTAAGTTTTGATTTTAAATATGGCGATAAAGTTATAGAATTTAATGGTGATTTGTGGCACGCTAGTCCATTAAAATATAATTCAGGTGATATTATCAATATTGGTTCTTCGCGTAAATTAATTGTAGATGATATATGGGTACGCGACGAAATAAGGACATCTGAAATAATAAAATTAGGATATGACGTTTTAATTATATGGGAACATGAATATAATAGCGACGCTAACACGGTAAAGGAAAAATGTTTGGAATTTTTAAATGAAAAAAATAACAGTTAAAATAAAAGATTTGTTTAACGGAATTGAAAAAGCAGAAAACGCGGAATTAGAATATAATGTTGGATATTATCAAAACGAAAATATTACAATCGAAGGAATTCATTCCGATACATATGTTTCTATTAATGCGTTAATTAAAAAACGCGCCAATATCTACAAAATTACTTTTACGGATGATGTTATTTCATGTGCAGATAATCATTTGTTTGTAAATGATGAATGGGAAACTAAAAAAGCAAGTGAATTAATTATAGGCGATAGGGTTAGAAAAATTAATAACAATGTTACAATAGTTTACGAAATCGAGAGGCTTTCATGTGATGATGTATATGATGTGAGTGTTGATAACACTGAACATATATATGCCACTACTAATGGGGTTTTACACCATAATACATCAATGTGTGCCGCATTGGCATTATCTTATGAACGCGGGGCAGGATATCGCTCTATAATAGTGGTACCAGATACGACACTCACCGATCAGACAAAAGAAGAATATGAAATGTTTGGGTTAGATGTAGGCGATTACTGTGGCACATCTAAAGACCTCAAACACCAACATATTGTAGCAACGTGGCAAACTTTACAGAACAACAAGAATGTTATTTCTGAATTTGACATGATTATAGTGGATGAATGTCAAGGATTGCGCGGCGCTGTTCTTAGTGAATTATTATTAGAATATGGCAAAAACATTCCATATCGTTTCGGCTGTACGGGGACTTTACCAGAAGAAGAAGCAGATGCGATGTCTGTGCGCGTGGCCGTGGGCGAAGTACAATATGAAATACCGGCCCATGAACTTATTGAAAAAGGACATTTAGCTGAATTAAAAATAGACATACTTCAACTGGAAGTGGACTTTAAAGACAAATATGAACAGTTTTTAGAAGATACAAAAGATGAACCTGATATTCCACACATGACGTATATTCAGTTTAAGGATGCATATTTTCCAGATTTTACATCTGAAAAATCTTTTTTGCACACACAAAAATCAAGACTTAAATATATTGCTAACTATCTCCAACAGCGCGTACTTGTTGAAGGTAACGTATTGTGTCTTGTAAACGGTATTCCGTTTGGCAAAAAACTTGCCAAACTAATTCCAGGATCGGTATTCCTGCACGGTGCAGACGGTACGAAAGTTAGAAAAGAAATATATAATTCATTTAAAGATAATAACGATTTAATTGTTATTGCTACTGTAAACATTGCGGGCACTGGTCTTAATATAAAAAGAATATTTAATCTGGTATTGGTTGATATGGGCAAATCTTTTATTCGTGTCATTCAAGCAATTGGTCGCGGACTTCGCACAGCACATGATAAGAAATTTGTTTATGTTACAGATATTTGTTCAGATTTAAAATACAGCAAACGGCATCTAGCAAAACGCATCAAGTATTATAAAACCGCAAAATATCCACACGAGAAAAGAAAAGTTGACTACTAACTCAAAACCATGTATTATAAAAAATAAAAGAAAATAATAATATGCTAATATTTAACGAAGATAACGATGCAATAATCCTTGATAGTATTCAAGGCCCAACTTTATCAGAATATATGTATGTCCTTGACCTATCAATGATGGATTTTACTCTTGCCCCATTATTAGTTTTTGAAGAGGTTATTTGTCCTACAATCACCGTGATGATAGAAAATTTCAGTTTCAATATTCCAGCGAACTGGAATATATTGGTTGCTGACGAAGAAACTTTCCAATTAGATGTGGTTGAAGTATCTGAGTTAGCTGGGAAAGAATTCAACGCCATGGTATATGGTATGGACATGTCCATGGTTGACCTTTCTAGGATTTCAGTCATAGATTATTTTCCCAACTATAGAAACATTGGCCCATCCCTTAATAAATACCAAATGTTATGTCATCCCATTGCACCCGGAAAATGGGTTAATATAGCACCATCAGATTCATACAATAAATACCTTAAGGGAAAGGTAGTTGGTAACATAATATAGGCGTAGACTTATGACAGGAAAAAATACAGAAACAAAAACAGAAATCACATTTAACGAATACCGCGCATGGTTAACTGGACTCATACGCGGTAAACGTGGCTGCGTTCCAGATTTAGAAGACTGGAAACAGATTAAACACATGATGGACAAAGTGGTGCCAGAAGTAGAAGTTATTACGCTTCCTGCTCCTATTGCGCCACACGAAAATCAACGGGCAAACCCACCACCATTCGGACAAGTTGCCTCGCCTTGGTATTCTACACCGCAGTGGAATGATTGTACGGGATATGTTATATTTGGTAATCAAACGCCGTATATTTCCAATGGTGGCACATGTACAAACATACCATGTGACAATGCAAACATGTCTGTGTCTTTTAGTGATATAAAGTTAGAAGATTTAGATACAAAGGTTAACACATTTACATCCTCTGCGTTTACCATGGACCCTAATCCAGCAATGGAACTTAGTATAGCAATTGATGATCTCATAAAGACACAGGAAGAGGTAAAGGTATAGACAAATGGCGACAAAGAAAAGAAAACAGAAACAGACCCTAAAAGAATTTAAGGCGTGGTTGGAAGGAGTAGAAGAACTACAACCTGATAATTGGTCACCTAACTATGAACAATGGCTGCTAATACGCAGCCGTATCGATGGAATTAAAGAAGCAGTAACACCTGCTATAGAAACATCACATAGCACGAAACCTCTTAATGTTCCAATTCAAAATCCTGTGATATACCAACAACCATCAGCTTTCACCGCACCGCTTGCTGGAGGGATACCACAAGGGGAAGTGGAAATGACTGTTGCAGCAAAAAGAATGTTGACGCCGGGCGCAGGCCACAAAGCCAAAACACCAGATGTGGATACCTCCGATGGAAACATTGAAAGCACATTCGCTTAATAGTGTTAAATTAAATGATCGTATTTTATGGTTTGATGGTTCTTCAACGTTCTCAGCAAGTACAATAGTGGAAAATATTGGTGTTATTTGTAACACGGAAGGTGTATTCGCCGATGAGCTGACTGCAGACATAATACAATATAATAAATTGGTACCAAAAGACGAGCGCATAATAATTAAAGAAAAACTTGATGACTTTTCGTTTGAATGGAACATACCAGAAGAATATAAAACATTAGACGTAATAGGTTATATTGTCGACAAACTGCTTACCCTCGAAGGCTCAGGAGGTGATATTTCCCTTCGAGAAAAGCGGTGCGCCGACGAACTGAAATTATATAAAAAATTAGGGCTTTTGGATACTCTTAGAACATTAATATATATTATAAATATCTTAGAAGAAAAAAATATAGTTTGGGGTGTAGGACGCGGAAGCAGCGTTTCATCATATGTTTTATACATAATAGGTGTACATGATGTAGATAGTTTCCTATATAACCTAAATATAGAAGAATTTCTACGAACCTAAGTATTATAATAGGAGAATATAATATGGGAAAAACAGTTAAAAGTGCAAAAGGGATGGTTGTTGATTTTGATAAGCTTAAAATCAAAGAACAACTTGCCGCCGCCCCGACGCCCATGGAAGTTAAAAATCGCCAAAACTTTATCGAAAACCGGTTAAAAAGGAGATTGAAAAAAGGGGGCGCTTCTGTTGAAAAAACTACTATAGAAGTTGAACCCAGACTCCCAGAACCAACAGCCTCTATTTCAGAGGAAATTTTATCGGAAAACCAACCGGCAGACGTTTCTGTGAATAAAACTAAACAAAAGGCGCGGAAAAAATCTGTAACAAAAAAGGAAGAATGATGTCAACATTAAAACCTATAAAAAATAATATACTTTTTCAATTTGAAGATAAAACAGTTAGAAAAAACGATATGGGCCGCAACCGCAGTCAATTTGCAGAGGTTACTGGTTGGGGGTTTGAAACATCCAGTTATGACGAAAGCACCAAAAAACCCCGCTGGGGATTAGTCAGATTTACCGGTGATGGTGTTGATGAAAATATTAAAATAGGAACGCGGGTTTTAGTTGAAGCCTTGCAGTGGACAGAAGGAATTAAACACGAAGGCGAAATATACTGGCGTACAAATGATACTAAAATTCTTATGATCGATGAGGGTTTTCATTCTTAATTTATTTTATTATCCATAAATACACCCTCATAGTTGGAGATTTTTATGGGTTTTATTATCATTCTTATATTGGTTACATTGTCCCTTGCGGGGACAGCAGCGTATTTTAGTATCTTTGGCCTTGCGGCTATTTTTTCTGGTGTTTTTTGGCCTGTAGTGTTAATGGGAACATCTTTAGAAGCAGGTAAATTAATAGCCGCGTCTTATGTATATCGCTATAGGAATAGCATAACAACTATAATGAAAACCTATTTGATAACTGCCATATTAGTGCTAATGCTGATAACATCTGCCGGAATATTTGGTTTCTTATCCATGGGTTATCAACAAGACACTTTATCATTTAAGCAACAAGAACAACAAATAATTTTATTATCTCAGGAACAAGAAGAATTAAATAAATTTAAACAAGAACGGCTAGCGCGCCGAAAACAAATAGATGCAGATATTGCTTCTCTTCCAAATAATTATATTACAGGCCGGCAGCGTTTAATGAAGTCATACGGACCAGAACTTAAAAATCTTCGTAATGATATTGAACTTTATACTAAACAAATAAACAAAAAAACTCTGAAAATATCTGAATTAAAACAACAAAAATTGGTTAACGAAGTTCATATAGGACCAATTATATTTATAGCAAGGGCGTTTGCAACAAACACGGATGATGCAACAAAATGGATGATTATTTTAATCATGTTTGCGTTTGATCCATTAGCCGTAGCCTTAACGTTGGGGGTGAACCATGCTATGTTGGAACGCAAGAAAAAATTAAATTATATGGTATCTAATTTTACTACTATTGAACATACCATTTCAGAGGATGAACCAACAGTAGCTAATATAAATCCAACAACAAATATTAGTATTGATGATTTAAGAACTGCTATTACTGAAATGCAACAGCATGATTTAACTCCAGCAGAAATGGCACAGAAAGGTATGTTGGAAGAAATGCTTGAAAAAAAATTGGTCAAAGAAAAGATTAGGAACCCAAAGAAAAATAGTTGACATCCCGCAGGCATTGTAGTATCATCTAACGATAATACGGAGAAAAATAATAACAATGAAAGCAGAAAAACACGTATTATGGGTAGAAAAATATAGACCAACATCACTCGATGAATATGTTTTTCAAGACAAGTCCCATAAAAAAGCATTTGAACAAATGGTAACAAATAACACTATCCCACATTTGTTATTGTCTGGTGTTCAAGGCAGTGGCAAAGCTCAACCATGGTATAGTAAAGTTTTAACACCACTGGGCTGGAAACTCATGGGTGATTTAAAACCAAATGATGAAGTATGTACGCCAGATGGAAAAGTATCTAAGATCATCGAAGTTTTCCCGCAAGGGGAAAAAGATGTCTATACTATTACTTTTCATGATGGTTCTTCTACAGAATGCTGTTTTGATCATTTATGGGAATGTTATTTTATAGATGAGTATAATGATAGAACTGCAAAAAAACACATTGTTGATACAAGGACCATAGTTAATTATATGGACAAACAAAATCAACGTTCCTCAGAAAAATTCAACGTTTCTATTCCGGTAACACAACCTATTGCATTTCCTCAGAAAAAATATACAATAAACCCGTATATTTTGGGTGTATTATTAGGTGATGGTTCATTATGTTCACCCACACCAAGATTAACAACGGTAGATTCTGAAATTATTAATGAATGCCAAAATTTATTATTAAGTGGATATTCCATAAAACTTATAAAAAATACAACAAAAGAATATTGTATAACAAATGAAAATAGAATAAATCATGGCGCAAGAGTAGGAACCAGTGAAAATTATTATACTAAATATTTTCGTAAAGTTGGTTTATATGGCAAACGCTCCCATGAAAAATTTATACCCAATGAATATAAAATGGGTTCAGTTTCTCAGAGGTGGGAAATAGTACAGGGATTAATGGATACAGATGGTACTATTTCCAAAACTGGGAATGTTTCATATACAACAACAAGTCACATATTAGCAGAAAATTTACAAGAAATTTTATGGTCACTGGGATGTACCTGCACTATATCTACACGAATACCGAAATATACATACAAAGACTTATTAAAAAATGGTAGACAAGCATTCACCTTACATATTAATCATAATAACGGAACTTCACAATTTTTTAGATTGGATAGGAAAAGGATAAGGGGAAATAATAGTTTCGCCGAAAATTATAGTAGAGGGGATATTACTTTACGGCGTAGGATAAAATCAATAGATTATAAAGGAAAAGAAATATCACAGTGTATATTAATTGATGATGAAAATCATTTATATATAACAGATGATTATATCGTAACACATAATACAACAATCGCACAAATATTAATAAATGCCCTCGGGGTTGATGAAACAGATGTCCTATTAATTAATGCATCAGACGAAAACTCTGTTGACATTATGCGCGAAAAGATTAAAGGATTTATAACAACCTATGCAATGGGTGAATTCAAAGTTATACAGTTGGAAGAAGCCGACTATCTTACCTTAAATGCACAAGCTGTTCTACGCAAGTATATGGAAGATCCTAACTGTCCAGCACGATTTATTCTTACGTGTAATTACGAAAACAAAATTATGCCTGCTATAAAATCGCGTAGTCAGCAATATAGATTTAAATCTGCTGACAAAGATGAAATAGCCGAATACGCAGCAACTGTTCTGATAAAAGAAAAAATAAAGTTCGGAATCGAGTTACTTGATAAGTATATTGCGGTAGGTTATCCAGATATAAGAAAAATAATAAATTTGGTACAACAAAACTCGATTGATGGATCGCTTCAATCATTGGCCATCGAAACCGAAGCAGGGGACTATAAGTTCAAACTATTGGATTTGATTGGTGTAGATAATTGGACACAAGCTCGAACATTAGCATGTACTAATGTTGCATCAGAAGAATGGGAAGATTTGTATAGATTCTTGTATGAAAATCTTGATAAGTCCAAAAAATTTAGCAAAAAAGATAATTGGGAATCAGGGATTGTAATTATTACCGATCATCTTTATAAACATGCCTTAGTTGCTGATGGTGAAATAAACGCAGCCGCAATGTTTATACGGCTATCACAAGTTTAGGAGAATAATAATGAATTTAAATAATGAATCCATTTTAGACGAATTGGATAATTTAATTACCGCAAAAGCACCCGTACAATCATTTCCATTGTGCTCTGATAGAGATTGGGCAGTTAAAAAGAGTCGAAGTATGTTTCCATTTTTAACACCAACAATACCAACAATTGAAAAATTTATGGATAACACCGCAGATTCACTATTGGGTGTATGGAACCATATTGGTAAACTAGATAAAACGGAAATAAAATCTAAGGTCGTGATGCAAGCCGACCCTATAAAAATAAACACATTCGATGGTGTTCATGCTACATCTAATTGCATCGTTGCACAATATAAAGATATAATAAATAATTCGCATATAGATATAACAGCACGTACCGATGAAATTGTTCAAGCTGCAATCAAGGACATCAAGGCAAGACTTGATGTTGAAATAGTATCAACATTAAAAACACTCAGATCACCACCATTTCCCACCGGGACAAATATTGGCGAGAGCACATCGACTCCTTTTTTTGCAAACCTGCCACCCAACGACAATAACATTAATATTGGTGATACTAAAGTTAAAATTTGTGGTGATGCCAGTGTTCCTTGGCGTACGCCAAGGGTATTTTGGAAAACCTCAGACGCAACGGCGCAAAATAACGTTGAAACAATTGCCAATGCAGAAATAATTACATTGAAGGCAGAATTGGGAAAGTATAAATCAAAAATCCCGGTTGTTGCTGAATTCTTTAATTTAAAATATATGCCAGCAAATTCGGATGGTGGACAATCAAACAATGAACATAATTTTATTGACGGCGTAGGAGATGTGCTGAAAAATATTTCTTCTGATTTTCTGTTTGAACTAAATAATCCAACAACTAGAAACATTATAAAAAAAAATATAGAATCTAATTTTTATGATTTGGTTAATGAAGGTTCACTATACGACTATGCAGTAGTATGTGATGAAACTAATAATTCTCCATCAAATGTTGGTTTAAAGAAAATAGTTGTTGATGTTACAATAAAACGCTCTCCTGCAGGCGAGTTCACTTACATGCCCCTACAAATTAAAGCCAGTCCGGCAGAATGTTCGAAAAAATTAACACAAAAATATAATACTGTCAATGATAATTTCGACCGTGCGATGGAGTTAATAAAATGATTGGATACGTGGATACCCTTGAAGAAATCATTGAAATGTTAAAGGCCAAAAACATGGGAGCAACTGTTTGCCAAATGCACCACAATGTTGATTGTGCTAATTTTGGTTTTCCGGAAGAAGAAACTATAGATTTAACTTTGCGGCTTTATAAAAAAATCCCGGGGGTTACAGAAGATGTTACCGAACCTAAAAAAATATCATCTTCCGACCCACTTGGACAGCGCCAAGAATCGTCACCTGATGATATAGTTAACCCGATACGCAACCACTTTATGAACTTAGAATCTACAAAAAATAGCATACCTGATCCTAGTTCAACAAAAATGCAAGATATCATAGATACGCTTAGTGAGCCGGTAACAGACCCGTTCGATGAAGCAATGGACATTATAAAATAATGGCAAGAAGAAAGAAACCTGAAAACGAAACTCCGGGACAAACAGCAGAAAGAAATATCTTTGAACAGATTTCCAATCATGCCAACCGTAGTGAAAAAACGGCATGGAAGAGAAAACTGACCAATATGGGGAAACTGATTGAACAGCTCGCTCCTATTGAACAAAGAATTCTTGATATTATGCAAAATTCAAAACAGCCTGTACTGGATAAGATTTCTGCGCTGCGCGCAGAAATGGTTAAAGACTGCATCCACCCCTTTGAACATTTAGTTAAAAAGGATGGATATGTTGAATGTAAGTTTTGTAACAAGAAAATGCAGGTTCCTAATGGCTAAGGAACGTCAACTTGACCTTTTCGGTTTTCTTAGTCAAATAAGTCGAAAAAATGCTGATTATTATGGTACTTTAACTGAAGGCGCCATAAAAGAAATATCACCATTTGTTATTATGCGGTGGCTTTCAGGGTGTACCGATGCAAGACAGATTCATTTATTGAACGAACTGATGAATCCGTTCGTCTTTAATTTAGATAAAAACCATCGAGCATTATTGGTAAAGCTGATGACTATTTGTTCATCTGGTAAAGAACACAGGTTCAAGTTTAATAAGGTTAAAAGTAAGAAAACCTCCAATACTCCAAAAACGGTAGAAGTCGTTAAAAGAATTTTCCAATATAATACATTGGACGCATTGGACGCTATAAAAATCCTGAAGAATGATGAGATATTATCGTTTGCGGAACAATTAGGAATGCAAAAACCAGAAATAACCGTAATTAAAAAGGAATTAAAAGCAAGAAATGGCTAAAGATATATTATATACTTGCTCTTTTTGCAATAAACCCTTTAAATTAGAAATACGGTTTTTGCGGCACAGATGTAAAGAAATGGAACGTGAAGAAAATTTTAAATCTATCACAGGCCAATCCGCATGGGGTCATTATAAATATTGGATGAAACATAAATTTAAAAACGTTCCCCGTGATTCAAATACATTTAAGAAATCTAAATTTTTTAGTAGTTTTTATAAATTTTCTATATTTTCACAACAAGCACACCTTCCTGATATAAAACTTTATATTAAATTAATGGTTACCCATAAAATAGATCCTGTATTTTGGACTAAAGATGCGGCATATCGTAAATATCTTGACTATATTACGTACAAATTACCACCCCGCGAATTAATGAAAATTAGCATTAAAACCTTGTTTGACGAAGCAATAAAAGCCAATGTGCATATTTCAGATGTGTTTGAGATATTAACACCAAATGAGGTCATACAATTATTGTATCAGCGCAGACTATCGCCGTGGCTGCTGCTTCACAGTAAAAAATTCACGGAATTTTACAAAACAAAAACATCCACGGAAGAACAAATAAACATCCAGGCACTAATAAATCCAGAACTGTGGGGCAAAAAATTCAAACAATTTCCCAAAGATGCAAAAATAGTAAAAAAATATATTAACGAACTCGGTATCTAATGATAAAATGTTCATGATAAATAGAAATATAATCAACATTTCATGGACAAATCATGGCAGAAACATTTTTTATAAAGAAAACAGCATTTGATGATACCTCTAATAACATTTCCGAAAGAGAATCTAACTCCTTCATCATTGGTCCTGGTGAATTAAATGGTCCTGGGGGAATTTCTCGAAAATCAGACTTAAGACTATATGGTTCAGGATCGGCAAAATGGGGAGAAGGTGTTGATCAGAATATATTTAGACTTTTAGAAAATCATGCATGTCCACGCAAAGTTGTAGGTGATCCTGGTTACGATGTTAACAACCCAAAGCCAAAAGATGAAGGCGATTTAGGAATAGGCAATGGAATAACCGTTCCTGTAGTTGGCCAACCTTGGTTTGATACTTCTTCTAATAAATTATTTGTTTACAAAGTAACAGGCGTTTGGAGTTCTGTTTCTGTTAGTGATCTTGAAACTGATGGTTCTCTCGACATGAATAATAAAACAATTCATGGTGTTGCAAACCCCGTTGATGGTACAGATGCGGTAAATCTTAATTATGCAGACGCTCGGTATGTAAATATATCTGGCGATACTATGACAGGGACACTTGTAATGTCCGCCGGTGACATTAACATGTCAAATAATAAAATAACAACTCTTGGAAATGCTACTGCTGCCGGCGATGCTGTCTCACAGGGGTTTGCTGATAGTCGTTATATTAGAACTATTGGTGGAACAACAACAGGTAATATTACTTTTTCCAGCGGTGCAGATATTGTTATGTCCGCTGGATCTGATATTAGTATGAGTGGTACTGGTAAAATAACAGGTTTAGATACAGCCGTGCCTACCTCAGCGGGGGATGTCATAAGTAGAGGCCGTGGAGATAGTAGGTATCTTGCACTTAATGGTAGTAATATCATGACTGGTAATCTCCTTATGGGTGCTAATAAAATTACCAATTTACAAAATCCTAGTTCAACGCAAGACGCAGCAACAAAATCATATGTCGACACCGCAACTGCGGCAGCAGTAACTTATACTTCTATAATAACGCAAGATATAAATGCGTCATCTACGACTATAAATTTACCCGCAGGGACATGGCATATAGAAGCACATGCTAGATTTCATATCGTGATTATAGCCGCAGCAAGATTGCGTATAGATGGAACTATAGTTGATAATTTAACAGGTGGTTCGTTTGTTAATTACGATGGAACAAATTTTATTCCACTTTTCGGTGTTAAATCTGTATCTGGAAACCAAACCATAACTGTTAATTTTACTGCCGATTTCGCATTTGATTTCCCTAGAATTATGATTAAAGCAGTTAGAACAGGTTAAAGGAAATATTTGTGTTAATTAGAACAATAAGTTTAATGAATATATTTGGAGAATTATAGTGACTAGTAATAATTATATAATAAATTTTGTTGATCCAACAAAATCCCCAATAAAAGTTCCCGCAAATATTAATATTGGACCCAGTAGCGGTGTTAGGCAAACAGATATAGACCTTATTGGTATGGGACATTCTTTATGGGGGGAAACAATACTTGAAAATTTCCTACATATGTTAGAAAATTTCTCTTGCAGAGAAGATTTACATAATATAATATCTATCGATATAAACGGTCAATTTTTTAAAATTTCTGGCGATGTTACAAAAAGTTTTATTTTAAATGGTTCCTTTGAAATAATAAATTCCGCCGGCTCACCGAATAACGACGGAACATATATTGTATCTACAACCCCGTCATTTAATGGAACAGACACTACGATTACTATAGCCGGGAGTCCTGGTGTTTTAAATCCTTCCGTTGTTTCTTTTGGCCAAGCAGGTCATCCAGATGCCCCAGATAAAAATTTAACTTTTTCTCCAACAACGCCACTTGAAGGACAATTATGGTTCAACCAAACTAAACAAGAACTTTATGTTTATCTTGGAACAGGCTCGCCTATAACTTTTCAATGGAAGTCTTTAGGGTTATTACAATTTGTATTAGATAATTACTATAATAAAAATTATATTGACATATTGGAAACAGATTTGCGTCAGGCCATTAACCAGGCCGCACCCGCAGGATCAGTAAAAGAATATGCAGGCAGCAGTGCACCATCGGGATGGTTACTATGTGACGGCAATGAATATGATCCAGGGGCAGAAGCAAACTTATTTGCTATTATAGGTACCACTTATAATACCGGTGCCGAAACCCCCGGTTGGTTCAGAGTACCAGATATGCGCGGTAGGGTGCCTGTTGGTATAAATCCATTAAGTGCAGGACCAAACGCAGGAACTGGTGTTAAATTACACCCCTCCATACAGACACTAGGCGGAAACGATGGGACAGAATCACACATTCTTTCAGTAAATGAAATTCCATTACATGATCATAGTGTATCGCTTTCAACAGTGGCTAATCATACACATACTGGGAATACCAACACAACCGGCCTTCATAGTCATTCCGGTACAACAGGCGCTGGCGGATCACACAATCACGGACTTTCATGGAGTAGTGCAGAATCAGGTGGCGGTGATAATGAAATAATTTCATGGAACGGAAATCAAAATGGTGTTACAAGTACAGTAGGAAATCATACACATAACTTTACAGGAATGAGTCAAAACGGAAATCATTTGCATAATTTCACAACTGCCGCTGCTGGTGGTCACTCACACATAGTATCTGAACTTTCTGTGGGCGCCGGCGTGACACACGAAAATACACAGCCGTTCTTAACATTAAATTTTATTATTAAAACATAATTAAATATAATGTTATGAATAAATACTGGAAAGTCTTTGGCTTATAGGGATATCAATACATGGCAACTAAGTACACCTTTTTATTTACAGATACAGCAAAATCAGGCTTTGATGTATTCCCATATACAGCAAATGGGCCTGTAACCCCGTCTTCTAATCCCATTATATACATTGATCATGCCGTTAATGCCAGAACTACATTAAAATTATATGGCAAGGGCATGCAGGATTATGGTGAAGGTGTTGAACAAAACCTCATTTACATGCTTGAAAACTTTGCAAATAATTCAGCCCCCGTAAAACCAATAGAAGGACAACAATGGTATAACAATGTAGGTACGGGCAGTCCACCAGCAGGGCCAGAGCTGTTTATCTACAACAACATTGCGTGGGATGCTATTATTTTAGCCACGGGTACCTCACCGATGACAGGCGAACTTATTTTGTCAGGAAATTTAACACCAGCGTCCAATACATTAGCAGCAACCCCAAAATTATACGTAGATAATCACATTGCCGATAATGCACTACATTTGACAGTACTTCAAAACTCATTTTTGGATGGTCTTACTTTAACTTCATTGACATCTTTGGAAGTTGATCAGCTTATTGGTATTAATACTGGTGTTACTGTTCAAGCACAGTTAGATGGTAAATTAAGTCTTGACGGTACCTTAGCAATGACAGGAGAATTAACCTTATCTGGAAATCCTGTAACGCTTCTTGGTGCTACATCTAAACAATATGTGGACGGTTTAGTTTTTTCCGGAGCGAACGATACCGCATTAAGTGTGGTTGATTGGATTATACCAACTGGTTCTCCATTACCAATAATTGACGTAAACGCTACCACATTACAATTTACAATAATGACACAAGGAAGTCCAGCTATTGCCGTGGGCGTACTTACAGCGGAAGGTATTTCTAAAGTAGGACACATACATTCAGCCGTTGACGTAATAATTGATAATACATTTAATACGTCTTATAGTACTAATCTACAGTCCGTAATAGAAGAAATAGACACAGCAAAGGCCAATTTAGCAGGTGCTATCTTCACTGGAACTATTAGTACAACTAACATAAATGTTTCTGGTACTGGAACGTTTATTAACCCCATATCTGGTGTTGATCCTATTAATAGTACGGATCTTGCTACAAAAAATTATGTTGATAATAACACACTCACTATTACCCGTAATTTTGAAGCCCGAACAATCGATCTTATTTCAGGAACACCATATCAAGTACAAAATCACGTAGTGGCTGATAATAAATTATCAATTACTATAAACGGATTAAAACAATATGTCCATACACACGGTTCACAACAACTTCAATACGATATAAATATTCCACCGCTTCAGCCAGCGGCTTTAACTGGCATAGACCAATCGTTAACATATGAATTTGATGTAGCGGTCGATGGCTCGCCTGCTGTTACTATTACTATTCCGGCTCTTACAGATACAACTACGCATGGTAATTTATCACAGGCAATTAATTCTATTATGAGTTCTGGCAGCCCGCCACTTGCCAATGCTATATTTAATATTGAAAGTAATTATATTGAAAAAATTACATCAAATTCATCAGGCGGAACAAGTTCTGTTGTTATTTCAGATCCAGGCGGGTCACCATCTGTTTATTTGTTTGGAACAGACACAGGTACAACAATAATTGGTGTTAATTTTTATTATAATGCTGGCCCGCCGGATGAAATTATACTGCAAGGCGATGTAACTGCAGCATTCCCCGTAGACCGCGCCCTTTCAATACGCAGTTCAAATGAACCAACATATGGCAATTATAACGGTGCATATAGGGTACACGTAAACGGCCCGCTCTTCAATAGTGGTTCACCTGGAACAACTACCATTCCAATTGCGTCATTAGCAGATTCAAACGTGGCCGAACCATTAATACCAGGATATACTGGTGGATCGCCAGCACCATCTCCTGTGGTATTTGGTAGTGTATATATCACACCAATTGTTGGATTTGATATAATTTCCCCAGCTGTTATAGGAATAAACGGGGATTACACAGAAACAGATAGTTTAGGTAATTCGTTATCTGTTGGATATTCTACAAATTATGTTGTATTTAATTATGATATTCTTGCGGGAGGAAGTCCAGTAATTCCCAACAATATAGAAACATTGCTAATCTCATAAGGAATATGAAAAGATGTCTAAAATAAAATCGTTTCAACTAGATATTTCAAACTTAACTAAAAATATAACATTAAATAGTTTAAAAGATGTTAGTACTCAGGCTGTCACAGAAGATCAAGTTCTGGCGTGGAATAGTATATCTAATAAATGGGAGGGTCGTAATAGAACCGATGTTGCTGCTGCATGGGGAAACATTATTGGAACTCTATCAAATCAAACAGATTTGCAAACTGTTTTAGATTTAAAAACAGATAATGTTACATTTAATACCCACACAGCAGGTACGGCCTTAAATCATGCTGCCGGTGATATAACCTTTGACGATACTAATACGAATCTTGGGATTGGTAGTCCCTCTTCTATAACAGAAATACAAACAGCTATTGAAAAAATAGTTTCTAATAGTTATTATATTGATATAACAACGGGGGTTAGTTCCCCGATTGGGATGACTAATTCTGTAATTCCTATAGGATGGACAACAACTTATAACGCTATTGGTAATTTTACAGTTACCCATAATCTCAACAATTCGGGAGTCGGGTTTGCATTAGCCGTTATATACAATGGGACTGCCAGGGTATTGAATCCAACGGTTGTTACTTTAAACTCTATTACTTTTCAAATTACGGATACTTTGGATACCGCAACAGAAGGCAATATAATTGGTAAGTTATTATTCTAATGAATATAATAGAAGCGCTTCAACAACTCAATTATGCGGTGAACAGAGCACACAACAAGTTCATTACATCTTGTCCTGGGCTTATGCTGGTGTACCAAGAAAAGGCCGAGCAAGCGGCAGATTATGTTGCGGCCAAATACCCCAAAAATTTGTCGGGGTATCCTTTAATTGTGGCAGAAATGAAAGCTACAAAAAAATCAGCCAAAGAAATCGCAAACAGTATTATAGACAAGCGAGCAGAATGGATTGTTATTTCTGCTAAAATAGAAGAAATACGATTAACCGCTAAACGCGAAATATATGAAAGCAAAACTGGCAATATGGATAAACTTCTAAAACAAGTTGTTAAAAAACTTAATGATATTCAATATTAAAATGATTTATATGGTAAGATTATATTTGACATAGTTTTAAAAATATATTATACTGAATTTATAACTCACACGAAAAAAAAAAAATGGATATAGATTTAGATTTAAAAACTAATTTTGACCCGTTAGAATACTTCCCCCAAGCTATATGTGCTTCTATGGTTAAAAACGGCACACTACGTAAACATCCAGCCGGTGTATATTTGCAAACTATACCCAAGGATGATATATCTAATTCGGCGGCAATTCCTTACAAAGAAGCAGAAAAAGTAGGTTATTTTAAAATCGATTTTCTTCACCTTTCGTTATTGGATATTTTTGAAAGCAAGGCAGAAATCAGGGGTTTAATAAGAAAAGAACCAGATTGGTCAATGCTGGAAGACCAAGAAACTGTTGAAAAACTATTTCAGATTCATAGACATTTCGATATCGTATTTAAAATTAAACCTAAATCAGTAAACGATTTAGCGGATTGCATGTCAATAATTAGGCCAGCAAAACGATATTTACTAGAAGCGTATCTCCAAGATAAAGAAAAAACAAGACAACTACTATATGAAATTCCTGCTGATCCAACTAAATATTATTTTAAATTAAGTCATGCTATATCTTATTCATTAAATATTGTTTTACAGCTTCATTTAATTAAAGCAAATATTATATGATTAAAATGTTCATAAGCAATAAATACAAATATGTATAATAATTTAAATGAAGCACGAATTCTTAGTAATGTACTCCTATCAGAAGCACAAAAGTTTATTCTGACTAAACTGTTATTGCCTGAATCTACACCAGTTTTGAATTATCAAAATATTTCAGTTGGCAAAAATATTGTCGCAAACCGCGACATTCTTGTTAAATTAGGAATGCTTATTTTGGGTGATAATGAAGCTGAAATTACACCCTCTGGTATTGCGGCATTAAAAAATGAAGGCCTGGTCGACGATGCCGGGCAATTAACTGATTTTGGAGAACGATACGCCTATGCTAAAGATTTGGCAGCCGTTGAGAAGATTTCGGCAGAAATGAAAACCCCAGGTCAACGCGAACAACCGGAATTAAGCAACCAAAGCGAACCTCCTGTGCCGGGTTCAGATGGAACCCCGCCTATGGGGCTTGCCACACAGTCGGATCAAGATGCTAAACCTTCTTTTGAAGCATGGTCAATGGTTGTTGAATTTCAAGAAGAGGTTACAAAAAAATCTTTCCTTAAATTTCACAAAAAATTATAATTTTAAAATCTTATTGTTTACTTTAATATTAGAAGATATTATTTTTCTGCGCCTGCGTTTGATGCTTTTAATTTCGCCCATTTCAAATCTTGGCAATGGACCAATAACACGGGTTACAAAACCCACAGCAAAGGAACGGTAAATTGATTTAACGTCTTCGGAAAGCCCTCGTTTTGAAAATTCAAAAGATAACGGGTAACGGTCTTTTGAATCATTATACCACATACTTGCTATATTAATTACTTGTTCTTCATTTACTTGACACGGACCACACAAATCTAAAATATATGCTTTTATCATCTTATCTGTTGTATTGTCAATAATTCCTAAAAAATGCTGTTCTCTATACTGTATTAGCGTAATAAATGGATATCCATCATAATTTTTTGGATGATTTTCGACAATTAGTGGTAGTGGATTGCCGCGCACGCGCTTCTTGGTCGTCATATATTGCCCCGTTGTTTCAATCTATTTATGCGTTGCTTTTTGGAGCAACTTTCACAAAACATATAAATACCTAAAGTATAAGAGGAATAATTATGTCATCCAAAAAATTAACGCTGATGGATTTTTACAAAGATAAAACTCTTCTTGAAAGGGAACAAAAAAAGAAGAAATCTCGCAAAAGAAAACGGAACGGAATTCGCAAAGGTTCCGGTGGACTTGATGCCGGCTGGTATATTACTGGCGGCTCGCATGGAAATGACTCGGGTGATAGTGGTGCAATGGGGGAAAGTCTTATTAGTGAACTATTTGCTGGTATTACACCATCTGCGTTTTCGGCAAATATTAATGCCACATCACAGTTTAGCAAGGGATATGAGCAACCCGAAAAAGATCCTGGAATGACAACTTATCCGAGTGAATCGCCGGATGAAGAAGAAGTTGAAATAAAAGCCAATAAAGTTGACCAAGCAAGGCAATTATTTCAAGCGATGTATAATCAACCTAATGCCACCCGCGCCGAAATAATTAATTCTTTTATGAAAGATGTTGGTGTTACAAATTCCACTGCTGTTAGTTACTATACAAGATTTCTTGATGAGTTTGGTCTTAATACTAAAGACAATGAAGAAAGTCTTGGACAAGGCACAGGAATGGCCCGGCGGGATAACATTACACAGCAACAATCCTCTGATGAAAATCCCCCACAAACAAACGTCGAACCTGCGGCAGAAGTTGAAGATCCTGCCGCACCAAACCATGCGGGTATTATTCGAACCGTAGACAATGCACACCTTATATATAAACGCCAATCGGAAGACGGAACATATAGTGAATTGTGGATATACAATATTCATAATGATACAAACGATGAAATGGATATTCGAAGAGATATCTTAGCAGGCACGGATATTCCAGCAAAGAAAACAAAGTCGGCTGATAGTAAACAACAATACATTGTTACTACTATGGGTAATGCCCAGATGATTAAAATAACAGGATTACCTAATTAGATATCGCTTTGTTCTATTGATACTTAATTATATAAATAGTATTATTGAGGAATAATAATAATGAAAAAATCAGATATTGCAAAATATACAGGCTCCGTTAATATAAATGCCAAAATAACACCTATAACGCGCGTAAAAATAGAACAAGTAACTCCAGAAAACTGGCATTTAATGGATATTAACACATTATGGGAACAACGAATTATTTTAACTAATAGGATGATTGCCGCAAATCAAGCTGGGCATGCTGAAATTGCTAAACAAGTCAATGCAGGGGTTATGAAAATTGATTCGCTTCTTCAAAAAAAATCAGAAGAAGAAGAAGAAAAGGTTGACACTTTTACTGGCACATTAATATGAGTGTGATTCGCGATTCAATACGTCAAGAATTAACTTTAGCGGTCAACTTATCAACAGAATATAGTTCAAAAGTAAAATTTGCAAAAACAAAAACAAAAAGCAATTATTATAGTAAAAAATTAAAAAAAAATAATAACCTAATAGCCAATATGATTATATCGCTTGACAAGATTGAAAAGTCGGGGTATAATGCTCAAAAATTAGATCAACTAAACAAATAGGTTATAACTTTGTGAATTTGCAACGTCTAAGTAAAAACAGTGCACCAGTTTACAATCTTTTATCTATAAGAGAAGTCTTACCAAATACTATAATAGCAGGCGGCTGGATTAGAGATTTATATCACGGAATACCATTTAATGATATTGATGTTTATGTTACAGAAAAAGACAACGCCATTGAAAATAAACACAGCATCTATGTAAAAGAATTTTGGGAAGACCAACTTCAACTAAAAACTAAGGGAATTATAGGTTGCGACGGTATTATATCTTCGTGTTCCTTGGATGATGTATATAGCGGATTAAATCACATAGAAACTGTATGGGAAATACAAAAGGATCGGATTACCTACAATATAATTATATTGAATATGAACCCGATAAAGTATATTAATAATTTTTTTGATTTTGGAATATGTAAGGCATATTGTGATGGTAGTAAAATTAAATTGACAGCAGATTTTATGCACGATAGTCAACACAGACATCTTACTTTAGTTTCAAAAGAAATTGAAGAAGCCGAGTTTTACCATATAATGGATTACCATTTGCCTAAAATTAAGGATAAATATCCAGGTTATACTTTAATAGTTCCAGAAATGTACCAAGATTGGTACCAAGAATTTACAGGAAACAATTTATAGGATTATATAATGAAAGTATCATTAAAAGAAGCTCGCCGGATAGAGCGCCGTATTCAAGAAAAGGCTTTACGCAAAGGTTATCCTTTGCGTTCCTCGCTTAACATTTACGATCATGTGTCGGTGCAAAATGAAGTAAAAAAAGCAGCAGAGGCAGCAGAGGCAGCGGTGATTAATACGCTCGATTTAATTTTCACGCGCTCAAAAATTCGTAGGTTAATTCAGATTACTAATGAAAATTCTGGTATTAATTCTCTGATTGCAAAACGCGAAAAATATATAAGAATTCTTAGTGTTTGGGAAGATGTTGTTGGAACGTATGCTGATGTTCAAACCGTACAGGCTATTAAGGGCGGGCTTGATACAAAACTTGCCCGGGCACAAAACGGCACCAGCGAATACTCTGCAGCACCAAATAAAGTTGAATTTGTTGCTATCGCACCAGAATTTAACGTAACTGCTGAAGAAAACGTGCAAACCACACAACGGAATATCGACAATTGTGATGATGAGCTTTTGGCACTTAACGCGCTTACCAAAATTGAAATACCGTCTGACGTTTATCAGACCCTAACAAAAAACGGAGTAGTTTAAGTTTTTGGACGTTGTTGCCAAGTGAAGTAGAATAGAAACTCCAACCATACAGCTTCGGCTCTGGTTGAAATTCCTTAGACTGTAAAGGCGTTGTTTCGGGATATTATTATTAATCGAGAATTGTTCGTTGTTAACTGTCCTCCCGAATAATAACCAGCCTGTGTTTTATGTGTTTATTGTAACCTTGTTCTGTTTCCTTTTTATGGATCTTTCCAACGGCGTCCACTTTATTATAAATAAAAATATGTTAATAGCTATATCAGGGTCACAAGGCTCAGGAAAAACAACGATTATAAATGAACTTAAAACAGCGGGATATCTTGCTGTAGAAAGGAAAACTGCGCGGTCTATTTTAGACGAGTGGGGTATAACTTTGGATGTGGTAAATTCAGATTTTAAACTTAAACAAGCATTTCAAGATGAGCTTGTTCGCAGAAAATATAATGATGAAATAGAAGCGAGTTTGTCAGATGACCTTTGGTTTACAGAAAGAACATTCTCGGACCTTTTCACTTATTCTTTAATTTCGTTTGGACAATACAATGAGTATGATACATGGTTAGATGATTATTTTGAAAAATGTAAAAAATATTGTTTAAATTATAAACATGTTTTTTTTATAACCGCCGAATTTGAAATAGAAAAGGATGGCGTAAGAAGTGTCAATAAACATTATAGTCGAATGATTGATCAAATAATGCTTGACATAACAAAGCAAATGATATATCATGAAAACTTATCAATAATAGACGTTCCAGACTTGTCTACTAGATTAAAAATTATAACAGATAAAATAGGACAATAATAATGACTTTATCGAAACGTGTATCGGCGCGGAACACAAAAACAAACCGCATAACTGTATATTCTTCCGCGCGGTCGGCAAGTAGAGTGCTTTCCGGAAAAGGTTCTGCTGGCTCAGAAAAGACAATAACCAAATATTGCAAAAACGGTGGCGGTCAATTTCGCAACACGTGGGTTTCTTTCGCGAAATGAAAGGTATCAATGAAATTTCTGCTGAACAACTCAAAGATTGGAATTGTTCAGCAGAAACAAAGGATGGCTTGAAACTTGCACGCACAGAAGGTTACTGTGGTAATCTTATTTGGCGTTTCAAAAAAACACGGAAAGTGTTTACAAGAAAATCTGATAGTTTGGTGTAGCACGAGCAATAATACCATAATAAATATAATGCATGAACGATGCAACTGTATACTTTTCCCCACCCGAAGAAGAAATAATAGCAAGCCTGCAAGAAATATACGGTGCTTCGTATATTGAAGCGTGCGAGCGGGTGATAATGCAAAAGCGCGAGTTGGCGTACGTACACCAACAACGCGGTAATTATGAACTTGCCAAAACAATTCTCAAAGAGTTGGGGGAATGGAACGACGAAAGGGAAGAAGAGTACAAGCACACGAAATCACTTTCTGTTCCTAAAAAAATTATTCTACTACCATAAATACACCTAGAACATATTAAGGATAAAATTATGTCACAAGGTGAACCAGATTATAGGTTATTTAAAACAATTAATAGTGGAAAACTACCAATTAAAGAAGAAATTCTTCACGAGCCTTTCGATAGTCTTTCAGACCAAACAAAAGACATTACACGTATCGTTCATTCCATGATGGAAGAGCTTGAGGCTGTTGGCGTTTACAACCAGCGCATGGAAGGTACCAAAGATGCAGAACTGCGCGATATTCTTGAACACAATAGGGACGAAGAAATTGACCATGTTATGAAGTTGTTGGAGAAACTACGCAAGGTAATGCCGCAAGTTGATGAAAGAATGAAAAAATATCTTTTTCAAAAAGGCAATAAAAACAAAGACTAACGAATTTGACATAAATCATTTTGTATGATACAATCCTCGTCTAACCAGTGGGGATTTTTTATGGCCAAGGAAAATGAAACAGCGGATGAAGACGAAGGTTTAATTGAAATAGATCTAAGTCCAAAAGATGAAGAGGCGCTAATAACAACGTTTATTAGAAAAAACTTCACTAAAGAAAGTGGCACGGTTTTCTGTGATACTTTAATAAGCACTGACAATCTTAAACAGGCAGCCTTTAGTGCGATGTTAAATGAGGTTATTACTGAAGTATTAAGTGATCAAGTTGCGCGTGAAATGATTGCCGCATCAAAGGAAGCATGTAATGTCAACGTGGAATCATAGAATAATAAAAAAAGAGCTGCGGAGGGACAACACAGTTGAAGAAACGTACTACGAAGTACACGAAGTACACTATAATGCTAAAAGCGAAATATGTGCAATAACAGAATCTAGTGTCGCGGGGTTTGGCGAGACCGTGGCTGAACTTGAACAAGTGCTCCAGCGCATGTTGGCTGCGTGTAAAAAACCTATTCTTGTTCAAGGCGAAATTGAGTTTGCGAGCTGGGATGACAATGAGGACAAAGAACCATGAGTTGGGAAACCCCCAAAGGATACTTCGAAACCGTTCTGGCCGTTGATTGTGAAACGACTGGACTAAACTGGGAAAACGACAATCCTTCTATTGGCCACCAAGCATTATCTTGGGGTATTATAGTAGCAAACGCGCAAACACTTAAACCCATCGAAGAACTGTATGTGGAAATAAAATGGAATGCTGAAAGTCGTGAAGCAAGGAAAACCGATCCAACATTCGGGGATTCTGCTACTGCAATACACGGATTGACTTTTGATTACCTTGAAAAGAATGGCATTACAGAAGAGGACGCTGTAGCACAAATTGCAAACCTTATTATTAAATATTGGGGGCCGACTTCACAGGTTAAACTATTAGGACATAATGTTCACCTGTTCGACTTACCATTCTTCCGAGCTATGTTTCGTAGGCACATGATAGATATTCCAATCGGTAGCAGACACTATGACAGTAATTCTGTTGGCTTCGTTACCATTGGTTCATATACATCAAACGGACTGTTTGAAACAATGGGCTTCGATTCCAGAGGTTCACACAACGCCTTAGAAGATGCACACATGGCACTTGAATCGTGTCGGCGTATAAAGATATTATGGAAACAGATGGTAGGAGTTAAAGCATATGCCGAGGACGCTTGATAGTGATGAGTTAACTTTAATTAAATGCAACCCGGATGCTGAGGATTGTGGCTGCAGATTAATAATGCGTAATGGCTGGGCACAGATTGAAAAAGCTTGCAACGATTTAGCACGAGGCATAAGGGATTATGGTAGCGAGTGCGATGTAGTTCTTGCTATTTCCCCTGACTTGATTCCTGCAACCCTGATTGCCTCTGCGTTAAACGTACCGCTTGTTCCAATAATTTACGGTAGTTTGTTGGGTCAGAGTTACTCTACGTCTGCGCTACCGCGCATAAACAACCAGATTACATCTGGTTCAGGACAAATGCCTGAGATACCATCCTTACTTCTTATCACGAGCATGTTAGATGGCGAAACACACGTGAACGACGTTGTAAAAAAATACAAGCAACGTGGACACGATGTACAACTTGTCACACTCTTTCAGTATAAAGGCATTAAAGAAATTACGACCCGTCTTTATTGGCAGCATATAATGGGTGGACAGAAATCTGTTAAATTAGTATTCCCTTGGTAAGTCGTAGGAGACAATTATGGAATGGTTATTTGCTTTATTTTTAATTACAACGCCCTTGTTCTTTTGGGGTTGGGCGGTTGTTTTTTTCTGTATTATAATGTTCTTCGAAGAGAACGAAAAAAATCTCTTTGCGTTCATTTCGTTGGGTATATTCATCGCCCTTGCAATACATTCACCTGTCATTAGTATTGCCTTTGAACCCATGATATGGTTATTGTGGGCTGCGGCCTACTATGCGTGCGGCGGTGTTTGGTCGTTCATTAAATGGTTCTCGTTTATCAGTAAGCGTGCAGATGCTTTCGGTGAAGCAAAACTTGACTTTTTGCGCGGCTTGAATAAGAATGCAAATCGCGCAGACGCGGGGCACCAGCTCGAAGTCAACATTAAAACACCTATCCCACCTGAATATATTAATGTATTCAAATCTGTACTGCGTAACTCTGACCACCACTTTAATCACATTGCAACACATGATTACGAAACCGGCGGTTCTGATCTGGACGACATAGTTCCATTAGCCAGTACAAATAAAGAAAGAATTGTTACATGGATTCTTTGGTGGCCAACGTCTGCATTCTGGACAATCTTGAATGATCCGCTGGTGCGTCTTGCCAACTGGATGTACGCAAGGTTCCAAGGAATGTACACGCGTATTGCAAACAGAGCGTTTGCAAAGTTCGGAGTATAACCCGCAGGCCGGGTATTGTTGAGGATATCAAAATGACACAACTTAATTTTGACGATTTAAAAAATTTACATTGTTTAGATCCCGACAAGTTTGAAAAAATTGCAAAGAAAATGATTGAGGACGCAATCAATTGTGCCCGGCCAGAAAACAGGGAAAGAATGCGTGCCAAACAATGGCGACTTGAACAGGAACTTGAAAAGATCAAAGATCCTGTTGCACGCATGAATCGAATGGTTGTTATATTTTGGGAAGGTGTTAACGATTTTAAAAGGGTATTAACTAACCCCCCTGAATCGTTAACACCTTCTAAAAAATCTAAACCATACAATATAATTGAATTTAAAAACAAAACCCAAAAGGCTTGACTTTAAATATTTAATGGTATATAATTTAAATATATTAATTGTGCCAGAGGAGATAGAAATGAACGACAACAACACAACTTCACATATTTTAAATACACCTCATACCGATGCTGGTCTTCCAGAAACGGCCAGCCGGGTTATCAAAGTGCCCCAAAAGCGTGGTCGTAAGGGTGACAAAATCGCCAAAGCGTTTTTCGAAATTCCTGAAATTCCTGTAAATTTTGAAGAATATGCAAGAGATCATAATGTATCGCCGAACGTATTACGGCAAATCAAACGCCATGACCGATATACAGATACAGGAAGAGTGTTTGTTCGTAAGAACAAACACTCAAAAACCATGATGATATGGCGAGAAAAAGCAAAAACTACTTAATATTAAAACGTCGGGTTGGATATCATAAATACATCCAAAAGTATTTAAGGTAGATTGTTAATGGAAAAAGAAAAAATATATCGAGCGGGTGTAATACCATATTATATCAAAGATACGGAAATACAAATGTTGTTTATGCAGCCATCAGATCCTAAATATGGTGGCAAAGACTTTCAAATATCTAAAGGAAAGCTCGAAAAAAACGAATCTGATAAGGAAGCTGCTTTCCGTGAAGCTGGTGAAGAACTTGGGTTATTCAAAGGCAACGTAACCGATGACCACGACCTTGGAAACTTCCTTGGGCGTACACGTGTATATGTAGCAGAAATAAAAGATCCAGATATGTTTGGCGACGCACACTTCGAGACTGGTGCTGTCAAATGGATGTCACCCACAGAATTTGATAAAAGCGGCAGGTCACTTCATCGACCAATAGTAAAAGCCGCAGAACGTTGGATTAAAGAAAACAAAAAGCTTGATTAAATAATTCTTGACTGTTTTACTAGGTTAATATATACTGTTAACTTAGGAGTCAAGTATGTCATATTCAGACCAAGTTTTAGACCATTACGAAAACCCCAGAAACGTAGGTTCGTTTGACAAAGACGATGCTAATGTCGGTACTGGCACGGTTGGTGCCCCGGCGTGTGGTGACGTAATGAAGTTGCAAATTAAAGTTGACGATGGTATTATAAAAGACGCAAAGTTCAAAACGTATGGTTGTGGTTCTGCTATCGCTTCCAGCTCACTTTTAACTGAATGGGTTAAAGGCATGTCCATAGAAGATGCTCTCAATATTAAGAACTCACACATCGCCAATGAACTCGCATTACCACCTGTTAAAATTCACTGTTCCGTTCTTGCAGAAGATGCTATAAAAGCTGCCAGTGCACGGCTACAATGAAAAACAAGACAAGTAGTTTATTGGGTTGATAAATACCTGAAATACTATTGGAGCTGGAATGAAATTCTTACAACAGTTAATAGAAATGGCTAAAGGCAAAAACAAGCGCAAGAAAGAAGCCAAACTTACGCGGATAAAAAGGCTGAAAAATCCTTTGGAAGTTGCTCGGGCAAACCCGGTGGCTAAATTCGCCCAGACCTCCGGTGCAGGTGCCCATGAGCAAAAAGGTAAGGAATCCGGCGGAAAACGCCAACGAGCAGAAGGCAAAAAAGAAACAATGGATTACTAATCATGGACTTAATAAAAGATATCAATAACACTATACGGGATAAGGATGCGGTTGAAACAGCAATTGAAGAAACCGAACCAAAAGAAGAAACTGGGAAATCTATATCAGACTATCTTACTGATATTAAAGCAGAAAAAACTTCTTGACATTTATAACCTATTAACATATAATGTCCCTATCGAATCAAACTAACGAACAAGGGCACTATGAAACTTCATACCGAAAGAACATCAGTTGAAAGGGGTGGTGTACAGGCCGAATCTTCTTTTACCATCAAGACCAACGCACTTTCGTTCAGTATACTTTCTAGTGGTTTATATACTGATCCAGAAATGGCTATCGTGCGCGAACTTAGTTGTAATGCATATGATGCTCATGTTGCCGCAGGTAACGAACATATGCAATTTGAAATTCATCTCCCGAATGATTTGGAACCATTTCTTTCTATCAAAGATTGGGGTATCGGTCTGTCTGATGAAGATATACAGGGCACTTTGATTCCCGTACTGACCGAAGATGCCGAGGGTGAGCTAATTGAAGCCACCGACGACGACGGGAACCAAATTTTCAAACGTACTGGTGGTTTGTATACCACATATTTTGATTCAACAAAAACAGATTCAAATGATTACATCGGCGCGCTCGGCCTTGGTTCAAAAAGCCCGTTCAGTTACTCCGATGCTTTCGAAGTTATTTCCCGCCACAAAGGAACGAAACGTACTTATGCAATCTTCTTGAATGAAGAAGGCATACCTACAGTTGCTCGCCTTGGTGAGATTGCCACCGACGAACACAGCGGCCTCGAAGTAAAAATAACTATTAAGAGTAAGCATTTTTACAAATTCAAAGAGAAGACTGCTTTGGCACTTAAATACTTTCCTGTAAAACCAAAGGTTACGGGGGCACTGGGCTTTGAATTTGATCCACTGCCAAATTACAGAATTCAAACAGATGATTGGATGTTGTCTGGTGTTGATAATTACTCATCGTCTTCAATGATAGCGGTGCAAGGAAATGTTGCTTACCGAGTTTCATTACGACAGATAAACGACAAGCTCCCGCCTGAAACATATAACTTTGCAGAACGTTCACATATTGTTATGTTTTTCAATATTGGCGAGCTGGAAGTTTCAGCTAACCGCGAAGAAATTCGTTACGATGAAAGATCAGTTGCAGCGATGGCGGACAGGATTAGCAAAGTATACGAGGAATTCACCGTCGAAGTAGAAAATAAAATAGGCAAGGTGAATGACAAGTACTGGTACGCTTGTCTTGAGCTTAACAAACTGTCAAAAAAATTGTTTGGTCGTGAAGACGCAATCCACAGGTTTGTTAACTCTGACGAAATAACAGATAAAAATCTGCAACGTTACATTAAAGACGATGGCAAGGTTAACATAACCCGGTTGTGGGGATATGTTTTTAACACCTATAGGCATAGTGGTCATCACAAGAACGCAAAGTTCAAGCGCAGTGGTGTACCACATATCATAGTTCCTGAATATGATATGCTGATTGTTATCAATGATGTTAAGGTTGGCGGCATCAAACGTCTTTCCAATCTTCTCAAAAACAGCGTTCGGTACTCTAAAGTATTTGTACTTACTGAGCTGCCAGAACCTGTTGTTGAATACGACGATGACAATAACCCAATGGAATATTGTGGTTATGAAAAGGAAATGGCACGTCTTACAGAAGAGCTTGGTGAACCAGAGATTCAGCTAGTGTCAGAAGTAACAGAAGAGCTTGAAAAAAAGGTTATAAATCGTGAGTTAACCTTTTATACTTATGCAGGAACGTATGGTTCACGTAAGTATCATCATGATGACAAAATCAGGTGGAAACAAACTACTTGCGATCTTAACGATGGCGGGTTATACTTCCCATTGAAGTTCAGGTCAACGCCGTGTTTTGTTAACAAGCTTGATAGCCTCGTGTCTCTTGGTTTTGATGATTGCGATCTTGCTTTGGATACATTTACATTTTTGATTGATGCATTCAATACTGAACACGGCACCAACCACAATATTAACAGTATTGTTGCCATGCCCTGCGCAGCCCACAATAAAGCAAAAAAGCTTCCTGATTGGGTTAACCTTTTTGAATACGCCAAGGAAGTGTTGCCTGGACTTGTAGATGAAATAAGTTATCATAACAGGTTGAAAAATACATCTTCTGTGATTGGAGTAAAAGATGCACTCAGTTACAGTAGGTTCGTTGACAATGTTAAAAACCTTAACGACGATTCTACCTTTAAGAAAGTGTTGATGCCGTTAATAGAAGGCAAGGAAAATATTAGGGATAATGTTATGGCATATGCAAGTAACATTGAATACTTGTACCATAAACTTTTCCCCCAAGAGGATATTGATAGCACGCCGTTTTATACGTCAGATGCTTTCATAGATTACCCAATGTTGTCCATGGTTGACACAGTTAGCAACAGTCTTAGATGGGCAACTCTTTTTGAATATATACAAATAATTGATAGGAGTAAAACATAATGCCTTCATTTATTAAGTGTGAAACGCACATTACCCTTGTGTTCGATGATGGGGACAGTGCAACAGTTTACAACGATGCAGAAAATTTTCCGGCGGTTGTAGCTGCAGTAAAAATCAAAGATTGGGGCGCTGCCAAAGAGCTTTCCAAGCCTATCGAAGCTGTCAAGAAAGCTATCGAAGGCATCGAAAAGGTTGCCATCGAAGGTGGTTATGTAACCTATGATGGTGTGCCCGTGCATGGCACCCTGACCAATCGTATGTTGGGTATGTACAACGAAGGGTTCAACATTCAGCCAATGATGCTGTTCCTCGATAACTTGATGGATAACCCATCGTCCCGAGCTGTTAACGAACTGTACGATTTCATGGTGGCGTCTGATCTTCCTATTACAGAAGATGGCCACTTCATAGCGTACAAGCGCGTGGACAGTAACTTTACTGATCTTCGTACTGGTAAGTTCGACAACTCACCGGGACAAACTCCTGAAATGCCTCGTAATCATGTCGATGAAGACAAAAACCGAACATGTTCTGATGGTTTACACTTTTGCGGACGCGGATATCTACCTGTATATTATGCGAAGTATTCCAGTAAAATTGTCATGATCAAAATCAACCCACGAGACGTTGTTGCCATTCCTTCTGACTATGACAACAACAAGGGTCGTGCCTGCAAGTATTATGTTGTCAAAGAACTTCCCATTGACTTTGACTCGCCTGGCAAGCTTCCAGAAGAAAAGATTGAAAGATCGTTTGTTGATACCAGCGTTGACAATAGCAAAGATACTCGAGCACAAGTGTCTGCCGAAGCAGTTGAACAATTGAACTTAGCCGAGGCGCTGCTTGGTGATGGCGCGCCAACCGTGCTGAGACTGTACGATTCTGCCACACTGGCGATGCACGACCTTAACGTTGACTCGTCCAGTATTACCAAAGTATGCGACGGCCAGCGGCGTTCAGCGGGTGGATACGGCTGGCGTTGGGCTACTGAAAACCCAAACAATGTTAATAGCAAGGAAAAAACAGGCCATATTAAACAATGAGCAATGATCCTATTGCATATAGTGGTATTTTTAGTGCAGAAGTGTATTATAAATGTCGTAAACATAGCGTGTCTTATCCAAGGGGAACAACTTGCCCAAAATGTGATCACGAAAAGAAAAAGAATATTAGTATATCATAATATTCTAATGCAAATTATATTATGATTGCGTTTGACTTTGTAACCTAATTCAGATATAATATGCCTATCTTAAATGAATAGAGGTACGGGAATGTCTGAACAAAAAAGTTACGAAAATATGATGTTTGGTGAAAAACCTGCCAGATGGTATCAGATTGCCGCCTTGAATGCTGTTGAGGCTGACCTTGAAAAAGGCATCAACAGGATTCTTATTGAACACCCCACGGGCGCTGGCAAAACCATTACGTCTGGTATGATATTTTCTTCCCCTCGAGTTCGTAAGGCTGTTGGTGTTACTGATGGTCGTCCATTACGCCTGCTTTTTGTTGCGCACAAGCATCGTTTGCTCACGCAAGCTGAACAAACATACGCTGCTGCAAACAACGTAGAATTCATCAGCCAGTCTGCCATGTCTCGCATCCCTGACGATATCGAATGGGATATCGCTTGTATTGACGAAGCCCATCACGAAGCAATGATGTCAATCCAGTTACAGTTGGAAAAGATGGGCGAAAAACCTATCATTGGGCTGACTGCTACGCCTGACCGTGCCGATGGTATGCTTATCAAGTTCGAATCCATTATCAATCCTATCAGTCGTGAACAGGCGGTTGCCGAAGGTTGGTTAGCACCTACTTACCTGAACACTATTGTGGACTCACCTGCCAAAAACAAGACCGAGGTCACGCTGGATTTGTTCAAACGTTTTGGTCACGAGTTCGGCCAGACTATGATGTTCTTCCGCACCAAAAAAGAAGTTGCTGCGGTACACGAATACCTTATTGGAAAAGGTTATGCTGCTGTTGCCATTACTAACCAGACTGGGCCTGAGCTGGATATTATTCTGAATGAGTTCAGTGAAGGAAAGCATCAAATCATTTTGAACTGTAACCGCATCAACGAAGGCGTTGACGTGGTTGGTTGTACCGACATTTATCTTGGTCGTCAGTTCGGTTCTTACCCGCAGCTGAATCAAGTCATTGGTCGCGCATCACGTCCCGATTCTGATTGTGTTGTATGGGAACTTATCAACCCTATTTCCAGCAAGAACCTTGACACTACAGTTGTGGTTGGAACACCTGAACGTCACCGGTTGATCAGTAAGAAAAAGGGCAACTGGTTCGAGCAGGAATTCGATTATACGTCACACCACGTCGATGAAATGTGGAATGGCACACGGCCAGCGGCATAATTATGATTAAGCCGCCGGAAGATTTCAAAGCTAATTATAACCATGGTATTCTTTAAATGGCCTTTGGTGTTCATATCATACGTGAAATAGGGTTGGTCATGAAATACCCGTCTAGTATGACAGATGACAGCATTAATATGCTTTGTAATCTGCTGGCGGACAACATTGGGATTAGTAGACAATCAGTGTACAATGATGCACACCGTGTGCATGATAACCTTCCAGCGGACTATATTACAGGGTTACAAGATTCGGGAATTATTGAACAATTAGCGCGCGAATTAGTAAACGCCAATATACTGAAAAGCGCTTGACAATTAGGTTACAATTTGTTATTATGTACAAATTGATTAAAAAGAGACAGGGAAATAACATGATACCATTTGACGTTTCATTGCTGCGGGTTGAACACGTACACTTGAAATATATAACCAAAGCACTGGGTGGTTCAATCAATGTGCTTGACAAAACCAGTACTTCTGACAAAGATTCTTTTGTAAAGATTCCGGTTCCTATGCACGTTGCTGATGCTTTTATCAAAGACTATGGAATATCACGGTATCTGAAACCTGTACTAACTGCTGTTGTTTATTACGCTGATCAGATTGTCGTGCTTGAACGTCACCCGCTTGGTAACCTTGGTAAAGAAGTTACACAGGGGTTGTTCGGCGTGCGCCGTTGGGAATCGGCAAGCAAAAAGAATATAGCGGGTCGCTTTCAGAGCATGACTGCTTTGGGTCAATGGTATATCGACGGTAATGTAGTATACCGTTTCCAGAACGGAAAAAACATTAACCTTACCGCTGATGGTAAGTTCCAGTCCGTTACTGTTGATGCTATTAAGATGGTTGACCTTGCTGGTGCAGAGTGTATTGAAATGGCCGACAGGATGTGTATTGCATTTCAGTCTGTGAGTGGCAAGATAGTTATTTCGCCTCCTATCTGGCGCAATATGGATAGTGTTGGTTCCAGAAAGATTGGTAGCGAAGACGAAACTAACGACATTGTTAGCATCGATGAAAACCAGTTCGACGTTGTTGATAAGTACCTTGCAGTTAATCTTGGTTTTGCACTAAAAGCAGCTAAGGATTTGAGTGCTGAGTTTGGTTATCACGTCATCGAACCTTTGCGGCTTGATGAACTGATGATTCAGCTAAAGACCGTTAACTTGCAGAAAGTTGACAAAAGCATCAAGAAGACTTTTGATATAGGCATGAAGTTCACACACGCGGTTGCATGGGTTATAGGCATGACTGATGATGTAAATACGCTTGAATCGTTCCGGGCTATTCGTTCCCTATTACGCTACCTGACTACTCGTGGTATTGTACAAAAAACTGCGCTGACAAAAGATGCTATCTATCAAGACGAGATGACACTTAAGGATGTTCCATTGAAAACCATTGATGGAATTCGTAAAGAAATTGAAGCCAATCAAATGTTAATTGGAAAGAACATGTAATGTGTTACTTTAAATTGGAAAACCTTGAATACCTACAACAAACACTTTGAGGATTTGAGAAAAATTCTGATTGCCATCGCTGGTATGCTGTTCCACAACGTTCTTGTCCTTATTACAAGAACGAAACATCTCTGGGGCAACCCCGGAAAACAAATCAACTTTAAATGTTCAGTCCATGGTAACCGAGGCAAAGAAGATGGAGTCAAATATATCAATTCGTAAATGTAGGGAACGTATTGTATGGTGCATGGCGTTGGTTACAATAATCTTTGTCGTCGCCTCGCTGGGCTATGAATTTATTACCCATTACAAAACGTCAAATATTACAACTGTAATGTTGGAAGATGCCAGTTCTGCTGACGTTCTTGTGATATTATCAGAGGCATACAACGAAAGACAATGGATACGACTCGTCGCAATAATTCATTTGGAAGCATCAAAGTCACATGATATTGAATACTTGAATTCACATATTCAGGAACGGTTGATTGAACTCGGGCATCCTATTGTTGCTTTCAGCATCGACCGTAAAAAGAATGTCATATATAAAAATGAAGGCGCTGAAAGTCCTTGACATTTGAACCTATTCATGTATAATGTACATGTGTGTTGATAAACACATAAGAAACACCTAACCAATAACCAATAACCATTATGTACCGAGTACATAAGGAGATACTAATATGCAATACGATTTCCTTCGTGACGCAGACGTTGAAGTGATTGTTACCAAAAACGAAAATAACTATTCGATTGCGCGCGCGGTAATTGATGGTAAATACGTTCATCACTTCGATACCAAGTCCCGCGTTTCAAAATCCCTTGATATCATGACAGCCAATGACCTTAGCGAGCGGCTTACCGGCGGACATTTCTTTTTCGTTGAAGGTGCGTTGCATGACTTTCGCGATGGTCATTACACTGGGTTTGTTCACGGCGATAATACTATCGCACACCTGAACGATTTGCTTGGCATTGAATCTGCCAGCAACCGTACTGTTCGCGTTCATGAAAACACCACTTCTAAAAAGTATCACCTTGGGCGCATGTGGTCTGATAGTGGTATTGAAATTCCTGCTTTTAATGAAGGTGGCGAGTTCAACAGCGAGCTACACTTTGGTTGGTCGCCGTTTGTTCGTACTATCAACAGTGCTTTCATGCTTTACCGTCTGGTTTGTAGAAACGGTATGCGCGGGCTGAAAAGTTTCATGAACACTCGTATTCCACTGGTTAACCGTTGGGAAGAGCACCTTGAAATTGCAAACCGCCAGATTCAGAACAAAGTAAGCGCGATTTGCGAGAGGCGTTTTACACAGATGGCAAACGAGCGAGCATCGGTTGGTGAACTGTTGCTGCTTACTAACCACATTGAACAGCGCAGTAAAGAAGTTGCTGATCAGTCACCAGAAGCTTTCATGCGGCTGAATAACCTTGGCAGCATCGTTAACCCGCGCTTGCACCTTGGGGGTGTATACCGTACCAGTGTGTTTAAGAGCAAGGCTATTGCTGCACAGTATCCTTCACACCTGACTACACTGGATGCCTACAACATCGCCACAGAAGTTCGTTCACACTCCAGAGCTTGCGATAAGTCCACTGCTCGCGCATTGGATCACATCGCCAACGACATGGTGTTTGACCACAAAGACATTGCTTTACAGACAGCGGCAGTGCTTCCTAAGAAGAGCGCTTTCTCTGATGCCGAGGCTGCTTTCATCGGCGTACCGCAGTAACAGGAGTAATTACGATGCTATGGTTTATGATATTCTTGTTTGGTTTAAATGTGATTGCCATAGTATCGTTGTTTACCTTGCTCCTATATAATAACAAGGGGATTAAATTTCTGGTTAATACTAAAAGGGTAATAAAACAAAACGGTGATGCTGTAGCGCTTGCTAAAATATCCAATAAAGATTTTCCTGCTCTTATTGAATGTTTCAATATCGTGAAATCCTCATTTTATTTTACGATATTTACTTTAAATATAAACATCATTGTATTTGTTTTTGTTCTTTATCCAGCCTCAATGTTAACAGAAGCATGGGGAACTATGATTTGGCTCGCAGCTGGAACGAATTCGTTTATGTTAATAACATTTAGGAGCTTTGCAAAAACAAAAGAGTTGATAGATGCTACATGTGTTAGGTATAATGCACTACTTAATACATATGATTTTATGAAGGAAGAAAATAATGACAGCGCTGGCTGATGCAAAAATATTTGCAGGCAACGCAAATTCGGAACTTGCTAATGATATAGCCAAAGCATTATATGTTCGTCTTGGTAGCATGGAAGTTGAAAAATTTAGTGATAAAGAAATTCGCGTAGAGCTTGATGAAACTGTTCGATTACAAACGGTTTTCATAGTGCAGCCAACCTGTGCGCCCGCAAATGATAACCTGATGGAATTTCTTATCATGGTAGATGCAGTTAAGCGTTCTGCCGCAAGCAAAATAGTCGGTGTTGTACCGTATTATGGATACGCTCGACAAGATAGACGACCCGCATATTCGCGTACGCCAATTACATCTCGGTTAGTGGCTGATATGATACAAGTCGCGGGCGTTAATCAGCTTATTGTTGTTGACTTACATTCTGATCAACAGCAAGGATTTTTTACAATACCCGTCACCAATATTTCAGCAGCCCCTATTATTATTGGTGATATTTGGAGAAAATACCAGCGAGATATTAATAACGTCGTTATCGTGTCGCCAGACACTGGTGGTGTCGCACGGGCGCGGAGAATAGCTAAACAGGTTAATGATGCTGATCTTGCCATCGTTGATAAACGCCGTCCAAAGGCTAATATATCCGTAGTTATGAATGTAATTGGTGACGTAGAAGGCCGCGATTGTATAATAATTGATGATATGATTGATACAGCAGGGACTTTAGCAAAGGCCGCCACGGCTTTAAAAGAACGCGGGGCGACATCTGTTATTGGATATGCTACACATCCAGTATTTTCTGGAAAAGCGTACCAAAACATTAATAATTCAGTACTCGATGAAGTTATAGTTACAGACACAATTCCCTTGTCATCCACTGAAAAATCTGATAAGATACGCGTTATATCTATTGCTTCTTTGTTGGCCGAAACCATGCGCAGAATTAACAACGGCCAATCTGTTAGTGAAATTTACGTTTAGGTGAAATTATGAGTTGTTTAATTACTATTGTTGGTATTCCGTTAGCGGTTGGTTTTATTGGTTATTTTATACTTTATTTAATACGTGCTAACAAAAGGGCACGGGAATATCGTCGCGCGGAGGTACGGGAAAGATTTAACCACCGAAAGCGCGAAGAAGCCGCGCTTTCCGACCCATGGCAAGCGAATCCACAGGACTCAAAGTTTTTTGATGATGACAGGTTACTGTAAACATGAATTTTGATGAAAAGATTATTGTTCATGGATTTGCTATTGCAGCCGATACAAACGAAGGATTAGCCGGTGCGTACTCTGGCAATGGTGATTATTTCGTTTATTACGATTCACAAGGTGGTGCTTGGGGTGATATACATTCAGCACAAATAACTAACAATGAATACCAATTGGTTAAAATATTGGAAGACGCCGAGCGCAATTCTAAACAGTCAGAAACAGCAGTCCGGGGTTACAAGCCGTTCCCTATCATCATCACAACAACCATAGAATCCTTAAACTCACAAAAGTTCGACGATTATGTAATACAACTAAAGCGCGAACAAGCCTTAAAAAAATTAAATGATGAAGATATGGTTGTTCTTGGATTAAAAGGAACAGACAAAAAATGATATTTTTTTATGGTTTTATAGTGGCATTAATTTTTTTCGTTATCTATGTCGCCGGACTTAATCGTTCATTACAAAAAGAAAACAGAGCGTTCGCAGAACGAAACGCTACACTGCAGGGAAGTGATAAGCGTTACAAAGAATGGATTAAAAAATTAGCAAATATGGAGCCGTTTGAAGCGTATTCTGAAATACAAAAAGCCGATTTGAATGAACGGGAAGTGGAATGAAAACAGAACATGAAGTAAAAGCGGCTACTCGATTAATAATTGCGATAACAGTAAGTTTTATACTTGTGCCAGTGATAGTCGCGGTTATAATAGTTGAAGTATTGAGTAGTAATTTTGGTGCAGCGTTTGGTGGTGCAATAATTGGTTCCGCTTTATATCGATTTGGATTTGATCAAGAATTTAAGGATGATTTTAAAACCGTATGGCGCTGGTGGTTATATACCAATTGCCACAATGCGGATGAAAGGAAATCTTTGGACGATGCTTTCAAATTTGAAGAATGGATGAACCAACAACCAGAAAAACCATTAAAAGAACAAACTCTTAAAGAAAAACTAAATAAAAGCATTCTTGATGATTAGGACTTGACATTGTAACCTAAATACTATACAATAACTATAATTGAAATTTGGGAAATATTATGAGAACTTATAACGTAGCAAAGGGCACCACAGGAAAGCTCATTGTTCAAGAAGATAATGAACATGCCCAGATCGAAGACTGGACGGTTCGCAAATTTTCATCTTTTACAAAAACACAAGTAATTATAAATCCAGAAGATTGGTTTATAATGAAATGTCCCTATGCGGCCGATACTATCGCGGCGAATTTAATCAAAGATGGGTATATAGCATTCTCTGTATCTGGCAAAGTCGATGCCAAGTATATATTGGCAGTACAATATATCAGCGTGGATATTCGTGATGAATAACAGCAACATTATTGAACCGAATCCAGAAGAGCACGCGTATCATGTTGGATGGACCGCATATTTCATCATGAAAGAACAAAAACTGGATTGCACGATTAACCCATATGATCCTATTGACCAAACTAAATTATATGAGAAATGGTCAGATGGATTTGAAACCGCAACAATATCTGACGAATGAAAATCAATCCATATAAATACTCCATAATCAGGAGATTTATATGGATTCTTTATTATCCCAACTGAACGAAGACGTTAATGCAGACATTGTGGAAAGTCAAAATATAAACATATATTTTGGTATTTTGTGTGAAAAAACATCTATTCCTATTGAGCAACTGGATGAAGCTATTACAAGTTGGCTTGCCAGAATTCGTGAAGCGGTAAGAAATGGAAATTTGAACCAGGAAAAGAAAAAAGACGTTGCGGCTGTTCTTGGAGCGTTATCGGCAGTATCAGAACCTGACCTTGCCGATGCTCTTGACGAAAGGGGTGATCTCGGAACAATACTTGCCGCCGCTGGCGATAAAAACAAAACTACGAGTAATGCCGCGCTAGCTAAACTTCGTAATATGGGTTTGCATCCGTCTGTTAGAACTTTCACAGCAAATGCCGAAAAGGCACTAAATAACCAGAACACTGTTGTTCAATTCATTAATAAAATTCAATCTAAAATAGACAGAACTATGAATCAACGCCTTGGTATCGAACGAAAAAGAAACGAAACCCGCAACACTTCTAGTGAATTAGCTAAATCAGCAGGTCTTTGAACTCTGTGTACCATCTTCTTTCCAGTTTTTAACTGAAATAACACTGATTCCACTATTTTTTAGCATTTTGCAAGTTTCTTCCGGTGGTTTATAACCAAAAGTAATAACAGCGACTTCTGTCCCCATTGTTTTTGCTACAAACGAAACCCCCGCATTATATAATATTTCGGTTGTCAACGATAAAGTATCTGACATCGCTGAAATTGGAGAAATAGTCAAAAAGACTGCTAATAAAGTAATTTTTGCGTTCATAAAATCGTCCTATAGTTTATTTTGCGGTTTGTAACGTAAAAACTTGACAATTACATAGTATTAGGTTATAGTATTTGTATGTTAATTGAAACGGAAAAACATAATGTCAAATACCAAATACGAAATGATTAGTAATTTCAATCTCACGGATATTGATGTTACCAATCCGTTAAGCGAAAGTCAAGATGATATTTCCACAGATACGCGTGTAACACCAGAAATGTTGAATATTTTTTTTGAAAACCGCGTAGCGGAAGGTATTTTGCGGCCGAGTGTGTAATGATTTTCAATTATAGGTTAATAAAATGACAAATGTAATGCAAATGTTTCCCAAGATGACCTTGGATGACGCGAAATCGCAAATTATTGAAAATTTGAAGGAAATACACCATAGCAAGCCCGTAAATTTCTTCTGTGCGGTCACCGGCATCAAGAATCTAGACCTTCAAGACGAGGCACTGCAGGTTTTAATAACCGAAGGTGTCGTTCGCAAGCAAATTTTTAAGCACCGAGACCGTTTTGGTAATGGAACTTCCCTGCCATTATACAAAATCAACCTTTTTCCTCAACATTAGACCCAAATTGGGTGCCATTAGACCCAAATTGGGTCTAATGGTAGTTTTAGTCAATTAAAGAAGTGTTACTTATATACCGTTTTTGAACTTTTTTTTCAACTGTAACTATTGTATCGTTATGCTGGCCCCCATGAGGCACTAAAAGCACTTCAATCAGTTCAAACCCGTATTTTTTGCCCATTCCACCACTATTCCAACCACAGCTTATGACTATTGAATCAATTTTCGCGATCCTGGAAATCTCTCGCTTCAAATTCGCCCAGAACCTGGCCTGTGTTGTCTCCATGTTGACCGTTCTACCCATCCTTGTATAGACTTCAGATACTTGTCGTGGAGAATTACCCGACCATACGATTCTTCCATTCCTTTTAACTAAAACTGTTTTATTTGGTACAGATACACAGTAAACATAACCTTCAAAATCATTAATTATGTTAATATTTTCTTTCTTAATCTTAAAATCTTTAGAACCTAACATATGGATATTATACACATCTTTATACCCAAGTTTCTTTTTCAACGTTACGGTTATTCCATATCCGCACTTTATACATATTTCAGATACATCGTTCATTAATTTAACTGAATTCGTATAATACGAATTTGTTGTATAATGATACCATTTTTTTGTCTGCTTATTAAATTTAGGATAACGAATGTTAGTACCATCACCAATCATTAAATATTTTAATAATATTTTAAGTTGTCTTTGTGATAATTTTTTAATATTTTTCTCTAAATACTTTTCATGTGAATGACCGTACTTATTTAAATATGTCCACAATTGTTTATCATATATTTTATAATGAATATCGTCACGGTGGTATGAATATTCTAGTTCATCTAAAACTTCCTCGAAAACCGGAAGATTATGTTCCTTTTTTTGAGTTAAACAAACACAATAATCTTGTCTGATTCCTTTGCGTTTGCCCTGTCGCATACCAACCGTTTTACAATGCCCATCAGATAAGTATAATCCTAAAAATTTAAGCCACGTGTCCATTTTAATTAATTTATTAAACTTATAAACTTCCCCGTAACGATTTGGTTTGTTTAAAAGTACTTCTGGCAAAGTGAAATATTCATGTTCCTCACCAATATATTCGCAAGCTTTTTTAAACCATGTATTTTTGTCAACAACATCAATAGCATCTTCAAAAGAATACTCTTTATAATAACTATGCTTAGTCCACATTTTATGTTTTGGTGTTACTAATAAACTAACACTTTGTGATTCAAATGATATCATATCCCCACTATATTTTTCTTTTATTATTTCAAATGGTTTTTGATATTCTAATAAATTTGTATTAACGTTTAACGTAGCAACAAAATCATCATTCGTTAACTCTTTAAAAAATTTCCAACCGTCAGATGTAAGAACTTCTGTCGCTTCATCATAACAATAGGGTGGATCGTACAAAACACAGTCGATTTCTTCATCGTTAAACAGTCTCAGAAAGTCCAATGCATCCAAATGGTGGTCAGTTTGGTAATCAGGATCTATGTCGTTTGTTATTAACGCGAATTTGTTTACATTGGCAAATGGATCGATGGATTTACCATGAGCATACTGTCTGATTATAGAAGCTATCGGCGGTATAACAAAAGTGTTCTTATTGGGCATCGCCCAAATGCGCCTAATCTCCATAAGATACTACCCGTCCTTCAAATCCAGCAGTTTCGGTTTCCAACCGCTCTACATCTTCTAAAAGTTCAGCAACCTGCGCATCTGCTATCGACAAATCTTCTTCTAAACAGTCAACGTCAGCCATCAGCCCTTCTATATCGGCAAGAAGATGTGTTTCATATTCATTGATTATATGCTCAAGCATTTCGAAAAGAGAAAGTTTCATTACTTTTTCTAAACTCTCCATTTCATCCTTTACTGCACATAACGCCGCTTCAAAATCTTTTTTATTTTGTTCTATACTCATGTCAATCCCCAAACGTTAAAATATCACAATCCTTCATCGTTGTGTCGGCAAGTTCTACATTCTCTTTTAGAATATCAATACCAACCGACTTTCTATTTAATGCACTTGCTACGTGGCAAGTAGTTCCTGAACCTATGAAGGGATCGAGGACTATATCATCTTCGTCCGTGAATAATTTTATAAACCATTCCGGCAGCGCCTTTGGAAAAGCAGCGCTGTGTTTCTTGTTACCAGTCTCTGCTGCCAAATGCAATACGTTGTTAGGATAAACCATGTCCCTGTCTACCCAATTGGCAATGTTTTTACCAAAACCGCTTTCGGTGCCTGAATCTTGTCTGGTTTTATCCTTATCAGATAGTGCATTTAACCTTTTTTCTGCCCAGTCACCCACGGGTATCATAACAGATTCCTGATTCATTTTAAATTTCTTTTCTTTATTAAATTGCAAACATCTTTCCCATGAGTCTCTGAACCTATTGGGCCATTTACCAGGAAACGCTGACTTCTTGTGCCATATGAACTCTTCTGTCCACAACCAACCTTGCTTACGTAATGCCAATATCAATTCCAGTACATACGTACTGCGCTCACCCGCGATCACCTTTTCTTTTATGTTAAGGATAAAAGTTCCAGAAGGTTTTAACACTCTGAAAAACTCTTCCGAACGTGGTAGGAACCACGCTACATATTCTTCTGCCTTAACTCCACCATATGTCTTCGCCCGGGCATCCGCGTATGGTGGTGAGGTTAATATTAAATCAAAGTTATTGTCTGGATATAATTCTAAAACGTTAAGACAATCACCGTGCTCGATTACTGGTAATATCGCCATACACTTAACAGAACACTAACTTCTCGTCGGCGATGATAGCTTCTTCCATGCTTTCTACCAGATCCATACCGCGTGTCTTTTCGTTGTTGTCGTCATTCCAATTATCAAGAATGCTTTTCAACTGTGGAAGTATTTGTTCCATTTCTTCAACTGTCAATTCGCCATCACAATCTGAATGGTTAATCAGCGGCCAGATCGCTTCGTTTTCCATACACACATATGAACCATCATCGTACATGTCCCGCAGTGGTATTGCATAACCTAAAGAGGAAGCCAATAATCCACGAAATCTCATGAATCCACTATACGCCCAATGTGCATCGCCGTGCGAAAAATCTATACCCATAATATACTCCTAATATTATTTCTTATATTACACTACCATGTAATAATTGTCAACTTGACAACATTAGTAAAACTATATATAATGCAACAATAACAAAAATAAAAAGTATAACATTATGAATTTTGTAGAAACCACAGAACGAGTCTGTAAAGAAAATACCCTATTAGAAGCATTAACCTTTATTTGTATTTGGGAATCAGCGCGTATTGTTAAACAGGCGCGTTACAACGAACAGTGGGAAACTTGTTTCAATATTTTCATTAAAAAGTGTTATAGAACGATATTGGGAAGTTAATGATAGAAGAATTAATACACGCCGATTGCCTTGAACATATGGCAACAATGGCAGATGAAAGCATTGATCTTGTTTTGACAGATCCACCATATTTAATTGATTATAAAACTGGTAGAAGAACCGTTAAGCATGACAAGTACGACGCCGATAAAGTTAAAAAGGTTCACAAGTTCGAAACCACTATAGATGGCGACAACGATCCTGAACTAATATCCAAATACATAAAGGAATGTTATCGCATTATGAAACCTAATACAGCAATGTATATGTTTTGTAATTCAAGTAAAGTAGCTTTCTTTATTGATGAACTGGAAAAGATTTTTGCGCTTCGTAACATAATTGTTTGGGTTAAGAACAATCATACCGCTGGTGACTTGCGTTATGCGTTTGGTAAAAAACATGAATTTATACTTCTTGTTAATAAAGGCGAAGCTCCGTTTAATGGTAGACGACTTAATGATGTATGGATGTTCGACAAGATTACCGGCAAACAACAATTACATCAAAACCAAAAACCTCTTGACTTATTAAAACGATGTATTGGGAAACATTCTGTTGCTGGTAATATAGTATTTGATGGTTTCGCTGGCTCGGCTTCAACTGCTATTGCAGCACAATCAATGGGCAGACAATATATCTGCATCGAAAAAGACGAAGAATATTATAAAGTAGGTAAAAAGCGATTAGCGCAGAAAGAAGTGGCCATACTTTCTTTTTAGAAAAGACTGTCAATGCGTTCCTTGAAAGATAATTGCAACCATTTTCGCACACATCATCATTAAGTCGTCTTTCGCTTTAATTTACCTCTTGAAACTTATTTTCAAGTTGTACTATTATCTTTTCCAAATCACCAGGTTTTTTAATCATTGCGTTAAGTGTGGTCCGCCAATTTAATGCCAAGCTTATTCCTTCAATAGATACATCGGCTATTTTCCAATCTTTTCCTTTTCTTTGATAAATTATAAAAATTACATCAATTGGAGTTTGTATCGTAACTTTACTATAGACAATATACTTATTTACTTTTTTACTTTCTCGCTTGGTAATGCGCAATATATTAAATTTGGCTTTAGATGCATTTTTATCAAGTAAAAAAACAGAATACGTACTGATTAACTGATTGGTCATAGCATCCATGAAACGCTTACGTTGCAACGGAGTTGCAACTTTCCAATGTTTGCCCAACATTAATTTTGACGTTATAGATATATCTGTTATTGGAATTATGTGTCTGCGGACAAGTTCGAACGCATCTTCTTTTGATTTAAGTTTAGGTACTTCACGGATAAGAATTTTTAATGATGAATTAAGTCTTGCAGTAATTTCACTTTCCGTAGAAGCGTTGGCTGTTAAAGAAACAGCACATACCAGAATAAAAAATATTAAAAAATGTATTTGTTTAAAATATTTTCTTAACATAAGATATATCAATCCCAATATGCCATAACATTATTATTATCTGGATAGTTTTTATTCATCCAATCAGTTGCAATCGTTTTCAAGCGAATTTCCTCCGCCCAATACTCATCCGAATACTCTTTGATGTCATGAACAATATCAGTAGAAAACAAAACTTCTTTACCGTGCATAACCAGAAACTGCAGCGCCTTATCAAGTTCATAGTTACGCGTTAATGTGATGGCTTTATTGAGATTCATTTGTGCGTGGCTGTCATAAAACGCAGGTTTATAGAAAATACTGGCGCGTGCATTGGCACGTTGATCTATAAGTTCTGACCACATGGAATGATCAGTAGGTCTTATTGTCCAACCTTCTGGAAATTTAACATTGACGAATAGATCATCCACTGTGCCTTCAAAAACGAAACCAAGAGATTCCAAATCTTCTTTTGGACAATAAATCGGTAATGTTTGTGATTTAACAAAATCTAATTGCCCACCCGACTCTTGTGCTTCAATACCACCTTGCGTGATAGCAACGAAAAAATTTTCCACGTCGCCAGTGGCCAAGGCCGCAATAGCGCATGGCGTAATATTTATATTGTCTTTGTTATTCATATTAAATTAACTTCTATTAGTATTTATATTGAACCAGGATATGGATCTTCCTCAGCATGTTCGGCGCGTTGATTTTCTATAATAATGTCCAAAAGGTCATTAAATTTTGCATGGGTTGCATATTTATAATTGACCTTAACATCGTCATCAATTTCAAACTTGTACCTTAGTGTTTTAGCAAGAATATCCAACTGTGAATGTAGATACTCTTCTAACATTCCGCCATGACCATAAAGCCGTTTCAAGAGACACGTCGTTAAAAGGTTAGTAACAACATCGCGGTTAACATAAGATGTTTGTAAGTCAGCTGCTATATCAGCTGCTATCAAACGACAAAATTTCTTTCCATAATCTGCTGCTGCTATTTCGCAGTTAACTTTTTGGTCTTGATCTGTTATATAAAGTTTATTCATAAATCTTGTTCCTCAAATCGTGATACTGTTTCACCATTTACTTTAGTAGATGAAAAGAAATGATTCCATTTACATGTAAAAAATGAACCATCGTCTACATCCTGGCAAACAACCATTAAGTCTCGCTTCGATTTCAGTTTCAGTAGATGCTTGAGCTGATAATGAAACTGCGCAGCCAAGAAGAAAAAAAATAAAAAATCGTATGTGTATAAAATATATGTTTAGCATAGAAGATATATATCACTCCCAATAAAGCATAACATTATCGCTATTGGGATAATTTTTCGACATCCAATCTTCTGCAACTTTTTTCAAACGCTTTTCTTCCACCCAATATTCATCGGAATATTGTTCCAGACCACGAACTATATCAGTGGGAAACAAAACTTCTTCGCCGTGCATGACAAGGAACTGCAGTGCTTCTTTAAGCTCATAGTTGCGTGTCAAAGTAACGGCTCTGTTCAAATGTAGCTGCGCACTTCTATCATAAAACGCAGCTTTATAAAAAATGCCACCGCGTTTGTTTTGTTTTGGATCAACAAGGTCAGACCACATAGAATGCTCGGTAGGAACAACAGACCACCCTTCTGGAAACACAACATTAACAAATATGTCATCGGCTGGATCTTGGAAAACAAACCCGAGCATTTCCAATTGTTCCTTTGGACAGTCGATAGGCAATGTTTGTGATTCAACAAAGTCTTCCTGACCTTGTGCTTCTTGTGCTTCAATACCACCAGGTGTCGCTGCGGCAATAAAATTTTTCATATCGACATCGCGTGCAGCTATCAACCTTGCCGGCGTAATCTTCATTTCATCTTTTTTACTCATACTTCACCTTAGTTAATATATTTGTTGAATTTCCAAAAATCACCGAATTTGCCCTTAGTGTAAACTTCTTCCCATGTTGCGGTTGATAACCAGCGGGTTATAGTTGTTCTGTACTTATTAGTTGTGACAGTTTTTGGCCAAAACAAAAATTTATTTACAGTTCTAACCGTTCCGTATTTTGGTTTTGTGTGTTCTACCCACATAATAGTTATTCCTGTTCTTCAAATCGTGACACTGTTTCACCATCTACTTTGGTCGTAGAAAAGAAATGGTTCCATTTACAAGTAAAGAATGACCCATCATCAACGTCCTGACAAACAACCATCAAGTCAGCAGACTTCTTACTAGGTAACGGGATAGCCGCGAACATGTATTTGTACACCTTACCATCAATACTGTGTTTAAACAAGGTTCCAGACAGGGGATCTTCGCTTTCTGCCCAAGGACATTCACATGGTTTCTTTTTAAACATAAACAACGGTTCAAAAAATAACTTAAGTGTATCTATGATTATGCTCATCAGTAACCTGCAAACCCAATGTAATCATCTTCTTCAACATATGTTATGTTGAACTCAACATTAAACGTCGCCGCATCTAAATCAATACTTGTAACCGTGAAAGACCGTTCTTGATTACAAGACTCCAAACAATCGTTTAACAAATCTTCCAAGTGTTGTTTTACTTCTTCTGGAATGTGATTTTTAAGTTCCATATACGTTTTCCCGTATAAAGTGTTGTTATACGCGCCAGCGTATATTATAAATCAGCGTCGGCAATTGCTTCTACAAATTCTGGTGATATAATATCAATACCATCTATGCATAGTAATCCGGCAATCGCTTCTTTTTCTGAACGTCTAAGATTGTCCTGCATCCGCATTTCTACAACGAACTTACAAAAGGTAATAGCAGATGTCCCGAGGATGCGTGCCGTTGGTTCTATTAACCTACCATCATAAGCACCATCAACCTTTTGGTTAATAGTTTTCATAGTATTTAAATCTGCAATAGACCTCATCCCTTGCATAGTACATATTTCACAAAGATAGTTTTGCTGAATTTTGCCTGTTTCAACAGGACAATTTTCGTCAGCATACTTGCACCCGTGCAGTTCACAACAATGTGCCGCGTGTACACCTACGTTATCTGGATTTTTTTTAACAGTAGTTTCCGCTTTGATATCTCCAGGTCTAACAGTTCCAGCAGCTTCTACAGCATCGTCTAAAGATGTAGGTGATGCTTGTAACATAGCTGCAATTTTTATAGCATCCATAGCTGCCATGCCCGAATCAACAAACGTTTTACCATACGAAGCTTGCCGAACCCTCCCCGTATCGCGGTCCCGCACTAATACAATTACTTGATCTACATCGAGCGATTCAGAAACATTGAATGCCACATCTATAGGAAGGTTGTCATCTTTTTCCACTTTATTCACCGTTAGTTAATTTATCATACTCTTCGTTTATACATTCTTCAAAAGTTTTGTAGTACTGGTCAACCGATAACCCTTTCTTGTAATCTTTCGCCGCCTCTTCACTGCGGTTGGGATAGTAAAAAATAATTCCAACACCCACATCACAATAATGAATATTATAAATGCACTTGCGTTTTTCAATTTCATGTAACTTTTCTAACGTGTCCATATAAAAATCCTCATGTCCGAATACTGTATCGTGACCGCATAAATGACCGCTTCCGTGGCCGGATTGTTATTATGGTTATCATATAGTTATGTGAATTAACTGGAACAAAATGTCCGCTTAAATGTCCGCTTTATTTATGGCCGGATATGTCCGATTAAAGTTTAACGTTACGGTCATCCCATGTTAATCTTGCTTTGACACCGCGCCCGCACAGGCGACATCTTCCATGAAGAGGCATTAATGTTACAGGATGTGCAGATAAAACTTCAACATCTTTATGCTTACAATAAGGGTATTCGTCCCCAAAGTATACATCTGCAAAACGTCGTAGGCGATTCTTGAACCAACTCATGTCATTCCCAAACCATCCCAAAAATCATCATCTGCCACCTTCCATGCAACAAAAAATACAGTAGCAGATTGCTCATTAGGCCAGAAAGCACCGACGCCATCGTTGTTTATGCCGATACGTATGATACCATCGGGGTGTAAGTAATGAACACCACCGTTAATACCACCTGCAACTATGTACCACCCACGTTCATCAATAGAATCGATATGAACATTTCTGATTAAAAATTCTTTCAATTTTCTTTGATCTTTTTCGTCATAGCGCACAATTATTTCTCCCTGCCTTTATACCAAGTTTTTGGTTTATAATTTTCGATTTGCTTGCTATAGATTTCATAAATTCATCTATTGACCAGCCACCGCCCTGCCCATATTGACTAAGATATTGTTCGTAGTTTGTAGTCATACATTCTATATCTGAAACGCATTTACCCACATCAACAACCATGTCATCCACAAGGTCCATCATTTTTTCAAGTTTGGAACCTACTTCTGATCCTGTCATAGATTTGTAAACTTCTTCGTTTGCCATAAGTTATTCTTCAGTACAGTTTGATAACAATTTTTTAAGATGGTCTATTCTTCTCAACGCTAACTGCATATGATGGTTTATATCAGCGCAGCTATAGTCCTTGTTATCATACCAATTGCCGAGAAACTGTTCAAGTTGATTTAATTCTCCTTCGGCCTTTTTAGCTTCAGACCTTCTTTTTAGCTTCTCTTCAATTCGGTGTAGCGCTTTCAGCTGTTTATCCATCTTCCCAGTCTGGATAATATCTGAGGAATTAACAGAAAGAACACCTGCACCGCTGATATTTATCTTTGTTCTACTCTTCATATCGGGACCTCTATAGATACGGGCTGATTCCATGTCATGTTGTTGACCATCCAATGATCCCCCTAATAAACCCTTCTGAACATCCACGAATGAACATGTCAATTATATAGAGCTTTTCTTCAAACGAAAGTCTGTCAATTTTGTAGCATATTCAGCAAATTCTTCCATTGATATAGGATTACTCATAATTTATTAACCCCGTTAGGTTACATGTTTCGTATGTGTATTATAATGCGAGGGTATATTGCATATGCGAGCGCAGCCTCAATAATTCACATTATATAATTATCACTATAATAATCTGAGCATATATCAGACGTAAACAGTACCACAAATACTTTCGCGATCATATAAATTCGTCCAATATTTTAATTAACAAATAAAGTGTATCAGAAGTAAATACTAATGTCAATAAGTTATAAAAATATATATATATGTCGAAAAACGGTCGTTATAGTCGAAAAACGGTCGTTATAGTCGAAAATGTTATATTATATCAACTAAGTTACCATTAAACCGGAAAATACAGTCGCAATAACACATACAATTGCCATTCCTGTATTTGTTTTCCATGATGTAATAACCATAAGATTATCTATTTTTCTTGTAATATTGCAGAACAACGAAAAAATAAAATAAGTTGTTCCCAAAATAAAAATAAGTTGTAATACTACCCAAAATGCATTCATAATTATGTTCTTAATCGTGTCCAAGTAATTCATGATTAATAATGTATTCTGCTGAACTTTCTGCTAGTTGCTCATTTAAAAACATTTTATTTAAATCATATTGATGATTAAATGCTACTGATATTTTACCAAGCCTCGAAAAAAGAATTTCATCAACAGTATTAATCCACTCACCGTATAATTGATTTTCTTTATTGAGTTTTTTTATAGGTTCTGTTTTATTCACAGGCAAACCATCTTTCATGTGCATTTATTAAGAATCGTGTATCATCAATATTAACTATAACAGAATCTATTCCGCAGTGTGGGCAAAGTGCATATCGCGTGTTGTTTTTATATTCACTGATCCATGATTTTATATTCCCTGCAGGGAAGACTCTACAGCAGAAGTAACAACCACATGGCGCCTCATCAGAGGTAATACTCTCGTAACTGTTTGCACTTAGTTCCGGTGCGTCTTGTATTGAATATTCAACGGATTCAATGTAACTTGCAACAACACGTGCGGTCATATTAAAATGGTTTGTGCGGTCTTGTGTGCCCATATTAAATATGAGGATGGCATTAGGATCAATGGCAATTATCGCATTAACCATCTCTACCAATTTTGTTGCACGAAATTCACACACACTTAAATTATTTTTAATGAGTTCTGTTTCGCGACGAACCTTTCGTGTTAATGTTATTTTTTCACTACTCATATTTACTTCCTTTAATTACTATAACCCAAACCCTGCTGGTTTTTACGATTAATTTTTTCAAACATGTCCTTCACTGTTTTTACAATCTATATAACTTGTATCTTCTTCTGTAAAAGTAAAACGACATTCTGGTTCCCATTCTTTCCACACAGGAATAATCCACAAAAACAAGCGCCGACGTTCAAGATACAATGTCTGTTCGCCATCAACAATTTTAATTTTAATCCGGCCAGGCCAGTTCAATTTCTCAAATGGTTTATAGATCCTGTTGCGAGAAAACCCGTCAGTCTTTAGCTGGGGGTAGTTGGCTTTCACTTAATCCACGTGCTGTCAGGCCGCGAAAATAAACTTTCGTCTGCATATAATTTCTCCATAGTTCTTAACCCTTATCAAACTTCCAAAGGAGAATGTTGTGCCTCACGGTTCAAACGCATTTCTTCTTCCAGCTCAATAGCATTGAAATGGGCATCGCGCAGCGTGCGCAGCGCCCACATCACACGTGGCTCGTTCCAATGAGCGTCTTCCACCATTCCGGTAGTGGACTCATACTTGAAACTGTATCCCACGTCACGGCCATCCTGACAACCAAAATTGAACTGACATTTACGATACGTCTGTATCGAAGGCTCTACAACGTCCCGATAGTCACCCCATTTGTGTCCTAACTTTTTCTTCTTCTTCTGACGAGGCCATGCGGTCACCGCCAAGAACTTAACATCTTGATACGGTCTACCAAATCGTGTAAGTTCTTCTGGTGTGAAATCCTTACTATAATCGCGCAACATGAAAATGTGTGTATTATCGTTTGCACAAGAACAATACGATTCTACTACAACAATATCCATCGTAGTCGTAGGTGACCTCTCATACCAAACACCAACGTCAATATCACCGTAGACATAAGGGTTTTTAACTGTGTGCCTATTGTCAACCAAAAAAGTATGAAGCTCTTTCATCATTGGGATATGATCTTTTACCACCTTACCGCAAAAACGCTTCTTAATTTTTTCCATAAAGTAGCCGCCGTCACTAGACTTATTGTATGCTTCATACAATGCTGTTGCTAACGACTCTGGATCGAATTCTTTTGCTAATGTTTCAAGGTCAGGTTTGCTGGTCATTACTAAGTTCCTTAACATCATGATCCGCAAAAACGTGCTTGTGCGCCTGCGCAAGCCAGGCAGCATCCGTACAGTTTGGAATGACTCCAACCATACTACAATACGGACATATGGCACTCAGCTCTTCTGAATCTTCCAAATCTTCTGCGTATTCTGTAATCTCTATGCCTAAGAAAATCTGCTGGCAAGCACAACAGCCGCAGATCCCATTATGCTTAATATCATCTTTGTTTCTTTCGACCAGATTTAAAACTTCCATGACACTTACTCCTTCTCCTACCGAATACTCAACAGATAACATTGCCGAAGAAATGCCCTGACTTTTACCCACCATAAAGCGTGCATTGTCATCAACACCTAACAGCTTCTGCAAGACTTGTGCTATGTCACGAATATTTGTTTCGTGTAATTCAACCATCGAACCCAGATCCGCTGTTCTCTTAACTAATCTCTTCATAACCTTTTCAGCTCCCCATGCATTGCTCGTAACACAAAGACCCCTGCAGCAATAATACCTGCAATTGTAATAACTACAACCGCCACTACAGTTACGCCTATCAGCGCATCTGTTATGGCATAGTACATAGAATCACTCATTGCCCACTATGCATTTAATTGGTTTGCCATCATCGGTCAGTTTAATTGCAAGAAACCCTTTGCTTGCAAAGCTGCCGCGATTGTATTCGTGACCACCGATACAAACAGTAGAATAATCACTATCAACCTTACCAAGGGTTGATGATGTGTACCACATGTATCCAATAAAGACAATCGCAATCAACAATCCTACAAAATAAATTATTGAATCCATTTTGCTTTGCGGAATACTTGATTTAGCCATTTTACCACTCCGAATAATCTGTTATGTCTTGCATGGTGCCACATCGCTCACATTTGATATAAACATTGGAACCAATTGCGCTCTTGCAAGAAAGGGATAAGGTTATTTCAAAAGGGACATTATCATGTATTGTTCGGTCTGGACAGACATGGGATTTCTCAAACATCTCATAGTCGTGCTGTTCATAACCACAAAAATTCTTTATGATTTTTTCCTTGGAAAGACAAGCTTCTTTTTCTTTAATAATTTTTGCAATTTCAATGATTTCATTGATCCGTTGCATACTGGCATGACGATAGTGTTGCAATTTTTCATCAAGACTTTCCATCGGCATTACATAAACAGGATAATCATCATAGTCGAAGGTGTCGCAAACGCTAATAATATGAGTAGCCCCCATATCTATGGCCATTTCTATCCAGTAATCAACATCTTCTTTGCTTGCGGTCATGATTTATCCTTCAATGTTTATAATAACAGGTTCGATACCAAATACGGTTTTAACATATTCAGCACCATCTCCTTTTGCAACTGTGAACTTTGCTTCTAATGCTCCTGTAAACGGCCAAACAGGATCTGCCGCGTCGTATTTAATAAACACGGTGTCCATACCACGCCCACCTTCAAGTACTGTAATAGATTTTATTGCTGGGGGTATCATATTATTTTGCCGATTGTTGACCGTGTTTCTGCCCCACTTTCCTCACCAAAAACTTTGGTAAATATGGCTTCACCAGAACAGTCATCATAATGATGTACCACATACTTAACTTTGAATGAAAATTCATAAGCTGCACTATGCATATTCTTTAACCTTTTCAGAATTTCATTTTTAGGTTTGTTACCAACCGACCGCGATGCATGGTGCGCCAATGGTCGTAACCAATTCTTCATTGAATATATTGAGAATATTAGTTATTAGGACTTCTCTTTCCTGCCATGTATCCGTGCGTGAAACCCATCCGTGCCATTTCTACAAGACTATGTGCTGCATCTCCGTCCGATCTAATCTAAATAATCCCGGCTTAATTCAGCATAAACCACGGCTTCTATTTCTTCCACAGCAACAAGATATCATAGCGGGCATACAATGTCAAGTAATTTAGGTTATAAATTATTTAACCAAGCTTACTAATTCCTCTACCGTTTCTATACAAAAATCGAAAACCTTTTCCGGGTGTTTCCTATTATCTAAAATTTTACTTTGTAGAGCGGCCGGGGATATATTTTGTTTAAAAACAACATCCTCCGGTACATTAAATTCAGGAAAAAACTTTTCAAAAAATATAAAGATACATTCTTGTGTTAAATATGTTAATTCTATCGAAAGGTTGAACCTGCCTTTTCTAATCAATGCCGCATCTAATTTTTCTATATGATTTGTTGTTGCGATTAATATCCTACCATCCGAAGAAATAATACCATCAATAGCATTCAACAATCCAGATAACGTTATTCCTAATAATGAATTTTCGTTTCCTTTTTCCTGCCGGCTAGACGTAACTGAGTACGTATCAATATCTTCAACTAATATTATTGAATTGGGTGGGAGTGAAGCAAACGCGGCAGTCAACTCATCATCTGTTAACATATTTAAATTCAACATATATAAAGGTTTATCGAAATATTCACACAATCCTTTAATTAAAGAAGTTTTACCAGTGCCGGGTGGACCATACAACATTATTCCAGTTCTATAAGGTATTCCGTGATTTAAATACCATTTCTTTTCACTCAAAAATTCTTCTAAGTGTTGGGTTAATTTTTCCCGAGTATATTGGGGTATGATTACAGAATCAAATTTACGCACAGTTTGATTATCATATTGTCGCCATTCTAAATGCATCCATTTATAAAGTATTGTTAATGTTTTATTTTTAATTGGAGGTGGTTCTATGGCATTCAATAATAATTGGAATGGTTTATGTGATCTTCCTATCGTTTGAATGATTATAGTTTCTTTAGTTTCTTTTAAATTTTGTGCTTCTTTTTCAGTTATTGATATTTTAAATATTCTTCCCTTAAAAAAGAAAAAATGAACACCATATCCCGCCGAAATTTTTACTTTTTTATACCAACCTGCACCACTATCTGTCATAAATGGCGATTCAACAACTGACAGAGTTCTCGAATGACTACTATTTCCTGTTTTATTATACCATTCAAAAAACTGCCTATAACTATCCATGTGGTTGTTTATAGTCAACGTAACAGTTATTTGTTTAATTATAAACTGCCAAGATCTTGACGGTAGATATCTTATTATAAAAGTAAAAACACCCATTACCCATAAACCAATAGCACCGGCTAAAAATGGGCTTTGAGCATTTAACCATGTGTAAAAACCACCACCGGTGTCTTTTATAAATGCAAAGTTTTGATAACCGTAATACGATATTGAAACAAACAATCCAATAGTAAATATTGTAAATACCCCAATTAAGATTTTAATATTTTTCATTAAGTCATTATCTCATATAGTTAACAAGAATAAATCGACGTGTTATCTTTTTTTAGGAAAAGCAATATCCAATAGACAACGTCTTCCACCTTCTTCGGGTTCGTTATCGCGTAGCTGCGGACAGTGTTCCCAATGATAATAATGTGGATTATCTTTCAAAGTATTCAATTGCTTGCGTAGCATGGTAATTTCATATTCCAATTCTTCATTCCGACAATAAACGCAATTATCATCGCAGACCTAATCGTGTTTACAAAATGGTTTAATTATTATATAGGGGTAATGCCTACATCAATATCAATATTACAAAGGGATTTCCAATCATTACCATCAGCCATGTAATCGTCTAACAATTCAGAAAATTTTGGACGGACGGGGATATTAAACATATAGGTTTCGTTATTAATTGTTTCTTCTATTGTCTCAAGATCGAAGAATATTCCAGAGCTGGTCGGCAGTACCAGATATTGGCAATCGGTTGGATTGCAAATTTCATCAATTACTGAATACAAATCGAAATCGAAATCGTCGTCACCGATTGAAAAAATACCAACATAATCAAACTTGTCACCCTCATCCGGTGATGTACGAACTAAAACAGTTGCCATGTTTATTCCTCCTAAAAGTAGTCTTCTGGTTACTGTACCACAATATTGGGAATGTTGTCAAGAATTTTAGGTTATGAAAAATGATTATAAACTGTGAAAAATGGTATAAAATTTTTTGAAACTGTGAAAAATGGTATAATGTTTGTATGTTGTTGAAAATATTAAAAAAATTGTAATATGTTCTTGAAAGCAGATTAACAGGGTTAAAGAGCTTTCAAGAGCTGGTGGGGTTGTAGTAACAATCTCGATGACTTCGTCAATCGTTTGCATTTCTGTTTAACGATTTTTCAAGTACACCATCTTGTCTTCAATGCTGTCTTCTGGTTTAATAAACACAGGATAATCATCGTAATCAAAGGTATCACAGACACTGATGATATGGGTGGCACCTATTTACCGGCTTTCTTCAATCCACCGGTCTACCACTGATTTTGATACTGTCATACTATTTTCCCTTTTGTATCATCATATACATTTGAGTAGCATATATGTCCAACCAAACATCTGTTAATTCCATTGGTTGTGTTATTAATGGTTTTCGTATTGATGCCATAGAAACAACATACATAATTTCTATCAAGCGTGTTATACTATAAATAATCCAGCTTGCGATTGCACCAATACCAAGACTCCAAATAAACGTAAATACAACATTTATATCTGCCATCCCCAACACAACCATAAATATCATAGCAACATAACTAGCAAGTCCGGTTGAGGCTTCTTCGTCCATACCACATTACCTTTTTTGGTCAGATCATTAAAATATTCATCATAACCCGATGAATACCCACTAACAAATTCTGCCTACAGCATACTTATAGCTTCGGCCTCATCCCCATTAGGTCCAACCATCTTTTCGATGAACTCACGAGAAAACGATTTAACAAACAATATAGAATTCCGCTTTTATTAAATCTTCATCGGGTTCTTCCATAGCAGGATGTTACCACAGTGGGGAAATGATGTCAAACAATTTGGGTTATGAAAAACAATTGGAAAATGCTGGAAACTGTAAAAAACGTATAAGTCCTTGAAAACATTAATAATAGTCTAAAGGGCGGGTTAGGTGGTGGAAAATTTTGGAAAAAATTATATTCTTGAAAGCAGATTAACAGGGTTAAAGAGCTTTCAAGAACATGTAGAAACTGGTATAAAAATTTTCCGAAAAAATAAAAACCTGTCAGAAAAATTGCTTAGAGGGGGTACCTACGAATATTTTTTTTACCGGTGACGGCCCTCGATTCAAACTGACAGACATTCGACATTGACAGTTTACCACAGTGGGCACACGATGTCAACCCTTATCATCATCTATCATATGGCACGTTCCTTGCTACTGTGCAACCATCGTGCCATGTCATATATCGTGCCATGTCATATATCGTGCCATGTCATATATCGTGCCAACACTGTGTCCTACTGTGAGGACGCACCATGATGGTGCGTCCCATTGTGTCGGTCTATACTTCCAAGTCTGCGCGGGTGTAGGTGGTGCCGCCTACCCGCAAGCGGTCGATGCTTGCCACCTTGAACGTGCGTATGATAACCTTATCATTCAGCCCGCCTTGTGCAGCTTCGGGCTTGTCGGCCAGTCCTTCGATAGCTTCCACCTTGATAGCGTCACCGTCCAGTGTGTACGTGGTGCGGCCTGACCGTAGGAAGATAACCTCAAGGTACTGCGCGCCCTTGTGTTCCACTATGGGCAGGTTAGGGATACGTGTACCCCATGCGCGTTCGCCCAGTGTGAAGTCAGTAGCGGCCTTGCCTTCGGTTTCCAGCCGGCGTTTAACCATAGCGTCATAACCGTTCTTTGCCTTGTTCTGGAATACCATGATAGACGCGCCTGTATTGTGCTTGCGTATGCGGCCTTGCATGGGGTTCTTCTTACCGCCTAACAGCTTCGGAACCGTAGTGGTGTCCATGCTGATAAAGGTAGCGCCGTTGACGGCAGAAAGGATGGTTTCTAATTTGCTAGTCATAATGATAAGCCTTTTGTGGTTGCTGGTTCGTTTGCTCCAGTAAGTACAGTTTAACACAATGGGCCAAAGTGTCAAGGCTTTTTTAACCTAATTAGCGACTTTCGCTTATTAGAATATTCAAATAAGCTAATAGATACATCCATCCTTGCCAGTTCTATGTAGACGGGTTCGTATGTTGCCGCCTTTACTTCGATTCTATGGGTTAAGTATACAGGGAATCCTTTCCCCCGTCAAGGCTTTTTTTAGCTGTCGGCTTCCAGTTCTACCACTCCATCGCTAAGTGTGCTTCGCAGATGTCAAACCTGTCAAAAATAGCCATTATGCAAGCTCCTTGTCCATCAATTCAATTGCCTTCTCTTCGGCCTTGACTTGACGCTGGATTGCGGCGTAGTATGCGTCATGGTTGCCTAGTGCTTCGACGCGGGATTGATTGGCGTCGATTAGTTCCTGCATTGCATCTTTGAATTCTTGACAGTGGCTCATAGTGTTGTACCTGTCCGTTGACTATGTAACCATATTACCCTATCCATGGGTAACAGTCAAGAACTTTTTACCATTCTTCCACCTCGAAAGTTGATTCGGCATTGCCCTTTTTGGCTTCGACCTTGAACAGCATCAGGTTGGCTTTCTCTTTGTCGTCTGCCATCCATGCCATGTCAGCGGAACCGAAAGACAGGCTTGACATACAGGAATGGTTCAGATAGCTTGTGTCACCGTCAGTATGCGTCTGTTTGATCATGTAGGACATTGTGTTGTACCTCGTTCGTTGACTGTGCCGCTTCGCTGCTCAGGTGCGCGTAGCGCGACTGTGTAACCATATTACCCCATCCATGGGGTATTGTCAACAACTTTCTTCAGAGAAATCAAACTTGAATTCATAATCCCCAATAGTGAACAGCCGGAAAACTTCACACGGGCGTTCAGCAAGATACAGGGCTTCGTGAAGTTGCTGTATCAGCTCTCGGCGGCTGACTTAGTGTGTGTAACATTTACTAGTGCCATAATCTTACACCTTCGGGATAACGTTGTTGACGTATTCAAGTTCAACATCATTATAATGTTCCGGCAGGTCGTGGGGGTCAGCAGGGATAACAGCAACAAAGTTGCCAATTTCAAATCTGAATGCCCGTAGGTGTCCACCGCCAGCCTGTTCGTTTTCAAGTAGATAAATGGCATACGCCATAGCCTGTTTTTCAAGGCTAAAGATAGCCAGCATGTGTATGTCGCTTGGCATTGACTGGTATCGGACGGCGTAAAATCTGTCTGACATTTTGTGTTCCCTTTGTTCGTTGACCGTGGAACCATTATACCCCATCCGTGGGGCAATGTCAAGAACTATTTAAACGTCCCAGCGCCCGTCGTCCCAGTCAGTACGAAATTCATTAAGCTGGGCTGTGTTGTAGATGAAATATTCATCAGCCAATTCTTTCAGGGCGTTAAAACGAACGGCCATGCGTGCTTCGCCATACAAATATTCATCATTGTCAAAGAAGTCGGCCAGTTCCGCATCGTTATGCATTGTTATATTTGTTGCCATGACGTGTTCCCCTTGTTCGTTGATTGTGCCGCTTCGCTGCTCAGGTGCGCGTAGCGCGACTGTGACTTAATAATAACCCATCTGTGGGTAACAGTCAAGAATTATTTAAGAAGTTTATTATGGTTGTCACAGATTTCGCGTGCTACGGATTCCCGCATGTGTGCCATGCCCACCACGACATAACCTTCCTCGTCAATGATGGCATGTTGCGGCATTCCTGGATCCGGGTTTTCCAGCGGTTCATAATACCACTTGAGTTCATTTACTGGTTTGCTGGACATTGCGCGTTTCCCTTGTTCGTTGACTATGACTATATAATAGCCCATCCGTGGGCAACAGTCAACAACTATTTTGCAATTTGGTACTTGGTGCCTTCGTCCGTTTCAAGGACGGTAATATCAGGACAGGCCGTTGCAACACAATAGGTTTGCGTGCGACCGTTCCATGCTTGCATGTGGTCGAGTGCTTCACACATAATTTCAAGCATGTCGTGCTGTTCCATTGCCATCAAGTGTTCATACAACCATTCAGGTATATCAAACATTTCGTTCCCCTTGTTTCGTTGACTGTGTAACTATTGTAGGGCAATCCGTTGCCCTTGTCAAGAATTATTTCGCTTTTCCTTCCGCTTCCAGAATATCAAAGATGGTATTGACAGCATATTCAGACAGCCAGAAAATGTCCACACTGTTCGCGCCGTCGTCGTCCATGTCGCCCATGCCTTTGGAAGTCAGCGACGTGATAAGACCACCAGCGGCCTGCATGTTGCCGTCAAACAGCATCAGCGCGAAGTCTTCGGCACCGGCATTGCTGTAGTTATCAGACAATTGGCCGGCGCGGTCGTTATAGTTGAGGCACATTTTCAAGGCTTTGATTTCATTTTCAGTAAGGTTAGCCATTTTGTGTTCCCTTTGTTCGTTGACTGTGGAACCATTATACCCCATGAACAGAACACCGTCAAGAACTAATTACCAGTTCTTTTTTGAACATGTCAAGTGGTCTATTAAGAAAAGAATTGTTGACAGTTGGTAAACGGTGTGCAATAATACACACACTGTCAACAAACAACGGTTATATATTATGACACGCAAACATTTTATTCAATTTGCAAATGAAATCAAGAACCTTGTACGCCAAGGCAAGTTCCGCGAAGCCGAAGCTGCAGCAGCCATGGTGGTCAATGTTGGTTTTACCGCAAACCCCAATTTTGATAAAAACAAGTTTCTGAAAGCTTGTGCCTTAAATGCCTAACGAAAGCAAGCCCATATCATCATAATATGGGCTTGCTTTGTTGTATGGTTATGTGTTATACTTTTATGTTGTGTCTCCGACAACGAGCCAGAAGTTGCGCTTACCGATTTTGAAGTGGGTCATCTCTGGGCCTTTCAATGTACGCCAAAGATTACGACTCGCTGGATCTTTTATCTTGGTGCTTTTCTCTCTATCCTTGTTCACGCGCTTGACTTCAGATGTATTCTTGAATAGTCCAACGTGTACAAGAAGCCGGGGAAGAAACAACTGTAACTCTTTTGCCAACTCAAGGTCAACGGTTACAGTTGTTTCTTCCTTGCCGATGCCCAATTCACTGAAGGTTATCCCCTCGACGGGCGCTCCGATCATCAAGTTATCTAAAAGTTTGGTCATTAGTTTTATCGCTTCCGCAGCTACGGGATTACATATTATGCTCCTTTGCCGTCTGTGGCCAGTTAAACATTTAGTTAAAACAAGTTTCCTTCACTACAAATACAGTCTATCACACAATCATCACAATGTCAAGGGGCATCACACAATCATCACAATGAATAATGTTTGGCCACCATTATAATGATAGAACGAAACAATATCACCTTACCTGAACACTGTACCACCTCTTGACTTGTTGAATGTTGAACATAATTATAACACAAGGCAGTTCCATTTTGCAATAGAAACTACACAACCATTGCAAATCGGTAATATCTGTGATACCTTGTTCATACCACCGATAGAGCTGGACACCCGTAACACTAATCAATGTCATTATGCACCTGTACAACAAGCACGCGACTGTTCGCGGAACCTTCCAGCACTTTTGCGTTTCCTTTAGTTACCTCTTGCATAAACTTGATAGCTTTCAGGTCGGCGGAAGTTTCTTCCATTGACTGTAGTTGCAGTATTACGAAACGCACAAGGTTTAATGTATACTCTTCGTCTTCTACCATTTGGTGAGAAGGCTTTGCATCTTTGTTGGGTTTGAATGACAGTAAGTAGTTCATTGTTCACCTGTTCGTTGACTATGGAACCATTATACTATAGTCCTACGGCATTGTCAACCTTGGAGTAACAGGTTTTCCGTAATCATTAAAGTAAGCTACTGTTATCCAACCAAGAGTCTTTAATTCGTTCAACATCGCGATTTTTTTATTGCTAACTCGAAAACTATCACCGATGTATACCGGGGCAGCCCCGGTAATTTTCTTATCCCATTCTGCCCACTCTACCATATTGACGTGCATACGCAAACGGTTCTCATCTGTCCATGCGTGATAGTCGTATTCATTCTTATCTACATTAGTGTAGAACTTGAAGAACGATATACCTGCAGGATAGTGTCGCACTACCGGATTTGTTTCCATGAACAACATAAACTTGCCAAGGTTAATGTCATTGTCTGTTATTTCACCGCCCTTCTTGTAGATATAAATGCCTTCTTGGTTCCAAGACATATAATTGCCAGCAAACATACGCTGGAAAGTATAGCCCATGTGTTTGAGTTGTTTGTAGTCGCCTTTGAATTTCAAGTAAGGGATGCGCATGTTAGCCCCGCGTTACGTAAATGAACACAAGGGCAGAGACAGCACCACCAACAAAGCGCCATGCTTCTAAAAATGTGTTGTGTTCGGTCAGTACTCCAATACTAGCAGCCATGCCGATTACACCGGTTGCCATCAGGAAGTGGCCAGCTGAAGTTTTTATTTCCATTGTGTTGTACCTATTCGTTGACTATGGAACCATAGTACACCATTTGAGAACTGTTGTCAAGAATTAAAAATGCGCATCCTTGCGCTAACAGTCAACAACAGTCAATCTTTGTATGGTGTATCCCCGCGCATGATCTTGTCGCCAAGCGCACCTACAAGGACAAGGAACAAAAGTGTTGCCAGACCAGCACCAGTGCTGTGTATGATGCCAACCGCGATAGCGGCTATAACCGCACCACCTGTGGAAATAATCGGATCAATTTGCATAATAGTTACCTCGTTTGTTGACTATGGAACCATAGTACGCTATTATTTAGCCCCTGTCAATCATTTTGGCGCTCTTATTTTTGCGAACGTAAGTAGTATAACAACAGCGCCGATCCCTGTCAATACAGCAGCAGTGACATCAATAGATTGTCCATGTATTACATGGTGATGGAACTCGGCGTATATAATAAACGCCCCTGCAGCTCGCAGAAAGCATTTCATTAGATGAACCTGTTGTTAAGAAAAGCGCCAACAATACAAAAGGCACCGAAAACAATAAATCCAACAAGCGAAGTTGTCATCATTCCAATGGAAATTGAAATTATTACAGAGCCTGTTGTATAAAGGAAAGAACTAATTTTCATTGTAGTGCCACACGCGCGTGTTAAAAATAAAAACCTTTTGATAGGCTACTTGAAAGCCATCCTTGTCAATGAAGCTCACGCCTTCACGATAGCAACTTGATACGCAGTATTGAACCCGCTCAAGATTTTTCATTAGAAATCAGCGCCAATGTCTTCAAGGAACTGGCCAACCGCTTCTGCAGGCGTCATCTCGTCCTCGTAGGCATCCATCCACTGCCAGTCTTCAAGGTCGTAAACACCAAGGCCCAGACGGGCGCTTACACGGGCATCGCACTTTTTCATGAACTCTTCAAAAGACATTTTGTTTCCCCGTTCGTTGACTATGGAACTATAATACCCCATCCGTGGGGTATTGTCAATAGCGTTTTGTTACAGTTTGCTGCTCTGGTTAAGCAACTGCATAACCAACTCTTCGGAAGAAGTGAACTCGTCAATGCCCGCCATGACCATAGGCATTTTCTTTTCGATTTCGTCAAGGCATTGCATGACAAAAGAGTGATCATAGTATGGGTTAATAAAACCCAACCGTACAATAGGCTCAGTACCTTTCGGTTTCAGCCCCGCGCGTAGTTCTGTGATTGTATCTATTGATAACACGTCGGTTCCCCTTGTTGACGATGTGTTGATATTAGCGCATCCTTGCGCTACAGTCAACAACTATTTGCGGCTGGCTTTCACTTCGCCAAGGGTTTTCGGTGTCCAGAATAAGTCCAGCTCTACGCCGTTCTGTACCAGTTCGATGATGCTGATATAGCCAAGCCGTCCGCCGTCATTGAACAGGTCGGCCAGACCAAAAGCTTGCTGCTGCTCGGGTTCCATGTCCTTTTCGATGATGAACCAATCAGCACCACCAAGGAAATAATGCAGGTACACGATAGCGTCATCGCCTTTGCCGTCCTGCTCGTAGGTCTTGGCCATTGTGTTGATGCGTGTGGCGTACTCGTCGAACTTCTCGACAAAGTGGCTACGCTCTTCGCTACGCACACCGTTAGCCATTACTGACAACTGTGCAGGCGAGATAAACTGGCGCACGGTCTTGACACACTCAACCAGTTTTGCAGCTTCTTGCATTGCTTCGCTTGACATTTGGTGTACCCCATTTGTTGACTGTGTAACCATATTACCCCATCCATGGGTAATAGTCAAGAATTATTTTTAATAACCGTATGCAACCAGCCAAGCCAATGAAACAATAAACATTATGATATATAGGGCTGGGCTGCGTGGTACGATTCGCGTGTCGGTGCTATTTGCCAGCATTTGCCGTAATCGACCACGGGCAGTATTGTTTAGTTCGTAAGTATTAAACATGATTCGTGCCGATATTAAGAAACCAACCACAAGGCCAAACCATGCTAATATTGTAATAAACACTTCGAAGTTTTCCATCATGTTTCACCTTAATAATAGACATACTCCAGCCCCATGTTATCAACGCACGGATATTCGATTCTATGCGCTTCCATAGTAACGGGACTGCAATCAGTTGTTACAGCATACGTTGTTTTACCATACATTGCCCGACCGGAATATTCTCTGTATAGACCAGCTTCATATCCTTGTTCTTCCAGTCGTTCAATTATTTCGTTTGCTTTTGTAAGTTCCATGTTCTTTGCCTCGCGTGTTGACTGTGATTACAATATAGCATATCCATGTTCAACAATCGACATTTAAATAATTTCCATCAGTTATTCCTGTGTGTTATATTTTTGACTAGTGATAACATTCACTATTGTTTTGCCGCGTCCAAAGGCTGCACGCCGTTCAAACATTTCTTCTTGTGCCGGTGCGCGGCCGTGCATATTCTCTATATAGTCCGCTAGGAATTCGGCTTGTTCCATTTCGCGCACTATTTGACAAGCATCAATTAAATCTTGATCCAATCCCTGTCCTTCCATACATTCAATAGGCGGTACATGGTCATTTGTTTTCCAACGATACACCCCGTATTTGTCTTGATAGGTTTTATCGAAAAAGGTTTTCATGATGTTTACCTGTTCGTTGACTATAGAGCTATAATACAACAAGTTTATATAACTGTCAATTAAAATAATGTTTAAATAGTTGTTGACTTTGTTATACTTTTTTGCTACGCTTGTAAGTCATTGGTATTGCGGTAATTGTTGGCGCATTGTTTTTGTGCGTACAAAGGGAAACGCCTCCGCTGACAAATGACAAAGCAGCGGAGGCGTTTCAGGGGTGCCGTGGTCTAGTGGGCTTATAGCGTCAACAAACAAGGCCGACCACGACGGGAAATTATACGGCTACTAACAAAGGCTTCAACCCGTAGTGCTGCCACTCTTTCATGATGAAGTCACCGCGTTGTACTTCCTTCGGGTCATCAATCACTACAGGTGCTTCTGCATTTTCCAACTTAATACCGATCTGAATGACTTGACCGAAGAACGTTACCATACCGTATGCAATTCCATCGACGGGTACGTTAATCCGTGTAGTCGTTCCATCCTTTTCTGTCAGTGTCAGTAATTTCATTTGCTTCTCTCTTTAACTTAAAGCCAGCTTATCACAGTGTTACATCGTTGTCAAGCATCACATGATCATCACATTGAATCACAATCACATGATCATCACAACATTTTGGGTTGCGCTTCTTCGCTAATCATTAGGCAGCTCCTGCATTCAATTGTGCAAACATGCCGATACGTATTTGGATTTCACCACACAATAATGTGTAAGGTTCTCCTATGACTGATTATCCTGTTTATATAATGCCGAGGTGTTACTCTACCATAGGATCGGCGTGGGTATATGACGCCGTGTTTTACTTTTGACATACAATGTATGTCCCTATAATTTAAAGAATTTCATCTTCCAACTGTTTCACACGAGCTTCCAACCACTGGACGTATGACATACCATCACGCGGTAGTGACTCGTACTGGCCGAACAGTTCCGTACCATCGTCTGACACGATTTCAAACCATTCTTCAACCCTGTCCTCGTACATGAAACATACATCTTCCTTCATGTGATTTATTCGCGGGTGCATGTTGGCTTCGGAAGCTGTTAGACAAGCACCACCATAATTATCGTAAAAATTGGCAGATTCAAGCACAACATTGTGGTCATCGTAAGCATAAACATCAAACACGATTGAAAAGTGGTCTTCGTGATCATGTGAAATATTGACGATGCGCGCCATCATGCTTTGCTCGAAGTATGTTCCCATGTCTTCGATACGCTTGGTAAAACGAACGACGGGACGAAAACCTCCCTTCACCTTGTCACGTAAGTTAATCATCTTCATGCTTCGTCCTCGTTCGTTGACTATAACTATATTATACACATCCCTGTGTAATAGTCAATAACTATTTGAAGAATCTGCTGGCGACCAGCGCCACCAGCACCGCACTAATAATAGTATTGATAACTAAAACTATTGGAGTTGCAGGTATACCAAACACATCATTCGTTAATGAGGATAGTATCAAAGCACCTGAAGTGACCATGACAGCGAATCCACCAAGATACAGGATTTTGGCATTCCCCAAGTCACCAAGGAATACCAGTATAACACCACTAATAGCGAGCATACCAATGTATAATAACAGCAAGGTAATCATTTACGAACCCATTGAGAAAGTGTAGTAAGGAATGTCATCCATGTTCTTGGTACCAGTAGGATATACCCTTTCAAGAAAACAATGGTGGAAATCCCTGGTGGATACTATCATGGCATTAGCAAATACCGCAATTTCCAGCCATGTAGGATTTTCCAGAACAGGCGAATAGAAATCCATTCCATCAGAAGTTTCTGCCTTTGCGTGCATGATGCACTTACCTTCAATAGCAACTTCATTCAGGTTGTTAATCGGGTCGCCCGTTTCGGGGTCAGTATCATACACTGAATAGAATACATCCGGGTGAATGCCTCCAAGCGCGTTGCGAATTATAAGACTGTGGTCATCGAGACATTTGCTGTATGTATCGGGGTTGTAAGGTGTTGACATTTGTTGTACCTCGTTAGTTGACTGTGGAACCATTATTGCACATCCGCGTGCAGGTGTCAACTACTTTTCGTCATCGTATAATACGTGACCTTTAACTTTTTTCACCGCGTTATCAACAACAACTATCTTCCACATGTCATTGCTTTCTTCACCCCGCGCGTGTATGGTGCCATTCAGGGTATGGCCTTGCAGGAAGTTGAAGTAGTCGAACCGGCTGATGGCTACGGGCCGGTTCCCGAGGAAATGAACGATAAGGTAGTCCATCCATTCGGTAGCATAGTAGAACTTTTCGCCGTAATCCCATTCAAGAGCTTTCCCGTCTTCGGTAGGTATCCACTGACACCATAATCCCGGTTGGCCTGCAGGTGGCGCGTTATAATCGATAACGTCGTCCTCGTGGTTTTGACCGAAGTCATCACCGGTGGTCCCTAAAAGCGCGTATGCGGTTCGAGTCCGGCGTGTTTTAGCGAAATTGGTCAGGTATTTAATTTCTTGTTCATTCAATGGCGGGTCGATAGTAATCTCGCCTTCGAACTCGGTTGTGTAGCCCATGACATGCCCTCGTTAAAAGTT